>OLSD01000470.1_pt1 | contig 41240 bp, 29 predicted proteins | sample 1672211 | NCBI WGS metagenome assembly OLSD01 (sample SAMEA3136659, study PRJEB25190) | human gut metagenome | reverse complement strand
GCACGCTCAAAACTCAAGAATTTCGCACCAAAGATTTTGTTGTGCGCTGAACGAGGAGTATTGAGCATTAGGAATGCAAATATTGTGTCGGACGACATGCCGTCCGATACCTTGTGTTTTTCTTTGTTTTTTTCGCCTATGGGCGCGTGCTGTGCACAAATCATCACTTTTCGTTTTTACTTTCTACAGTTTGCCGGGTCATATAAGTGAAAGTTTCAAACAAAAAGATAATGTTCAATCATACGACAACAAGCGACGGAGCTATCATTGAGGCTCTGGAGCAAAGCCAGGAAAAAGGATTCCGAATGCTCCTCGCTAAGTTTCAGGAGCCTGTCTACTGGCATATCCGCCGACTGGTGGTATCGCATGATGACGCTCAGGATGCCTCACAGGAGACCTTTGTAAGGATATTCCGATCGCTCCACCAATATAAGGGCGACTGTTCGTTCCGAAGTTGGATATATCGCATAGCCACAAACGAGGCATTGCGCATCATCGGAAAACGCAGGCAGGAGAACGTCTCATTAGAGTCAGAATCAACGGGAGCAATCCTAATTTTCTCTGATGACAACATCGACAACGGTGACGCAATAGCGGCGAAACTACAAAAAGCAATACTCACGCTTCCTCCAAAACAGCAATTGGCTTTTAATCTTCGCTACTATGACGAGCTCGGATTTGACGAGATTGCACAGATAGCCGAATCATCGGCTTCGAGCATCAAGTCAAGCTATCACATTGCCAAAGAGAAAATAATAAAGTATATGAATTCTAATAATTAAGGATATGAACGATAAATTCAGTTTCGACAAAGTGGGCAAACGCATGCCTTACTCGGTTCCTAACGATTTCTTTGCCAAAATGGAGGACAACATCCTGGAGGAGATAAAGGGCGAGACTCCTAAACCGTTGGGCATCACAAAGAAGAAGCGCCCCATCATGCGGAGGCTTATCCCCATTGCGCTGACAGCCGCAGCTGCCATTGCCGCCTTCTTTGTACTTGACATCCACACGCCCGATTCACGACAGCAAGACAACATGCAGGACGTGGAGCAAGCTTTCACAAAGCTCTCGACGAGCGACCAAGCTTATCTGCTTAGTCTGTATCAGGACGACGTCTTCGAAGAATAACACATATTATTAACCAATAAAAACAACAAGAATTATGAACGCACTCAGAAAAACCATCGTCATTGCATTGGCACTCATCACGTCGGTGCTCACGCTGCAAGCACAGGTAAGTGAGAAGCAGCGCATATCACGCGAACAACTCGCCGAGAAACAGGCACAGCACATAGCCCACGACCTTGCACTTGACGATGCCACCACAGCAAAGTTCGTAGCCACCTACCACGAATACCAGAAAGAGCTGTGGGCCATCGGTCCCCGCCCGAAGAGAGCAAAGGGCAATGCGCAGAGCGAAGAACAGGCAGAGGCGCAGATGCAGCAGCAGTTCACACGCAGCCAGCGCATCCTCGACCTTCGCGAGAAATACTACAAGAAGTACAGCACTTTCCTTACGCAGCGCCAGATACAGCGCGTTTACGAAATAGAACGCGGCATGCGTAAGAAGCTGATGCAACGTCGAGCCGCAGGAAAGAAAGGAGGAGCTCGCCGATGAGACGCTTCACATTGACAATCATCACACTCCTCACTATCACATTGCAAGCCATAGCAGCTGACCTTTCCTTCTCATACGAGAATTTCACACTGAAGGGCAACACCCTCCAATACCGCAAGGCTGTCATCGAAGGAGCGGAAGCCAAGCCGCTCCTCGTACTTTGGTTGCACGGAGGGTCGTGCAAAGGTTCAGACAACGAGAAGCAGCTTACCGAAGTGGGCATTGACTCCGTATGCAATTATCTCGTCCGCAACAATCACAGCGCCATCGTCATCGCTCCGCAATGTCCTTCGGACAAGTCGTGGGGCGGCGTAATGACGGGCGTTCTGCGTGCCCTCGTCCTCTCATACACCGACGACGGCAGCGCTGACGCTGACCGCATGTATATATTCGGAGGATCGATGGGCGGCACCGGCACGTGGACAATGCTCTCCACCTGCCCCGAACTCTTTGCCGCAGCCATGCCCGTAGCCGGCAATCCGTCTGGCTGCGATGCCGAGAAAGTGGCACAAACACCGCTCTTCACAGTCATGGGAACGGCTGACGCCATAATGAAGATTCCGACAGTGGAGGACTTCCTCTCCAGCATGGATGCCTTCGGAGCCGAATATCGCATGGAGACGGAGGAGGGATGGACTCACGAAGACACCTGCACACGCAGCTACACCACCGACCGTCTGGACTGGGTTTTCAGCCATTCACGCTCCACCACAGCCGTGGACAACATTGAGCAAGAAACAGCCGTCCCCACATCCGTAGTATGGTTCGACCTCTCCGGTCGCCGTCTGTCCTCCTCTCCATCCTCATACGGCGTATTCATCCGACAGACTACGTACGACAACGGTGGCATAACAAGAGAAAAAACCATAACCTACGCATCGAAGAAAAAGTGATTAAGCAATTGAGTATTTTTTCGATTCGACTATTGTTTCAGGATAACCAAATGTAAAATAGCGGTAAGTAGCACAGCAAGCCCGGTAATGACATGAAAGCGTTCAGTCATTACTGGGCTACGTTTTTTTTTTTTTCTCCTAATCGGCGACAGATTGATTAAGAGTCTCTTGATGTCTTCTTCACGCAAATCCTTGAACAACTCCAAGAGTTCTTCCTGTCTTGGCTGCCCCATTGTCAGCCTGTACAAGCTCAGAACAGACTTCATGCGCTCATACTTGCTCCAATCTGCACTTAACGGATAAAGCGGGGTAACCGACTCTATTCTTTCCTGTTGAGAATCAGGAATCCTGTCAAGCAGTTTTTGGGGAATTGACCAGTAGGGCACCAGCTCGCACAATCCTTCTTTTTCCGCTTCGTTCCTTGCCTCGTCAAATATCCCACTCCATTCATATATGTCAGGATGGAGTTTGGCAACGTTCCTCCTTACGTACAGACTCTTATATCTGTCTATTCTTCCTTCCCTTTGCTCTATGTCCTGCGGATTGGACGGAATGTTCCAATGCATAATCTTACGACAATACCAATGAAAGTCGAGTCCCTCCTGTCCAACGCTTGTTGACGTCAATACGAACGGACGAAACGGGGAGTTAAATGCCAGACGCGTGTCGTTGGCTTTGTTCGTATCCCTCTCGTTCATCTTCATCTTTCCGTATGGCATTGCATAATGAGTGCGTATTCTCCATTTCTTCTTTTTCTTTGCGAAAGATTCGGTAGTGTCTATTTCTTGATAGTTTCTGCCTATAAAAGAGTCTACAATTCTTTTCTGAATCTTATTTACATTATTGGCGTTCACAGGTTCTTCGTCTATCATGTGCGCAAACTCATCCAGCACAGCCTGTAGATTGCCCATCACACAATAATCAATCACCTGCTGATAATAAGTAAGGGCGCTCTTCTTATTGTAGACAATGTCAAGGGTTGCCGCATTATATCTACGATTAAACATCTTGCAGAATTCCGCTGCAGCTTCTCTTGCCAAATCCTGATTCTGCAGCAGACGATAAAAACAAACACCAGGCGAACCAATAGCCATATCGATCAATATGTCGAGTGCTTCTGACGAAAGCTGAATCTCGTCAGTACAGTCCGAATCGAACTGCGTTATTGCGTCTAAAAGGCTTTGAGCGCTATATGACTGAGGCTGCACCTTAATGTTCTTCTGACCTATAATATACGATCGTACAGAGGCTCTGACATTCTTTATGTCCTGACCTAAATATTCTTCCGGACAGTATGCTTTAGTCAGAAACAAGGACGGAAAGGACGTGAGTCTGAGGCTTTCATCACGCAGTCTTTCCGTACCTGCCTTCCTGTTCTCCTGCTTATTACGTTCATTGATTTCGTCACTTTCCTTCTGATTGGTATAAGTGGCAGCAGGGAAAGCCAAGCTTATGCTCTTTTGTTCTACTGCGTAAGACACCATACATGCTATCATTCGGGGCACCATTTCCCATGCCGAGAACACAAGAATCTTGGAAAAGTCATGATTCCTTGCAAATACATTATGCGACGGAATACTATAATAAGGATGCGAAGCGGGAATCCAAAGCAACTGCTCGCCATGCTTTTCTCCTTTTTCCCCAAACAATATATCGTAAAGCTTGCCCAGCTTGGCATTGCAAGGCTCAATCTTACGATACCTATAAACGTCATCAACCTTCAGAAGGCATCTCTGCTTATGGCTGCTTATCGGCAACAAACGACCGTCTAACGCCTTTTCTACGTCTTGCTTCAGCTTGTATTTGTCCATGAACGACAACAGATATGGGGATGACTTTACATACTCCATAGGGACAGTCTTTGCTCCGAACTGTCCTTTTTGGACATCGTTGCACACATCTATTATCTCTTGCATCTGACAATAAGACACCACATCCCCAACGTCTATGCCCATAGTCAAGTCGGTCTTCGTTTGGGTGCGATAACGTTCTGTCCTGCTCATTCCCTCATACATAGCATCCTCTGCAATGTTTTTCTTGGCAATAAGAATGTCTAAGCCGTCCGTGCTCAACCGGCACAGTCCCATAGAATAGTCGTGCCACACCTGCTTAAAATCAAAATCTGCCCTTTCTTTGAAAAGAAAGTCGGTCAGCTTTATGAAGTCTTGATACTGAGAGTCAATCCTATACTCGTTAAGCTCCTCCAACGTTGTGAAAGGCTTGTATGGTGTGGCAGACACTAAAAGAATAAACGGACCATTCTCCTGACCAAAGAAATTTCTTGTCAGCAATGCCTCTTCGCTATTGTCCTCCGTATCAAGAAGCGAACTGAAACGCTGAAACTCGTCCATGACAACCAAGTCGGGCGACAACTCCTTCATGCTGATCTTGCAGAAAATCAGACGGAAAAGCGAAATTGCCTTATTGGATGTAGCATAGTCAGGACACGAGATAGCTTTAAGAAGCAAGCTGCTTGCCTCTTTATAGCCTTCGTCTTCCATTACTTCTTGTCTTATCTTCTTGCTGTAATCACCTTCTTCCCCGTCCAAATCGCTTATCTCTTGCTCATATTTCGTTATGTTATTGTTCCAATTAACGGCATTGGCATTATATATATTGAGACGGTTCTTCAGCGCGAGTTTATGGTCTTTAAAGTCTGGTAAAGCAGAGAGAATGTTATACATCAAGGCACGCTCGTTCATATTACCAGCCGAGTTTTGCAGATTGAAGGATGTGCCCGGCGTGAGAGGAATCAGAATCTGAGGTTTCTCACCCTTCATTTCTTTAGCTTTCTTGGCAACAACAAGATGCTGCATAGACAAACGGCTTTCGTCTATATTCAATACTTCTGTTATTCCAAGGTTCTCCGTATTCTGTTTTACAATGTTGGCATTAGAGCAAATATACACCACTCTGTAAATGCCATCATCCCAAACTCCGTAGGTTTCGTCTAATTCTCCGACCTGCCTAATCACCTCTTTAGACACGATGGTCTTACCCAGTCCCACTTCATCAGAAAGCAGAACCCGACGTTGTCTCTTGCTCTTGAATATGTCTACGATGTGATTTGCCGTAGCTATCTGAAAGTCCTTTAATTTCTTTTCCATGTTCACCTTATCAACTTCAGAGCTTGCTTGAACGTCTTGTATACGGCAAGAAACTCCTTTGCGTATTTCTCATCACCCACTTTCTTGACAATATCCTCTATCTCGTCCAGCCGTTTAGGACTGGCGCTTGCCATCTTCAACATCTGCTCATATATATTTACGGATGTGTTAAGAACATTGCCGTTATCACTTGTGCCTCTAACCATCCTCTCTGTCTGTTCCATCTCAAACATATACTCCTCCGGATTGTCGCTAAGGACGAACGAAAGATAATTGAGAAACTTCTCCTTGCTGTCAATCACAGAACGATAAATGGCAATATCGCGTTCCTTAGACGGGATGCCCTGTGTCTGGATTTTTATCACTTTCTCCATGCTGTCGCCTTCTTCATCACGTACCGTAACAATGTAGAAATCGGACAGTTGGGCAAGTGTGATATTATGGAATGTGGTCTCTTCTTCCAACTTAACTTTATAGCCAGGCGTCTGCATTGGGGCAATGAACAGAGTGTAACGGTCTTCAGACATAACGTTCGCCTTTATTTCCACATCGTACATGCCATCGGCATTAGACTTACAGACGGCAGCAAAGTCAGCAGTTATAAACTTTCTGACGAATGCTTCCATTTCTTTGGTGTCATGATTGTCTTCCGTTTCTGGAGCAACGTTTACGGGTTCGAAGATTCTGCTTTCTTCATCATTGCTGTCCATCTGAAGAAATTCTCGTCGGAACGTATCGAACACCAAGTGCTTGCCGTATTTATATTGAAGACGAAGGATAAACTCTGAGTTGTAATGAAACGCTGAGTGAGTGGCATTTGCCGAACCGACGAAAAGATAATTGCCGTATTCACCTTTCGGATTACATACCAGATAGGTTTTGGCATGAAGGTCGGTAGGCATAATGTCGTTGTGCGTCATTCCTTCCTTCATCACGTATATCTTGTGTCCTTCTTTGTCAAACATATCGTATACGTCTTTGGTGACGTATCCTGATGTGGTCACAAGAATATGGCGTCCCTTCACATTTGCGTCCAACTCCAGCAATGTCTGTATGCTGAGAAACGGAGAAATGGTCATCTGATCCTGTCCTTGGAATGATTGTGGATATTCCACTCGAGCATTCAGATTATTGCCAAAGAGGAACGGAACAAACTCATAACCTTCCTCTTCAAACAGGTCTGTATCAACGTCGAAGTGGTCCACCCTAAGAATAAAACCAATAAGCTCCCTTATCCTTCGTCTTTTCTCCTTTATGGTGGCAGAGTTTTCGGTATTGGAAGAACTCACAAACTTCGACAGCGAATCAAGGAAGCTGACCAGCGGCTGATGCTTTTCATTATCAGCTCTTTCGCTTTCTATCTTTCCTGTCAGACTAACCACCATGTCGAGATTATTGTCAAAAGTAAGATTCCTACTCATTACCACAACCTTTATCTGCTGGTCAGTCTCGTCCTCTCTGCTTGTCTCTTTCAGAATCCACACCTTTGGATGGAAGTTTGAGAGCGGCTTCTTCTTGTTTGTCACTTCGAAGATGCAGCTGTCCAGTAATGGCAGGAACGACTGTGAGCTTTGGGGAACATGCATGCCTCCTCTATTGCAGAACAAGACAAACTTGTCTGCACTTCTTCTAATGCCTTCCAGTATACAGATGGGAGAAATGTTCTTACCTTCCTCGCTCAGCATTCCTATAGCCATTGGCACTACGAGTAAAGCTTGGGGATTGATGCTGTAAGTAGTGCCAACAGCAAAATCCACATCATATCCAGGTGTAACAAGCATTTCTCCGTATGTATAATCGTTGAGTTGTTCTTTAGCCATTTGCCAGTCCTTTGTTTATTTCGTTAATAACGGAACACACTAACTTCCAACGATAATCGAAGAAGTAAGCGCCAACATGTTCTATGTCTTTATATTTTAAGGGATTGGCAAGCTTGCTTCTTGTTGAACCCTTGGTCTGTTTCTCTCTGCTGATTATGAGGCGTTGCAGTTCCTTTAAACTCTCAGAATCTCCATTGTTGATGAGTCGGCAAGCCGTTTCGCAGAAACTGAGAGAATTTCTGTCCGTAATCAGTCCGCCTACATAATGCAATATCTCGGAAATACGTTCGTTGCTTATCTCATGCTTCCAAAGTTCCTTCAGTTCTTCGTATTTCCTTAAAACCTTGTCGGCTTCGTCCTTTCGACCTTGAACAAAGGCTGTCCGTGAATAAAAGATATAGTTGTATATTAATCGGAGGAGATACTGAAACTTGGAAAACCTTGCCGCTAAGGTATAAACAGCATAATGCTCGTCACTCATTCTGTCTCTCCACAATTCTCCCAAACTGAAAAAGTCATTGTTTTCTCCTAATGGATAACTGTCACGAAGGATGGATGCCAAAAACGAATCTTTCGATTTAGGCGATCTTAAAATCTTGCTTTTTATGAAATTTGCTTCATCGCGTGTCAGGTCTATGCTTATCGGAGTGACACCGTCAAAACTATAAGAAAGTCCGCCAGCGTCAAATAATTGAAAGTTGCCAGACAATTGGTTGGCATCTCCCATTTCTTCATCTTCCTCCTTTGTGAGGTATTTGTGAGGTTGGGCGTTCTTAATCTTGCTTCTTTCCATTATAAGCGAATAGATATTGACATCGCTCCTTATCATCCCGTAAGTTGTTAACGCTCCGTAATAAATATATGTAGGGTCGTATTTCACATATTTATCATTGTCGCGTTCTGCTTTATCAATAACGGTGCTGCCAGTAATTCCGTTAGCAAATTCAGAAGAAGATTCTAACAGTAACTGGCGTGTAAGCTTTATCTCCAGATCAAGAATCTTAGCTCTTACTTCATTTACGTTCTTATATGAGCCTCGTTCTGCCTCTAAAAACAAAGACGGCAGCACAGCATAATACTTGGCTCTGTTGTGTAAGGTGGACATTCCGGGGAACATCTTATTGGAGAAAGCGTCACGAATGCGGCCTAATCCAAGCTCATCTATGGCTTGATGCTCTTGAATGGACTGTATAACCTGGCGTAGCTTGCCCTGTTCTTCCGTACTAAAGTTGACAAAACCCAATTTCATTATTTCTATTAAAAATCATTAGTGTCCCGATTTTAACGGGACACTAATGTTTAGTAGTTATTATTTATTAATTGGCTACGCCCTAACGGTTCGCACCCTACCAAATAATAACTACTAAATAATAAATACTAATTAATACTCGTCCACCGCGATGCTCTTGCGGTAGTCGGTGAGCTGCTTCTGCAGCTGCTTTGTTATCTTCTCGTATCCCGGCTTGCCGTAGAGATTGTTCAGCTCGTGCGGGTCAGTCTGGAGATCGTACAGTTCGTTGTAGTTGACAGCCGAATCCTTTGGCTCGAAGTAGCCGAGAGAGTTGAGATACGTCATGCAGCCGTGCTCGCGTGTACCGGGCTGACGCTGATACTTGTTCTCCTTCACGGCGTCCAGACCACCCGCTCCGTAGAAGTGGATGAGCTTGTAGCGGTCTGTGCGCACGCCGTCGTGCTTACGAACCATGTGGTATGTCGGGTAGTCATAATAGTGATAATAGATGCTGTTGCGCCATCCCTTCACTTTGTCGCCAGCCTTGAAGAGGGGCGTGAGCGAACGTCCGGGCAGCTCCTTCGGCTTGCTGATGCCGGCAAGATCGAGGAAGGTCGGGGCATAGTCGATGTTCTGCACCAGCTTGTTGCATACCGATCCGGGCTGTATGTGTCCGGGATAAGCGATGAGGAGCGGTGTGCGAAGCGACTCCTCGTACATGAAGCGCTTGTCAAACCAGCCGTGTTCACCCATATAGAATCCCTGGTCGGAGGTGTAGACGATGATGGTGTTGTCCGTAAGACCGTGGCTGTCCAGATAGTCGAGCACGCGTCCTACGCTCTCGTCCACCGACTTGATGACGCTCATATAGTCGCGGATGTAGTTCTGATACTTCCATTCGTCCAGCTCCTTACACGTCAGACGAGCCTCAAGGAGGCGGCGGTTGCGCGGGAAGTAATACTTGCCCCAGGCGATGCGCTGCTCCGGATTCATGCGGTTCACCTCGTTCATGAGGCTCAGGTATGAGTCCCAGCTGTCTGCGTTGGCGGTGTCGAGCATCTCCGGCACCTTGAAGTCCTGCTCCCATCGCATATCCTTCGTGACGCTCATCTTCTGCGTGCGCACAGCCGAATCGCGTGTCTCGTAGTCGTCATAGAAGGTTTCGGGCATGGGGAAGGTTACGTTGTCGTACATTCCGAAGTACTTGGTATTGGCAAGCCAGTTGCGGTGCGGTGCCTTATGATGGAGCAGAAGGCAGAACGGCTTGTTAGTGTCGCGATGCTCTATGAAGCTGAGTGCATGGTCAGTGGTGAGGTCGGTGGAATAACCCTCCTCCACAATGTACTTGCCGTCCGTGTCCGTTCCACGATACTGCGGATTGTAATACTGCCCCTGGTCGTTGTAGATGTGATAATAGTCGAAGCCCTTCGGGTCGCATCCCATGTGCCACTTGCCCACTACGGCAGTCTGATAACCAGCCTGTTGGAGCTGTTCGGTGAAGAAGGTACGTGTGGTGTCGATGCCCTCACCGAGCTGGCGCTGTCCGTTCTGATTGCTGTAAAGACCTGTCATGAGGCAGGCACGCGACGGTGTGGAGAGCGAGTTCTCCACGAAAGCACGGTCGAAGCGCATGCCACGCTGTGCGATGCGGTCAATGTTGGGCGTGGGAGCAAGCTTCGAGATGGGTCCTCCGTATGCGCTGATGCACTGGAATGCGTGGTCGTCGCACATTATATATACGATGTTGGGGCGTTGAGTGGCAGCAGCTGCTTTTTGCTGTGCCTGAGCCGTGGCGGCTATGCAGGACAGAGCAGCGAAAGATAATAAGGATTTGTTGTCCATAAATTGTAGTATAGTTATAAATAAATTTAGTAAACAGTTATAAATGCAAGTTCGGCTATATTTATGCAAAGTTACTAATAATATGGCAAAGAAAGCCCTTAACGGGGCGCTAATGACCGATATATGGATTATTAATAGTAACTTTGCACCTCAAATGAAAAAGATAGCATTGTTAGTTTTTGCGGTTTGCATGGCTGCATCAATGGATGCGCAGACAAGCCGCAAGAAGATAGAGAAGTTTGCCGACGAGGCAGTAAGACAAATAGCATTGACAGGACGCAAGCCCACCATTGACATTCTGGACTCGCTCTCCAACAACGCCGAGGTGAGTGTGGAGATGGTCAGCCGCATGGGCGACCCCGACGACGCAAGACAGCATAGAGCCTGTCTGCGCCTCATTGACGACATCGTGGACTTCAGTCAGCAGGAGACCGGACGAAAATACACCGACGTGATACGTAAGGGACTGACGAAGGCGCTCGACCGCAGCTTCGAGCCTGACGTGCAGCTGCACGTAATGGAACAGCTGGCACGCATTGCCAAGCCTGCCGACGCAGCACACATAGCCATGTACTTGGAGATGCCTGAGCTGGCTCAGACGGCAAGCGACATCCTCGTGAACATGCCCGACATTGACGACCGCATAGCGGAAGCGGCTGCGGCTCAGCCCGGCATCAAGCAGAAGGTGCAGACCATCTTAGACATCCGTGCCGGAAAACGACCCAAGCAGACAGCTGTCACCACCGTGGCTAAGCCGAAACCCGCAGCCATACCTATGTGGACGGAGAGCCTGAATAAGGAAGTGGCAGGGATGTGCCACGCTCAGATGCCCAAGGCGGACAGCATCCTCATAAGGAAGGACACACAGGAGGCGCTCCGTGACTTGCTGAAAATGGCAGCCAACACGGAGGGAACGGAGCGTAACAGCGTACTGGCGCGATTCGTGACTCTCGCAGGACAGTCGGCTCAGACGGGCAGCATTACTGCCGCCGAACACTATCTGATGTTGCGTGCGGCTGACGAACTGGTAACAGACAACACTCTCCGAAGCAAGATAATCGTGGATATGGGCACCACCCACTCCATTCAGGCTCTCAGTTATCTGCGCCGTTATACGGGTAAGGCCCCGTTCATTGACGCCATGGCTGTGGCAACGGCTGAGACCGTGAGCACGCATCCCGAAGCCAACGGAGGACGCTCGGTGAGCGCCATGCTATATTCCGCCAAGCAGTCGTTCATCAATCACTACGACGAGCAGGGCATCGACACGTACATCGACCAGGTGCTTGCAGCCATAGACAACTGGAAGATGGCTGCCGGCTACGACATGTCGCATACAGACCAGACGAAGATGGGGAAGCGTGGATTCTGGATTCTGCATGAAGAACTGGACGACTGCGACCTCGTGTTCGACTGGAAGGCACGCGGACGACTGACACTCAGCCTCCACTCATCACCTGTAATAATATTCGACACGACGATGGGCGTGAAGATTGCAGGAGAAAACAAGTGGCACAAGGTGAAGAACATCTGCGAATGGTCGACGGCGTCGGTAAGCTTGAAGGGCGACGCCGTGACGGTAAGCGTCAACGGACAAAAGGTGGCGGACGGAGTAAAGCTGCCATCCTTGATTGACGGCGAGCCGATGGCAAAGAGCGGACAGACACGCTTCCTCGCCGATGACGACGGAGCAACAGTAAGAGAATTCTGTTTTCTTAGAAGATAAAAAAATGAGGATTAAGAATTGAGGGTTGAAAGTTATGATATGTTATTAAAGAAATCATAACTCTCAACCCTCAATTCTTAATCCTCAACTAAACAAATCATCACTTCCACATCACCTTGCGGCATGTTCCGTCAGAATATCTCATGATATACATACCACCTCTAACGGGAGCGTTTACGCGCTGTCCGCTGATGCTGTAGACGGCTGTAACAGTAGCTTCAGCGTCGGTGGCAAGTGTGGTTACGCCAATGGATGTGGCGGTGTCCTTGTATGTTACGCAAGGAGCGATGGCTATGGACGTCGGGTCGTCAGTGTTGGCGAACCACGTATAGGTGCCGAGACCGTTGTTGTCTTCGTCCGTATCTTCCACTAACTGCCATGCCGTGGTCTTCATTCCTGCGTTGCGACGCAGACAGAAGATTGAGATGTCGTCGGAGGTGTAAGGCGATTCTTCCATCGTGCCGTTGGGGAACGGTCCGACAACGACGAAGAACTCCTTGCCCTTCTCCATGCTAACCGGCTCGGCAAACGCGAATGTGGTGGCGAGATAGTCGTCATCGCTATACTTCAGGTCGGATGCCTTGACGCTCGTAGAGGCAAGTTCCTCGCCCGGTTCGCCATTCTCGCCGACTGCGTTCAGCGTCAGACGTACCTCATAGTCAGGATTGATGGACGTCACGGAAGCGAAGTATACAGCCACCTCATTGATGGTTGCGTCGGCAAGCGGCGCCTTATATTTCTCTGCAAAGCGGTCGAGACCCAACCAGTTGGAGCCGGCATAAGATCCGAACCATCCAAGTTCCACCTTCTTAAGATTAGAGTTCTCCTCCGAGCTGATGTTCCATACGTACTGTGCTCCGCCTGCCTGGATGGCAAACTGGAGAACATCGTTGCTCTGTCCAGCTGCGTTCTTGGCTGTCAGTCCTACGCTCACGGTGCCCTTCTTTACGAAGGTGACGGTAGGATTCTGCTCGTTGCTCGTCTCCTTGTCAGCATACTGGAACACCCATTTCCATTCTGTAGGATTTCCGGTAGAGAGGTCGCGGAAAGTTACGGGCACGTCTGTCGGAACAAATACGCCCACCCAAGGACTCTCATATCCCTCCTCCGGCAGACCGATAAGGGCCGTCGGCGCCTTCTGCGCCACAACCACGAAGCCCTTGCGCTCCATAACGTCGCTCTCATTGCCGCGACGAACGGTAAGGCTGACGTCGTAAGTGCCGGCCTTGTTGTACGTTACGGTCGGGTTGGGGTCGGTGGATGTCTCAGATGCGCTGCCCGGGAACTTCCATTCCGTTGCGTCGGGGCTACCCTTGGCAAGGCTCTCGAACTGTATGCTCTCGCCCTCAAAGATGTGGATGGTCTCAGCTGCGGAGGCATCTTCCTTGGTAAGGCGGAAGCCGTCAATGGCAAGGTTTTCGCCGCCGAACGGATAATTAAACTCGAACTTCACCTTCTTGCCGGTAAAGGCAGCAAGACTGAAGCTGAACTTGTTCCAGTTCGGACCAGTATAGCCATTGTCCTGCGCCCAGTCGAAGGCGTTGAGCAGCGTTGTGGTTTCGTTGTTCTCCGTGTCGATGACGTCAAAGGTCCACTTACCGTAAATCAGGAACGGAGCCTGGAAGTAAGCATAAAACTCTACGTTGCTGCCTTCCTCAATGGTAAACTCCGGACTGGTGAGCTGCGAAGTGCCGTTGTTCTGCGCGTTGTAAGCGATTGACACGGACGAAACGTCGTCTGCCTTTACGCTCTTGAAGTTGCGGTTGGCAAGTTCCCAGCCTTCGCCGACTGTCCAGTCAGCCATTCCTTCCTCAGAATCGAACTCCTGATCGTAGAATGCCGTGAAGGCACGGTCTGTTGTGAAGTCGGCTTTCAGCGGTTCGTTGATGACATACTTCGCCTCCACCACGTCGCTATACTCCTTGCCTTCCAGCACAACAGCCTTCAGCGTGGTGGTGGCAGCGATGCTTATAGGCTCCGTGTAAGCCACGCGTGTGCCGCCATCCAGCTTCGGATTGCTACCGTCGGTGGTGTAATAGATGGTGCGAATGACGTCGGTCCTAGCCTCCGACTTTATCTCCACGGTCTGCGCCTCGTCGTATGTACCGGCGGCAGGCGTGAATACCGGCGGCAGAACCGTTGACTGCGCCTTCTCATAATCAATCTCAATCTTGCGCACATAGAGCGGTCCCTTCTTCTCGCTCGTCTGGTTTAGCACGATGGCCACCTCGCCTTCCTTGGCATCAGCGGCAGCAATACTAAACTCAAACTGCTTTTCGGTGGACTCAAGAGCGGCTGACGTATTGCCATCGCAAGCATAATTGACACCGTTCACCGTTACGGAAACGTTGCCCTCGTACTCAGCTTTTTGCACACGTGCGGTCACACGCACAGCCGTCACCTTACCCAAGATGCCGTCAGTCCACAGCTTTGCGCTCGTCGGCGGTTCGCCAGCCGAGCCTATATACTGTCCCATCTTGGACGTATAGGCATAGATAAACGTTCCTTCGGCGGAAGCATTCCATTGCACGCCGTTGAGTTCGGTAGTGTAGACGTCTTTTTCCACACGGCTCGCTCCGAAATTATAAAATCCCTGTCCACCATTAGCCTTAGAGGTATTCCATTCGAACGACCATGTGTCGGCTTTCATCGCCTGAGGCAATAATGAAAGCAAAACGGCGAATAAAAACAGTTAATTCTTCTTCATAAGCATAAATTTTGTTGTGAAACGTATTCTTCTTACAATCTGCAAGCAGCAGCGGTTTGCAAATATACAAAATAAAACAATACATTGTTAGTTTATATCAAATTATTTACACAAATCGCCTTTTTAATTACAATAATGCACTACACGCAGCCATTTAGCATCATTTAAGCTATGCTTCGTATTATTTATCTTTTAGGTTTGCCTTTTGCGGATGACTTTTTATGGGTAACTTTGCAGCATTAACCTGAAATACTCATAATAATAAGATGAAGACAAAGAGAGACAACTACACATTCCTTACCACGGCGCCCGTCCACCGCGTAATCCTGACAATGGCAATACCGACCATCATCAGCATGCTGGTGACAAGCCTATATAATATGGTGGACACTTACTTCGTGGGAAAGATAAACACGCAATGTACGGCTGCCGTGGGCGTGTCGTTCTCGATGATGGCAATAATACAGGCGGTGGGATTCTTCTGCGGGCACGGATCAGGCAACTATATCTCGCAGAAGCTTGGCGCAAAGCAGACCGAAGACGCCGCTGTAATGGCTGCCACCGGCTTTTTCTATAGCTTCTCGTTCGGCATTGTGATTGCCATAGTCAGCCACCTGTTTCTGGACGACATAGCCGTGATGCTCGGTTCTACTCCGACCATTCTTCCTTACACACGCACTTACCTTGGCATTGTCCTTCTTGGCGCCCCGTTTATGACCTCCTCCTTCACCATGAACAATCAGATGCGCTTCCAAGGCAACGCTCTCTTGGCTATGGTGGGCATCGTGACGGGAGCCGTGCTGAACGTCTTCCTCGCCCCTCTCTTCATCTTTGTCTTCCACATGGGCATAGCTGGAGCCGCCACAGCCACGCTTATTTCGCAGATATGCAGCTTCTGCGTGCTCTTCGCCATGACCTGCAGCAGCCGAAACATACACATCCTCCCACGCAACTTCTCGTTCTCACGCCAACTCATGAAGGAGATAGTAGCCGGCGGCACGCCATCGCTGTCGCGTCAGGGACTGGGAAGCTTGGCCGTCATCATGCTGAACGTGGCGGCAGGAGCCTTCGGCGACGCTGCCATTGCCGGAATGTCCATCGTCAGCAGAAGCTGCTTCTTTGTATTCTCGTTCATCATCGGCTTGGGCCAGGGCTTCCAGCCGTTGTGCGGATTCTGCTACGGCGCACGCCTCTACAGCCGTGTGAAGGAGGGATATATGTACAGTGTGAAGCTAGGCACGGCGTTCCTTATAGTGGTGGCGCTGGTCAGCTTCGCCTTTGCCGAACCCATCGTGGCGGAGTTTCGTGACGACCCGGAAGTGGTCATTGTAGGAACAGCAGCCCTTCGCTGGCAGCTCGTCACCTTTCCGCTCATGGCAACGGTCATCGTCAGCAACATGTTTATGCAGACCATCCGCAAGCCCATCCGTGCCAACATCCTCGCAGCAGCCCGCAGCGGCCTGTTCTTCATTCCCCTGGTCCTCATTCTGCCTAAGCTTTGGGGACTCTTCGGACTGGAGATTTGTCAAGCAGTGGCAGACGTATTCGCATTTGCCATAACCGTGCCTTTGGTGTGGAGCGCGTTCCGCGAAATGCGATAAGAAAATAAAAAAAAGACCGGAAGCTTCCTTTTGAGGCTTCCGGTCTTTTGCGTTTAGTGTGTCTTTACATCTTCTTTGCGTGCGAGAGATCTGAGATTATCGTCCCATTCCGCAGCCCGAAGGTTCTGCAGTACAGCTTGGCGTTACCTCACCGGCATGCACCTGGCTGAACTCACGGTTGATGTCGGCAAGCTCTCGTCTGCCGAAGATGTAGTCGTCGTACATGTCATCCATGTCGACGCCTTCACACTCACCGTCGCCGAAGTTGAGCGATTCCTTGACGATTGCCATGCGTTCGTCGACAGTGGTGTCTTTGATAAGAAGGCTTTTCATTTTTTCTCTGATGTTTTTATCTTGTTATTTACTGATTATCTGCGTAAGATGGTTGTTGCGCTACCGTCAGCATACTTGACGATGATAAGACCGCGTGTGTTTTTATCCGCCTTCATGCCGTCAACGGTGAAGCGTCCTGTCTCGGTCTTTGCAGCATTGTCCTTGATGTCCTTTACGCCAAGGAATGTGTCAACATTCTGGAATGCGGAGCGTTCTGAACTTACCTTACCCGTCTGGCGCTGACGTACAGCAGTTACGGTGTAAGCGTACGAATGGTTCACCTCTGGCTTCTTCAGGTTTGTGACGGTCTGCGATGTCTCCTCCTCGTCGGTGGTGTAAGTGAGCAGGTCCTCGTATACGCGGTCGCCGGCAAAAAGATTCTGCGTAATCTTGATGTCGTCGATGATGAACGGATAATGGTTCTCTGTTGTGAACACCACGATGTCCGACTCCTGTCCGTCGGTGAGGTCCACATTGAAAGTGCGCCATTCGTCAGGTGTGATGTTAAGGCGTACGCCCTTGCCAGAGCCCTTAGAATAGATGACAAGTTCATCGTCCTTAACCATAGATCGAGCCGTTACCTTTACATGGAAACGTCCCTCGTCGTTAGAAAGCGTAAGCATCGGTGTGAGGAGTTCGCCCGAGATGTTATAGTCAGTCATGCCTGTACCGACGAAGCAACCATCAGCATATCCGCCCCAGATGCACTGCCATCCTGTACGATAGGTCATATTCGATCCCAATGTCATATAGTTGGAGTTCTGGAAAGCCATCGGCTTCTCGATGGTAACGCCTGTATCGGCAATCTTCGAGAAGTCCTCGTTGAGCACTACGAATGCCTTCTCCTCTTCAGGAGCCACGTAAGTGTCGTAGTTGGTAACCTCATAATAAGACGCCTTGGGCACCGCCTGCCAGTTAGCCGTATAGCTGTCGTGGCTTGCATCGGTAGCCGGCTCTACGACAGGAGTGGCAAGTCCGTCAGCTTCTACAGCTGATGAAGAAGCCGAAACCTCATCTCCGTTTACAGCCTTGATGGTGTAAGAATAGTCGGTCTCGGGATCCATGCCGCTAACGACATAAGATGTGCCTTCCACCTTCTCGTCCTTAACGTCGTAAACGAGTGTGGAAGACGATTCTGTGGACCAGCTGAAGTCAGTAAGACCGAAGGCGCAGTCGTCGGGCAAGCCGCTCATGCGGAAACGAACCTTCGTAGACTTATACTTGTCCTTCTTGAAGAAGCGGCTCCAATCAAACTCGTGGCGCAGCTGATTGCCGTATTCAGAAGCGTCAATCTGCACGGTTGTGAAGTTCTTCCAGTTGAATCCGTCCCACATCTCCACGATGAGTTCGGTTCCCCAAAGGTCCTCCACGTTGCGCGGCATCTTACACTCTATGAACGAGAACGTCAGCGCTGTCAGTCTGCCTCCGTTGTCGGGCATGGTGATGATGTCGCCGTTTTTTATCTTAATGGCAGACTGTACGCCGCCTTCCTCGTTGACATACTGCTCAGGAGCAGCACCGCTTTTGCCCGGCGTATATGTCCAACCCTCCGGCAACGTGCCGCCAGAAAGACTACTGAAGTCCTCCGTGAAGTCTTCCGTCTGCGTCACCGGAGTCTTCACGTTGTGGAAGAGCGAGAAGAGATAATGTGTGGCGTTCTCCACCGGAGCCCAGTTGGCGGTGAATCCGTCTACCGTGAAGTTGGTGGCTCGGTAAGCCACGGGAGCCGTCAGCTCCGTCGACTTATACACGTGGATGTCGTCAATGAGAACCTTACCGTCCGTATAGAAGCTGACAAGCATACGATTGGAGTTGGCATAGCTGGAGTTGTTGTCAAACTTGAACGTAAACTCGCGCCACTCGCTCTTTGTCGTGACGAAGTTCTCGTAGTATGTGGTCTGGTTATACTGGTTCTCAGCCTCCTCCCAAAGTCCGATGTTCAGGCGTGTGTTGTCCTGATAGTTAGAGCTAAGAGTCTTTGCGCGAACCTTAACCACATAAGCACCCGAGTATGTGCCCACGGCGGTATTGAGCTGTGCGCCGTACTGGTCAGGATTGATAAGTGCGCATGCTCCGCCAGCCTGATGTACGCCGTAGCCCGACCATCCTGTTGTGCGGAAGTAGCGTGCAGGAATATTGCCATTCTCGCTGTTGATGGCAGCCGAAGGCGAATCCTCGCTACCCTCCGTGAAAAGACTGAAGTCCTCGCTGATGTCCGTGGTCTGCGCAGTGGCAGCGAACGGGACAGCCACCGTCATAATGGCGGTCACAGCAAGCGTCTTGATTGTAGTCGAAACGTTCATAAACATTTAAAGATGAATGATTTGAAGAGTATTTTATTTTTTAGTATTATTTGAATACAAAAGTAGATAAAATCTTTGTGAGTAACAAATAATATGTTAATTTTGTGATTGATTACTGAACCAAATGACAAGAAATCATAAGAAACAAAAATAAAAACCACAAAACATGAAGCATTTCTACATTTTATCACTTATTGCGCTAATGTCTGTGCCATCCTTCGCAGGCAACAACGTGCCCCTGCGCCGCCAGCTTGCAAAGTTTGCCAAGCAAAAAGCAGAAGCTGAGTTGCCGGGACTCTCTTCCATTATCAGCTCACAGCCCGAGGGCACGCTCTATAAGGACCTCAATCATTACTTCGAGGGATGTTATGCGAGCAGCGACGGATACATATATGACTATCTCGGCGACGGCTATGTCTCGGACATCGTGGAGGACAGCGAGGGCAACCTCTATATCAAGAATCCGTTCGGCTTCCTTAATATGGACGCTGAGATATGGGTGAAAGCCACAAAAGCCGCTGACGGCAAGTATAATGTGGAGCTGCCACAGGCCGTGTATGACAATACGGGAGGCGACGACCCAATCCTTTACGCATGGCGTTACATCAAGGATGATTCGGAGAACTATGCCACAAAGGATGCCAAGTCGCAGGTGGTGTCGTTCGAACTGCGTAACGACTCGCTCGTAAAGGTTGGCGACGACAAGGCATTCATCGGTCTTGGTGCTGCCAACGGCTATTTCTATGGCTATGGCGACACGGTCTGCGTGTACAACAAGATAAAGGACGCAGCTCCTGTTCCTGCTGATGTATCAAAGGCTGTGGACTATAAGGTGACATACAACGACGCCACCGACACCTCCACTGGAAAGGACATCAGCGTGGTGTTCGAGGGCAATGAGGTGTTCTTCTGCGGATTGGATGACACGCAGCCAGACCTTTGGTTCTCTGGCACCATCGAAGGCGACCGCCTGATGCTGAAGAAATGGCAGTATATGGGCGTAGACCGCAAGAACACAACCTACGCTCTCGGTCAGCCTTCGCACATGTATCTCTATCCTTTCGGATGGGGCTACTTCACCGACGAGACTGGCAATGAGAAATTCGGACTCTACGAAGTGGAGTCGCCGTCGCTTGCATACGACGCAGCCACAAAGACATTCTCCACCGACGAGCTTACGCTTGCCATCAACCGCGGTCACCATTACTATCCCTTCGTATACTATTCGAAGCCTAAGTTCGTTCCCGCTTCGGCAGCAGGCGTAGAGAGCATTGAGGCTGGAGCAGAAGGCGTAGCCACATACACCGACCTTGCCGGTCGTCGTGTGGAGCGTCCGACGAAGGGCGTCTACGTAAGAACCGTAAGAGGAAAGGACGGAAAGGTAAGGACAGACAAGATGGTCATGGCACGTTAACAGTACGTATACAATAATATATATAACATTATCCACATCAATTAAGTGATGCTGTGTCATTATATTAAAATATATGTGACGCATTTGTAAAAATGCGTAAAAACATCCTTAGTACAAAACTTTGTTGGTCATTTAACAATAAATAATATGAAGAAAATCTTAATTTCACTCTTATTTGTGTTGGTTTCGGCTGTTAGCGCCAACGCTCAGTTGCTTTATCGCGTGTCGGGTGCCGACCTTAAAAAGCCGTCGTACGTCTTCGGTACCTTCCACTTTGCCAACTCGCCTTTTGTCGACCAGGTTGCCGGTGTGCGCCAGGCGCTCGACGCTACCGACCAGGTGTATGGCGAATTGAATTTTGATGTTATGCTAAACCCGGACAGTATGCAGGTTATGCAGAAGCACATGCTCCTGCCGGAGGGCAAGACCTTGAAGACGGTGCTAACCCCCGAGCAGTACAAAAAGCTTGATGCGGTGCTGGTAGACTATATGGGTGTAGGTCTAAGCAACCCTATGGTGGCTCAGCAGATGGGCAAGATGTCGCCCGCCACGCTGCTCACACAACTTATGGTGTTGCAGTATCTCAAGGCTCACATGGGCGAGTTCGACCCTACAAACCTTATCGACCAGTACTTCCAAAAGCAGGCCAAGCAGAACAACGAACCTGTAGGCGGACTTGAGACGCTGTCGTTCCAGGCAAGTCTGTTGTACGGCGCGCCGCTCAATAGACAGATCCAGCAGCTCGACTGCTTCCTTAACAACCTCGACTATTATGCCCAGTTTACCGAGCGCATGGTCAAGGCTTACTACGCACAGGACGTCAAGGCTCTGCTTGACCTTATGAACGAGAAGTTCAACACAACGTGCGACAGCACTCCTGAAGAGATGGCACAGCTGCTCGACAACCGCAACCTCGACTGGGCAAGTCGTATGCCTGCCATCATGAAGGCTGCCCCAACCTTGTTTGTTGTGGGTGCCGGACACCTGCCTGGCAGTAAGGGCGTGCTTAAGTTGCTGCAGGAAAAAGGATACACGGTTGAGGCTGTTAAGCCTTAACTGTATACAGAGACTACTATTTCGGGCTCTCCGATAGCTGGAGAGATATAAACTGGAGTTTATCGGGGAGGTTTATGTGAGTATATGGCAGGGCTTTGACAAAAACCGATAAAACCCCATATATATTTTCCGAGTCTTCGACTTGCCTTACATATAGATAAAGCCTTACGAGAGCAAGCTCTCGACAGCTTTGTCTATATGTAAAGCAGTGGCACGATGTGCCCTCGTAAAATATATACGGCAATAAACATAAAAAACATTTGGTAGAGCGTTACTTGCGTGAGGGTGTGTCAAAACTCAAACAATGCGAGCTGAAAGCCCAATTTGCTCCTTCGGGGCGTACCACTTGCGACTTTTGACACACCCTCATTAATGTTTTATCGTATATTTTTTGTAACTTTGCACAAACTTTTATGACCAGTATATGAGAATTGGATTTGACAACGAGAAGTATCAGAAGATTCAGTCTGAACACATTAAGGAACGTATATCACAGTTCGACGGGAAGTTGTATCTCGAACTGGGAGGCAAACTCTTCGACGACCATCATGCCAGCCGCGTACTTCCGGGCTTCATGCCGGACAGCAAGCTGCGCATGTTCCAGAAAATCAGCGACAGCATAGAGATTGTGATTGTCATCAGCGCCACCGACATCGAGAAGAACAAGAAACGCGCCGACTTAGGCATTACCTACGACGAAGACGTGCTCCGTCTGCGTGGCGAGTTTCAGAACCGTGGATTCATGGTCGGTTCAGTGGTCATCACACACTACAACGGACAGCCTGCAGCCAGCGCTTTCCGCCAGCGTCTTGAGCGAGACGGCATCAAGACTTACTGCCATTACCTTATTGAGGGCTATCCCCACAACGTCAGCCTCATCGCCTCGGACGAGGGATTCGGCAAGAACGACTACGTGGAGACGGAGCGTCCACTCGTCATCGTAACTGCTCCCGGACCGGGCAGCGGCAAGATGGCTGTGTGCCTGAGCCAGCTTTACAACGAGAACAAGCGTGGCGTAAGAGCAGGATATGCCAAGTTTGAGACCTTCCCCGTATGGAACCTGCCGCTCAAGCACCCCGTGAACATCGCATACGAGGCTGCCACAGCCGACCTCAACGACGTCAACATGATTGACCCGTTCCACCTTGAGGCATACGGCAAAATCGCCATCAACTATAACCGCGACATCGAAATCTATCCGGTTCTCAACGCTCTCTTCGAAGGCATCTACGGATCAAATCCATATAAGTCGCCCACGGATATGGGTGTCAACATGGTGGGCTTCTGCATCAGCGATGACGAGGCTTGCTGCGAGGCATCGAAGAACGAGATTGTCCGCCGCTACTACGACGCCACCAACAAGATGGCACGTGGAGCATGTAACGAGGGAGAAATCAGCAAGATACAGATGCTCTTCAATCAGGCTAAGATCAACACCGACTTCCGCCACACCACCGTTGCTGCAAAGAACTATAAGAAGGAGACCGGACATACGTCGTCTGCCATCGAAATGGAGGACGGCACCATCATCACAGCCAAGTCGAGCGAGCTGTTGGGTTGCTCAGCAGCGCTTATCCTCAACGTCACAAAGCACCTTGCCGGCATCGACCACAACGTGAAGCTCATCCCGCAGTCGATGATTGAGCCGATACAGCACACGAAGATCAACTATCTCGGAGGCCACAACCCGCGTCTGCATACTGACGAAGTGCTGGTAGCGCTGTCAGTTCTTTCCGAGAACGACGAGAACTGTCGTAAGGCTCTGGAGCAGCTTCCGAAGCTTCGCGGCTGCCAGGTGCACAGCACCGTGATGCTCAGCGACGTCGACCAGAAAATATTCAAGAAGCTTGGTGTGAATCTCACATGCGAGCCGGTACTTAAAAGCGTTGGTGACAGAAAGAATGGAATATAAGAAACAGAAACTGCTCTTCATCTGTCTCGGTAATATCTGCCGCTCTCCGGCTGCCGAAGCTGTGATGAAGAAGATGGTGGCAGACGCAGGAAGGGAGGACGAGTTCTTCATCGACTCTGCAGGAATAGGCGACTGGCACGTAGGACAGCTTCCTGACAGCAGAATGAGACAGCGTGGAGCACGCCGCGGATACACCCTCGACAGCCATGCACGCCAAATCTGCGCCGACGACTTCTCACGTTTTGACAAGCTGCTCGTCATGGACAACGACAACTATCGCATCGTTACGTCCAAGGCTCCGACAGAGGAAGCAAGGGCAAAGGTGGAGATGCTCACCGACTATCTCAAGAATCATAAGAACGTAAGCGTGGTGCCCGACCCCTATTACGGAGGCACAGCCGACTTCGACTATGCGCTCGACCTCATAGAGGACGCATGCAGCAATCTGCTTAACGCATAGGCAAAATACTAACTATAATTATAAAGGAGACTACGGCAAAATGCCATAGTCTCCTTTATTCATATCCTAACTACAAAGCATATCATAACTCTCAATTCTCAACTCTCAACTGTCAACTCAGAATATCGATTCTTCCGTCTCTGACGTAAACAGTTCCAGGGCTTTCATTCCCATGATGGAGTTGCCCTTCGAGTTGAGGCGAGGGCTCCATACTGCGATGGAGTAACGTGAGGGATAGAGCGCCACGATGCCACCGCCTACGCCACTCTTGCCGGGGAGTCCCACGAGGAAGGCGAAGTCGCCGGCTTCGTCGTAGAAACCGCAAGTCTGCATTATGGCGTTTATGCGCTTCACCCTTGATATGGTTAGGTTTACGCCGGCGTGAGAGAACGGCTCGCTACTCTTTGCGAACGCCATAAAAGCGCGTGAAAGATCCTCACAACTCATCTCCAACGAACAAATCGTGCAATAAAACTCCAACACATCATGCACGTCATTATGCAGGTTGCCATGATGCTTCAGCAGGTAGGCGATGGAAGCGTTGAGGTAACAACTGTTAAGCTCCGAGCGCATCACCTCCTCAGAATAGTTGATGTCACGGTTGCCGGCGATGGTGCGTACAAACTCAAGGAAGAACTCCTTAGGATTGTCAAGATGCGAGAGAATGACGTCGGCGGTTACCAGGGCACCGGCATTGATAAACGGATTGCGCGGCTTTCCGTGCTCATACTCCAACTGCACGAGCGAATTAAAAGCCGAACCAGAAGGTTCCTTGCCTATTCTTGTCCACAAGTCCTTACCCAAAATGCTCAAAGCCACGGCAAGGGAGAACACCTTTGCTATACTCTGTATGGAGAACTTGACGTCCGACTCGCCGAGGCGATAAGTTCTGCCGTCAAGCATTGTGAGACATATACCGAACTGATCAGGATTGACCTCAGCTAAAGCCGGAATATAATCCGCCTGCTTGCCGTCCTTGGCATATATCTCAATCTCCTTCCTAATTTTTTCCAATAAAGGTTGATAGTCTATTGTTTTCATTATTCAAGTAGTATTATAAGACGCTGCAAAGATATCGTTTTTTTCAGAAAAACTCCGTTTATAATGCTAAAAAGCATTACTTTTCAACAATTAAATCGTAACTTTGCAATTGAATTTACAAACAGCCCCACATACCCTACTCCACCCCAACGATCAGCAGGATAATAATAACTAAAAGAAAACACATATTATTTTTAATACAACAATGACAGACATCGAAATAGCACGCAGCACTAAGCTCGAGCGCATAGAGACAGTGGCAGCCAAGTATGGCATTCCGACAGAACACCTCGAACACTACGGACACTACATGGCTAAGGTGCCCACACACCTCATTGATGAGGAACGCGTAAAGAAGAACAACCTCATCCTTGTGACTGCCATAACGCCGACAAAGGCTGGAATCGGAAAGACCACCGTGACTATCGGACTGGCACTCGGACTGCACCATATCGGAAAGAACGCCATCTGCGCTCTTCGTGAGCCGTCGCTCGGACCGGTGTTCGGACTGAAGGGCGGTGCATGCGGAGGAGGCAGAACTCAGGTGCTGCCGATGGACAAGATCAACCTGCACTTCACAGGCGACTTCCATGCCATCACTTCCGCACACAACACCATAACGGCGCTGCTCGACAACTATATGTATCAGAACCGTGACAACGGATTTGCGCTGCGTGAGGTGCTCTGGAACCGCGTGCTCGACGTCAACGACCGCGGACTGCGCGACATCGTGACGGGTATGGGCGGCAAGCAGAACGGCATCGTGAGGGAGTCTGGTTTTGACATCACTCCGGCTTCTGAGATTATGGCCATCCTGTGTCTTGCCAAAGACGAGGACGACCTCAGACGACGCATCGAGAACATTCTGCTCGGATATACCGTGGAAGGAAAGCCGTTCACCGTTAAGGACCTCGGCGTGGCTGGTGCCATCACCGTGCTCCTGCAGGACGCTTTCGCACCGAACCTCGTGCAGACCACGGAGAACACGGCTGCCTTCGTTCATGGCGGACCGTTCGCCAACATCGCACACGGATGCAACTCTATCATCGCCACAAAGACAGCCTTGACTTTCGGCGAATATGTCATTACGGAGGCTGGATTCGGCGCTGACCTCGGAGCTGAGAAATTCTTCGACATCAAGTGCCGCAAGAGCGGACTGCAGCCTAAGCTGACCATTGTCGTGGCTACGGCGCAGGGACTGAAGATGCATGGCGGCGTGGCTGTGGAGGACATCAAGAAGCCTAACAGCGAGGGACTGATGAAGGGACTTGCCAACCTGGACAAGCACATCCAGAACATGCAGTCGTTCGGACAGACCGTCATCGTGGCTTTCAACCGCTATGCCGGTGACGTGCCCGAGGAAATAGAGATGGTGAAGAACCACTGTGAACAGCTGGGCGTGGGCTTTGCAGAAAACGACGCATACGCTGCGGGTGGCGAAGGAGCCGCTGACCTGGCTCGTCTCGTGGTGGACACAATAGACAAGAATCCGTCGAAGCCGTTGCAGTTTGCCTATAACGACGAGGACACGACGGAGGAGAAGATAGAGAAGGTGGCGAAGAACATCTACGGAGCTGCTTCAGTGTCGTTCGGAGCAGCGGCAAAGAAGAAGCTGCAGATGATAAAGGAACTGGGCTTTGAGCGCTTCCCCGTCTGCATCGCCAAGACACAGTTCTCGTTCTCCACAGACCCGAAGCTCTACTGCGTGGCTAAGGGATTCGACTTTAACGTCCGCGACATTGTCATCAACGCCGGTGCGGAGATGATCGTGGCTATTGCGGGCAACATCATGCGCATGCCGGGACTGCCTAAGGTGCCGGCGGCTATGCATATAGACATAGTTAACGGACAGATAGAAGGACTATCATAATATATAATGTTTGGATACAGAATAAAGAAACAATATCGCACAAAGGTGAGGTTGTCCTGTATGGGCTGCCTCACCTTCGTCGTTGTCATCATAACCAGCATCTGCCGATGCGCCTGCTCGTCGTGCTCAAGCGAAAGCAAGCACGTGAAGGACTCGTTGGCGGAAATTTCGCATCGCGTGCATCTCAACGACACGCTTACCAATGCCATGAGCGAGCAGCCCGAACTGCAGCCCATGGACTCCATCATGCGCCGCTATCTGAAACGCTGGGAGATAAACGGAGCACAGCTTGCCATAATGCGTCACGACTCGCTCATCTATGCCCGCGGCTTCGGATTTGCCGACAAGGACAAGGGCGTGCCGATGGAGCCGTCGCATATTCTGCGCATGGCGTCATGCTCGAAGCTCATCACAGCAGTGGGCATAATGAAGCTGAGGGACATGGGCAAGATAAAGCTGTCGGACAAGGTGTTCGGACCGCAAGGCATACTCACGGACACGTTCTACGTCAACTCCATCAAGGACAAGCGCTACTATGACATCACCGTGGAGCAGCTGCTCAGACATAAGGCAGGATTCACCAATTATGCCGGCGATGCCATCTTCTCCACGCGCTACATCATGCAGCAGAACCACCTCACCACCCCACCCGACCACCGCACGCTGCTGCGCATCGTACTGCGCCGTCATCTCGGCTACACACCAGGTTCGGCACAGCGCTACTGCAACATCGGCTACACGCTGCTCTCGCTCATCATCCAGAAACGCTCCGGCATGTCGTATGAGAAGTTTATGCAGAAATACGTTCTTGAGCCTGCGGGATGCTATGACTTCCACATCGCCGGCAACTATCTGAAGGACCGCCGTCAGAACGAATCGGTATACTACATGCACTCAAGTTCGGAGCCGGCTCCGGAGTTCAACAACTCGGGACGCATGGTAATTCGCTGCTACGGCGAGAACGACATCACCACTTCATTGGGAGCCGGAGCATGGGTGGCATCGGCTGCCGAGGTGTGCCGACTGGTGGCTGCCATAGACGGCGACCCAACCTTGCCTGACGTACTGTCGCCCGGCGCCGTGAAGCTGATGACAACGGAAATGCCCAACCATCAGTTCTCCTTGGGATGGAACTTCACGCCCAACCGCGGACCATGGATACGCACAGGTTCGCTCGTAGGAACGTCAGCCATCATACTCCGCTATGCCGACGGCGAATGCTGGGTATTTATCACCAACACCAGCACATGGAAGGGACACGAATTCTCAAAGGACACGATGGCGCTCTTCACCAAGCTAAGACAGAAATACGGCAGCAAAATGCCGAAACGAAATATGTTCGTGAAATAAAGAAACAAAGACATAACCATAGAGAGAGTTTATAAAAACCTAACAACAAGAGCCTATGATGAGAAAACATCAACAGCATAAGTATGGTCTTGCAGCGACGGCAATGTCGCTGCTTGCCACTGTGCCTGTCTCGGCACAAGTGCAGGAACTGGACGTGCAGCGCGACACCATACCCACTTATCTGAAAGTACAGAACAAGGGTATAGTGAACAACGCACTGGACGTACTTAACGGCAACGCAGCCGGCGTGAACGTAACGTCAAACGGCATGGACCGCATGGCGCAACTGTCGTCAGTACGTGTGCGTGGCACAACGTCAATCATAGGCGGCAACGACCCGCTCGTCATCATAGACGGCGTGACGAGCGACATTGCCACGCTGTCAACCATCTATCCTGCCGACATCGAGAGTTTCTCCGTACTGAAGAATGCTGCCGAGACAGCACTCTACGGTTCGCGCGGTGCGTCGGGCGTCATCGAAGTGAAGACGAAGAAAGGCACGGGCAAGGGATTTCAGATTTCGTATGAGACCAACATCGGTATGGAGCGGATGTCGAAGAAACTCGACATGCTGTCGGCCGGCGAATATCTTGCCACCGCTAAGAAGCTCGGCGTGTATGCCAACAATGGAGGACATGACAACAACTTCTATGATGTCATCACCCGAACCGGATTTGTTCAGAACCATTACCTGGCTTTCAGCGGAGGTTCAGAACAGTCTAACTATCGTGCGTCGTTCGGATATATCGACCACAACACCATCATCAAGACCAAGGACTACAACAATTTTGTAGCCAAAATAGATGTCACACAACATGCCTTCGACAATCGTCTGAAAGGCGACTTCGGCGTGTTCGGTTCCACTTTCAGGAACAATGACATCTTCGATTCGCAAATGCTCTTTTATTCAGCTGCATGCCAGAACCCTACATATCCTGCCGGACGCGACGCAAACGGCAACTGGACAAAGAACGGTTCTGCCTATCGCATCAATCCTCCTTCCGCTGTGCTCGCAGAGAGAAGCGACCAGAAGGAGATGTACTTCAACACGCACATGCGGCTGGTGTACGACATTGCTCCTTCGCTGAAGCTGTCGGCGTTCGGCAGCTATTCGTATACATCTAACGAAAACTCTGAATTCTGCCCCACATGGGTTTGGGCGCAGGGCAACGTTTATCGTGGCGAATTCAAGAAGCAGGAATATCTCGGCAACGTATCGCTCGACTATGCGTATACATGGAACGCCCACACATTGTCTGCCGGAATATCCACAGAATATCATTATCAGGAACATACGGCTTTTTGGACACACGCCAAAGGAATAACCACCAACGATTTCGGCTACGACAACATCGGAGCTACGTCGTCACGTCCTTACGGAGGAACGGGCAGCACTTACGACGACATGTCGCTGGCGTCGGTTATGGCTAACGCTTCGTATACATTATATAATAAGTATAAGCTGACGCTGACAATGCGCGGTGACGGTTCGTCAATGGTGGGCGACGACCACACGTGGGGATTCTTCCCGTCCGTATCAGCTGAATGGGACGTCAAGAAGGAGAAGTTTCTGCGCTCGTTTGACGGCATCAGCACCTTGAAGCTACGCACTGGCTACGGTCGTTCGGGCAATCTTGGCGGCATAACAGCCTACACCACAATGGAGAATGTGCAGCAGACGGGTATCGTGCCGGTGAACAACACTCCGACGGTGACGCTCGGCACTATACGAAACAACAATCCTGACCTGAAATGGGAAACGAAGTCGACATTCAATATCGGTGGAGAAATAGGACTGTGGCACAACCGACTGATGCTTACAGCCGAATACTATTACTCGAAGACCTCAGACATGCTCTATTCCTACGACGTGCCCGTGCCGCCGTTCGCCTACGACAAGCTGCTGGCTAACATCGGATCAATGTCGAACCAAGGTCTTGAGATTGGTTTCTCCATCGCACCCGTGCAGACAAAGGACATCGACCTGAACGTGAGCATGAACCTTTCGTTCCAGAAGAACAAGCTGTTGTCGCTGTCTGGCAACTACAACGGCATGAATATGTCGGCACCAAACATCACTGCCATCGGCTCCATAGACGGTGCCGGACAGAACGGAGGCGACAACAATCACGTGCTTTATCAGATAGTGGGTCAGCCGTTAGGCGTGTTCTATCTGCCACATTGCACGGGACTGTATAAGGACGAGCAAGGAACTATGAAATACAAGATAGAAGACCTTGACCGCAATGGCAACATCGACTTCGGAGACGGCGGCGACAGACGCATCTGCGGACAAGCCACACCTAAAGCCACACTCGGTTCGAACATCTCGCTACGTTACAAGGACTTCTATATGTCGCTGCAGATGAACGGTGCTTTCGGACACAAGATATTCAACGGCACGGCTTTGGCATACAACAATATGTCGTCATTCCCGACATATAACGTGCTGAAGGGCGCACCCGAAAAGAACATCGTGGACCAGAACGTGTCTGACTACTGGCTGGAAAGCGGCGACTATCTGAACTTTGAGTATCTCACCATCGGATATAACATCCCGGTGAAGAGCAGGATTGTGCGCTCGCTGCGCGTATCGTGCAGCGTCAACAACCTCGCCACCATCACTTCCTACAGCGGACTGACGCCAATGATCAACTCGTACGTGGTGAATTCCTCAATGGGCATCGACGACAAGAGATGCTATCCTACGTACAGAACTTACTCGGTGGGTGTGAGCGTGCAATTCTGAAAACCAACGAATTATCCTAAACATATAATGACAGAAGACTATGAAACATAGATTTTTCGCTTTATCGGTTCTCGCCTTGTCACTCTCTCTCATGAGTTGCCTGGACGAGACACCAAAGGACCAAATACCGGAAACAGAGATTTACGACTCTGCCAACAGCCTTTACGTCAATGCTGTAGCTTCGCTATACAACTATATAGGAGCTCACGAAGAGGGCGATGGACTACAGGGCACATGCCGCTGCATCTATGACTATAACACGCTGACCACCGACGAGGCTATCATACCCATACGTGGAGGCAACTGGTATGACGGCGGTCTGTGGGAAAACATGTATAACCATACGTGGACAGCCACGGACACCGACCTGTATAACATCTGGAAATACCTGTATAAGGTGATAGTGTTGTCAACGAAATCGCTTGAGACGATAGAGAAACACAAGGCTTTGCTGACAGAACAGCAGCGTGTGGACTATACGGCTGAAGTGCGTGCCGTCCGCGCCATGTATTATTATTATGCCATGGACATGTTCGGACGCATCCCCATCCTACAATCGGCAACACAAAAGACGGCAGACATCAGACAGAGCAACCGAAGCGATGTGTTCTGGTATGTGGTGAAGGAACTGCAGGACGTGGCTCCGCTGCTGGCTAATGAGCACAGCAATCTGCAGGGCAACTACTATGGAAGAGTTACTCGACCGGTGGCTTGGTTTCTGCTTGCCAAACTCAGTCTTAATGCAGAGGTATATACAGACGATGACTGGACCGACTCTTCACGTCCTGACGGCAAGACCATTATGTTCGACATAGAAGGCAACAAGAAGAACGCATGGCAGACTTGCGTCCACTACTGCGACCTTATCACGGCTGCCGGATATACGCTCGAAGCTGACTATACCAAGAACTTCGCCGTACACAATGAAGGCTCTACGGAGAACATATTCACCATTCCTTTGGACAAGATTCTCTATCTGAACGAATTTCATTATCTCTTCCGATCACGCCACTACGCTCATGGCGGAGCCTATAGCGGAGCTTCTGAGAACGGCACGTGCGCCACACTCCACACAATGGCTGTAAACGGGTTTGGTACGGAAACGCCGGACGCACGTCTTGACATGAATTTCTATACTGGGAAGGTGGAGGTTGACGGCAAGTACGTAACGCTGGACGACGGCACTCCACTCGAATATAAGCCACTCGCCGTGGAGAAGAACCTTACAGCAAGCCCATATTTAGAGACGGCAGGCGCACGTATGAAGAAGTATGAGGTGGACCGCACGGCTTACTCAGATGGTCGTATGCCCGACAACGACATCGTGCTCTACAGATACGCCGACGTGCTGCTCATGAAGTCTGAGGCTAAGGTGAGAAACGGAGAGTCTGGAGATGAGGAGATGAATGCTGTACGTTCACGTGTGGGCATGCCTTCGCTTTCTGCCACTCTTGACAACATCCTCAACGAACGTCTCCTTGAACTGGTTTGGGAAGGTTGGCGCCGTCAGGACATGATACGCTTCGGCACATACTGTAAGCAGTATGACATCCATACTCCATCGGAAGCCGACAAGAAAGGATATACCACAGTATTCCCTATCCCGGAAAAGGCTCATGAGCTGAACCCGAACCTTAAGCAAAACCCAGGATATTGACTGTGAGTTGGTGATAGGAACGAATAATATAACACGAAAAAAGTTATGAATATGATCTTACTTTGTCATATCGAAGCCTACGCGTACGCCGTCGTAGTTCTTGCTGAGGTCACCAATGGTGGAGAGGGTGGTGTTGCCGCTTACGGAGGCAAGAGTCTGAAGGAGTGTCAGAATCTTCTTCGACTCGAAGAGTACGCCGATGCCGTCGCTGTTCTTCTTAGCATAACCAGAGAGCGAGAGAAGGAGAGTCTTCATCTCCAGCTTGCCGTCCTCCTCATTGTATGTCCACTTACCGTTGAGTGCCTTGCCGTCAATATGTGCGTTGAAGGTGCCGTCCGCGTTGAAAGAGATAGAAGTGTTGGCAGCAGTGAAGCCGAGCTTAGCATACTGTGCGGCAAGCTTCTCTTTCACCTCGGCAGCAGCCACCTCGCCACCAGCCTTTGCCAGAGCGTTCTCGCTTGTGAAAGCGCATCCCGGACCCTTATAGTGCCATGTGCCTACGAGCTGCTTAGTTGTAAGCTTGTCCAAGCCAAGCACGCTGCCAAGCACATTGCCAAGAGTAGAACCAGCGCCATTAGAACCGAAGATACCTCCGAGAATGCCTCCTGTCTGTGAAGAGTTAGAGGAAGAAGAGCTGTTGTTACTGTTCGTTGTTCCTGATGTGGCACCACCTAAAGTACCGTTCGCAGGAGTTCCAAGTCCTGCAGCGCCAAGTCCGCCACAGCTTGCCAGAAGCGCAGATGCGGCTACGACAGACAAGCTAACAATTGTCTTTTTCATTTTCTTCTAATATATTTTGTCGATAATAATAATCCTTAAAAGTTACAAGGCTACGGAATGTAGGAATTAAGATTGCCTTATTCGGCTGCAAAATTAATGATTTTCCGTCAATCTGACAAACAAAAAGTGTCCCATCACATCACGCGATAGGACACTCATAACTTTATTAACCAATATTTGTATTTATACAAGAACCTTAATTCTGTATTTTAGAAGTATGGCACTCCTGCCATTTCAATATGATCATAATTAAGCCTTTGCCTCTTCCTCAGCAGGAGCTTCCTCCTTCTGAGCAGCCTTCTTAGCGGCAGGCTTCTTGGCAGCTGTCTTCTTAGCTGCGGGCTTAGCGGCCTTCTGCTTCTCCAGCTTTTCGCGAAGCTTCAGTTCTGCAGCCTCAATATTCTCAATCTTGGTCTGCAGACGAACAATCTCCTTGTTCTTCATCTCAATCTCCTCATCCTGGTTCTTGATGGTGGTAAGGAGAGAAGAAAGCTCTTCGTTGTCAACGTCCTCAGGATAGAGAGAGTTGACGCGAGAAATGAAGTCGCCGAGGATGTTCATATAGTTGGTGAAGGCGTCAAACGGGCTTGAGAAGATGCCACGGTCAATGCCAACCTGAGACGGCTTTGTGGTCATCTGGCGGAAGTTGTTGGAAGCCTGGAGGTAGTCCCAGTCCTGATTGATGCGGGGATCGTCAGCGATGCGTACACGGTCAGCCACGCTGTAGAGCTTGTTGAAAGCCTCACGCTGCATAGGATTGCCGAGCCATGAGCTTACGTCGCGCTCCTCGTCTGTCCATGACAATGTGTCGGGAACGTCGAGCTGTGATACGCTTGGTATTGTGTCGCAAATCTCTGACGGTGTAGAGAACGAGATGCCACGGTTGCGAGCGCACTGCGGGAGAGCCTTGATAAAGTCGAGGATGTTGCTTGACAGAGGCTGTGCCACACCAAGAGCAGAAAGCTCCATGAAGATGTTCACCACCTTCTCGCCTTCCGGGAAATTGGCTATACGGTCAACATAAGAATCGGCGAAGAGAGGATAGCCCTCCCACTCCGTATTGCTGAAGCGCAGAGAGATGTCGTCGCTGAGGTTTACGTCACGGAGGAGAAGCTTAAGATTGGGAGCGAGGGCGCAGTTGTATACATAGTGGGGCGACTTCCATCCGAGGACGTGACGCGCACCTTCGGTAAGCATTCCCTTGAATCCCATCTGCGAAGCCTGCAAACCAATCTCGTCGCTATATATAAGCGAAGAGTTGCGAAGCACCTTAGGCTCCTGTCCGAAGTATTCCTTCATCTTCTGGCACTGACGCTTCACTTCCTTGGTGAAGCTCTCCTCATTGGCGAGCGAAGCCAGACCGTGCGAGTAAGGCTCGGCAAGGAACTCCACACAACCAGTCTGGTTGAGCTCCTGAAGCTTCTCAATCACCTGCGGAGCATGAATCTCGAGCTGCTCCATACCTACGCCTGAGAGCGAGAAAGCCACCTTAAAGTACTTGCCGTTCTCCTTGATCATCTCGCCGATAGCATTGAGGGCAGGCATATACGAACGCTCTGTGACGTCTTCTATGATACGCTCGTCCTCATAGTCGTCGTAATAATAGTGGTCTGTGCCGATGTCAAAGAAGCGATAACGCTTCAACTGTATGTTCTGATGTATTTCGAAATATAAACAAATCGTTTTCATTGTTGTCTGTTTTAAGATTGTAGTATTAGGGTTTTGTTATTTATAAATCGCCTGCCAACACACGCTCGTATAGATTCTTGATGCGTGCGCCCACTTTCTCCCAAGTGATCTGGTCCACCTCGTTCTTGCCTTCGTTCTGAAGGTAATGGAAGAGTGAGTCGTTATGGCAAATTGAATAGATGGCGTCGGCGAGGGCGTGAATGTCCCAATAGTCAACCTTTATACAGTTGTCGAGAATCTCGGCGCAACCCGACTGCTTTGAGATAATGGTAGGCGTGCCGCACTGCATTGCCTCAAGCGGTGAGATACCGAAAGGCTCCGACACAGAAGGCATAACATACACATCAGAGTCCTTGAGGCACTCATAAACCTGCTTGCCGCGCATGAAGCCCGGGAAGTGGAAGCGGTCTGCGATGCCACGCTCTGCTGCAAGGTAAATCATGGCGTCCATCATGTCGCCGCTACCTGCCATGCAGAAACGCACGTTGCGTGTGCGCTGGAGCACCATATTGGCAGCCTCAACAAAGTATTCAGGACCCTTCTGCATGGTGATACGACCAAGGAAAGTCACCACCTTCTCCTTACCGGTGTGGTCAGGACGCGGTATGTCCTGAAGTTCCTGACGGAGCGGATATACGGCATTGTGCATTGTGAAGCACTTGCGCGGATCCTGATGATACTGATTGATGACGGTCTGGCGTGTCAGTTCAGACACACACATGATGCAGTCGGCATTGTCCATACCGTCCTTCTCGATGGCATAAACGGTGGGGTTAACCTTTCCGCGAGAACGGTCGAAGTCGGTGGCATGTACGTGGATGCAGAGAGGCTTGCCGCTCACGTGCTTGGCATTGATGCCGGCAGGATAAGTGAGCCAGTCGTGTGCATGGATGATGTCAAAGTCCTCCGTGCGTGCCACTACACCTGCGATGATTGAGTAGTTGTTGATTTCCTCATGCAGGTTAGAGGGATAGCCGCCGGCAAACTCCATGCAGCCAAGGTCGTTGACGTGCATATAGTTGAAGTCGGCATAGATATGGTCGCGAAGACGATAGTAATAGTCGGGGTCCATTACGTCAGACACCTGACTCTTCACATAGTCATAGTCTACGTCGCGCCAAGCAATAGGCACCTTGTTCATTGCCACGATGCGGCATGCGCTGCGGTCCTCATCACCGAAAGGATGAGGCAGACAAAGGACTGTCTCCACGTCGCCTTGTGCGTGGAGGCCCTGTGATATTCCGAAATTAGCGGTTGCGAGTCCACCAAATACATGAGGAGGATACTCCCATCCGAACATTAAGACTTTCATATTTATAAATCCTCCTATGTTTTAGTACTTGAATTTTTCGAGCAGTTCGAGCGTACGCAGAGCCTCTGCCACGTTCATTGCGAAAGAAATTGCTCCTCTTCCGTGGAACGGCGGGTTGCCGTCAAAGAGTTCAGGAATGGTTCCGAGACAATGCTGCACCATCTCGTCCTCGTAACCGATCATCTGACGCTCGAGGAATGAGAGACGTGTGCGCTTGTATATCTTCAGACATGCCTCCATATAGAATCCGCCGAGCCAAGGCCAAGCTGTTCCCTGATGGTAAGCATAGTCGCGCTGTGTCTGCGGACCTGTATACATAGGATTATATCCGCCGCTCTTCGGTGAGAGCGAACGCAGTCCCTTCGGAGTGAGAAGCTCGCGTGTGCAGACATCGAGCACGCTCTTCTGCTGTGCAGATGTGAGCGGCGAATAGTCGAGAGCCACTGCGAATATCATGTTAGGACGTACGCTCCAGTCGGGCATGTCCTTCGGCTCCACATAGTCGAAGAGATAACCATACTCGTTTACGAAGGTCTCCGTGAACGAGCTGCCACACAGTTCGGCACGCTTCTCAAGCATTGCGGCGCTTGCCTCGTCGCCGAACTTGCCGGCAATGGCAGCACAGAACTTGAGAGCATTATACCAAAGGGCATTAAACTCGACGATGTATCCTGTACGCGGAACGACGGGACGACCGTTGGCTGTGGAGTTCATCCATGTCACAGCCTTCTCCTTACCCTCCGAATAGAGGAGTCCGTTGTCCATAAGACGCAGGTTAGGATGCTTGTTTGACGAAATGTATGTCACGATGTCATAGAGCAGCTTGCCGTACATACGGTTGCACTTCTCTTCGCCTACGTGCTTGGCATACTGCTGGATGGCCCAAACAGCCCAAAGCATAACGTCCGGCTGCTCTATCTCGTAAATCTTAGCTGTAAGCGGCTTGCCTTCCATAAACTCGTTCAGACCGCGTGCTGCCGTCTTCATTACAAGCTCGAAGTAATCTTCTTCGCCGATGGAAAGGGTAAGGCCCGGAAGGGCGATGAATGTGTCGCGGGCACGACACTTAAACCATGGGTATCCGGCAAGGATGTAACGCTCGTCCTTGCTTGTACGATTATGGAACTGGTGAGCTGCGTTGACAAGGCAATGGAAGAAGTTGTCGCGCGGTGAGCGCTCCTCCACCTCCTTGGTGAACAATGCCTTCAGACCGCCTGTCTTGCATACAGACGTTGACGCAGAGAAGACGATTGACTCGCCTTTCTTGATGTCCATCTCGAAATAGCCGGGAACATAGAGGTCCTCATTTGACGCGTAACCACGCTCCTGCTCCTTCGGATATTCGATGCCACGATACCAGTCGGGCTGGAACACGAACTTATTCTCCTTGCTGAACTGCATGTAAAGGTCGGGATAACCGGCATACATACATGTGCTTATGCCGTTCTCCACCTCCTGATACTCGCGTGAAGCCACGCTGTTCTCGTGCGTAAACTGGCGCACACTGCGGAATGCGAGAAAAGGACGGAAACGCAATGTGGTCTCGGAATGGGCGTCAACAAGTGTATAGCGGATAAGGATGCGGTCTTCATAATGCTGGAAGACCACCTCTTTCTTCAAGAGTACACCGCCGACACGATAAAGCGTGGTCGGCACTATGTCACAATCAAACTCACGGATATACTTATGACCTTTGGGGCTGTAGTTGTTGCCCTGATACTTGTGGAGACCGAGGTTGAACTCTGCTCCATGCTGGATAACTGTAGGGTCGAGCGAAGAAAGAAGGACGTGGTTCTCGTCGTCTAACTCGGGCACGGGTACGACCAGAAGGCCGTGATACTTACGCGTATTACAGTCGACTATCGTTGAGCACGAATAGGCTCCGGAACGGTTTGTCCTCAACAGCTCGCGAGGCAGTGACTCTTCCAGGTTCGTCATCAGAGCTTTTTCGAATCGTAAATAACTCATAGGTTTAAATTAAGGTTCATTTATTTGTTTTTCTTATTATCAAAAACGTCTTGGTTACGTAGAGGCAGTAGTAGGTCTTATGAAGGCTGCAATCTGTCTTACGATATCAAAGGTAATAACTTTTAGTTTATGAACAAAATAAATGCACCTATATTTTGAAAAAAAATGTGTTTCTATCGTAAATTCCTAAAAAAACGCATAAAAAGCTGTGCAATCGTTTAACCAAATGTGTTAAACGGCGCTTTTCTTCGATTCGAAGATATTATACATACAAAAATATAGGAGTAGAGCGTGCAGACCATGTGTCCTGCCACGCTCTCCTCCTTCATTATGGTTTATTCTGGTATGAGGAAGTTGATGATTTCCTGCTCCACGGTGATGGTGAACGGTCCCTTCGGTGTACGCATCAGTCGTCCGTCGATGCCGACAAGCGCCTTGCGTGCCTCCACCACCTCCACCTTGCGCGTACGGTAAGGATGGACGCTCTTATAGTTGAGGAATTTGCCACGCACAAAGAGATAGAAGCCCTCGAAGAGCTGCGTCATACCGGGATGGTGTACGATGCTGACGTCCAGCATGCCGTTGTAAGGCACGGCGTTCGGGGTCTGTCCGTAGCCGGAAGCGTTGCCTATGCACATCGTCATGACGTTGCGCTTGATGTCGTCGTGATTTATCTTTACGTGCATGCGATATTCCAGACGCTGGAAAATCATCAGTATGAAGGAGAACACAAACGACAGCGTACGCGATCCGAAATAGTGGCGGGTCTGACGACGGAGGTTCATTATGGCAGCTATCAGTCCGATGTTGATGCAGTTGAGGAAGTAGCGGCGGCAAGTCTCACCCTTCTTATTGGTATATCGTATGCATCCGAGGTCAATCTTGCGCACATGACGCTGCTTCAGCCACTTGATGGTCTGGCTGTAATCGCTCTCGCGGAATCCCCAGAAATGGGCGAAGTCGTTCATCAGTCCGTTGGGAATAACGCCGAGCACGACACGCTCACGCACACTCGAATCGTACTGCATCAGGCAGTTCACGGCATCGTTAAGCGCAGAGTCGCCTCCTACGATAACAATCGTTTCGTAGCCGTTGTTGATCATCATCTTTATAAGACGGTCCACACCGGAACTGCTCTCACTCTGTATGAAGTCGTATTCCACGCCATTGTCCTTCAGACAATTCTCTATCTTCTCCCAACGACGCTTCGGACTCAGCAGTTCATGCTTCGGGCAGTAAAGCACGCCCCATCGTTTGTTGTTTGGCATAAGGATCTCTAATTATTATATGTTAGGTTTACTTGTTTTCTGTTTCTTCCTCCTGCAGACGCAGGATGGTGTTCACTTTTTCTTCCATCGGCAGCGTGGCATCTATCCAGTGGATACAGAATCCCCGTCGTTCCATGCCTCTGAACCACGTCATCTGACGCTTCGCAAACTGATGGATGGCAATCTCCAGCTGTCTGAACATCTCGTCGTAAGTGAGGTTTCCGATGACATATTCGGTGATGAACTTATACTCCAGACCATAATATATAAGGTCTTCGGGCTGTATGCCCTCTCCTATCAGCCCTCGTATCTCGTCAGCCATGCCTTCGTCCAGACGTGCCTTCAGGCGACGGGTGATCTTCTCACGACGCAGTTCGCGGTCGATGTCGATGCCGATTATCAATGAATCGACGGCTGGCAGCTGGCGTTCGCTGGTAGGATTCTCCAGGTTGTACGTCTCAATTTCGATGGCGCGTATGGCTCGCTGCGCCGTGTCCACATCGGTGGTGTTGTGCATAACCGAACCGCTGCGCTGCTTCAGCTCCGCCAGCATCTCTGTCAGCGCCTCGAGCGACATACCAGAAAGGCGCTGGCGAAGCTCCGGGTTCTGCGGCACGGGCGACAACTGATAGCCTCCGAGCACAGCCTCAAGATACAGACCGGTGCCTCCGCAGAGTATCGTCAGCTTGCCACGGCTGCGTATGTCGGCGTATGCTGTATGAAAATCCTGCTGATACTGGAAGAGGTTATACTTTGTTCCGGGCTCCGCAATGTCTATGAGATGATAAGGCACACGATGTCCGTCCACCACATAGTCGGCAAGATCCTTGCCCGTTCCTATATCCATGCGGCGATAAACCTGACGCGAGTCGGCACTAAGAATCTCTCCCCCGGTGCGTGCCGCGAGCGCTGCCGCCACCGGAGTCTTGCCACTTGCCGTAGGTCCGAGTATGGTTATCATCTTGCTCATATTGTTTTTATTCATCAAATTGGTGGATTCGTTACATGTATTTAATTTGCAAACTTACAAAATCCTTTCCACTGCTACAACTATTTTCCGACTAAATATTAAATGTAAGGAAAATAAAAACGGATATAAGTTCAATTAGGTTGAAATATGTATCGGTCATTAGGACTGAGATTGAACGTATTTTCGAACACTTCGGTGGTTCTGCCGAATACAATATTTGCATTTCTGATGCTCAATACTATGAGTCCGGCGTACAATAAAATCTTTGGTGCGAAATTCTTGAGTTTTGAGCGTTTATAGACAACGCATTAATACACAGCATGTTATACGGTTTTCTGACGAAAGCACTATGAAATAAGACTCGCAAAAGAGCCACTTTTTGCTGCTATAGAGCCACTTTTACACTCCAATACTGCCATTATTGTAATACAACAAAGCCTCTTTCACACTCTGATAGTGGCACTATCGGACTGTAAAAGAGGCTGTATCGTTAAGTGTGGGTGCCGTTTGCACAGCAAAACACCGTAAAAACAGCAAACCGGAACTCTAAAATCAATTTT
>OLSD01000467.1_pt1 | contig 41289 bp, 58 predicted proteins | sample 1672211 | NCBI WGS metagenome assembly OLSD01 (sample SAMEA3136659, study PRJEB25190) | human gut metagenome | reverse complement strand
GTGGCGTATATTACGCTTTCCTCTTTCAGAGTCAACCCTGAATTTCAGGATTTTTTCTCTTCGTTGTTACGACCATCTTGTGAAGTGTTTCACGTTGTCGTCTCAACGGAGGCGCATTATAGGGATCCCAATTTTTTGCACAAGTATTTTTTTGATCTTTTTTTCTGTTTGTTGTTTTTTCACCCTTTTTGCTGCAATCGCACACAAAACGGTGCTTTTTTGCATACTAAAAGACTTGCACAAGGCCAATAATGCCCCCAAAGTCATTAGTAAATCATTTATTGCTGAGGTAAGTATGTCTGATGTTTTACGCCCATACCGCGATCTTTTTCCACAAATCGGTCAGCGCGTAATGATCGACGATAGCAGTGTCGTGATTGGTGACGTTCGTCTGGCTGATGATGTGGGGATCTGGCCGCTCGTTGTGATTCGTGGAGATGTACATTATGTACAGATCGGAGCACGCACCAATATCCAGGATGGCAGTATGTTGCATGTCACTCATAAATCCTCGTACAACCCAGATGGCAACCCATTAACCATTGGCGAAGATGTCACTGTTGGTCACAAGGTGATGCTCCACGGCTGCACCATTGGCAATCGAGTTTTGGTTGGGATGGGCTCAATTTTACTTGATGGCGCAATAGTAGAAGATGATGTGATGATTGGTGCGGGTAGTCTGGTCCCACAAAATAAACGGCTGGAGAGCGGATATCTGTATCTCGGTAGCCCCGTCAAACAGATCCGCCCGTTAAGTGATGAAGAGAAGGCTGGGTTACGCTATTCCGCGAATAATTACGTGAAATGGAAGGACGAATATCTGGATCAGGGTAACCAGACCCAGCCTTGATCATCTTCACTTTGTTCCTGAATTAAGTTTTCCGCTTCTTCTTCCAGATCCCAGCGATGCTGACGAAAACTCGCTAACCACTGTTCTGGCGTATCTCCAGTAAAACGATACGCCAGACTCTCGCCAGAGATCGCACATGTCAGTTGCATGCCATTCACGAGAGCGGGAAAACATACACATTTTTTATTCTCGTCCCACTCTTCTCTGTCCGGAAACTGGATGGCCTGATTCACGCGGACAATTCCTCCTGCAATTGCTTTATAACTGGTTCTACGTCAGGCAGAACACCGTGCCAGAGAAGAAAGGCATGAGCCGCCTGTGCCACCAGCATTCCTAAACCATCAGCATTACACTTTGAGCCTCGCTGCTCACACCATGCCAGAAAAGGAGTTTTTCCTTTCTGATAGAACATGTCATAGCAATAAATGCCTGGATGAATGAGCGATGACGGGATCGCCGGAATATCACCACTGATGCCACTGGATGTTGCATTAATAATGAGATCAAACTCATGTCCTTCCAGTTCGTCCATACTCAACGCCTGAATACTACCAGTGTGCGCAAACAATTTAGCCAACTCTTCCGCGCGGGATACCGTCCGATTAGTGATTGTCACCGCACAGTCCAGGGAAAGAAGTGGCAGTAGTACGCCGCGAGATGCTCCACCAGCGCCGATAAGCAGAATACGTAAACCAGGGCGGATAAAAGACAGACGTTCCAGATCGCTTAACAAACCTATACCATCGGTATTGTCACCCTGCAAGCGTCCATCTTCTAACCGCTTGAGGGTATTAACAGCACCAGCCAACGCTGCCCGTTCAGTAAGCTCATCCGCTCTGGCAAAAGCCTCTTCTTTAAAAGGTACCGTCACATTCGCACCTTTACCACCAGCACTAAAGAAAGCGTTCAGTGTGTTGATGAAATCATTGATGGGTGCCAACACGCGCCCATAGGGATGTTCAATATTCAGTTGTTGAGCAAATTGCTGATGAATGAATGGCGATTTGCTGTGGGCTATCGGATTACCAAAAACAGCATAGGTTTCCATTATGTTACCCCTGTCGAAACAGTTCACCCGTCAGGGCATCGCGGATTTCTGAAGGATTTAAACGCCCCCCCGTTTCACCAGGCACAACCGGGAACGCCGCGCCAAATTGTGCGCGAACTTCGTCTACTGTTCGACAAGGTGGCAATCCACTCAAGTTGGCACTGGTAGAAACCAGCGGTTTACCATAAGCCTGGCACAAAGCAACCACCAACGGATGGTCGGTGACTCGTACAGCAAGCGAATCAAAGCGGCCCGTCAACCAGCGCGGTGTTGTCGCAGGCGCGGGAAAGACAAAGGTGACAGGACCTGGCCAGCGGGAAAAAATGGTTTCACGCTGCGCATCAGTCAGCATGGTGTCATCAATATAGGGTTTAAGCTGCTCGTAATTTGCCGCGATTAAAATCAGCCCCTTATCAACCGGACGCTGTTTTAACTCCAACAGTCTCATCACTGCTGTTTCGCTATCAGGATCGCACCCAACACCGAAAACGGCTTCCGTTGGATAGGCGATGACACGTTCTTCATTGAGGACATCTATCGCAGCTGCGATAGCGTCTCCTTGCAGGTTATTATTCACGTTATTATTCCGCCGAAACCGGCTTTCCACATTGTTTACTGGCACAAAAGTGTTTTACACCCTGCGCGGTTTTCTTTTCGATGAGTAGTGGATAATGACACTCAGGGCATTCTCCAGCTATGGGTTTGAAGTTAATGGCAAATTGACACTCCGGGTAGCGATCACAGGAGTGAAATGTTTTGCCATAACGGGAGCGGCGCTGGACCAGATGGCCCGTCCGGCATTGGGGGCATGTAATTGCTGTTTCGTCCGGTTTATCGATAAGTTCGGTATGTTCGCATTCAGGGTAGTTACTGCAACCAATAAACATACCAAAGCGTCCCTGGCGTAATACCAGATTTGCGCCACATGCAAGGCAAACCTGCCCCTCCAGAACTTTGACAATATGTCCATCCGCTGAAGATTTCAGAGGACGGACGTAGTCACACGCCGGATACTGTGAGCATCCAAGAAACGGACCGTGTTTCCCGGATCGAATAACCAGTTCAGCCCCGCACTTTGGGCAGGACTCATTATTACGCACCGTGAACAGTGCTGATTTCGCCATAACAACTTATGCTGAATTAAAGAAATGATTAATGCAGCATACCTTCATTCACTTCAAAGAGTAATTCTTCCATTTGCTGGTACGCATTTTCGCAGCCCGGAATATTGAACAACACCATCAGGATTACCCATTTCAGGTCTTCCAGGTCGAACTCTGCGGTATCCAGCGCGAGCACTCGCTCTATCACCATTTCACGGGTTTCAAGGTTAAGCACCTGAATTTGCTCAAGGAAAAGCAGAAAACCACGACAGCTGGCATCCAGTCTTTCACACTCCTCAGGGGTATAAATACGCATGGAGAGTGGATCAGAGGCCAGTTGCATCGGTTCTGCCAGTCCTTCCTGATAATCCGCAAGCTTTTCCAGCCAAAGCAGGGCATTGTAGATATCTTCTCGATCAAATCCTGCGTCGGTAAGATCCTGTTCAAGTTTGTCTTGATCCACACGCAACTCAGCTTCTGTGTGAATATAGGTTTCAAACAAATACATTAGTACGTCGAACATGGCATGCCCTCCTCAATCGGACATAGCCGCCGGGTACAGCTGCGATCCATCCTGCTAACTCCAGTTCGAGTAGTTGAGTAACTACCTCTGGCACAGGTTGGCCGGCACGTTCAGCGACGACGTCAACAGGTGTTACCTCATCTCCTACGTTAGCCAGGAGCTCAGGAAATGGCAATGCCACGTCTTGCTGATCTGGTGAATAAAATGAATTTTCAGGGGCGTCTGGCAACCAGTGCAATCCAAATTGCAAGTTTTCCAGAATTTCTTCCGGTTCCGTCACAAGAATCGCACCTTGTTTTATTAACCAGTGAGGCCCTTCGCTTCCCGGATTCCCTATTGGACCTGGCAAGGCAAAAACTTCACGCCCCTGCTCAAGCGCACAACGTGCTGTCACCAGCGAACCACTGCGCAAAGCCGCTTCCACCACCAGTACACCTTTACTTAGACCACTGATAATGCGATTTCTTCGTGGGAAATTGTAAGCAAGGGGTGGAACATCGAGGGGAAATTCCGAGACGAGAGCTCCGCCATGTTCAAGCAGACTGGCAGCCAGTCGGGCATGGCGGCGGGGATGAATGGTATTAAGTCCATTCCCCAATACAGCAATGCTGACGCCATTTACCTGTAAGGCAGCTTTATGCGCCACACCATCGATTCCACGCGCCAGTCCACTCGTAATTGTCACTCCACGCGTCGCCAGAGTTTCGCAAAATAACCGTCCCCATCGCTCGCCATACCATGAATGCGCCCGACTCCCCACTACGGCAAGCTGAAATGAATGCAGCGCGTGCAGTTCTCCTTCAACAAACAGTGCGCCGGGGTAATCTGTCGTCACCAGAAGTTGAGGAGGATAAAATTCGCTGTCCGCAGGGATTAAATGATGGTTGGGTTGCTCCAACCAACAAAGTGAGCTTTCGATACTCTTTCGCGGAAATGAAAGAAAGCGTTGTGCCTGCCGCAATGTAAGCCCTGTTTGCTGCAATACAACCGCATCAATATGCGACTGTTTTGCCAGCCAGTGAGCTATACGGACCATATCATCGCCGTACAAGCTGCTGATGCTCATTAAACGCAGCCAAATATCTGTATCGACCATCCTTATCTCCCTGCCATAAGCAGCCTTAGCAATCTTTGCGATTGGTCAGTGATGCTGTCAATCAGAGGGGGATTTGTCTAGAATAGAAGAAATAATCTTTCTAACTCCTGAACACATCTCTGGAGATTTATGTCAGTTTTGCAAGTGTTACATATTCCGGACGAGCGGCTTCGCAAAGTTGCTAAACCGGTAGAAGAAGTGAATGCAGAAATTCAGCGTATCGTCGATGATATGTTCGAGACGATGTACGCAGAAGAAGGTATTGGCCTGGCGGCAACCCAGGTTGATATCCATCAACGTATCATTGTTATTGATGTTTCGGAAAACCGTGACGAACGGCTGGTGTTAATCAATCCGGAGCTTTTAGAAAAAAGCGGCGAAACAGGCATTGAAGAAGGTTGCCTGTCGATCCCTGAACAACGTGCTTTAGTGCCACGCGCAGAGAAAGTTAAAATTCGCGCCCTGGACCGCGACGGTAAACCATTTGAACTGGAAGCAGACGGTCTGTTAGCCATCTGTATTCAGCATGAGATGGATCACCTGGTCGGCAAACTGTTTATGGATTATCTGTCACCGTTGAAACAACAACGTATTCGTCAGAAAGTTGAAAAACTGGATCGTCTGAAAGCCCGGGCTTAAGGATAAGAACTAACGTGTCAGAATCACTACGTATTATTTTTGCGGGTACACCTGACTTTGCAGCGCGTCATCTCGACGCGCTGTTGTCTTCTGGTCATAACGTCGTTGGCGTGTTCACCCAGCCAGACCGACCGGCAGGACGCGGTAAAAAACTGATGCCCAGCCCGGTTAAAGTTCTGGCTGAGGAAAAAGGTCTGCCCGTTTTTCAACCTGTTTCCCTGCGTCCACAAGAAAACCAGCAACTGGTCGCCGATCTGCAGGCTGATGTTATGGTCGTCGTCGCCTATGGCTTAATTCTGCCTAAAGCAGTGCTGGAGATGCCGCGTCTTGGCTGTATCAACGTTCATGGTTCACTGCTGCCACGCTGGCGCGGTGCTGCACCAATCCAACGCTCACTATGGGCGGGTGATGCAGAAACTGGTGTGACCATTATGCAAATGGATGTCGGTTTAGACACCGGTGATATGCTCTATAAGCTCTCCTGCCCGATTACTGCAGAAGATACCAGTGGTACGCTGTACGACAAGCTGGCAGAGCTTGGCCCACAAGGGCTTATCACCACGTTGAAACAACTGGCAGACGGCACGGCGAAACCAGAAGTTCAGGACGAAACTCTTGTCACTTACGCCGAGAAGTTGAGTAAAGAAGAAGCGCGTATTGACTGGTCGCTTTCGGCAGCGCAGCTTGAACGCTGCATTCGCGCTTTCAACCCATGGCCAATGAGCTGGCTGGAAATTGAAGGACAACCGGTTAAAGTCTGGAAAGCGTCGGTCATTGATACGGCAACCAACGCTGCACCAGGAACGATCCTTGAAGCCAATAAACAAGGCATTCAGGTTGCGACTGGTGATGGCATCCTGAACCTGCTCTCGTTACAACCTGCGGGTAAGAAAGCGATGAGCGCGCAAGACCTCCTGAACTCTCGTCGGGAATGGTTTGTTCCGGGCAACCGTCTGGTCTGATAGTCCACTCTTCTAAGCCCGGTCTTGCCGGGCATTTTTATACTTATGAAAAAACAACGTAATTTACGTAGCATGGCGGCCCAGGCCGTTGAACAAGTCGTCGAGCAAGGGCAATCATTAAGCAACATTCTGCCACCGCTCCAGCAAAAAGTTTCCGATAAAGACAAAGCACTTCTTCAAGAGTTGTGCTTTGGCGTACTGCGTACGCTTTCGCAGTTAGACTGGCTGATTAATAAGTTAATGGCCCGTCCGATGACCGGCAAACAGCGGACCGTGCATTACCTGATTATGGTTGGTTTGTATCAACTGCTTTATACCCGCATTCCACCTCATGCTGCGCTGGCTGAAACGGTTGAAGGCGCTATCGCAATTAAGCGTCCGCAACTTAAAGGGTTGATAAACGGTGTATTACGCCAGTTCCAGCGTCAGCAAGAAGAGTTATTAGCCGAGTTTAATGCCAGTGATGCACGTTATCTGCATCCTTCCTGGTTGCTGAAGCGTCTGCAAAAAGCGTATCCAGAGCAGTGGCAATCCATCGTCGAAGCCAATAACCAGCGTCCGCCAATGTGGCTGCGCGTTAATCGTACGCATCATTCCCGCGACAGCTGGCTTGCATTGTTGGATGAAGCAGGAATGAAAGGTTTCCCGCATGCGGATTACCCTGATGCTGTACGGCTGGAAACACCTGCACCTGTTCATGCGCTACCTGGTTTTGAAGACGGATGGGTTACCGTTCAGGATGCATCAGCACAAGGTTGCATGACCTGGCTTGCGCCACAAAACGGTGAACACATTCTGGATCTTTGTGCCGCCCCCGGCGGTAAAACAACGCATATCCTTGAGGTGGCACCAGAAGCGCAGGTTGTTGCGGTTGATATTGACGAACAGCGCCTCTCTCGCGTTTACGACAATTTAAAACGCCTTGGTATGAAAGCGACCGTGAAACAAGGTGATGGCCGCTACCCTTCCCAATGGTGTGGCGAGCAACAGTTTGATCGCATTTTATTAGATGCGCCTTGTTCAGCAACCGGTGTGATTCGTCGCCATCCGGATATTAAATGGTTACGTCGCGATCGCGATATCCCGGAACTCGCGCAATTGCAGTCTGAAATTCTCGACGCCATTTGGCCGCATTTAAAATCCGGTGGAACCCTGGTCTATGCCACCTGTTCGGTGTTACCGGAAGAGAATAGCCTGCAGATTAAAGCCTTTTTGCAACGTACCGCTGATGCCGAACTTTGCGAAACAGGAACACCAGAGCAACCGGGTAAACAAAATCTGCCTGGTACCGAAGAGGGCGACGGCTTCTTTTACGCTAAGCTAATCAAAAAGTGATGAGATAACGGGTCGCGACTGATGAAAATTATCATTCTGGGTGCCGGCCAGGTTGGCGGCACACTGGCGGAAAACCTGGTTGGCGAGAACAACGATATCACTGTTGTCGATACCAACGGTGAGCGTCTGCGGACCTTGCAGGATAAATTTGACCTGCGAGTCGTGCAGGGGCATGGCTCTCATCCACGCGTATTGCGGGAGGCAGGTGCCGACGACGCCGATATGCTGGTTGCTGTAACCAGTTCAGATGAAACCAATATGGTTGCCTGCCAGGTAGCCTACTCACTTTTCAACACCCCTAATCGCATCGCTCGCATCCGCTCACCAGACTACGTGCGCGATGCCGATAAGCTATTTCATTCAGATGCTGTACCGATTGATCATCTGATCGCACCAGAGCAGTTGGTTATCGATAATATTTACCGACTGATTGAGTATCCCGGCGCATTGCAGGTGGTGAACTTCGCTGAGGGTAAAGTCAGCCTCGCTGTGGTTAAAGCCTATTATGGCGGCCCGCTGATTGGTAACGCACTTTCGACCATGCGCGAACATATGCCACATATCGATACTCGTGTGGCAGCAATTTTCCGCCACGATCGCCCCATTCGTCCACAAGGTTCGACCATTGTGGAAGCTGGTGATGAAGTGTTCTTTATTGCCGCTTCACAGCATATCCGTGCGGTGATGAGTGAATTACAGCGACTGGAAAAACCGTATAAGCGGATCATGCTGGTTGGTGGCGGTAATATCGGTGCAGGGCTGGCGCGTCGTCTGGAAAAAGATTACAGCGTTAAACTCATCGAACGTAATCAGCAGCGCGCTGCCGAACTGGCGGAAAAGTTGCAGAATACGATCGTCTTTTTTGGTGATGCGTCGGATCAAGAACTGCTGGCCGAAGAACATATCGATCAAGTTGATCTGTTTATTGCCGTCACCAACGATGACGAGGCCAATATCATGTCCGCCATGCTTGCCAAACGTATGGGTGCGAAAAAGGTGATGGTATTGATCCAGCGTCGCGCTTATGTGGATCTGGTTCAGGGGAGCGTGATCGATATTGCGATTTCACCACAACAAGCAACTATTTCTGCGTTGCTTAGCCATGTGCGAAAAGCAGATATTGTTGGTGTTTCCTCATTGCGCCGCGGCGTAGCAGAAGCTATTGAAGCCGTTGCTCACGGTGATGAAAGCACCTCACGCGTTGTCGGCAGAGTCATTGACGAAATCAAGCTACCGCCAGGAACGATTATTGGAGCGGTGGTACGTGGAAACGACGTGATGATTGCCAATGACAATCTGCGCATTGAGCAAGGCGATCACGTAATTATGTTCCTCACAGATAAAAAGTTTATTACCGACGTCGAAAGACTCTTCCAGCCAAGCCCTTTCTTCTTGTAATTAATAAGGCGTCTAATGACGCCTTATTATTTCCCTTTGATTATCAAGGATTAATTAAATTCATTCCTGGCAGGAAAATGGCTTAACATTTGTTAGACTTATGGTTGTCGGCTTCATAGGGAGAATAACATGAGCATTATTAAAGAATTTCGCGAATTTGCGATGCGCGGGAACGTGGTGGATTTGGCGGTGGGTGTCATTATCGGTGCGGCATTCGGGAAGATTGTATCTTCACTGGTTGCCGATATCATCATGCCACCTCTGGGCTTATTAATTGGCGGGATCGACTTTAAACAGTTTGCTGTCACGCTACGCGATGCGCAGGGGGATATCCCTGCTGTTGTGATGCATTACGGTGTCTTCATTCAAAACGTCTTTGATTTTCTGATTGTGGCCTTTGCCATCTTTATGGCGATTAAGCTAATCAACAAACTGAATCGGAAAAAAGAAGAACCAGCAGCCGCACCAGCACCAACTAAAGAAGAAGTATTACTGACAGAAATTCGTGATTTGCTGAAAGAGCAGAATAACCGCTCTTAACAAACGCCTGAAAGCAGAAGGCCAGTGGTAAAAAAGTGATTTACTTTCTTGCCACTGGCCTCCCAGTTCCCCCGATTGCCATGTTTTCCTTTTCGCATGTAACTGCCTTTCCCCTTCTTATTTTTCTCTACGCGCTGTCGGAATAAGGGATCATGTAGTAATGCTTCTATCGCATTATCCTTTATCTGCCCTTTAGTATGCTGATATCGGCTCATAAAAACTCCAATTGGTTATTTTACGGCGCGAGTGTAATCCTGCCAGTGCAAAAAATCAACAGCCACTCTTAACGCCACTCGCCCCTTGTTCAAGAGCTTCAAGAATCGAACAATAAACACTGCTATGGGCGGTCCCACAACAGGCATCGTTAAGGCGTTGCAAGGAACGCTGCATACTCTGCAACTCGGCTATCCGTGCTTCGACTTCCTGCAATCTTTCCTGCACAATGCCTTTTGACTCCTGACAGGTATGGTGTTCAGGATCGATGCGGATCGACAGCAACTCGCGGATCGACTCCAGACTGAAACCTAGTTGTCTGGCATGGCGGATAAATTTCAATCGCTGGAGATCGCTTTCGGTATACAGGCGAAACCCGCCTTCAGTACGCACTTCATGCTCCATCATCTGCTGTTTTTCGTAATAACGAATCGTGTCAGGTGTTACTTCCGCCATTTTTGCCAGCTCACCAATGCGATACATACATACTCCACTAGTTATCGTTGATTTTGTCCAACAACTTGTCAGCATAACCGCCGCGTAAAAAATCGGTACTCAATCCAGCTTGTCGCAGCTTCAATTCCAGTAATGACAATCGACGGCTAACCTCTTGATATTGCGGATCATCGTGACGGATACCTCTCAGGATATCCAGAAGCTGAATTGCTTCTCTCCGTTGCTCAAGTTCTGGCGGTAAGCAACCGGCATTCTTCAGCAAGCGATACCCCGCACGTAATTCCGGTGGCACGTGAGAATCATCATCCAGTATCAATGGTTCGCCGCTACCTGCCAGGTTATCAAACTCACCTTTCGCTTGCGCTTCTGCTATATGACGCTCTGCCCACTGGTCAAGTAACCACATAAATACTCCAGGGGATGAACAAAAAGAGTACAGCTATTGTAGATAAGTGGGGATGCTACGGGTATAAAAAAACCCGCCGGGGCGGGTTTTTTTACGTTGCTTCAGATTACTCTGCAGCAGCTTCTGCTTTCTCTGAACGATCAACCAGCTCGATGTAAGCCATCGGCGCGTTGTCGCCTGCACGGAAGCCACACTTCAGAATACGAGTGTAACCACCGGCACGGCTCGCGAAACGCGGGCCCAGTTCGTTAAACAGTTTTGCCACGATCTCGTTATCACGAGTACGGGCGAATGCCAGACGACGATTAGCAACGCTATCAGTCTTGGCAAGAGTAATCAGCGGCTCAACTACGCGGCGCAGCTCTTTCGCTTTAGGCAGAGTCGTCTTGATGATTTCATGACGAACCAGTGAACCTGCCATATTGCGGAACATAGCCTGGCGATGGCTGCTGTTGCGGTTCAGTTGACGACCACTCTTACGATGGCGCATGACCTTATCCTTCTCAGTAAAACCTTAACCTGTGATCCGGTTACTCGTCAGCGATGCTTGCCGGTGGCCAGTTTTCCAGGCGCATGCCCAGAGACAGTCCACGGGAAGCCAGCACGTCTTTAATCTCAGTAAGAGATTTTTTACCAAGGTTAGGCGTTTTAAGGAGCTCAACCTCGGTACGCTGTACCAGATCACCGATATAGTGGATAGCTTCTGCTTTAAGGCAGTTAGCAGAGCGGACAGTCAATTCCAGATCGTCAACAGGGCGCAGCAGGATCGGATCGAACTCTGGTTTCTCTTCTTTCACTTCAGGCTGACGTACATCACGTAAGTCAACGAAAGCTTCCAGTTGTTCAGCCAGAATGGTTGCCGCACGACGAATCGCCTCTTCAGGATCGATTGTGCCGTTGGTTTCCATTTCGATGACCAGCTTGTCCAGGTCGGTACGCTGTTCTACACGCGCTGCTTCAACATTGTAGGCAATACGCTCCACAGGGCTGTAGCATGCGTCGACCAGCAGACGGCCGATTGGGCGCTCATCTTCTTCCGAATGAATTCGGGTAGAAGCCGGCACATAACCACGACCGCGCTGAACTTTGATACGCATGCTAATAGACGCGTTCTCATCGGTCAGGTGGCAGATCACGTGCTGCGGCTTGACGATTTCGACATCACCGTCGTGGGTGATATCGGCTGCAGTCACAGGGCCAATGCCAGATTTATTCAAGGTAAGAATAACTTCATCTTTGCCCTGAACTCTCACCGCCAGCCCTTTCAGGTTGAGCAGGATTTCCAGGATATCTTCCTGAACGCCTTCTTTGGTGCTGTACTCATGTAGTACACCATCAATCTCAACCTCGGTCACCGCGCAACCCGGCATCGATGAGAGCAGAATACGGCGCAGTGCGTTACCCAGAGTATGGCCAAAGCCACGCTCTAAAGGCTCAAGGGTCACCTTGGCGTGCGTCGAACTCACTTGCTCGATATCAACCAGGCGCGGTTTTAGAAACTCTGTCACAGAACCCTGCATTGTGTCCTCTCTTTGGTACTAAGCTTTACTTGGAGTAAAGCTCGACGATCAGGTGTTCGTTAATGTCCGCAGACAGATCAGAACGCTCCGGCTTACGCTTAAACGTACCTTCCATCTTGCCAGCATCAACTTCCAGCCAGGTTGGCTTTTCACGCTGCTCAGCCAGCTCCAGAGCGGCTTTCACGCGAGACTGCTTCTTCGCTTTCTCACGAATGCTTACAACGTCATTCGGACTAACCTGATAAGAAGCGATGTTAACAACACGACCGTTTACCATAATTGCTTTATGGCTAACCAGCTGACGTGCTTCTGCACGAGTGGCACCGAAGCCCATACGGTATACAACGTTGTCCAGACGACCTTCCAGCAGAGCCAACAGGTTTTCACCGGTGTTGCCTTTCAGACGTGCTGCTTCTTTGTAGTAGTTACGGAACTGACGCTCCAGCACACCATAGATACGGCGAACTTTTTGCTTTTCACGCAACTGCACACCATAGTCAGACAGACGCGGTTTACGCGCACCGTGCTGGCCAGGAGCTTGTTCAATTTTACACTTGGTATCGATCGCGCGAACGCCAGACTTAAGGAATAAGTCGGTGCCCTCACGACGGCTCAGCTTGAGCTTAGGACCCAAATATCTTGCCATTTTCTTTCTCCAACAAACCTGGAAAACGAGGCGTTATACGCGACGTTTTTTCGGCGGACGACAACCGTTATGAGGGATCGGAGTCACATCAGTAATGTTAGTGATGCGGAAACCTGCGGCGTTCAGAGCACGAATAGTAGATTCGCGGCCTGGACCCGGACCTTTAACCATAACTTCCAGATTCTTGATGCCGTATTCTTTCACGGCGTCAGCGCAACGCTCTGCTGCAACCTGAGCTGCAAACGGAGTGGATTTGCGAGAACCACGGAAACCGGAACCACCGGCTGTTGCCCAACCCAACGCGTTACCCTGACGATCAGTGATAGTCACGATGGTGTTGTTGAAAGAAGCATGGATATGAGCCACGCCGTCAGAGACTTGTTTTCTTACACGTTTACGTGCACGAATTGGTGCCTTTGCCATTATTCAATCACCCCGATTATTTCTTGATCGGTTTGCGCGGACCCTTACGGGTACGTGCGTTGGTCTTGGTACGCTGACCGCGAACCGGGAGACCACGACGATGACGCAAACCGCGATAGCAACCAAGATCCATCAGGCGCTTGATGCTCATGCTGATTTCACGGCGCAGATCACCTTCAACGACAAATTTGGCAACTTCGTCACGCAGCGTGTCGATTTGTCCTTCAGACAGCTCACTGATCTTAACATCTTCAGCGATACCCGCTGCAGCCAGGATGGCTTTAGAACGGGTCTTGCCGACGCCATAAATCGAAGTTAATGCGATTACGGCATGCTTATGATCAGGAATGTTAATGCCTGCTATACGGGCCACTATGCACTCCTACTATTTAATATGTACGTTCCATGCTGAAAAGCCCGTTTTCAGGATACTCAAATGGAAACGCACAGACATACAAAAGATTGGCTGGCTAATCTAGCCAGCTCAACCCAACTTTGCAAGAAAAATATGCGAAAAAATCAGCCTTGGCGCTGTTTATGCTTCGGCTCGGCACTGCAAATCACACGGATGACACCATCACGCTTAACGATTTTGCAGTTACGGCATAATTTCTTGACGGAAGCACGAACTTTCATTTTTACTCTCCGTAACTTCTCGGGCGACCAATTATCGGCCGTAGCCTTTCAGGTTCGCCTTCTTCAATGCAGACTCATACTGACTGGACATCATCAGAGTTTGCACTTGAGCCATAAAGTCCATAATCACGACAACAACGATAAGCAGTGAGGTCCCACCGAAGTAGAACGGTACTTTCATTGCATCACGCATGAACTCCGGGATCAGGCAGATAAAGGTAATATACAGCGCACCAACCAGGGTCAGGCGGGTCATTACTTTATCGATATACTTCGCCGTTTGCTCTCCCGGACGAATTCCTGGTACAAATGCACCGGACTTCTTCAGGTTATCTGCTGTTTCACGCGGGTTGAAAACCAACGCCGTGTAGAAGAAACAGAAGAAGATGATTGCAGACGCATAGAGTAACACATAAAGCGGTTGCCCAGGCTGCAAATACAGCGAAATTGTTGTCAGCCAGTTCCAACCAGTACCGCCCCCGAACCATGACGCGATGGTCGCCGGGAACAGAATAATACTGGAAGCGAAGATTGCCGGGATTACCCCCGCCATATTCACTTTCAGCGGTAAATGTGTGCTCTGTGCAGCATAGACACGACGACCTTGCTGACGTTTCGCGTAGTTTACCACAATGCGGCGTTGACCACGCTCAACAAATACAACAAAGAACGTCACTGCAAATACTAATACTGCAACCAACAGCAACACGAGGAAGTGCAGGTCGCCTTGACGCGCTTGCTCGATAGTATGGGCAATGGCTGGCGGGAGTCCCGCGACAATACCGGCGAAGATAATGATTGAAATACCGTTGCCGATACCTCGTTCAGTAATCTGTTCGCCCAACCACATCAGGAACATCGTTCCTGTGACCAGACTTACAACAGCGGTGAAGTAGAATGCAAAGCCTGGGTTAATCACCAGGCCTTGCATACCAGGCATATTCGGCAGACCGGTAGCAATACCGATCGACTGGAATATTGCCAGCACCAGAGTACCGTAACGGGTGTACTGGCTGATCTTACGACGACCAGACTCCCCTTCTTTCTTAATTTCTGCCAACGTTGGGTGAACCACCGTCAGCAGCTGGATAATGATCGACGCCGAAATATACGGCATGATCCCCAGAGCAAAGATAGAAGCACGGCTGAGAGCACCACCAGAGAACATGTTAAACATCTCAATGATGGTGCCTCGCTGTTGCTCAAGCAGTTTGGCAAGTACAGCGGCATCAATACCAGGGATCGGAATAAAAGAGCCAATACGGAACACAATCAGCGCACCGATAACAAACAGCAGTCTGCGTTTCAGCTCGCCTAAGCCACCTTTGGCACTTTGAAAATCTAATCCCGGTTGTTTAGCCATCTGCTACTTATTCCTCGATTTTACCGCCAGCAGCTTCGATAGCAGCACGAGCGCCTTTAGTAACACGCAGGCCACGAACAATTACCGGAGTCGTTACTTCGCCAGCCAGGATCACTTTCGCGAACTCGATCTGGATACCGATAATGTTAGCCGCTTTCAGCGTGTTCAGGTCTACAACACCGCCTTCTACTTTAGCCAGGTCAGACAGACGAACTTCGGCTGTAATCGCTGCTTTACGAGAAGTGAAGCCGAATTTCGGCAGACGACGGTACAGAGGCATCTGACCACCCTCGAAACCGCGACGTACGCCACCGCCAGAACGAGATTTCTGACCTTTGTGACCACGACCACCGGTTTTACCGAGGCCAGAACCGATACCACGACCCAGGCGTTTACCCGCCTTTTTGGAGCCTTCGGCCGGAGACAGAGTATTTAAACGCATCTCTTACTCCTCAACTTTAACCATGAAGGAAACCGCGTTGATCATACCGCGAATAGCAGGAGTATCCTCGCGCTCTACGGTGTGACCAATACGACGCAGACCCAGGCCAAGCAGCGTTGCCTTGTGTTTCGGCAGACGACCGATTGCACTGCGGGTTTGAGTAATTTTAATAGTCTTTGCCATGGTTTATTTCCCCAGAATTTCTTCAACGGATTTACCACGCTTGGCAGCGACCATTTCTGGAGAATTCATATTTTCCAGGCCATCAATAGTTGCACGAACCACGTTGATCGGGTTGGTGGAACCATATGCTTTAGCCAGAACGTTATGAACCCCAGCGACTTCCAGAACGGCGCGCATTGCACCACCGGCGATGATACCGGTACCTTCGGAAGCCGGCTGCATGAATACGCGAGAACCCGTGTGAACACCTTTAACAGGGTGTTGCAGAGTGCCGTTATTCAGCGCGACGTTAATCATATTGCGACGGGCTTTTTCCATCGCTTTCTGGATCGCTGCTGGAACTTCACGCGCTTTACCGTAACCAAAACCAACGCGACCGTTACCATCGCCAACTACAGTCAGAGCTGTGAAGGAGAAAATACGACCACCTTTAACGGTTTTAGATACGCGGTTTACCGCGATCAGCTTTTCCTGCAGTTCGCCAGCTTGTTTTTCGATGTGAGCCATCTTACACCTCTACCTTAGAACTGAAGGCCAGCTTCACGGGCAGCATCTGCCAGTGCCTGGACACGACCATGATATTGGAACCCGGAACGGTCAAAGGATACATCTTTGATGCCTTTTTCCAGAGCGCGTTCAGCGACAGCTTTACCCACAGCTGCAGCCGCGTCTTTGTTACCGGTGTACTTCAGTTGTTCAGCGATAGCTTTTTCTACAGTAGAAGCAGCTACCAGAACTTCAGAACCGTTCGGTGCAATTACCTGTGCGTAAATGTGACGCGGGGTACGATGTACCACCAGGCGAGTTGCGCCCAGCTCCTGGAGCTTGCGGCGTGCGCGGGTCGCACGACGGATACGAGCAGATTTCTTATCCATAGTGTTACCTTACTTCTTCTTAGCCTCTTTGGTACGCACGACTTCGTCGGCGTAACGAACACCCTTGCCTTTATAAGGCTCAGGACGACGGTAGGCGCGCAGATCCGCTGCAACCTGGCCGATCACCTGCTTATCAGCGCCTTTCAGCACGATTTCAGTCTGAGTCGGACATTCAGCAGTGATACCCGCAGGCAGCTGATGGTCAACAGGATGAGAGAAACCCAGAGACAGGTTAATCACATTGCCTTTAACCGCTGCACGGTAACCTACACCAACCAGCTGCAGCTTCTTAGTGAAGCCTTCGGTAACACCGATAACCATTGAGTTCAGCAGGGCACGCGCGGTACCAGCCTGTGCCCAACCGTCTGCGTAACCATCACGCGGACCGAAGGTCAGGGTATTATCTGCATGTTTAACTTCAACAGCATCGTTGAGAGTACGAGTCAGCTCGCCGTTTTTACCTTTGATCGTAATAACCTGACCGTTGATTTTTACGTCAACGCCGGCAGGAACAACGACCGGTGCTTTAGCAACACGAGACATTTTTTCCTCCGATTAGGCTACGTAGCAGATAATTTCGCCACCAAGACCAGCCTGGCGCGCTGCACGATCAGTCATAACACCTTTAGAGGTAGAAACAACTGCGATACCCAGACCCGCCATAACTTTCGGCAGCTCATCTTTACGTTTATAGATGCGCAGACCTGGGCGGCTGACACGCTGAATGCTTTCTACAACAGCTTTGCCCTGGAAATACTTCAGAGTAAGTTCCAGTTCAGGCTTGGTGTCGCCTTCAACTTTAAAATCTTCAATAAAACCTTCTTCCTTCAGCACGTTGGCGATTGCCACTTTCAGCTTGGAGGAAGGCATGGTGACCGCAGCTTTGTTCGCGGCCTGACCGTTACGGATACGGGTCAGCATATCCGCGATCGGATCTTGCATGCTCATCTGTCTTTACTCCCGTGATTCAATTGGTGACAATTACCAGCTAGCCTTTTTCAGACCCGGGATTTCACCGCGCATAGCGGCTTCACGGACCTTAATACGGCTCAACCCGAACTTCCGCAGGAAACCATGCGGACGACCTGTTTGACGGCAGCGGTTACGCTGACGAGACGGGCTGGAATCACGCGGCAGAGTCTGCAGCTTGAGAACAGCGTTCCAACGATCTTCGTCGGAAGCGTTCACATCAGAGATGATCGCTTTCAGTTCAGCGCGTTTCGCGAAGTATTTATCAGCTAAAGCTACGCGTTTTACTTCGCGTGCTTTCATTGATTGCTTAGCCATTTAGTAACCCTACCTTACTTGCGGAACGGGAAGTCAAAGGCAGCCAGCAGAGCGCGGCCTTCTTCGTCAGATTTCGCAGTAGTGGTAATGGTAATATCCAAACCACGAACGCGGTCGACTTTATCGTAGTCGATTTCTGGGAAGATGATCTGCTCACGGACACCCATGCTGTAGTTACCACGACCGTCGAAAGACTTAGCGGACAGGCCACGGAAGTCACGGATACGAGGTACAGCAATAGTGATCAGGCGCTCAAAGAACTCCCACATGCGTTCGCCACGCAGAGTTACTTTACAGCCGATCGGATAGCCCTGACGGATTTTGAAGCCTGCAACAGATTTGCGTGCTTTGGTGATCAGCGGTTTTTGACCGGAGATTGCTGCCAGGTCTGCTGCTGCGTTATCCAGCAGTTTTTTGTCAGCGATCGCTTCACCAACACCCATGTTCAGGGTGATCTTCTCGACCCGAGGGACTTGCATGACAGAATTGTAGTTAAACTCAGTCATGAGTTTTTTAACTACTTCGTCTTTGTAGTAATCATGCAGTTTCGCCATCGTACTACTCCAAATTACTTGATAGTTTCGCTGTTAGACTTGAAGAAACGGACTTTTTTGCCGTCTTCGAATCTAAAGCCTACACGGTCAGCCTTGCCGGTTGCCGCATTGAAGATTGCTACGTTGGAAACCTGAATAGCGGCTTCTTTTTCAACGATGCCACCCGGTTGGTTCAGGGCCGGAACCGGCTTCTGATGTTTCTTAACCAGGTTGATACCTTCAACAATGACCTTGCCGGAAGACAGGACATTCTTAACTTTACCGCGTTTACCTTTATCTTTACCGGTTAACACGATAACTTCGTCATCACGACGGATTTTCGCTGCCATGATTCGCTCCTTAGAGTACTTCTGGTGCCAGAGAGATAATTTTCATGAACTTCTCACTACGAAGCTCACGAGTTACCGGCCCAAAAATACGCGTACCGATAGGCTGCTCGCTGTTGTTGTTCAGAAGAACACAAGCATTACCATCGAAGCGAATGACAGAACCGTCCGGGCGACGAACACCCTTCTTGGTGCGCACCACTACCGCCTTCAGCACATCACCTTTTTTGACCTTACCACGCGGAATTGCTTCTTTGATGGTGATCTTGATGATGTCGCCTACGCCTGCGTAGCGACGGTGCGAGCCACCCAGAACCTTGATACACATTACGCGACGTGCACCGGAGTTGTCGGCGACGTTCAGCATAGTCTGTTCTTGGATCATTTTAGTGCTCCGCTAATGTCAACTACTACTGAGACCCGAAAATCAGGTCGTTAAAAATCCCCATATCGAGGGCGCGGCATTATAACACCGCTTCAAGGATATGGGTAGAAAAAATAAACGGCTCATTTCTGAGCCGTTTATTCGTATCGAGAGAGTGTACTGTATTACAGAACCGCTTTCTCTACAACGCGAACCAGCGTCCAGGATTTAGTCTTGGACAGCGGACGGCATTCGCGGATTTCAACCACGTCACCGATACCGCATTCGTTGTTCTCGTCATGTACGTGCAGTTTGGTCGTACGCTTGATGAATTTACCGTAGATCGGGTGTTTCACAAAACGTTCGATAGCAACAACAATGGATTTCTCCATTTTGTCGCTAACAACGCGACCTTGCAGAGTACGGATTTTATCGGTCATTACGCACCCGCCTTCTCGTTCAGTAAAGTCTTAACGCGTGCGACATCGCGACGCACTTGCTTCAACAGGTGAGACTGTTGCAGCTGGCCACTTGCAGCCTGCATACGCAGGTTGAACTGCTCACGCAGCAGGTTCAGCAGCTCGGTGTTCAGCTCTTCAACGCTCTTCTCACGCAGCTCTTTTGCTTTCATTACATCACCGTCTTAGTTACAAAGGTGGTTTTAATCGGCAGTTTCGCTGCTGCCAGCTTGAATGCTTCACGGGCCAGCTCTTCCGGAACACCGTCCATTTCATACAGGACTTTACCCGGCTGAATCAAGGCAACCCAATACTCCACGTTACCTTTACCTTTACCCATACGCACTGCCAGCGGCTTTTCAGTGATCGGTTTGTCCGGGAACACACGGATCCAGATCTTACCTTGACGCTTAACTGCACGGGTCATAGCACGACGTGCTGCTTCGATCTGACGGGCAGTCAGACGACCACGGCCAACAGCTTTCAGACCGAAGCTGCCGAAGCTAACATCCGTACCCTGCGCCAGACCGCGGTTACGGCCTTTGTGCATTTTACGGAATTTTGTACGCTTTGGTTGTAACATCAGCGACGCTCCTTATTTACGGCCTTTACGCTGCTGCTTTTTAGGCTGAGCAGCCGGTTTTTCCGGTTGTTCAACAGCAGCCATACCACCCAGGATCTCGCCTTTGAAGATCCACACTTTAACGCCGATTACACCGTAAGTGGTGTGCGCTTCAGAGGTGTTGTAGTCGATGTCAGCACGCAGAGTGTGCAGCGGTACGCGACCTTCGCGGTACCATTCGGTACGTGCGATTTCCGCGCCGCCCAGACGGCCGCTAACTTCAACTTTAATACCTTTAGCGCCCAGACGCATTGCGTTCTGTACAGCACGCTTCATAGCACGACGGAACATAACGCGACGTTCCAGCTGAGAAGTGATGCTGTCAGCAACCAGTTTTGCGTCCAGTTCAGGCTTACGAACTTCGGCGATGTTGATCTGTGCAGGAACGCCAGCGATGTCCGCTACGACCTTACGCAGTTTTTCTACGTCTTCACCTTTTTTACCGATAACGATACCCGGGCGAGCAGTGTGAATGGTTACACGGATGCTCTTAGCCGGACGCTCGATAACGATACGAGATACGGACGCTTTAGCCAGTTCCTTAGTCAGGTACTGACGTACTTTAAAATCGCTGTCCAGGTTGTCAGCGAATTCTTTGGTGTTCGCAAACCAGGTAGAGTTCCATGGTTTTACAATACCCAGGCGAATACCATTAGGATGTACTTTCTGACCCATTGCTAGTCTCCAGAGTCTCAGCGATCGGACACAACCACAGTGATGTGGCTGGTGCGCTTCAGGATGCGATCTGCACGACCTTTTGCACGCGGCATAATGCGCTTCATGCTCGGGCCTTCGTCTACGAAAATTTTCGTAACTTTCAGATCGTCAATGTCAGCGCCATCGTTGTGTTCAGCGTTAGCAATGGCAGATTCCAGAACTTTCTTGACCAGTACAGCCGCTTTCTTGTTGGTGTAGGTCAAAATATCCAGAGCCTGCGACACTTTCTTACCGCGAATCAGGTCAGCAACAAGGCGAACCTTCTGAGCAGAAGAACGAGCATGGCGATGTTTAGCGATAGTTTCCATCTCTTCCTCCTACCTTATTTCTTCTTCGCTTTTTTATCAGCAGCGTGGCCGCGATAAGTACGAGTCGGTGCGAATTCACCCAGTTTGTGACCGACCATTTCGTCGGTTACAAATACCGGAACGTGCTGACGACCATTATGGACAGCGATGGTCAAACCGATCATGTTAGGAAAGATCGTTGAACGACGGGACCAAGTGCGCAGGGGCTTCTTGTCTCCGCTTTCCACCGCTTTCTCTACCTTCTTCAGCAAGTGCAGGTCAATAAAAGGACCTTTCTTGAGAGAACGTGGCATGGCTTATCCTCTAAAATTATTTGCTACGGCGACGTACGATGAATTTATCAGTACGCTTGTTGCTGCGGGTCTTCTTACCTTTGGTCTGAACGCCCCACGGAGTTACCGGGTGCTTACCAAAGTTACGACCTTCACCACCACCATGTGGGTGGTCTACCGGGTTCATCGCGGTACCGCGAACGGTCGGACGAACACCACGCCAGCGTGCAGCACCTGCTTTACCCAGAACGCGCAGCATATGCTCAGCATTGCCAACTTCGCCCAGAGTTGCACGGCAGTCTGCTTCTACTTTACGCATTTCACCAGAACGCAGACGCAGGGTGACATAAGCACCATCACGAGCAACGATCTGAACGTAAGTACCAGCGGAACGTGCCAGCTGACCGCCTTTACCTGGTTTCATTTCTACGTTATGAACAGTAGAACCAACCGGGATGTTGCGCATCGGCAGGGTGTTACCTGGTTTGATTGCAGCATCAACGCCAGACTGAATCTGGTCGCCAGCTTTCAGGCCTTTAGGGGCCAGGATGTAACGGCGTTCACCGTCTTTGTACAGAACCAGCGCGATGTTCGCGGAACGGTTCGGATCGTACTCAAGACGTTCAACAACTGCCGGGATACCGTCTTTGTTGCGTTTGAAGTCAACAATACGGTAAGCCTGCTTGTGGCCACCACCGATATGACGAGTGGTGATACGGCCATTGTTGTTACGACCACCGGATTTGCTGTTTTTTTCCAGCAACGGAGCAAAAGGTTTGCCCTTGTGCAGCTCAGGGTTAACCACTTTAACTACGTGGCGACGACCCGGAGATGTCGGTTTACATTTAACAACTGCCATTGTATTACTCCTCCGACTTACTCAGCGCCGCCAACGAAGTCCAGATTCTGGCCTTCTTTCAGGGTGACGTAAGCTTTTTTCCAGTCGCTACGACGACCGATACGCTGTCCGTGACGTTTAACTTTCCCTTTAACTACCAGGGTGTTAACGACTTCGACTTCGACTTCAAACAGTTTCTGCACAGCAGCTTTGATTTCTGCTTTGGTCGCGTCTTTAGCAACTTTGAGTACGATGGTGTTGGATTTTTCCATCGCAGTAGACGCTTTTTCAGAAACGTGCGGTGCACGCAGCACCTTCAGCAGACGTTCTTCACGAATCATGCCAGCATCTCCTCAACTTGCTTAACAGCATCAGCAGTCATTACGACTTTGTCGAAGGCGATCAGGCTAACCGGGTCGATACCAGTTGCATCGCGTACGTCAACCTTGTGCAGGTTGCGCGCAGCCAGGAACAGGTTTTCGTCCAGCTCACCGGTGATGATCAGCACATCTTCCAGAGCCATGTCTTTCAGTTTCTGTGCCAGCAGCTTAGTTTTCGGCGCTTCTACAGAGAACTTCTCGACAACGATCAGACGATCCTGACGTACCAGTTCGGACAGGATGCTTTTCAGCGCGCCGCGGTACATCTTCTTGTTAACTTTTTGACTGTGGTCCTGCGGACGAGCAGCAAAGGTCACGCCACCAGAACGCCAGATCGGGCTCTTGATAGAACCAGAACGCGCACGGCCGGTGCCTTTCTGGCGCCACGGTTTTTTACCGGAACCAGTTACTTCAGCACGAGTCTTCTGAGCACGAGTACCCTGACGAGCACCAGCTGCATAAGCAACAACAACCTGGTGAACCAGCGCTTCGTTGAAATCACGACCGAAGGTAGTTTCGGAAACAGTCAGCGCGCTCTGCGCGTCTTTCAATACTAATTCCATTGCTATCTCCTTACGCCTTCACAGCTGGTTTAACGATCAGGTCGCTACCGGTTGCACCCGGGACAGCACCTTTAACCAGCAGCAGGTTGCGCTCAGCGTCAACGCGTACTACGTCAAGGCTCTGAACGGTTACACGTTCGTTACCCATCTGACCTGCCATTTTCTTGCCTTTGAACACTTTGCCCGGAGTCTGGTTCTGACCGATAGAACCCGGAACGCGGTGAGACAAGGAGTTACCGTGAGTAGCGTCCTGGGTACGGAAGTTCCAGCGCTTAACGGTACCTGCGAAACCTTTACCTTTAGAGGTGCCAGTTACGTCAACTTTTTTAACGTCAGCAAACAGTTCAACGCTAATGCTCTGACCTACAGTGAACTCTTCGCCTTCAGCCAGGCGGAATTCCCACAGACCACGGCCAGCTTCTACGCCAGCTTTAGCGAAGTGGCCAGCTTCAGGCTTGGTCACACGGTTAGCTTTTTTAGCACCGGTGGTCACCTGAATAGCACGGTAGCCATCGTTAGCCAGGTCTTTAACCTGAGTAACGCGGTTTGCTTCAACTTCGATTACGGTTACTGGGATAGAAACGCCGTCTTCTGTGAAGATACGGGTCATACCCACTTTTTTACCGACTAAACCAATCATTGTTTCAACCTCTCAATCGCTCAATGACCTGATTAACCCAGGCTGATCTGCACGTCTACACCGGCAGCCAGATCCAGACGCATCAGAGCATCAACGGTTTTCTCGGTTGGCTCAACGATGTCAACCAGACGCAAGTGAGTACGGATTTCGTACTGATCGCGCGCGTCTTTGTTGACGTGCGGGGAGATCAGAACAGTGAAGCGCTCTTTGCGTGTCGGCAGCGGGATCGGACCACGGACCTGCGCACCAGTGCGCTTGGCAGTCTCGACGATTTCCGCGGTTGCTTGATCGATCAGACGATGATCAAACGCTTTCAGGCGGATACGGATTCTTTGGTTCTGCATGAGACCAGAGCTCCAATTATTTTATAAACGAAAATGATTACTCCTCAGACCCATTACGATTGATGGGAGAGTGTAACCGTTCTTACGTAGCTCCCCGATTGGGAGCATTGTTAGGTAGCCAAATTCGGCTAACTGAGGTTCAGATTGAACCTGCTGTCAACTACGACAAGCCCGCGCATTATACATACTTAACCACCGAACGCAAGCGTATTGCTAGTAAAGTAAACAGCCTTCGGGTTATCTCTCAAGTTCGTTCAGTGCATTTTTGACACGCTCTCTTAAACCGGCTTTCTCGTCGCTTTCTTCCACAGTATTTTCTTCGTCTTCAGAAGAAGAGGGGGCATTCTCAACCGCGACGCCTGGGTCATCTTCCTCCTCGACGGATTCGACGACGGGGAGTGGCTGTTTTTTGAAGAAATAGTGTTGTGTTGATTGTTTAAAAGCGGGCGTTTCAGCCTCTACAGTGACTTCGGCTTTTACTATCCAAAGCACCCATAGCTGCCTGGCATACCCACCAACCAGCACCATTCCTGCAAACCACAGGCAAATCAGTAATAAACAAATTACATATATTATGGTGCTGTGTTTTTGTCGGGAGAAGATACCAGGGTGACCTGTTTCTTTCTGCTCACGCGCGGCGATATAGAATTCAAACATGTCATTTCCCCTTCACTGTTGTTTCCGGGGAAATATTTGCTTCATCCCGATATAAGTAGGCACTCTCCCCTGCCACCTGCCAGAGATGTACTAACGTTGAAAAGCCAACAACACCGTCAGTTTTCAAGTGGTGGCTTTTTTGAAATTGCTTTATTTTTTCTACCAACAAGGGACGCCACTCCGCCGAAGGTTCTGTCGAAATATGCAATGCGCGGTTTAACATCGTTTCCAGCCAGAGAATCTCTTCCTCGCTGCTATCACGCGTAATGGTACTCTCCCCTTCCGGCGACATTTTCCACAACAGAAGATAATCACCCGTCCATACCGACTCAAACCATTTATGTGTCAGCGTCCACGTTTGCTGACCTACGAGGACATCAACGCTAGCCTCACCGACGCGAACGACCACAACAGGCAATTTTTTGTCCCCGACTTTAAGCGATGCGATCCAGGGCAAATTCTGATCTACCAATGTTTGTAAAGAAGCATTCCCACTTTTACATGCCAGCCCCGCTCTTACTGCCTGATCGCACCAGGCCGAATCAGCTGGGACCTCGTACCCCCATACGCCGTATAACACGCTTAGCGCCTCACTATCGCGCATCACCACATGAGCAATATCCTTAGTCATATCTTGTTTAACTACTGGCGTTACGGGTATCAGCCACGCAGGAACGGGTAACGTAGCTGTAAAAGAGGACAGCAGTAGCCAACCACAGGTAAGAGCGATAATGGTTCCACTCATCACCACGGCAAGCTGCATTTTCCGGGGGCGGTTATCACCCAATATGCGGTAAATCATTCGCCATTGTTTTGCTGTGAAAACGCTGGTCTGCTCGGCTTGCTGTAATAAGCGAATTGTTTCGCCGGCAAGCGCCAGCTTTCTGCGATCGCCCCGACATAATAAAGCTATCCGTTTCAGAACTCTGGCGGTTAAAAGGAGATCGGGTTGGTCAATATTCTGACCTTCAAGGATGCTTGCCTTAAGTTCGTGCTCCGTCAGACGTCCTATCGAGACAAGTTCAATGCCCTGTTTTTTAAAATCACGTTCGACTTTTCGATCGGGTCTGCCGATCAGCAAAAATTGACCGTCAGGAATAAGAGATATTGCGCGTTGGAGATCATCAAGTATGCGGCGGTGATTCAGGTGAGCATTTTCAATAATAATAAGAGGGCAGCGACTATCAGTTCGATGAAGCGCATGCAGTAATTGCCCCGCCATCTCATCTCGCGTCCAGGCGCTGTCACGGCAGCCCTGTTCAGCCGCGTTATCGTCGGTAACGATCCATGCGGCCTTACCTTGCCAGGAAACAACGAGGCTTAAAGTAATCACACGGCGATGTTTATCTTTTTGCAGTTGCTGCGCCAGCCAGGTTTTTCCACTTCCAGCCTCACCCAACAAATAGCATAGACGCCAGGTTTGACGTTTCTCACACAACCAGGAAAGAATAACTTCTCTTCTCGTAGACATAGAACTTCCTGTTTTAATTATTGATTATCCTTAATCATAAAAATAATGTATGTATTTATTAATTAAATACATATTACTAATATAAATAAATTTTGCTTGATTCATGCAAGCGGCATTAATACTATTTATACTAACGTCAATATACAACCCACCCAATCTATTTTATTAGAACATACATCGTGCCCACACTACGTTTCCCCTTCCATCTGGCGAATCATAATAAAGATGCTGCCATCAATATATTGATTATATTTATAAGCATAGGGTCGATTATTTTTAATGTGAATTATTTCCATACAACTATAGTTAAAAATGGACAGATCATTAATCAACCAACAAACGCATTTCAGTCTGATTTCAGCCTTGCCGCTTTATGGCGTAACGAAAATCATGCTGGGGTAAAAGATGCAAATCCCGTGGCAGTTAATCAGGAAACACCTAAGCTCTCTATAGCGCTTAATGGCATTGTACTCACATCGAATGATGAGACTTCTTTTGTCTTAATTAATGAGGGGAGCGAACAAAAGCGATACTCCCTCAACGAAGCCCTTGAGTCAGCGCCGGGAACGTTTATTAGAAAAATAAATAAAACCAGCGTTGTGTTTGAAACTCACGGGCATTACGAAAAAGTAACTCTCCATCCAGGGCTACCTGACATCATCAAGCAGCCTGATTCAGAAAGTCAAAATGTACTCGCTGATTATATTATCGCCACGCCTATACGTGATGGAGAACAGATATACGGGCTTCGATTGAACCCTCGTAAGGGCCTCAATGCATTTACCACCAGCTTGCTACAACCAGGGGATATCGCCCTCAGGATCAATAATCTTTCGCTGACCCACCCTGATGAGGTTTCACAGGCATTAAGTTTACTGCTAACTCAACAAAGTGCTCAGTTTACAATTCGTCGCAACGGCGTACCCCGCTTGATAAATGTTTCCGTCGGGGAACTTACAGGAATGAATGGACTGCGTCATGAAAGGACTCAATAAAATCACCTGCTGCTTGCTGGCAGCACTACTCATGCCTTGTGCAGGACACGCTGAGAACGAACAATACGGCGCGAACTTCAATAACGCCGATATCCGCCAGTTCGTGGAAATAGTGGGTCAGCATCTTGGCAAAACGATCCTGATCGACCCTTCGGTACAGGGAACCATTTCCGTACGCAGTAATGATACGTTTAGCCAACAGGAGTACTACCAGTTCTTTTTAAGTATTCTTGATCTTTACGGTTATTCCGTGATCACGCTGGACAATGGTTTTCTGAAAGTGGTTCGCTCAGCTAATGTAAAAACATCGCCAGGGATGATTGCTGACAGTTCTCGTCCAGGCGTAGGTGATGAGTTGGTCACCCGAATTGTACCGCTTGAGAACGTTCCTGCTCGTGACCTGGCCCCCCTGCTCCGCCAGATGATGGATGCGGGTAGCGTCGGTAATGTTGTGCATTATGAACCCTCCAACGTTCTTATTCTGACCGGTCGTGCCTCCACCATTAATAAACTGATTGAAGTCATAAAGCGCGTTGATGTCATCGGCACAGAGAAGCAGCAAATTATTCATCTGGAATATGCGTCAGCGGAAGATCTCGCCGAGATTCTTAATCAATTAATCAGCGAAAGCCACGGTAAAAGCCAGATGCCAGCCCTCCTCTCCGCGAAGATTGTGGCGGATAAGCGAACCAACTCTCTTATCATCAGTGGACCGGAAAAAGCACGCCAGCGCATCACTTCATTACTGAAAAGCCTTGATGTCGAAGAGAGCGAGGAAGGAAATACCCGGGTTTATTACCTGAAATATGCTAAAGCCACGAATCTGGTGGAAGTGCTAACCGGTGTTTCCGAAAAGCTGAAAGATGAAAAAGGGAATGCGCGTAAGCCCTCCTCTTCTGGCGCGATGGATAACGTCGCCATTACCGCCGATGAACAGACTAACTCTCTGGTCATTACCGCTGACCAGTCCGTCCAGGAAAAACTCGCCACGGTAATTGCGCGTCTGGACATTCGCCGTGCACAGGTGCTGGTTGAGGCAATCATCGTTGAAGTTCAGGATGGAAATGGACTAAACCTCGGCGTGCAATGGGCGAATAAAAACGTTGGCGCACAGCAATTTACCAATACCGGATTACCGATTTTTAACGCTGCGCAAGGTGTGGCTGATTATAAAAAGAATGGTGGGATCACCAGCGCGAATCCTGCCTGGGATATGTTTAGCGCCTACAATGGCATGGCCGCAGGCTTCTTCAATGGCGACTGGGGAGTACTGCTTACCGCGCTGGCCAGTAACAATAAAAATGACATCCTCGCCACCCCAAGCATCGTAACGCTGGATAATAAACTCGCGTCCTTCAACGTGGGGCAGGATGTGCCGGTGCTATCCGGGTCACAGACCACTTCAGGGGATAACGTCTTTAATACCGTCGAACGCAAAACGGTGGGGACAAAACTCAAAGTTACTCCGCAGGTCAATGAAGGCGACGCGGTGTTGCTCGAAATAGAGCAGGAAGTCTCCAGCGTTGACTCTTCCTCTAACTCGACGCTCGGCCCGACGTTTAATACCCGTACTATTCAAAACGCCGTGCTGGTCAAAACCGGTGAAACGGTGGTCCTGGGCGGATTGCTGGATGATTTTTCTAAAGAGCAAGTGTCAAAGGTTCCTCTGCTTGGCGATATTCCTTTAGTGGGGCAACTCTTCCGCTATACCTCCACCGAGCGCGCTAAACGCAACCTGATGGTATTTATCCGTCCGACGATTATCCGTGACGATGATGTTTATCACTCACTGTCAAAAGAGAAATACACCCGTTACCGTCAGGAGCAACAACAGCGGATCGACGGGAAATCAAAAGCGCTGGTTGGCTCGGAAGATTTGCCGGTGCTGGATGAAAACACGTTCAACAGTCACGCCCCTGCGCCATCGTCACGGTGAGGCATTCATATGAGAATTCACTCACCGTACCCCGCCAGTTGGGCGCTGGCACAACGAATTGGTTATCTCTATTCAGAGGGCGAGATTATTTATCTCGCCGATACGCCATTCGAGCGGTTACTCGATATTCAACGTCAGGTTGGCCAGTGCCAGACCATGACCAGCTTGTCACAGGCTGATTTTGAAGCTCGGCTGGAAGCGGTATTCCATCAGAATACCGGTGAGTCGCAACAGATTGCGCAGGATATCGATCAATCCGTCGATCTTCTCTCGCTTTCGGAAGAGATGCCCGCAAATGAAGATCTCCTGAATGAAGATTCAGCGGCACCGGTTATCCGCTTGATCAATGCGATTTTGAGTGAGGCCATCAAAGAAACCGCCTCTGATATCCACATTGAAACCTATGAAAAAACAATGTCGATCCATTTTCGCATCGACGGCGTTTTGCGGACAATTTTACAGCCAAACAAAAAACTGGCGGCACTGCTTATCTCCCGAATTAAGGTCATGGCTCGTCTTGATATCGCCGAAAAACGTATTCCACAGGATGGAAGAATTAGTTTGCGTATCGGGCGACGTAACATAGATGTCCGCGTATCCACACTGCCGTCCATCTATGGTGAACGCGCCGTACTCCGCCTGCTGGATAAAAACAGCCTCCAGCTTTCATTGAACAACCTGGGGATGACGGCAGCGGATAAGCAGGATTTAGAAAATCTCATTCAGCTTCCGCACGGTATTATCCTGGTGACAGGGCCGACAGGCTCCGGTAAAAGCACCACGCTCTACGCCATCCTTTCGGCGCTGAATACTCCCGGCCGCAATATTCTGACGGTAGAAGATCCCGTGGAATATGAGCTGGAAGGCATTGGGCAAACGCAGGTGAATACCCGTGTGGATATGTCTTTCGCTCGCGGCCTGCGCGCCATACTTCGCCAGGACCCGGATGTCGTCATGGTGGGGGAAATTCGTGATACAGAAACCGCGCAGATTGCGGTTCAGGCCTCGCTCACCGGCCATCTGGTACTCTCAACACTCCACACTAACAGTGCATCAGGCGCAGTGACCCGGCTCCGCGACATGGGCGTCGAATCATTCCTGCTTTCGTCTTCCCTGGCAGGGATTATCGCGCAACGTCTGGTTCGTCGCCTGTGTCCGCAATGCCGACAATTCACGCCCGTATCACCCCAACAAGCGCAGATGTTTAAATATCATCAGCTCGCGGTGACAACAATTGGCACTCCCGTAGGCTGCCCTCATTGCCATCAATCCGGCTATCAGGGGCGCATGGCGATCCACGAAATGATGGTGGTGACGCCGGAATTACGGGCCGCTATTCATGAAAATGTGGATGAACAAGCACTGGAGCGACTAGTCCGGCAACAACACAATGCCTTAATCAAAAATGGCCTGCAAAAAGTGATAAGCGGTGACACCTCCTGGGATGAGGTTATGCGCGTCGCCAGTGCCACGCTGGAGAGCGAAGCATGAATTATCGCTATCGCGCCATGACCCAGGATGGTCAAAAATTGCAAGGGATCATTGATGCTAACGATGAACGTCAGGCACGACTGCGGCTGCGTGAAGAAGGGCTTTTCCTGCTGGATATTCGCCCCCAAAAAAGTTCGGGAGTAAAAACACGTCGCCCGAGGATCAGCCATAGTGAACTGACGCTTTTCACCCGGCAGTTGGCAACCTTAAGCGCAGCGGCATTACCCCTGGAAGAGAGCCTTGCCGTAATCGGTCAACAAAGCAGTAATAAACGACTGGGTGACGTGTTAAATCAGGTACGCAGCGCCATCCTTGAAGGGCATCCCCTTTCCGATGCATTACAGCATTTTCCCACGCTTTTCGATTCGCTCTATCGTACCCTGGTAAAAGCGGGCGAAAAGAGCGGGCTGCTGGCCCCGGTGTTGGAAAAGCTGGCTGATTACAATGAAAACCGGCAGAAAATCCGCAGCAAGCTCATTCAGTCACTGATCTACCCCTGTATGCTCACTACGATGGCGATTGGGGTCGTGATTATTCTCCTCACTGCTGTCGTGCCCAAAATTACCGAACAGTTCATGCATATGAAGCAGCAACTGCCGCTGAGTACACGCATTCTTTTAGGTCTGAGCGACACGTTGCAACGTACCGGCCCGACATTATTAGCGACAGTGTTTATTGTCGCTGTAGGTTTCTGGCTCTGGTTAAAACGCGGCAATAACCGCCACCGTTTTCATGCCATGTTGCTGCGCGTTGCGCTCATCGGCCCGCTGATTTGCGCCATTAACAGCGCACGCTATCTCCGCACTTTAAGTATTTTGCAATCCAGCGGCGTCCCTCTGCTGGATGGGATGAATTTGTCCACCGAAAGCCTCAACAACCTTGAAATTCGCCAGCGTCTGGCAAATGCGGCAGAGAACGTTCGCCAGGGTAACAGCATTCATCTTTCGCTGGAACAAACCGCAATTTTCCCGCCGATGATGCTCTACATGGTGGCCTCTGGCGAAAAAAGCGGGCAGCTCGGCACATTAATGGTCAGAGCCGCAGATAACCAGGAGACACTCCAACAAAATCGGATCGCCTTAACGCTCTCCATCTTCGAGCCAGCACTCATTATTACGATGGCACTGATCGTCCTGTTTATTGTCGTGTCGGTACTCCAACCTCTTCTTCAACTTAACTCAATGATTAATTAAGGAAAGCATATGCGCGCAACGGATAAGCAACGCGGTTTTACATTACTGGAAATTATGGTGGTGATCGTCATTATCGGCGTACTTGCCAGCCTGGTGGTTCCTAACCTAATGGGCAATAAAGAAAAGGCGGATAAGCAAAAAGTCGTCAGCGATATTGTGGCGCTGGAAAACGCCCTTGATATGTACAAACTCGACAATCATCACTATCCAACCACAAATCAGGGGCTTGAATCCTTAGTAGAAGCGCCGACACTGCCACCGCTGGCCGCAAACTATAACAAGGAAGGTTATATCAAGCGTCTGCCTGCCGATCCCTGGGGCAATGATTATGTCCTCGTTAATCCTGGTGAACATGGTGCATACGATCTGCTTTCAGCAGGGCCCGATGGTGAAATGGGAACCGAGGACGACATCACCAACTGGGGTTTGAGCAAGAAGAAAAAGTAAGTCAGCGATGAATCAGCAACGCGGGTTTACCCTGCTGGAGATGATGCTGGTGCTGGCGCTGGTCGCTATCACGGCAAGCGTGGTGCTCTTCACATATGGCCGGGAGGATGTCACCAACACTCGTGCGCGCGAAACAGCGGCGCGGTTTACCGCTGCACTTGAATTAGCCATCGACCGCGCCACGCTCAGTGGTCAGCCTGTCGGTATCCATTTCTCTGATTCAGCATGGCGCATTATGGTACCGGGCAAAACACCATCAGCCTGGCGCTGGGTTCCATTACAAGAAGATGCCGCAGACGAGAGCCAAAATGACTGGGATGAAGAACTCTCAATTCATCTTCAGCCATTTAAACCTGATGACAGCAACCAGCCACAGGTTGTGATTCTGGCCGACGGACAAATCACGCCCTTCTCTTTGTTGATGGCTAACGCCGGGACCGGTGAGCCGCTCCTGACGTTAGTCTGTTCAGGCTCATGGCCCCTGGATCAAACGCTCGCCAGAGATACCCGCCCATGAACAAACAATCAGGGATGACACTGCTTGAAGTCTTACTGGCGATGAGTATTTTCACCGCTGTTGCTCTGACTTTAATGAGCAGTATGCAAGGGCAACGAAATGCCATCGAGCGAATGCGTAACGAGACGCTGGCATTGTGGATAGCGGATAACCAGCTTCAGTCACAAGATTCATTCGGCGAGGAAAACACGTCCAGTTCTGGCAAAGAGTTAATAAATGGCGAAGAGTGGAACTGGCGCAGCGATATCCACTCAAGCAAAGACGGCACGCTTCTGGAACGCACCATAACGGTGACATTACCCAGCGGTCAGACAACCTCGCTTACGCGTTATCAAAGCATCGATAATAAATCCGGGCAGGCACAAGATGATTAATCGCCAGCAGGGTTTCACATTGCTGGAGGTCATGGCGGCGCTGGCGATTTTCTCAATGCTTAGCGTGCTGGCGTTTATGATTTTTTCGCAAGCTTCCGAGTTGCATCAACGCTCACAGAAAGAAATCCAGCAGTTCAATCAGCTACAGCGCACCATCACCATTCTTGATAACGATCTCCTGCAACTGGTCGCCCGGAGGAATCGGAGTACGGACAAAATCATGGTGTTGGGTGAAGAAGCTATTTTTACCACGCAAAGTCGCGATCCGCTGGCTCCTCTCAGTGAAGCACAAACCTTACTCACTGTTCACTGGTATCTGCGAAATCATACGCTCTACCGTGCTGTTCGTACTTCTGTGGATGGCAGGAAGGATCAACCCGCTCAGGCGATGCTGGAACATGTCGAGAGCTTTCTTCTGGAAAGTAACAGCGGGGAAAGCCAGGAACTTCCTCTCTCAGTCACGTTACATCTGCAGACTCAGCAATATGGGGGGTTACAGCGCCGTTTTGCATTACCTGAGCAGTTAGCGAGAGAAGAGTCGCCAGCTCAGACGCAGGCCGGGAATAATAACCATGAATAATGAACAACGCGGCGTCGCGCTGCTCATTGTACTCATGTTACTGGCGCTCATGGCTGCTCTGGCAGCAGACATGACGCTCAGTTTTCACAGCCAGCTTCAGCGAACCCGCCAGGTAAACCATCATCTGCAACGGCAATATGATATTGAACTGGCGGAGAAACTTGCGCTTGCCAGCCTCACCCAGGACGTTAAAGATAACGACAGACAGACCACGTTGCAGCAGTACTGGGCACAGCCACAACAGTTGCAGCTGGAAGATGGCAATACAGTGAAGTGGCAGTTACGCGATGCCCAGCACTGTTTTAATCTCAATGCGTTAGCAAAAATCTCTGACGACCCGCTGGCTTCCCCTGATTTCCCCGCCCAGGTATTCAGTGCGCTGCTGATTAACGCCGGTATCGATCGCGGAAACACCGATGAGATCGTGCAATCAATCGCTGACTATATTGATGTCGATGACTCACCACGCTTTCACGGCGCAGAAGATAGCTTTTACCAAAGCCAGACGCCGCCCCGGCATAGTGCCAATCAGATGCTTTTTCTGACTGGCGAATTACGTCAGATAAAAGGCATAACCGAAAACATCTATCAGCGGCTTATCCCGTATGTCTGCGTTCTCCCGACCACGGAACTTAGCATCAATCTTAATATGCTAACGGAGAACGATATTCCGCTCTTCAGAGCGTTATTCCTCAATAACATCACGGATGCTGACGCTCGGGTCTTATTGCAAAAAAGGCCGAGGGAAGGCTGGCTAACCACGGATGCATTTCTTTACTGGGCGCAGCAGGATTTCTCCGGTGTGAAGCCACTGGTTGCTCAGGTGAAAAGGCATCTCTTTCCCTATAGCCGCTATTTTACGCTGAGTACGGAAAGTATCAGCGACGAACAATCCCAGGGATGGCAAAGCCATATTTTTTTCAACCGTAAACAGCAGAGCGCCCAAATCTATCGGCGTACGCTGCAACTCTACTAATCATAAGGATCGTGATGCCTGAATCGTTGATGGTCATACGTTCTTCCTCGACGCTGCGTAAGCATTGGGAATGGATGACGTTCTCCGCAGATAGCGTATCTTCGGTACATACGCTCACGGACGATCTTCCGCTGGAGTCGCTGGCCGATCAGCCCGGTGCCGGAAATGTTCATCTTTTGATCCCACCAGAGGGCCTTTTATATCGTTCCCTCACGCTGCCCAACGCCAAATACAAACTCACCGCACAAACATTACAATGGCTGGCAGAGGAGACGTTACCCGACAACACCCAGGACTGGCACTGGACGGTTGTCGATAAACAAAACGAAAGTGTCGAGGTGATAGGCATTCAGTCGGAGAAACTCAGTCGCTATCTTGAGCGTTTACATACTGCCGGACTCAACGTGACGCGGGTTTTGCCAGATGGCTGCTATCTTCCCTGGGAAGTAGATAGCTGGACTCTGGTTAACCAGCAAAAAAGCTGGCTCATTCGCAGTGCCGCACATGCCTTCAACGAACTGGATGAACACTGGTTACAGCATCTTGCTGCCCAGTTTCCGCCTGAGAATATGCTTTGTTATGGTGTAGTACCTCACGGCGTTGCAGCGGCCAATCCACTTATCCAGCATCCTGAAATACCATCACTGAGTTTGTATTCTGCCGATATTGCATTCCAGCGCTATGACATGCTGCATGGTATTTTTCGTAAACAGAAAACTGTAAGCAAATCGGGAAAATGGCTCGCCCGCCTGGCAGTAAGCTGTCTCGTTCTCGCCATTCTTTCTTTTGTTGGCAGCCGGAGCATCGCGCTCTGGCATACGCTTAAGATTGAAGATCAACTTCAGCAACAACAGCAAGAAACCTGGCAACGTTATTTCCCGCAGATCAAACGCACCCACAACTTTCATTTTTACTTTAAGCAGCAACTCGCTCAGCAATATCCTGAAGCTGTACCGTTGCTCTATCATTTACAAACACTTCTGCTGGAACACCCTGAACTGCAGTTAATGGAGGCGAACTATAGCCAGAAGCAAAAGTCGCTGACCTTAAAAATGAGTGCTAAGAGTGAAGCCAATATCGATCGTTTCTGTGAGTTAACACAGTCCTGGCTTCCGATGGAAAAAACAGAAAAAGATCCGGTCAGTGGTGTATGGACAGTAAGGAACTCAGGGAAATGATTAAATCATGGTGGGCAGAAAAATCCACATCGGAAAAACAGATCGTTGCGGCACTGGCGGTTCTCTCGCTCGGCGTTTTTTGTTGGCTTGGGGTGATAAAACCGATAGATACCTACATTGCAGAGCATCAGTCCCACGCGCAAAAAATTAAGAAGGACATCAAATGGATGCAGGATCAAGCGAGCACCCATGGTTTACTCGGTCATCCTGCGCTTACGCAGCCCATCAAAAATATCCTTCTCGAGGAAGCAAAACGTGAGAATTTGGCTATCACGCTGGAAAACGGCCCGGACAATACTCTGACAATTCATCCTGTCACAGCTCCCCTCGAAAACGTCTCCCGCTGGCTCACTACGGCACAGGTAACATACGGTATTGTTATTGAAGACCTTCAGTTTACTCTTGCCGGAAACGAAGAGATCACCCTCAGGCATTTGTCCTTCAGGGAGCAACAATAATGACAATGCTACTGCCGCTCTTCATTCTGGTTGGTTTTATTGCAGGTTATTTTGTTAATGCTATCACCTCTCGCCGTTGGAGGATAAAACGGCGTTAACGTTTCGCCAGGTATTGGTTCATTTCAGGCAAAAAAAATATGCCTGGCATGATACAGTGCCCCTGATACTTTGTGTTGCTGCTGCTATCGCCTGCGCCCTGGCACCTTTCACGCCCATCGTGACTGGCGCACTCTTTCTCTATTTCTGTTTCGTACTCACGCTCAGTGTTATTGATTTTCGCACTCAGCTCCTGCCCGACAAACTCACCTTACCGCTGCTCTGGCTTGGCTTGGTATTTAATGCGCAGTATGGATTAATTGATTTACATGATGCGGTTTACGGCGCGGTAGCGGGCTATGGGGTGCTGTGGTGTGTTTACTGGGGCGTCTGGTTAGTTTGTCACAAAGAGGGATTGGGCTACGGTGATTTCAAGCTACTGGCCGCTGCAGGCGCATGGTGTGGCTGGCAAACGTTGCCAATGATACTGCTGATTGCCTCGCTGGGTGGCATTGGTTACGCCATCGTTTCACAACTTCTGCAACGCCGGACTATAACCACTATCGCATTCGGCCCGTGGCTTGCGCTCGGCAGCATGATAAACCTGGGGTATCTGGCCTGGATCTCTTATTAACCGGGAGGGTTCTCCCTCCCGACACGGCTCAACCTTCTTCGCGGATCTGTGCTTGCAGATAATTTTGCAGGCCCATCTTCTGAATCAGATCAAGTTCCGTTTCCAGCCAGTCGATATGGCCTTCTTCATCACGCAAAATTTCTATCATCATATCGCGGCTGACGTAATCATGAACGCTATCGGCATAACCAATTGCCTCACGCAAATTCTTCGCGCCATCCAGCTCAAGTGCCAGATCAGAACGCAGCATTTCCTCAACATCTTCACCAATGTTCAGTTTGCCCAGGTCCTGTAAGTTTGGAAGACCTTCCAGAAAAAGAATGCGCTCAATATAACGATCGGCGTGTTTCATCTCATCAATGGATTCATGATACTCCACATCATTGAGACGTTTGAGACCCCAGTTTTTAAACATTCGGGCATGGAGAAAGTACTGATTGATTGCGACAAGCTCATTTCCCAACAGTTTGTTGAGATAATTTATAACTTTAGTATCACCTTTCATTTTTTGACTCCTTCGCTTCCACTCTTTGAAGAGTAGAACGGCTTACGAGTAAGTCAAAAAACACACTCCGTTTATGCGGACTCCTTAAACTCCGGCAGCTGCATTAATTCATCCTCCATCACTTCACGCGCGGCCCGGACACATTTACCGCACTGATTGCCGACCGGAATAAATTTTTTTAATTGCTGGAACGAGTGAGGGGAAAACTGGCGCACAGCCTGACGAATTTTTTTATCGCTGATACCATTACAAAGACAAACGTACATAGAGACTCCCGTATACTTTCTTCAAAAATAAATGAAAATAGTTCTTATTTCAATTACGGAAAGACTCTTTTTTAAGCAAAGAATAGAAATATGAATAAAAATAATGGGCTACCAAAAGTAGCCCATTGACAAAAAATGCGGCGATACTGGAAGGTATCGCCAACACATTTATTGCTTAGTAAACGGCGCGAAGATTTCGCTAAATGCGTACTTCGGTGCCTGTTCTTTAGTCAGGCCGTGGAATTCCGGAGACAGGTTAGTGCCGCCCGGCAGGTCGCGCGCGATTGACCAGATACCAACCATACCGAGATTACGCTTCTGCGCATCCTGCATGACCAGACGAGCATCAGAGAGATAGAACACCTCGCCCTGAACGTCGTTCACGCCAACCATCGGCGTGGTACCCATCATAGCGTCAATTTCTGCATCGCTCTTATTGGGATGGAGGCCTTTCAATTGTGAATGCAGGTTGGCAATCGCAGACGTTGCACACTTACCGTGAATGTTCTGGCCTTCGGTATTTGCAGACTGACAAATCGCGTTACCGTAGTCCATTGTCATCACGTTCACACCCGCCAGCTCAACACCTTTCGCTTTGGCATCGCTCAGGACATTCATCCCTTCCGGCGTCAGGCCAGTCGGCAGAATTGGCAAGGTGTACCAGATAGCAATATCTTTGCCTTCTGACTTCCATTTATCCTGCACTTTCTTCACAGCAAGGTTACGACGTTCAATAGATGCCTGATCCGCAACCCAGGTGCCTTCGATATCGAAGTCCAGGACTTTGAGGTTCAGGTTATCAACGATGTCATAATAATGCTGCATCAGATCGTCTACGTTCTTACAGGAAGCAGCCAGCGGAGCGTTGTTAGCACCACCGATAGACAGCATCACATCGCCGCCAGCCTCACGCAGAGCTTTGATTTTGCTGTACTGAGCGTAATTCTGCATACCATAAGCGGTACCCCATGTCGGCAGACAGGTGTTCGCATCTTTACTCACCACAAACGCCAGCGTGAAGTGGTTGACGTTATGATTCTTAGCCAGCGCAGCCAAATCCGGGATCGTATTCAGCGTAAAGTCAACATACGGTGCATAAACGTGTTTCGGCCATGCTTTCTTCGGCGTACCTACACGTTCTTTGGTTCCGGTCCAGTCAACAAAAACACGCCACGGGTTGCTGTCAGAAGGAGAAACTTTCTGCACTTTACTCTGAGAAATGTAGTTCACACCGTTAAAGCGAATCAGCGTATCGCTGGCATAAAGCGTTTCTGGATTAAACTGCGGCGCATTATTCAGCTCTTCGTTGCTATAGCTCTGAGCCTTACCTAACGGCTTCCACGGGCGGCTATTGCTACCGGTGGCGTTTTGGTTCGCAACCAGAGCAGGGTTGTCACTTTGCGTCCAGAACAGCGCTTCATAAGCCTGCCCATCAACAACAACGCGATCACCTTTCACGTACACAGTGGATGCGGACCATGCTTTCGCCGGTTCGTATTTCTTCCACGGGTTATCGCCGCCCGGGACAAAGCCCCATGCGTCTTGATCGACAGAAGTTTTATAATGTGCATCGTTATAATCTACGATGCTGTCCGCGCTGTACGCTTTGCTGGCCTGGAAACCATCCGCAACAATGACGCCGCCGTTATCAATTTCACAGGTAGTCGGGTTACCGTACTGACTCAATTCCGCAGCGGTAGCTGTACGCACGAGACGCCATGGGTTATTGGAGTTTTCAGCGCTGGTACCCCGTGGGCAATCTTTAGACCCAACCCACCAGGCGTTCTTGTAAACATTACCATTGAAAATAACATGGTAAATTTCGCTACCTTCCTGGCCGCTCCACGTTTGCAATGAGTAATCGTTACCGCTATCCGCTGGTGTTGATGGCTCGTTGTTATCCGGGGTTGGGGTCACCGGTGTTTCCGGAGTTGGATCAACCGGAGTCACAGCACCGCCATTATTATCCGGCTTAACGGAACAGGAGCCAGGGTTACCATACTGGCTGATTTCTGTTGCCGTTGCCGCGCGAACATAACGCCATGGGTTACTGGCATCGTTTTCTTTCGCATCGCCTGGGCAATTTGCCGCGCCTACCCACCAGGCGTTCTTATAAATGCCGCCGTTATAGATAACGTACCATGTAGAAGAACCTTCCTGACCTTTCCAGGCTACTACAGCATAGTTGTCGTTTGACTTATCAGCTGGGGCTGGCTGAACATCAGGAGCCGGTTTAACGTCCGGTGCCGGTTTCACATCCGGTGCCGGTTTCACATCCGGTGAAGGCTGTGGTGCTGAAGTACAGGACTGTGGATTACTGGTTTCTGAGATTTCCGTTGCCGTAGCGGCACGAACATAACGCCATGGGTTGCTGGCATCATTGCTTTTCGCATCACCCGGACAGTTAGAAGAGGCTACCCACCAGGCATTTTTATATACCGCACCATTAAAGACGACATACCAGGTCTGACCGCCCTGCTGTTTATTCCAGGCAACTACAGAAGAATTAGACGGAACAGTGCCCTGTGCTGGTGTAGCCGAACCGCCATTAGCCGGCGTATTGGATGCAGGCGTATTTGAATTTGAAGAAGATGAGCTGCCGCTCTTTTCGCAGGAAAGTGTATTGCCAAACTGACTAATTTCAGCAGCTGTTGCGGTACGCTTTAAACGCCACGGGTTAGTTGCATCATTTGCTTTCGCTTTTCCCGGGCAATTTGTAGAAGAAACCCACCAGGCATTTTCATAAATTTTGCCATCGAAAATAACCTGATATTTATTACCACCTTGTTGGTTATTCCATGCTTCCATTGCCAATGCTGGCAGAGCGGAACACACCAGCCCCATACCAATCATAGATTTAGTAAATATATTTAATTTCATTATAATCCCTTGTGACGTAAAAACTGCAAAACAAAAGTCCTACGCAGGAATTATTTACGTTTTACGAGAACCCTTCAATATGAATTAAAGTGCGGCATTAAAAATAAGAAAAAAGCCTGACAAATGAAGAATTTTAAAAACAGAAACATTCATATTTAAAATATTAAATTGAATTGATATTTTAAATATGAATAATTTATTCGTTCTGACAGTACGAATTAGATATACAGCCAACAAATGCAAAAAGGGCGCCGAAGCGCCCTTTTCAATTCAAAACTAATTAACGTGTAATTAGCCCAGAACTTTAGCAACAACGCCCGCGCCAACGGTACGGCCGCCTTCACGGATTGCGAAACGCAGACCGT
>OLSD01000466.1_pt1 | contig 41303 bp, 40 predicted proteins | sample 1672211 | NCBI WGS metagenome assembly OLSD01 (sample SAMEA3136659, study PRJEB25190) | human gut metagenome | reverse complement strand
GCGCTCCTGTTTTGGGAACAGGTGGTCGCAGGTTCGAATCCTGTCGCCCCGACTTCGAGAAAGCTAAGAAGAGTCAAATCTTCTTAGCTTTCTTGGCATATATAGGTTTTGGTTTAATAGTTTTAGAGTTATGATTATTACGATTGCGCGCCAATGTGGATGTGGCGCTGTTCATGTGGGCAAGTTGCTGGCTGAACATTATGGCATCCCTTTCTATACCCGTAAGACTTTGATGGATATGGCACGGGAGCATGGGGTGCTTGATGAGATGGAGTCGTTCTTTGATGAGCGTCCGGTAGACGAGCTGCTCTTTGCCATGTCTTCCCTGGGTGAGCCTCAGAAGGCGCTCACCGAAAAGCCGATTCAGGTATTGACGGATATGATTGGGCAGGAGAACTGCATCATCATCGGCCGTTGCGGCAATTATATCTTCCGCGACCGCAAGGATCTCGTTTCGGTGTTCCTGAAGGGCAATCTTGAGGAGCGCATTGCGAATATCCGCCATGAGGAAGGTCTGGGAAGACTGGAGGCTGAGGAGTTCGTGGAGCATGCGGATGACTGCCGCATCGCCTATCATAAGTATTATACCGGGCTTACCTGGGGCAATGCCGATGACTATGACATCTGCCTCGATACCGTGCGCCTGGGGGCAGAAAAGACTGCCAGCATCATTGAACAGTATATAGGGTTGTTGTAAGAGAGAGGTTTGCTTTTGGGCTTCCTGCTGGCCTTTCCTGGGGAGGGAATCCGATGGAATCGGATTCAACGGTGGCTCAGGGGGGCATGGGTAATCATAAAGCTCAAAGCTCAAAGCTCAAAGCTCAAAGTTCAAGGTTCAAAGCTCAAAGTTCAAGGTTCAAAGTTCAAGGTTCAAAGTAAAAAGTAATTCAGGATGAAGTTTTTAATTCAATTTTTGATAATCATAGCGTTCTCTTTTGCGGGAGAACTGCTCCATTTCCTGCTGCCGTTGCCGATTCCTGCCAGTATCTATGGCATCATCTTGCTTTTCGGGGCACTGGAGCTGAAATGGATTAAGGTGAAGGATATTCGTGAGACGAGCAGCTTTCTGATTGCCGTCATGCCGGTGATGTTTATCCCTGCTGCCGTGGGGCTCATCGATTCCTGGCAGGCGATAGGCAATTCGTGGCTGCAGTATATCATTGTGACGGTGGTGAGCACCTTCATCGTGATGGGTGTTTCGGGATGGATTACCCAGATGGTAATCCGCAAGAACCGGATGAAGGCGCAGCAGGAGAAGACTGCTGAAAGCCTTGCAAGTGTAGAAGTTTCAGAAAACAAGACAGAAAAGGAGGCAAAGAAATGATGATGAGTTCTATTTCGCTTTTCCAGGATTCCGTGTTCTTCGGAGTTCTGATTAGTCTGGCATCATACGGTATCGGTATGCTGCTGAAGATGAAGACGGGGTGGTCGCTGATGAATCCCCTTCTCATTGCTATCGTATTGGTAATCTGCGTGTTGCTCCTTACGGGTGTAGACTACAAGACCTATTCTGCCGGTGCCAATATGATCAGCTATCTGCTTACTCCAGCCACCATCTGTCTGGCTGTTCCTCTGTATCAGCAGGTAGAATTGCTCAAGAAGAACTATCGGGCTGTGGTGGCAGGCATCGTGTCGGGTGTCCTTGCCAGTTTGTGCTCCGTATTGCTGCTTGCCCTGCTTTTCCATTTCGACCATGCCTCTTACGTCACCTTCCTGCCTAAGAGCATCACTACGGCGATAGGTATCGGCGTGTCTGAGGAGTTGGGCGGCCATGTGGCTGTGTCAGTGGTAGTTATCATCGTTACGGGTGTGCTGGGCAATATCTTTGCCGAGAAGTTCCTGAAGCTGTTGCGCATCCAGGAACCGATAGCCAAGGGTATCGCCATCGGCTGTTCTGCCCATGCCCTGGGTACTGCCAAGGCGATGGAGATGGGTACCATCGAGGGTGCCATGAGCAGTCTGAGCATCGTGGTCTGCGGTGTGATGACGGTTGTGGGTGCCTCTATCTTTGCCCTGTTCATGTAGAATCAGATACAATAATATTTCCCTTTTTCCGTTTTTATAGATATGAAACGGAAAAAGGGATTTTTGTATATAATGGGTGTGGGGATGGCGATGAGCGCCCTGCTTGCCAGTTGTGCCGACGATGAGAGTTTCTCAACGTCGAGGGGAGATGTGCTGTCGTTTTCGGTAGATACGCTGAAGATGGACACCACCTTCTCGAATGTGCCTACTCCTACCCGAAGCTTCTGGGTTTACAACCGTACGGGCAAGGGGCTGCGCTGCCAGTCGGTGCGTCTGGAAAATGGTAACCAGAAGGGCTACCGGGTGAATGTTGACGGATCTTATCTGGGCAGCGAAGCGGGATTCCAGACGCAGAATGTGGAGATCAGGAAGGGTGACAGCATACGCGTGTTTGTAGAGCTGACTACGGCGATGCAGAACAGCGAAGAGCCGCAGCTGGTGAGCGATAACCTGGTGTTTGCGCTGGAAAGCGGCGTGGAGCAGAAGGTGAATCTGAGGGCGTTTTCATGGGATGCGATGAAACTCAATTCGCTTGAGGTGAAGGAAGACAAGCTTCTGGAGAGCACGTTGCCGGTTGTGGTTTATGGTGGCATCAGGGTTGATTCGGCGGCTACGCTGACCATAGCTCCGGGCACCCAACTCTATTTCCACGAGAATGCAGGCTTGCAGGTGTTCGGTTCGCTGAAGATTGAGGGCGAGAAGGACAGGGAAGTGGTGATGCGGGGCGACCGACTGGACCACATGTTCGATTATCTGCCTTATGACCGCACGCCGGGACAATGGCAGGGCATCAGACTGATGTCTTCGGCTCATGACTGTAGGATTTCGTTTGCTGATATTCATAGTGCCTACAATGCCGTGATGATAGAACCGGGTGATGCTACGAAGCAGAAGCTGCTCATCGAGAATGCTACGGTTCATAACAGTCAGGGCTACGGAGTGAGGGTTGATTCTGCCAAGGTGCAGATTTATAACTCGCAGATAACCAACTGCCTGAAACATCCGCTCTATGTAGAGGGTGGAGATGTTGAGGTAAACGGCTGCACCATTGCCCAGTTCTATCCGTTTGATGGTCGTCGCGAGTCGGCCATCGGTTTTGCCTCTCCGTTGCCTCGTTTCGAGGTGAGAAATTCGCTCGTAACGGGTTATCATGATGATGAGGTGGTTTGGGAGGCTCCGAAAGAGGAGGATGCCTTCAATTTCCTCTTCGACCATTGCGTGTTGCGCACGGAGAAGATGCAGGGGGACGACAGTCTGAAGTTTACCAATGTCATTTATGAGGATGTGAAGGATACCACGATGTATGGCGAGAAGCATTTCGTGCTGTTCGATACCGATAATCTGAAGTATGATTTCCGTCTTCGCAAGGAGTCGGCAGCGATAGGAAAGGCTGATGCAGCCACCTCATTGCCTGTAGACAGGAATGGATTGAGAAGAAAGGAGACGCCTGATGCCGGCTGCTATGAGTCGGAGTATGATGATGGGGAGGAGGAGTAGATGAAGTTTAGGATATTGTTTGGCAGTCTGCTTGTCTGGGGAAGTTTGCCGGGTTGGGCAGTGCCGGGTATTGGAGCTTTGGCCCTTTCTGGGGGTAGGAGCTTTTGTGCCTTCAGCCCGTCCTTGAACCGCTCGGAAACGGCAGCGGAAAGCGCTTCCTTTCAAGAGAAGAAGGGTGATAGGAAGGCGGATGCCGAGCAGCTGGCGAGGGCATTGGATTACTTCGCTTCCGAGAAGTTTCATGAGTGTCTGGTGTTGCTCCAGCCGCTCAACAGGCGTTACAAGTTGAATCCCCGCTACCGGGCTTATCTGGCGGTGTGCCTGTATTATGAGTGGGAGTATGCCGAAGCCATCCGGCTCTTTGATGAGGTGCTTCCGCAGTTGCAGGGTTTGGCTCCCCATGAGCTTTCGCTCTATTACTGGATGGATGCGGAGAGTTATTTTGCGCTCCAGCAATATGACCGTGCCTTGCCGCTCTACGGGAAGATGCTGCCTATTTGTTGGGATAATGAGAAGCCTGATGCCTATTATCGCCTGGGCTTCTGCCATCTCTTCGCAGCAGAAAGTCCGGGGGCTTCTTTTTCAGAAAAGGTTTCGGGTTCATCGGAAAGTTCGGGGTCTTCAGAAAAGGCTTCGGGTTCATCGGAAAGTTCGGGTTCTTCGGCAGAAGAAAGGAAGAAGGCGAAGGAATGTTTCGAGCTTTCCCTGGAAGGGTATTTGAAGTATAGGAACACTCCCAATGAAAAGGCAAGAATCGCCCAGATTCGCCACATGTTAGGAGGTTTGAAATAAGACAAATCGCCCCGATTCGCCACACGCCCTGAACCAACGGCCGGTGACCGTTGGTTCAGGGCGCATGGGGCAATAACCTTTATTCCTTCATGTTCGCATCCACGAAAGAGAAGGGGAGGAGGTCCTTGATGCTGTGGAAGCAGAAGATGCCATTCTCGCCATAGAGCAGGATGCGGACGGGCTTCTGATAGCGGTCCTCCATCTCCAATATCACCTGGCGGCAGGCACCGCAGGGCGAAATAGGCGACTTGAGGAAACCGTTCTCATTGCGGGCAGCTATCGCCAGGGTGGTAATCGCCAGTTCAGGATAATAGCTCTGCGCACCAAAGATAGCACTGCGCTCGGCACATAGTCCCGATGGGAATGCCGCATTCTCCTGATTGGCACCTATCACCATCTTGCCGTCTGCAAGAAGACAGGCTGCACCTACGTAGAAATGACTGTAGTTGGCATAGGCATGATTCGTAGCGTCCATCGCCTTCTTCACCAACTCCTGCTCTGTTTCGCCCAACTCCGAGAGTTCAGCTATCTGGTATTGGATCTTTAATTCTTTCTCTTTCATAAGTTTCTCTTTTATAGGTTTTTATTCCGATTCTCTTTCTACAAAAAGCAGAAACTGCTCATCTGCTTCATGCAGAAATCGATGATCTGCTTCGTGCAGAATCTGCTCATCTGCTTCGTGCAGAAATCGATGATCTGCTTCGTGCAGAATCTGCTCATCTGCTTCATGCAAAATCCGATAACTGCAAAAAGCAGAAACCGCTCATACTACTTCGTATAGAAATCGATGATCTGCTTCAATGCATCCTGGCAAACGGAGCAGAACTCTGGAGTCTCGTTGATGCGCATGCGGCAGTCCTGAACGCCACGGTATACGCCCTTAGGACTGTATCCGGCACCCTCGAAGACGCCCACCTTGGTCTTTGCCACCTTCTCGTTCTTTGACAATGGAGTAGGAACCTTGGTGCCCTTCTTGATCATGTTCTCCCATTTTCCGTGGAAGTCGGCAAGGGTGGTGATGTTCTTCTCCCATGGCTCCACATCGTGTGGATACATCGGAATCTGCTCTGACTCGTAGGCATACTCATCGGCAAGACCGGCAAATGAATGTCCGAACTCGTGTACCACTACCGGCTTGAACCACTGCTGGTGGCAGGTGGTGAGGTTGTAGGAGTTGAGGATGCCGCCGCCACCGTATTTGTCTGAATTCACGAGGACGATGATGTGCTCGTATGGTGTACCAGCCAGCCAGTTGTGCAGGTCCTTCAGATGCAGGGTGGTCAGGTACCGGTCGCTGTAGAAGGTGTCGAAATGGGAGCTGAGTGCCGTCTTGTGCCAGATGCCCTTGGAAGGGATGCTAGGTCCACTCTCCTGGGATGGTGACTTCACGGCAACGATGTTGAAGCGGTCTCTCATGCTCTTGAACGGCTCATGGGCGAAGATGGCCTCCGTAGCCTCCTTGGCATCCTTCAGGAAGACAGGCATTTCTGCCTCGGTATAGCCCTCAGCCACGTAGGCGATGTGGATACACTTGGTGGTATCGGCAGCCTGCTGCAGGGTTTCGTAAGGAGTAGGCTGGTTGCCCATCTGATGGATGAGGATGTCCGTCGGAGCCACCTGATGGGTGAGCGATGTCATCACCTCGCGTCGGTTGTTGCGCAGGTCTACGGTGATGTCTACCGTATCCTTTGGCATCGGCACGAGGAATACGTTTTCGAAGCTCTGGGTGTTCTTCTCTGATTCCGGGTAGGAGAGCCATTCCTGGAAGAGGGTAGAGAAGGAGTTGCGGTAGATGACCTTGCCCGTGCGATGGTCGCGGACGGTAATCTGTCCGTTGCCCTCTACAGGCAGTTCTGCCAGTCGCTGGTGCTTGCCATACCATCGTGGCATCACGTTCAGCTGGTCTACGGCAATCATCTGTGTCTTCTTGTTGCCGGCAAAGGTATAGTCTACTCGCAGCGTCTTGTCTACGAAATAATCGTCAAAGTTCTGCGCCTGTATTGTGCTGGGCGCCAGCAGCATCGCCATGGTGGCGAGGGATAATATCATTTTCTTCATTGTCTTTTCATTTGAAATTCACATTCACATTCACATTTCGTTCACATTTCCGGCAGGTGCCATGAAATCACCGAATCACCAAGTGACCGAATCACTAATCCCTATCTAACTCTCAGCCTGTCGCCTATTCTGAGCTTGTAGTCGGCAGGGAGATGGTTCTTCTTGTAGAGATACTTCATGCGCATGCCATACTTCTGCGAGATGGTGTACATGCTTTCTCCCGGCTGAACCACGTGTGGACGACGCTTGTACTGCTTAGGCGCCTTCTTGCGCTTCTTCTTCAGATAGACGATGTCGCCCTTCTTCAGCACGTCGTGCTTGTCGCGCTCGTTGTATCTGGCCAGTTTTCTCCAGCTGATGCCCACTTCCTTGCTCAGTGCCTTGAAGGTATCTCCCTCGCGGGCATAGAGATAGTAGTTGTCGTTGAACAGGTGGATAGGGTGGAGCAGCCCCTGACCGTTGATAGGCTGGTCGGTGCCGCTGTGGCTTGCCATGAAGCGGTCGTAGCGCTTTGCCTTGTCGTAGTCGAAGAGCTTGTAGAGCTCGATAATCTGTATCAGCTTGTTGGCATACTGCGGATTGGTGGCATAGCCGCAGGCCTTCAGTCCTCTTGCCCAACCCTTGTAGTCGGTCAGCGAGAGCTGGAACAGGCGGGAATAGCGTGGCTGTCTTGCAAGAAACTTGCTATGGTCTTCATAGCTGTCTCTTGCGTCACGGTATACTCTGAAGCATTCGCCCCGGGCATCGTCGTCATGATACTGTGTAGGACCGGTCCAGTCGTGGCATTTGATGCCGAAGTGGTTGTTGCCCTGCCTCACGAGGTCGCTCCTTCCGGCAGCACTCTCAAAGAGTCCCTGTGCTAGGGTGATGCTGGCAGGTATGCGGTAACGTAGCATCTGCTCGATGGCCAGGTCCTTATACTGGTTGATGTATGTCTGGTAGGTCTGATTCCATTTCATCTGTGCTCCCGAAGAGAGTGCGCAGGTTGATAGCAAAAAGGCCAGAAAATATGTTTTTATTCGATTCATAGTGCAAAAATAATAAAAAAAGCAATAAAACCATCATTTATTTAAGTATTTTCACTATCTTTGCATAAGAATTATATTAATTGGCTGCCTTCGGCAATTCGGGGAACTGTTCTTTCGTAGCTCCCGGCAGCAAAAATGAAGAGAAAATGCTTAATTTCAAGAAGAAAATACTGATCATCTTTGCAGTGGGTTCCAACGAGAATCAGAAGAATCATGTGGCTATGGCCAAACGTCAGCTGGAGAATGCCTTTGAAGACATCAGGTTCAGCCCTGACATGTGGACCAAACCCATCGGCATGCCTCATTCCAAACCGTTTCTCAATACGGTTGGGGCGACGTATGTCCATGTGGTTGAGGACCGTGTGCTGCAGGCGTTCCGGGATGTGGAGCGGAGATGTGGGCGCACCGTTGCCCGCAGCAGGCGTGGGGAGATTCTGATAGATGTAGACCTGCTCTTCTATGAGGATCACTTCTGCCATGAAGAGGACTGGGACCGCGACTATATCCGGCAACTGGTCAGGGAACTCAAGTCGTATCTCTCGGAAGAAGAGTGGAAGATGCTGGCGGAGAAAATCAAGGAATAAAAAAAGAATCCGAATCTCGTGCTTTTGGGAATCAGAGCACGGGATTCGGATTTTCTTTTGTGAGATGTATTTCTACTACCTTGCCTTCCTGCAGGGATTTCTTTACATTGATGATGCGCTGGTTGCTGCTGCCCCGGAAGAAGAGGTCGGTATCGCGCTTGTCCTTCTGGTAAGGACCGTCTACCAGTACGTCTATCAGCTTCAGGAGTTCAAGCTGAGCCGGATTCTTCACCAGGTTCTCGAAGAGAAAGCCCGTGAAGCACCAGATGGTCTTGTCGCTCTGCTGGCGGATGGCTCGTGCCAGTTCGGCAAAACCCTCTGCCTGAAACATCGGGTCGCCGCCCGAGAAGGTGACGTTGGCGAAGGGATCGTCCATGATTTCCTTCATCAGCTCCTCGGTAGACGTCATCGTGCCATGGTTGATGTCCCATGACTGGGGATTATGACACTCCGGACAGTGGTTCGGGCAGCCGGCACAATATATGGATGTGCGGAAGCCCGGACCATCTACCATCGTATCATGTACTACGCTCAATACGCTGATCATAGCTTACTTTGAACCTCCAATATGGGTAACACGGTCGTGGAGCTCAGCCAGCTTGCCACTGTTCCAGCGGTCGGTGGTACCTACCAGGTAGCCGGTGATGCGCTGCAGCTTGTCGATGTGGTGGCTGCCGCACTTTGGACAAATCTCCAGGTTGGCATCGGCATTCTCGTAGCCGCAGTCGAGACAGCGGTTGCGGTTGTGGTTCACGGAACCGTAGCCCATGTTGTACTTGTCCATCATGTCTACCACGCTGGAGATGACTGCCGGGTTGTGGGTAGCGTCGCCGTCAATCTCTACATAGAAGATGTGGCCGCCACGGGTCAGGTCGTGGTAAGGAGCCTCGATCTTTGCCTTCTGCAGCGCTGTACACTTGTAGTATACAGGCACGTGGTTGGAGTTGGTATAGTAGTCGCGGTCTGTAATGCCTGGGATGACGCCAAACTCCTTGCGGTCCTTCTTGGTAAACTTGCCGCTCAAGCCCTCGGCTGGGGTAGCCAGCACGGAGTAGTTGTGGTGATATTTCTCGCTGAATTCGTTGGCACGGTCGCGCATGTAGGTCACGATCTTCAGACCCAGCTCCTGAGCTTCCTCGCTCTCGCCGTGGTGCTTGCCGATGAGCGCCTTGAGGCACTCTGCCAGTCCGATGAATCCGATGCCCAGAGTTCCGTGGTTGATGACGCTTTCGATGGTGTCAGTAGGCTCCAGCTTTTCAGCGCCCACCCAGAGATATTTCATCAGCAGTGGGAACTGCTTTGCCATGGCAGTCTTCTGGAACTGGAATCGCTCGTCCAGCTGCTTGGCAGTGATATCCAGCAGGTTGTCGAGCTTGGCAAAGAACATGTCGATGCGCTGCTGCTTGTTCTCGATGCCCATGCATTCGATGGCGAGCTTCACGATGTTGATGGTAGAGAAGCTCAGGTTGCCTCGTGCGATGCTGGTCTTCTCGCCCCAGCGGTCTTCGAATACGCGGGTGCGGCATCCCATGGTTGCTATCTCCCACTTGTAGCGCTCAGGGTCGTCAGCTCTCCACTTCTCGTTCTGGTTGAATGTGGCATCCAGGTTCAGGAAGTTAGGGAAGAAACGGCGTGCTGTCACCTTGCATGCAAGCTGGTAGAGGTCGTAGTTTCTGTCCCCAGGCAGATAGTTGACGCCTCTCTTCTTCTTCCATATCTGGATAGGGAAGATGGCAGTCTCGCCGTTGCCCACGCCATCGTAGGTGCTGAGCAGGATTTCGCGCATGATGCAGCGCCCCTCGGCACTGGTGTCCGTACCATAGTTGATGCTTGAGAATACCACCTGGTTACCGCCACGTGAGTGGATGGTGTTCATGTTGTGGATGAAAGCCTCCATAGCCTGATGCACGCGGTTCACGGTCTTGTTGATGGCGTGCTGCTCCAGGCGTGCCTTGCCCTGCAGTCCTTCCAGCGGCTTCTCCTCGTAGTCGTCGATAGGAGCGTCGTAGAGGTCCTTCAGGTCTTCGCCTGTCAGCTTCTCCAGGTTCTTCACCTCTTCCTGATACGACATGCGTACGTATGGAGCCAGGTAGAAGTCGAAGGCAGGGATAGCCTGTCCGCCGTGCATTTCGTTCTGGCATGTTTCCAGCGAGATGCAGGCCAGTACGGCTGCTGTCTCTATGCGCTTGGCAGGACGGCTTGAACCGTGGCCTGCCGTGAATCCGTGGTGCAGGATGATGTCCAGCGGATGCTGCACGCAGGTGAGGCTCTTGGTTGGATAGTAGTCCTTGTCGTGGATGTGGAGATAGTTGTGCGTAACGGCGTCGCGCGACTCTTCTGAGAGCAGGTAGTCGTCAACGAAAGGCTTGGTGGTCTCCGATGCGAACTTCATCATCATTCCGGCAGGCGTGTCAGCGTTCATGTTGGCATTCTCGCGGGTGATGTCGTTGTTCTTGGCATTGACGATGCTCATGAACACGTCGCGTGTCTTCGCCTTGCGGGCGATGTTGCGCTGGTTGCGGTATGCGATATACTTCTGGGCAACATCCTTGCGGGCACTCTTCATGAGTTCCAGCTCGATGGCGTCCTGGATGGCCTCCACGCTCATCTGGCTCTTGCCACGATAAGAGATGTGGTCGGTAATCTGCTCGATGAGGGCGATATCTTCACCCTTATCGGTATGCAACATGGCTTTACGGATTGCAGCCATTATCTTTTGTTCGTTGAATCCAACGATGCGTCCGTCGCGCTTTACTACTGTTTGAATCATTATACTATTACTTTTACGATTAATGATTAAATTGCTTAATACTAAGTTCTTATGTCACGAATAGATTACAGTGTAACCATTTTCGACATTGCAAAGGTACAAATAATTCCTGAAAACGGCAAGCTTTTGGATAACTTTTTTATAGTTAAAAAACATTAAGTCGCTGAAAATCAGGGAAATAACAAAACGTTTTGGAAAACCTTTACAAAATTTTGTTTCCCAAAACGTTTAAGTGGTTATATATCAGGCCGTTGTGGCGCTGTGCTTTCTGTGGGTGCTTTTTTCTTGTTTCTTGTGCTTTTTCTGCCGGGGCAGACTATTCCTCCTTCTGCCCCCTTTTGTAGTCGAGGGCAGCACCGATGGCGGTACAGAACTCCGAGTATTTCGGTATTCTGAATCTCACGCCGTAGAGCTTTTCCATGGCTGGGAATACCTCGCGGCACTGGGGCAGGAGGGTGAGATTGCCTATCATCACGAAGTCCTTGATGCCCGATTCCAGGGACGAGAGGATGGTGGCAGAACCGATGCTCTGCAATACCATGCCGATGAGTCCCATGGCGATGTCCTCGCGCGATGCATTCGCCTTGGCATTGCTGAAGAGCGAAGCCGTGGCGGTCATCGGAAGACCCGGCAGAGGCTTGGCGCTGATGTCGCCTATCAGGAGGTTGATCTTCGAGATGTCACCGTCCTTGGCCAGGTTCACTATCTGCTTGATGTCGTCGGTCTTCAGCATGATGCGGCTCAGACCCGCCAGGGTGCCGCCTCCGATGCCGATACCTCCGATGTGCTTGATGTCGTTGCCGTCGCATTTCACGAGCGATGTGCCCGTGCCCATGCTCACCACGATCATGCGGTCGAGCTTGCTCTCGTATCGGGCTCCCAGTCCGTCGGCAACGAATTCCTCACTCTTCGATGTGGGCAGACCGTAGATGCGCTCTTCGATGTAGGCTGCTCCCACACCGGTCAGCATCACGTGTTCCACCTCGTCGAGGGTAATCCTGTTGTCGTGCAGGTATTTTCCGAAGGCTCCGTAGAGCGATGTGATGGGGTCGGTAGCCTTGATGCGGATAGGGCTGATTACCATGCCGCTGGCGTCGATACCTACTATCTTGGTCGTAGAAATGCCTACGTCTATTCCGATTACTATCTTCTTCATCTCAATATTTTTCTGTATTTTGTTTTTGCGGGTGCAAAGTTACGCCAAAAAAAAGACACTGCAAAATAAAACCTCATTTATTTTGCAGTGTCCTCTTATTTATTGTAGTTTCTCCTTACAGGACTCCCATGCGGCAGAAGAATACCAGCATGGAGTAGCCTATCAGGATGCAGATGACACCGATGGTGGCTCCTGCCTTCACCATGTCCGTCTGCTGGATGAGTCCGGTAGAGTAGGCGATGGCGTTTGGAGGGGTTGAGATAGGCAGCGACATGGCACAGCTGGCAGCTACTGCCACACCGATGAGGATGGTGGATGTACCGCCGATTTCGGCAAGCTTGTCGCCCATGCCCGCACATACCACGCTCAGGATAGGAATCAGGAGGGCTGCGGTGGCGGTGTTGGAGATGAAGTTACTCAGCGCAAAGCATACCAGACCGGAGATGACCATGATGACCAGCGGGTTGAACTCGCCAAACGGAATACTCTTCACGGCTACCTCGGCCAGTCCGGTACCGTTCATCGCAAGACCCAGGGCGAAACCTCCTGCCACCATCCAGATAACCGACCAGTCGATGTCCTTCAGGTCGTTGGCGGTGATGACGCCCGTGAAGGCGAACACGGCGATAGGCAGCATCGCCACGGTATTGGCGTTGACGCCCAGCTGCTTACCGAATACCCAGAGGATGATGGTGAGGATGAAGGTGGCAGCCACTACGGCTGTGCGCCAGTTGCTGTGCGCATGGCTCTCTATCTTGATTTCGATGGTTTTCTGTGAGAATGGGAACATCTTGAGCAGGATGAACCATGCCACGATGAGCATCAGGATGACCATCGGCGCCATGATCATCATCCAGTCGCCGAATCCGATGCCCATGTTCAGACCCTGAGGGTCGTTGAGCACCTTGTAGGCGAAGGCGTTAGGAGGGGTTCCGATAGGTGTACCCATACCGCCCAGGTTGGCTCCGATAGGAATGGCCATGGTGAGCGCCACGCGGCCCTTTCCGTCCGGAGGCAAAGCCTTGAACACAGGGGTGAGGAAGGTGAGCATCATGGCTGCGGTGGCGGTGTTGGAGATGAACATCGAGAAGATGCCGGTGATGAGCATGAAGCCCAGCAGCACGTGCTCCGAGCGCTTGCCGAACGGGGCTATCAGCACTTTTGCCATCTTGGCATCCAGTCCGCTCTTCGTGGCTGCTATCGCCAGCACGAATCCGCCCAGGAAGAGGATGATGGTTGGGTCGGCAAAGCATGCCATCACACCCTGATAGTCGAGCAGCTGTCCCATCTCGGCCTCAGAACCCTGCATGATCTTGAATGCCGAGTCGCTGGCAAAGAAGAGCAGCACGAAGATGATTACCACACTCGTGGCCCAGGCCGGAATAGCTTCGGTGAGCCACAGCATCACTGCCATCACGAAGATGGCGATGATGCGCTGTTGAACTACTGTAAGTCCCTCGATGCCGAAGCTGTCGATGGGCAAGTTCCAAACAATGACCGTGACGAGTGCCGTCAGTAGGAAGAGCAGTGCCTTCTTGCGATTAAAATCGCCGGTCAGTACCTTTTTTACCGTTTCTTGCATTTCTCTATGTTATTGTGTTATTTGTTAGTTTTGCTTTCAAATTGATAGTTTTTCCTTTTCCGGAATCCCAATACATTATTATATATATAAAGGGGCTTTCAGATTATTGGAGCGCCACCTTGGGGCGGCACTCCAACACATTGCAAAAATACATATATTTTTTGAAAAAACCATGTTTTATCGGGAAAAACGATGGAAAAAGCACTTTTTTTATGCAAAAACTAAAAATAATCGGGATTTTTTGAACAACATTGGAATATTTTTGCTATATTTGCGGTGCGTTTCGAGATAACAGCTATCGCGGGCGCCTATCGCATTGGGATGATTGCCCCTGGAAGGGAGCGAGGACTACAGGCGGTAGAGAGAATACTACAACTTGGATAAAACGTAAAAACGTATAGAATTTAAGATCATGAATCAGACAGTATTGTTCACTATCATCGTGCTGGTGATTGTCTTCGCAGTCACAGTATCTTCCTACTACCATAAACGACATATGGAGTACAAGATGAGCGATATAGAAAAGGCGGTTAGAAAGTCATTTCCTAAGGGTGTGGATTCCATCACCAAGCAGGAGCTTGTGACTGGCATCAAGAAGCATTTCCATTGCTCAGCCAAGGAGGCGCACTACATCATCGGTGTGGCTCGTCGCAAGAAGCTGGTGGATATCGCCGCTGAGTTCGTGACATTATTATAGAATTAGTTATTAGGTTGACTGGTCTTAATGACCTGTCATTTTTTGGGTTTCGCACACGGCGGTGTGCGACACAAATAATTTGAATCAGACGTCTTTCCCGGCGCAGAGATGCGCCGGGGGAGTTATCAGTGGTTAGTAAAAGCACTTTTTTAAGTGCGTCATGAATTCAACCAGCGCAGGGATGCGCTGTTAATTGCTTTTGTTAACGCCATTCTTTGGTGTTAGGTTTAGTTTTTAAGTTAGTTAGGTTTTTTCTTGCGCAGTGATGTGTTGGAAACCATTGTTAGAAGTTTAGTTTAATTTAGGCAGAAAGAAAGGTGCAAGGATACAAAAAGGGTGTACATGATCAAGGTATACTGTAAAAGGTATGCCTCGGGCATGTCACCCTACTTTTTTTTAGAATTCTCCCCTGTTAGATTCTTCCTCTTTTAGAGTTTTTTCTCTGTTAGATTCTTCCTCTTTTAGAGTTTTTCTCTGTTAGATTCTTCCTCTTTTAGGGGAGCTGTTTAGAGACCTACGTCTCCGCTATCGGTGCCACCGCCCTCGGTATTTCCGCTACCGCCTTCGGTATTTCCTCCACCGCTATCGGTGCCACCGCCTTCGGTGTTTCCGCTACCGCCTTCGGTATTTCCGCCACCGCCCTCGGTATTGCTTCCGGTTCCGTCAGAACCGCCACCGCCAGGGTTGTCGTCGCCCGAAGGCTTGTCGGTAGAGGTAACCTGCTTCACCACCTTACCGTTTCGGTCGTAGCAGGTGATGCTGACGGAAGTCTCCTCCAGTTGCTTCTTGATTTCGGTGTTAGGCACGAAGATGATGTAGCGGCGGGTGATGAGGTTGGTGCTCACCTTGTTCACATCCTCCACGGCAGTAGAGTTGAGACCGAAACGGAGGCTACCCAGTCCTGGCACAGCCACGCTATGGCCCTCGGTGGCCCAGGCAGCTATCACGTCGCCGATGGCAGTCCATCCGGCATTGATCACCGCCTTAGGCAGACCGCTTCGGATGGCAGCTTCCTCGATTACCTTACTTGCGTTCAGCTGGCTGTAGAGGTCAGCCTGCATGACGAACGCCCACTTCTGCTTTCCTTTTTCGAACGCCACGTTGCGCTCGATAGCTTTTACTTTAATTCCCATAATCTAAATAGTTTTTTAAATGGTTAAACAATCAGTCTACATGCAGCTGGTAACGCCGAGGGTAGTGCCGATGGCGGTGAGTACTGCGATGAGCATCTGCAAGATAGTTTTCCAAACTTCCTTTTTCATTTTCTTTTTTCCTTTCTTTTTTAGTGGTTCAACATTTAGAAAGAGATAGGGCAGGTGTGCACCCCTGTCGTTTTCCCCCTCCGTTTTTTAGTGGTTAATTTCCCATTTGCCGTTCTTGATGAATGACAGTGCAGCTTTTCTTCTAACACAGTGCAAAGATACAAAAAAAATCGCCCGAATGCAATAGTTGTCCTGAATCACGTGCATCCTTGTCCCGAATCATGTGCATTCCTCCCTCGTTTCCCATTCTCTTCCGCCTAATTTAACCGCCATTAATTTAATGGCCATTAAATTAAATGTTAAATCCGTTAACATTATATGGCATGTTTTGCCTTTCCAACTGCGTCCCGATGCAGTCGGCGCTGCGTCGCCCCGTATCGCCCGTTGCGTCGTGACGTGGATGGCGGTGCGTCGCCACGCAGTTTTGGGGGCATCGGGCGCACAGTTACTTCCTCTATGTGGGTTAGCTGGTTGATAGGAGGAAAGGCAAAAATGTGAATGTGAATGTGAATTTGAAATGTTTTTCAATGTTACCTGAAGGAGAAGCGTATAATCGTGTTTAAGTAATAGTAGCCATTATAATAGGTTAATATTATATATATAATAAGGTACGCGCGCGAGGACTGAATTTCATTCACAATATCCTATAAAAGGAATGGATGGAACAACCCGATACATTGACTTACATTTCAAATTCACATTCACATTCACATTTTGTTCCGACTGCTATATGGAAAATGATATTTAAATCTGAAAAAAAATAACTTTTTTCTTGTTAGTTTGAGAAAAAAGTGTTACTTTTGTACCTACTATGAGAAATAACTTTCATAGTGATTTTTTAAAATAAGGGCTAATGACCTATAACAATAATAACATCACATCTTTTGTGGTTTTCAAGTATGATTTCTGCAAAACACGAAATCTTTCAAAAGTAGAGGGAACTCTGCCTTTGGAGTTTTCCGGTATACCATCTTCTGAACATTATCTGGAATGTCAGAATGGTTTTGAGAGAGTAATGGACAGTTTGCTGGAAAGCAAGAAAATGACTTTGGTGGAATCAAAGAAGAATGCTGATGCCATCATCCATGACAATCGAATATTGGGATTTCGAGAGGGAGTGGCTGTGCTGGACGTATGTGCAGACAAGAAGGAATTCTATTGGAGTAACTTTACTGAGAATGAAATTCACAACCAGCCTTTCTGCAAGGTGATTATTGATAATCGCCCCAACAAAGGTTTCCTTTTTGTGGAAGAATCTACAATCTTCGGGGGCAAAAGAGGACAGGACAAGGTGGTGGCTCTTCTGCGGGATAATATCAACAGGGTGGCCAACCAATATGGCTGGAATATGGTTATTTCAGCCAAGTTGCCACCTGGTGATTTCTTTGATGCCGTGGCTGAAAGAATCAAGGCTGGCTATAAGCCAAAGGCTGTGGTGTTTTCATTTCCTCGCCATCAGACTCTTAGCGATGCGCCATATTCCTTTGTCAGGCAATTCCAGATGCAGCATTCCTTCATGGAGTGCATCAATGCTCGTAAGTTTCATGCCAGATATGAAGCTGATCCTGGTGAGCAGTTGCGCTTGGACAAGGCAAACAGAGACATTGCCATGTTGGTGAACCTGTGCAGTAAAGAAGATTACGGCATCAAGGTACATTATTGGAAAGGTCCGTGTACCTCTTCCCGTTCGCTGAAACGGACCAAGGTGAAAATATCTGATGCTGAGATTTCTGCCCTGGTCATAGGAGAGGCTGTTTGTTGTGATTGTCATGGGAATTCTCAGTTTGCCTTGATCAATTCTCTTGATATTATTCTTGATGATTTAAAGGGTTACGACGATGAAGTTATTTAATATGAAGACCAGGAAGATGGTAGATAAGTCTTTCTCGCAGTATCTGGTTTATCAGGCTTTCCAAGCCGTCACCCATGATATTTTCAATGACAAGACTTGGTTTCCTACGTCCAGATGTTCATGCGAGGATGTTTTTTATGAGGTATTCTGCATCGTAGACAAAATGATGTTTTCGCATACCGATACGGAGAGCCGCCTTGCCTTTGTGGAAGGAATAGGGCAATATGAGAAAAACTATGTTGACGAGGATGAGTATGCTACAGCTCAGGACGAGCGGCAGAGAATCGTATTTGTCATCCTGTATATGGCAGCTATGATACTTCATATGATGCCTTTGGAGTCGAAAGTGTTTCAATTTTGCTCAATGATTATGGGGCAATGGAGAGGTTACGTAACTCAGGAGTTTTCTAACCGATGCCTGGAATCGCTGGAGAAGAACCGGGATGTGGTTGAACAGCTGGCAGCCAAAATCGGTTATTATGGCGAGGATGGTTTCTTCGTTTCATCTCAGATCAATGAACTGATGCGCCAGAACAATGATGAAGAATATCTTCACGGATTCGAGCCTGAACGGAAGAGGACATTGGAATTGGAAGTGACAGACGAGGAGCATCAGGAAAACGGCGGGCAGGAAAAAACGGAAGAAGATAATGAGAAGAAATGGGGCGACTTGAGCCAGGGAGAAAGAGTAAAGCGAGCCTTGCAGAAGATGATAGACGAGAAGGTTATTCCTTTGAAGAAAGACTATGCCCTGATTATGGTGGTGCTCTCCAGTATCGATGATTTTGAGGGCAAATTTGATAATGGCAAATCTTTCTGCAAGTATCTTACGGAGCAGTTGGGCTTGCCTTCCGACCTGACCAATGCCGGTGCCATCTCCAAGCGTTTCTCCAAGATGCGTGGCGAATTTCCCAACTGGTTGTTTGATGACGTAAGTGATCCTAACGCCCGGGAGGAACTCAACAATATCGCAAAGCGTTTTGTTTCCATCTACCGTAAGGGACATTAGGAAGCGGGGAAATGATTGCTTCTTGTGAGTGTTGGCAAGTTTTAGATGGAATGTTAAAAACGTAAAATAGAGCAATCTTTAGGCATATTCTACGTTTAACTGAACTTTCTCATATGGGGAAGTTAAGTGAAGTTAGGGAAGTTAGAAGGAAGTTAAGGGACAAATGTCCTACGTTTTACGCTAGAAGACTATTGTCCCTTAACTTCCCGAACGACCGTAGGGAGTGATAACTTCTTTAACTTCAATCAATTCCCTCACTTGCGAAACTTGAATACGTTTAACATTAGAATAGGTTTAATAGACAAATGAGGATATGAAGTATTTTGTAAAAAAATCAGTCTTACTGTTGTTGGTAGTCTTGGCTTTTTGTGCGTGTGACAACAGCAATGACAATAATGAAGTTATTCTGCCAAATCCACAGTCATCGAAATCTGTCGTCAATTATACTGGCGAAGTAGAGTTTGTGGTGGATGCGCCACAAATTCGTGAGGATATAGAGCAGGATTTGAAGGCAAACCCTCCTTTTGGAGGAAGCAAGAAATATCAGTTTATCACAAAAAAATACTCGACGCTTCCTGCTTTATATATGCTATATGCGGTGAATCCTGAGGACGATAAGTCTGCTGACGGATATACACTGAACATCGCTGGTAAAGTGGAGAGTAAGGACAATTATAGATTGTTCTCTGCCGCTTCTGCAAATGCTTGGCATAAGATGGATATTGTGCCTGTCGACACAAAGGATGGCAAGCCTGTTGCAACATACGATGTGTTTATGCATCAAAATATTCCTAATTCTTTGCTTCATAGCAAGATGTATTTCTGCGAAGACCTTACGGAGAAATATCGCCAGAAGTTCCCTAATGAAGACATTCATGCCGTGGTTCGCCGTTTGGTTCTTTCTTATGTCAGTGGGGGCGATATTATAAATGAATAGGAACATATCTGAACAGAAGAATTTTTAGAAATAATACAGTATCAGCACTTTTTGCTTCGTTTGCAAGCAAAGAGTGCTTTTTTTATGCCTTCAGATGAGCTGGAGGCTTAGCGGAAGGCTTAGTTGCCGGCGATGAGGCTTAGTAGGAGGCGAACCGGCAGGACGCCTATTGCCGGGGAGGCTTTTTTTCCTTACTTTTGCATACAGAAAAAATCAATATTTGTTGATTATGGAAAAAGTAAAGAAAATACCTCCACAGGAAGCGTCTCAGACTAATCCAGTGGCAAAGCCTGAGGATACCAAGGGCGGAATCAATAACATGGTATCATCTGGGTTGATAGGAAAAAAGCTGGCTGAACAGGCTGAAGAGAATGAAGAGATGCCCATGCATCACCTGATTGCCGATAAGGATTATCCGTCGGGCATCAGAGAATGGATGATCACTTCGCCTTCTGAACTCAAGTATCCTACGCTGGTGGTGGCTGCTGCCATGCTCAGCGTTTATCTTACACGTGTCAGAATACAGTATGTGTATGATAATCAGGGAGAAAAATCGGCCATCGTGCTGCAGGTCATCGTAGAGGGCGAGCAGTCGAGCGGAAAGTCGTTTGCCAGATACATCATGCGTACCCTGATGAAACCTTTCATTGAGCGCGACAGCGAAATGAGAGCCAAGGAGCAGGAGTATGCTGCCCTGAAGCGACGCCAGGGAAAGAAGGATGGCAAGCTGCCACCCGAACCGAAGACCGACATCACCATCCTGCCCGAAACCGTATCGCTCACCATGTTCATCAAGCGATGCGATGCAGCAGTCAAGCTCTATGGTGCTCCGAAGACGCTCTTCGAATTTGCCGATGAGATTTCTGCCATCGTGCATTCTGCCAAGCGCCAGTTTGCCGACCTCTCGCAGGTTATCAAGACGGCTTACGATCTGGGCAGCGTCTATGGTCAGGATTTCATGAGCGAAACCAGCTATAGTGCCATGGTAGATGCCTTGCTGTCGTTCGTTTTCTGCGGCACCCAGAGTGCGGTGAGCAGATATATGAACAAGGCTGCCATTGAGGGCGGTTCGGTTACTCGTACTATTTTATGCCCGCTCATCAGTCATCTGGGCGACAATCCGCCACAGTTTCAGGCGTTGACCGATACGCAGCGTAAGGAGCTGGAGAATACGTTGGATAAGCTCTTCGGGTTGTGCTATGAGGAAGATGGAAAATTCCATCAGGAGATAGAGGAAGATATGAGCTGGCTCTACAAGACGGTGGTAAAATGGTGTAACGACTGCCGCCAGCAGGTGGTGAAAACCATGTCCAAGTCGATGGATGTCTTCTACAAGCGCAGTTCGGTTTCAGCCTTCCGCATCGCTGCCCTCATGCAAGTGCTATACAAGGTTGAGGGGAAGAAAAGCGAGAAGGAAATCCGGAAACTGGTTAGGCAGACCTATCTGGCTTGTGCCGACCACATCTTGCGTAATATGTTGCAGCGGTGGGGAAAGGCTTTCGAGCAGATTTCTGCCGAGGGTGAAGGAGAGCCTTATCATACTGTAGACTATTTCAGCGAGTTGCCACAGGAATTTTCTTATCAGTTCCTGGAGGAATTTCTGACGCAGAAGGGGCTCAAGACCCCTGCCCGCAACATGGTATGCAACTGGCGCAGATGGGGATGGCTCGAGAAGCCTAAAAAGGGTGAGAACAAGAAAGTGCTTAGAAAAACGCAGCAGAAAACTACCCATGCAGCTGATGTTGATATTCCTGATAAATAGATTTTCACGTATTAAAAAATCAATTATTATATGGCAGAATATATAGATTCAATCACGCTCTCTAAACTTAGAGGCATCAATATACTGGTGGTGGCTGATGCTTTGGGAATAGGCTTGCGTCATCGCAATGCGCTCTGTATCAGTCATAACGATTCTAATCCGAGCTTGCATTTCTGGCCATCAACCAATACTTGCCATTGTTTTGCATGCGGGTGGGGTGGTGATAATATCGACCTGGTGATGAAGCGGGAGAATCTCTCTTTTACCGAAGCCTGCCAATGGTTGGGAAGAAACTTCGGTATTGTTGTGGGGAATGGCCGACAGCCAGCAAGGGGTACGGTCGGACAGCCAGCAAGGGGTACGGTCGGACAGCAGAAAACGGAATGCGATACGGACAGGCAGCAGAAAACGGAATGCGATACGGACAGAATCAACCTTAGAGGACCATTCCAGCATCAGCCGGATGTAGATTATCTCATGAGAATGCTTGAGGGAAAGAAACTCACCGAGACGGCAAGGGATTTCCTTTTCGAACAGCGAAAGCTGCGCCCCGAATACATCTATTGGTGCAGAGTGGTAAGTACAGATTTTTCTATCGCTGGCTATCGCTTTGGTGGTAAGTTTTTTGATGGGCCTTCCCTGCTCATACCTTACTATGGGGTGGATGGAAGATTGCTAACGGTACAGAGCAGATTTCTGGGGGATAAATCTAAGGAGAAGCCCCGGTTTAAATTTGCACCTGGCAGCAAACCTATGGTATACGGGATGCAGATTTTGCCCCAAGTAGCTGATAATGAACCTTTGGTTATTACTGAGGGATGTACCGACTGTTGGAGTGCTATGTCTATGGGTTATAAGGCGATAGCAATACCCAGTGCTACACTTTGTAATGAAGAATGTCGCAGTCTTTTGTCGGGAAGAAATCTTCACATGTGGCCAGATCAGGATAAGCCTGGCATTAGTCTCTATATGAAATTGAAGGAGATGTTTCCGCAGTTGGTGTATCATCAGTTGCCCGAAGGATGCAAGGATTTATCTGATTATTATCAGTCCTCTTACGTTCAGAAAATGTGAAAGTGAATGTGAATTTCAAATGTTTTCTCAATAGCTTTTTGGGTAGATATTGTTTGTTATTTTTATCGGTTATTGTCTGTTATGATGAAATTAGTATTAAATCGTTTTCGTACAGTTCGTGGCGCCGTAGTGGGTCGCCTCAGTCAGGAAATAGCAGATCGCAAGGGTGGCGTTGTTGACCACGAGCATATTTGCGATACAGTAGAGCGCGAGGGGGGCTGCCTGGAGCCTGGTGAATATCGCGTAGTGGTGGCTAAATGCCGCAGTTTCGCCCGCAAGATGATGTTCTTGGAGGCGGTGAAGAAGGAGGCTTCCTCTTCTTCTGATGCTTCATCAGGGGTGGGCTGTTCGCCTCTTCCTCTCCCCGAAATCTGCGAGCGCTGCCGCCTGGAGCGCAAGCATCATAGGTTCGGGTGCCTGGATGAGCTTCATGCCCTTTCGTGCCCCATGCTCCAGCCGGGCAATGGTCCGTTCCGTCTCCGCCAGGGCGGCATCCTCATCGGCGAGGCTCATGCTCCCGGCTTCGTCCTCAGAAGCCAGGAACTCTTCCTCCAGCTCTTCGACCGTGTAAACAAGGTGCTGAGACGCGGGGGCGAAGTGGTTATCAGGATAGAGTAGGTATTGAATTATGCAAATCGCATCATGTGATTTGCATAATTTAATGTTTTATCTCTTGTTATTCTATATGTGTTGAGGCTTATGTCATCTCGGGGCAGCTAGTGTGAATTGTGGAACGAAATAGTGGAAAGGATAGGTTTAGGGCAGCAGTGGTACCATATAAATAGGTACGCAAAGCGTATCGCCATCCTTCTTCAAATCCTTGGTATAAACCAGATATTTATGTGCGATTCTCGAAGAATACTTTTCTGAGAAAGTATCCAATGAAGTATGCGCTTTATAACCAGATGACTTTACTTCAATCGGGCTTACTTGGCAAACTCTTCCACTATCGTTGACTTGCCAATTCGTCTGGCTCCTTCTATCAAAAGTGCCGTTTCTCCATCACGCTCTTCCTTCCATTTGAGCATGTCTTGATATATTTTCCTTCTAAAAACTGTCTTTGTACTCATATTTGTCTAATTATTAGTTGATTATGCGTGCAAAGATACAACTTTTGCCGAAATCCGCAAAATGTTTTAACCTTATTTTGCCGAAATCCGCAATTTCTTATTACCTTATTTTGCCGAAATCCGCAATTTCTTTTTACCTTATTTTGCCGAAATCCGCAAAATGTTGCATGGGTTCTCATGAATGTAATATGATTTCCCCATCTTCTTTTGGGGATTTCCCACTTTGCCATCTCTGGGATTCTTTATCCTTTTTCAGCAGATAATCGCTAAGCGGCAACGTGAGAACATATAAATGATTTGTTTAGTCATGTTTAAAGAAATAGTAGTTTTTGAAAAAGGTGATTTTTTGTTAGGAAAAATGGTGGAAAATGAAGAAATCTTTGTACCTTTGCAACATTAAAAAATATGATATGATGAACAGAAATATATATATATTCGGGGCTCTCCTGGCGCTCCTTGTGCTGACTGCCTGCCAGGGCGGAAAGACGACGGCGGGAGAGGCTGAAGAGGGGGATACTCTGAAGATGAAGTATGCCAAACTGCTAACCATCGTGAAGTATGGGGAGAAGGGGACTGCATCTTCGGATAAGGATGCGGAAGACGCTGAGTATCAGTATGCTGAGGTGAACGTTGCGAACCCCTGGAAGGCGGGGAAGCTGCTGCATCGCTACATCCTGATTCCGAAGGGAGAGGAGGGGGACAAGACGGTTACCCGACTCGCCCTGCAGCGCACTTCGGGCATGGGATGCACTACCGATACCGTGAGGACACCGGTGGAGAGGAGTGCCGTTTTCATTGCTCCCCATTGCCAGCTGATGTACGAACTGGGATGCCAGCAGGCTATCCGTGGCGTCTGCGACCTCAATTACATCAATATTCCGGATGTCAGGAAGAGGGCTGCTTCTGCAGGGAAGGCTTCTTCCGGAAATGCTTCTTCCGGAAATGCTTCTTCTGGAAATGCTTCTTCCGGAAATGCTTCTTCCGGAAATGCTTCTTCCGGAAATGCTTCTGCCCAGAATTCCATCGTGGATTGCGGTTCCAGCATGGCTCCCGACATCGAGCGCATCATCGCCCTGAAACCCGAAGCCATCCTCGTTTCGCCCTTCGAGAACAGCGGTGGATATGGCAAGCTCGACAAGCTGCATATCCCCATCATTGAAGCTGCCGACTATATGGAGTCTTCGCCACTGGGAAGGGCGGAATGGATGAAATTCTACGGCATGCTCTTTGGAAAAGGCAAGAATATTTCAACTACTGTTGCCGGAAAAGCATTAACTACTGTTGCCGGAAAAGCATTAACTACTGTTGCCGGAAAAGCATCAGAGGCTACTCTTCCTGCATCTTGCGAATTAAAGGCTGATTCTCTTTTTGCGAAGATTGAAAAGGAGTATCTGAAGTTGAAGGCTGAGGCTGGAAAGCTACCCAAGGGACTTTCGATATTGACCGAAAGAAAAACGGGCAATGTATGGTATGTGCCAGGTGGACAGAGCACTATCGGCATTCTCCTGAAGGATGCCAACGCCCGTTATATCTTCTCGGATGATAAGCACAGCGGAAGTCTGCCGATGAGTCCGGAGCAGATTCTGGCGAAGGGAAGCCAGGTGGATGTATGGGCATTCAAATACTTCGGAGGTGCTCCCTTGTCGCAGGTTCAGCTGCTTCAGGAATATGACGGCTACAAGGCTCTTGCCGCCTTCAGCCGGGGCAATATCTATCAGGTAGATACCTCCACGGTGCCTTATTTCGAGCTTACGAGCTTCCATCCCGAGCTGCTGCTCAGAGAGTTCATCATCCTGGCGCATGGCGATCGGTTCGGCAAATTGAAATTCTATAAGAAATAGGGCTTTAATCAGAGATTTTACAAGAAATAGTTTTAGTGAATGAAAACCATCGTTTTAGGGGCAATCGCCATTATCATACTGTTTTTCGCCAACCTGGCATGGGGGAGTGTAAACATCCCGTGGCAGGATGTGGGGGCGATTATTTCGGGCTCTCAGACCGACGAAACCTACCGCTATATTCTGTTGGAATCGCGACTGCCGGCGGCGATTGCCGCTTTGCTTTCGGGCGCAGCCCTCGCCACGAGCGGCTTGCTCCTGCAGACAGCCTTCCGCAACCCCCTGGCGGGTCCTGACGTATTCGGTATCAGCAGCGGAGCCGGACTGGCTGTTGCCATTGTGATGCTTGCCTTTGGCGGCAACATCGCCCTGGGCGATTTCATGGGTGCAGACTTTCTAGGCAATGGTGCCACAGCTGGAGTAGGAGTGAGCGGTTTTCTCGCCATTCTCATCGCAGCCTTCGTGGGAGCGATGCTCGTGATGGCTGTCATCACCTTCTTTTCTGCCATCGTGCGCAGTCATACGGTGCTGCTCATCATCGGTCTGATGGTGGGCTATCTTGCCAGCAGCGCCATCTCACTGCTCAATTTCTTCAGCACGGCAGAGGGCGTGAAATCGTATATGGTCTGGGGCATGGGAAGCTTTGGCAATGTTTCGGCTGCGCAGGTATTATGGTTCATTCCGCTTGCCCTCATCGCCCTCATCGCCTCCCTGCTTCTTGTCAAACCGCTGAATGCCATGCTGTTAGGCGAACAGTATGCCGAGAATCTGGGTTTCAACATCAGGCGTCTGCGCATCATTCTGCTCCTCATCACGGGCTTTCTCACGGCAGTGGTTACCGCCTTCTGCGGTCCCATTGCCTTCATCGGTCTAGCCACTCCCCACATCGCCCGTCTCCTCATCGGTACGGAGAATCATCGCCGGCTGTTGCCCGTCACGATGCTGTTGGGTTCAGTCCTTGCCCTTCTCTGCAATCTCTTCTGCACCCTCCCTTCGGGCGGTGGCATCATCCCCCTGAATGCCGTCACCCCTTTGTTCGGTGCCCCCGTCATCATCTATGTCCTGCTGAAGAGGAGATAGGGAAAAGGCAAGAAAAGGGGGACGGCAAAATCAATTTTTTAAAGAGTTTCTTGGATATTTGAATTATTCTTTTTATCTTTGTAGAAGATAAGCTGCACTCGGCAATCTGAAAGCAAGCTTTCATTGCGCTCGTTTGCATTATCTTTGCAGAAGATAAGCTGCTTAGTCACAATTTTAAACAGATAGAGGTATGAAAGAGAAAAAATATCACTTACCGGAAGAACATGGCGCTGCTTTTGCTGAAGAGCCAACGCCAGCCTATCATGGAAATACGGCAGTTGTACTTCCTGAAGAAAAGTTCACCGAAGATAACTTCGATGATGATATTGATTGGAATCGAATACCTGCGGGATGGGGACCTGTCAACGAAGAAGAAGCCATAGCTCGTATAGAAGCCATAGAAGCCGACATAGAGAAAAATGGACTCATTGATGAAGAGGATATGATAGACCACCTTAAAGCTAAAGGTTTATGGCTTATATAAAACCATCTAAGCCATTTTACGCCCATACCGTAGTGCCATCATCATGAAAAATTGGAAAATCATCTATCGGTATGATGCGGAATACGATAGAATTATTCTTGTTGACTTATGGGATATGAGACGAAATCCCAGGTACCTGATTAGGCAGTTCAGAAGAAAACTATAAGAAGACAGCCAACTTTCAATTGGTATATTGAAGGTTGGCTGTTTTCTGCTACTTAAACGAATTATCTTTACTTATTCACCACATTAATCGGATTGCCTTCGAGGAATGCCTTGACGTTGGCGGCTACCTGCTTGTTCAGGCGCTTGCGAGCCTCGTAGGTGGCCCAGGCAATGTGAGGGGTGAGGTAGGCATTAGGCTCGTTCCAGAGAGGATTGTCCTTTGATGGTGGCTCCTCGGTCATCACGTCTGCACAGTAGGCAGCAAGACTGCCTTCGTGAAGAGCGGCGGCTACGGCTTCCTCATCTACCAGCGGACCACGACCCGTATTCACCAGGATGGCGGTATCCTTCATCTTCTCCAGACTCTCGGCATTGATGAAATGATAGGTATCATCATTCAGCGGACAATGAAGAGAAAGGATGTCGCTCGTGGCAAGCAATCCCTCCTTGCTCATCTTCTGAATCCACTCAGGCAATGAGCTGGCACTCTTGCTGGTGAAGGCACAGATGTTCATGCCAAACTGGCGGGCGATGCAGGCTACCTTCATGCCGATATTGCCCAAGCCCATGATGCCCAGGGTCTTGCCGGCAAGCTCCATCAATGGGGTGTCCCAATAGCAGAAATCCTTGTTGTTTGCCCAGCGCTCGTTGCGGTTCTCCTGAGCATAATGCTCTACACGGTTGGTTACGGCAAGGATGAGGGCGAAGGTCATCTGAGCCACACTGTCCGTGCTGTAGGCAGGAATGTTGGTCACGATGATGCCCTGCTCCTTGGCAGCCTTGATGTCTACCACGTTGAAGCCCGTAGCCTGAATGCCGATGTATTTCAGATTGGGGAGCTGTGCCAGCGTTTCTGCATCCATCTGCACCTTGTTCAGGAGGATGATGTCGGCATCCTTGGCACGTTCCACCTTTTCCTCGTCAGAGGTTCGTGGATAAACCACTACCTCGCCCAGCTGCTCCAGAAGATGATAATCCAAATCTCCCGGGTTTGCGGCATAGCCGTCTAATATGACAATCTTCATAATTTTTGTCTCGTTAATGATTTATTTACTCTACGTAATCTACCTTTATCACGATTACACGGATAGACTGGTCGTTGGAGTCGTTGTTGATCTTGGCAATGTGCCAATCGTTGGGGAAGAAGATGAAGAACTCGTTGGGATTGCTGTCGTAGAAACGAGCCTTCGACTTGTCGTAATCATAATGGATCACGTCCGGACGATACATGCAGTTGGGCTTGCTGGTAAGGTGGTCGATGATGCCGAACCGTTCCACGCCCTTCACGACATACTGGAAGTCGATGTGCTTGTAGTGGCTCTCGCTCTGTCGCTTCTCCAGCGGTCCGTTCTCGCTGTCTTCTACGCTGACGGTGAGGTCAGAGCCCGGAATCTGATGCTTGCCCTTTGGAATGGTCAGGAGATCGGTCTTGGCGATGTATTCGAAGAGCGCCTTCCACTGCTTGGGATTCTTCTGATACTGCTGGTAGAAGTCTACCAGGTTGACACTGGCGTGAGGGTTTGCCTTGGTGAATCCGTTTCGCCAGGCTCCCTTCTTGGCCCATTTCTCTGCCTTCTTCACCAACTTGGGGTTGTCGGCATAGGATGTAGTGTAAAGGCCTTCCTGAGCGCAGCAGTCCTTGCCGGAAGCCTGCTCAGAATGGCAAAAACCTTTCTGGCAGCACTGTGCCTGTGCTGCCAAAAAGGTACTGGATAATAGGGCAATGCCCATGATTATTTTCTTCATTTTTTCTGATTTGTCTGAAAAACTATTGGTTCTTCTTGCTCTGAAGAACCATAGCTCTGAAAAACTATTCGTTCATCAGGAAGTTCTTGAAGGCATCGAAGTCCTTGGTCATCTGGATGCTCTTCTTCTCGCCCTTCATGAATTCTGCAAGACGGGCTGGAATCTCGATGTCGCTCTCCAGGATGCTGTCTACCTTCTCCTTGAACTTGGCTGGATGAGCAGTCTCCAGGAAGACGCCAACCTCGCCTGGCTTCAACTGCTCCTTCAGGGCGCGATAACCGCAAGCTCCGTGAGGATCAAGCACATACTTGGTCTCGTTGTAGCACTGCTTCATGGTCTCGGCAATCTGTTCGTCCTTGTATGTGGCACCGCCGATGTAGGCTGCGATGGCATCGTGATCGCCCTTGTAGAGGTCGTAGATGCGGGCAAAGTTTGAAGGGTCGCCTACGTCCATGGCATTGGCGATGGTCTGCTTGCTAGGCTGTGGATTGTACTTGCCAGTCTGCAGATATTCGTAGAAGATATCGTTGGCGTTGTTGGCAGCGATGAAGCGGTGGATAGGCAATCCCATCTCATGACCGAAGAGTCCGGCTGTGATGTTGCCGAAGTTGCCGCTAGGCACGCAGATGACCAGCTTGTCGGCGAGGCCCTTCTCCTTCATGCGGGCATAGGCGTTGAAATAATAGAAAGCCTGAGGCAGGAAGCGGGCCACGTTGATAGAGTTGGCTGAGGTGAGCTTCATGTGCTTGTTGAGCTCCTCGTCCATGAATGCCGACTTCACCAGTGCCTGGCAGTCATCGAACACGCCATCCACCTCGAGGGCTGTGATGTTCTGACCCAGGGTAGTGAACTGGCTCTCCTGAATCTTGCTGACCTTGCCCTTAGGATAGAGCACGTAGACGTGGATGCCGTCAACGCCGAGGAAACCGTTGGCAACAGCCGAACCGGTATCGCCCGATGTAGCTACGAGCACATTCACCTCTTCCTTGCCCTCCTGACGCACGAAGTACTGCAAGAGACGTGCCATGAAGCGTGCACCCACATCCTTGAAGGCGAGGGTAGGACCATGGAACAGCTCGAGAGAGTAGATGTTAGGCTCTACCTCAACTACAGGGCAGTCGAAAGCCAGGGTATCATATACAATCTTCTTCAATGACTCGGCATCAACGTCCTCGCCGAAGAAGGCATCAGCTACCTTGTAGGCAATCTCCTGGAAACTCAGTTTCTCGATGTTGTCGAAGAAGTCCTGTGGCAGCTTCTTGATGATTTCCGGCATATAGAGACCACGGTCTTCTGCCAAACCTTTAACTACCGCCTTGTGAAGATCGGCGATGGGTGCTTTCTTATTTGTTGAATAATATTTCATTTTTTACTTTGAACTTTGAGATTTGAACATTGAACTTTATGATTAGCTTTGGGGGCTATCATGAAGCCGTTGATTTTAATTGATTGCCATGAAGGCGTTCATGAACTCCTGCAGCTGCAGCATGCCGTAGCCGCCACTAACGCAGCTTACCTCATCATACAGCTCTACGCTATCCGGCTCAATGCCAGGATAATAGATGATGAAAGGTACAGGCTCCTTGACGTGGGTACGGATTTCTACCGGAGTAGGATGGTCAGGGAGAACAGCGATGCATACCGGCTCGTCCCAGGTGCTTACCTCATCGAAGATAGGCTTGATGAGTCGCTGGTCGAGGTTCTCGATGGTCTTCAGCTTCAGCTCAAGATCGCCATCATGACCCGCCTCGTCGCTTGCCTCTACGTGAACATATACAAAGTCGTCGCCATCCTTCAGTGCCTGGATAGCTGCAGCAGCCTTGCCCTCATAGTTAGTGTTGGCAAGACCCGTAGCGCCCTCAACGATGATGTTGCGCAGACCGGCGTAATGGCCGATGCCTCGGATCAGGTCGACGGCAGAAATAACGGAACCCTTCTTGATCTGTGGATACATCTGGGAAAGTGTGAGCATGTGAGGACGGTAACCTCCGCCCCATGGCCAGATAAGATTGGCCATTCGTTCGCCACGCTCCTTGCGAGCCACATTGAAAGGATGGTTCTCCAGGAGTTCCTGACTCTCAAGAATCAGCTGGTTCAGGAGGTCGGCTGTATCACGACGGCTGATGTGACCCTCATCGCCTCCAATCTCCGGCAGGACGGGTTTCACCATCAGCTTGTGCCACTCCTCGTTGGGATGATCATGAGGTGGAGCGCAGTCGATATGCTTGTTTCCGTGCTTTACCACCAGGAGGTGGCGATACTGGATGCCGGTAACAAACTTGACATCAGGATATTTCTTGCCGAGGGTATCGTTGAGATATTTGATGAGCACTTCCGCATCTTCCGTTTCCAGGTTACCACCGTTGTGGGTGATAATCTTGCCGTCCTGCACATTGATGATGTTGCAGCGCAGTGCAAGGTCGGTAGGTTCCAGTTCATAGCCGATGCTGGCAGCTTCGAGCGGTCCGCGTCCCTCGTAAACCTCGTTCTGGTCATAGCCCATGATAGAGCTGTTTGCTACTTCTGAACCAGGGAGGAAACCGTCAGGAACAGTAACCAGTCGTCCTGTCTTGCCTTTCTTGGCAAGCATGTCCATATATGGTTTGCTGGCGTATTGCAGGAGTGTCTTTCCACCCAGTCTTTCCACTGGGTGGTCAGCCATTCCGTCGCCAAGAATGATAATATGCTTCATAATCGATTTATAATTCATAATTTATAATGAACAATTATTCATTGTACATTATTCATTATATATTCGCAATACTCATGATGTTGGCGAAGACTCCGGCAGCAGTTACGCTGGCTCCGGCTCCGTAGCCCTGGATCATCATCGGATACTCCTTGTAGCGCTCGGTGGTGAGCAATACGATGTTGTTGGAACCCTCCAGATTGTAGAAAGGATGCTCCGGACCCACCGCCTGCAAGCCTACGCTGGTCTTGCCGCCGTCCAGGGTAGCCACGAAGCGCCAGCGTTTGTGCTCCAGGTCGAGCGTCTTGCGCTTGGCTTCGAAGTCGGCATCGAGCTTAGGAAGCTTTTTCCAGAAGTCGTCGAGCGAGCCCTGGAAGAAGCTGTCTGGTACGAAGAGGTTCTTCTCCACATCCTCCTGTTCCACTCTGTAACCAGCCTCGCGTGAAAGGATGACGAGCTTTCTTATTACGTCCATGCCGCTGAGGTCGATGCGTGGATCTGGCTCGCTGTAGCCCTTCTCCTTGGCGAGACGGACGGTCTCGGAGAATGGTACCACGCTTGAAATGGCGTTGAAGATGAAGTTGAGTGTGCCGGAGAGTACAGCCTCAATCTTGAGGATTTTATCTCCCGAGTTGCGAAGGTCGTTGATGGTTCCGATGATAGGAAGACCTGCACCTACGTTGGTCTCGAAACGGAATACCACGCCACGCTGGATGGCTGTCTTCTTCAGCTTCTCATAGTTTTCATATTCGCTTGAAGCCGCAATCTTGTTGGCTGCAATGACGCTCACGTTGTGCTCCAGAAGGCTCTGGTAGAGAGCTGCAACTTCCTTGCTGGCTGTACAGTCTACGAACACGCTGTTGAAGATGTTCATTGCCAGGATGGAATCGCGCAAGACCTCCGGAGTGCTAGGAATAGACTTCTTCAGCTCCTCGTAATAATTCTCGAGATCAAGACCGTCGCGATTGAAGATGGCATTCTTGGAAGAGGCGATTCCTACTACGTTCAGCTTCAGCTTGCTGCGCTCCATGAGGTCGGCATACTGATTCTTGATCTGTTCGATGAGTTTTCCGCCCACGGTACCCACACCGCAGATAAAGAGGTTGAGCACCTTGTATTCTGAGAGGAAGAAGCTGTCGTGCAGAACGTTGAGCGACTTTCTCAGATAATCACTCTTCACTACGAAAGAGATGTTGGTTTCAGAAGCACCCTGTGCGCAGGCGATGACGGAAATACCGCTACGTCCGAGCGTGCCGAAGAGCTTACCGGCGATACCGGCAGCATGCTTCATGTTTTCGCCCACGATGGCGATGGTGGCAAGTCCGCACTCAGCGTGCATAGGGAACATGGCGCCATCGGTAATCTCGTTCTTGAACTCATTGTTCAATACGCTGACAGCCTCTTCCACATCCTGCTCACGCACACCGATAGATGTAGAGTTCTCAGAAGAAGCCTGGGAAACCATGAACACAGAGATGCCCTCGCTGGCAAGAGCGGTGAAGATGCGGCGGTTGACACCGATGACACCCACCATGGAAAGACCGGTGACGGTGATGAGGGCGGTACCGTTGATGGAAGAAATGCCCTTGATAGGCTTCTGGTCGGCATCAATCTTGTTCTTGATGATGGTACCAGGAGCTTCAGGATTGAAGGTATTCTTCACTCTGATAGGAATATTCTTGACACAAACCGGGTAGATGGTAGGAGGGTAGATGACCTTTGCACCAAAGTTGCAAAGCTCCATCGCCTCAATATAACTCAGTTCGTTGATGGTATAAGCAGATTTGATGACACGTGGATCGGCAGTCATGAATCCGTCCACATCGGTCCAGATTTCGAGCACCTCAGCATCGAGGGCTGCTGCAATGATGGCTGCTGTGTAGTCGCTACCACCACGACCCAGGTTGGTGGTGCGCTCCGTGTTTTTGTCGCGGCTAATGAAACCCGGTACGAGAGATATGCGAGGAAGCTCGGCAAAGGCTTCCTTTACCAGCTTGTTGGTCAGTTCGCTGTCGAGGGTATGCTTACCCTTGCCGTTGATGCGTTCGGTCTTGATGAAATTGCGGGAATCGAACCATTTGGCACCACGGATGAGCGTGGCTACAATCTTGGAACTGAGTCTTTCTCCATAACTCACGATGGCATCCTGTGTCTTTTCGCTGAGGTCGTGGATGAGATACACACCGAAGTAGATGCTTCTCAACTGCTCGAAGAGTGCATCAACTGATTTGAAAAGATTCTCTCTGTCTGTTGTTTCGGTAATGATGGTATCAATCATCTTGTGGTGGCGATCAACCATGGCGTCGAATTCGACCTTCCACTGTTCATCACCCTTGAGGGCAAGCTGAGATGTTTGCAAGAGTTTGTCGGTGATACCGCCAAGTGCGCTCACGACAACCACTACACTCTGTTTCTTAGCCTCATTTTCAACGATACGTTTTAAGCTGAGGATGCTTTTTACGGAACCAACCGATGTTCCGCCGAATTTTAATACTTTCATACGTTCTTGAATTTTTGCGTTGGTAATGTAATGCCATCCCCGAAACGACCGGGGCTGTAGCAAAACTTGTGGGCAAAAGTACAAATAATCTATCAAACTGCCAAGGATTTTAACAAAAAAGTAGCATATTGTAGATGAAAAAGCCCGGATAGCAGTAATTTAATGTTCGTTTTTGTTCTTATACCTTATATATATAGGGATTTGCGGAGAATTAATAAGAAAAAAGTTTGCCAGTTTCGAAGAAAATGTGTACTTTTGCCGATGTAATTCAAAGCATCAGCAATATGGTTACAGAAGTAAATAGTAAGAATCAACTCGTTGAACGCAATTTCAAACGAAATGAGATGCTGGCTGAGTATTTCTTTGGTCTTTCAAAGATGGTATGCAGCGGTATTGGAATTGGTGCATTGTTTCCGTTGTTTACTGGTGAGGCAATGGGAGTAACTAACATTGTTTGCATGGGATGCGCAGTAATAGCTGCTGCATGTTTAGCCCTATTTGCGAATATGTTATTAAAAGTAGAATTAAAAAAGAAGTAATTATGGAAATGTTGACAATACTTTTTGCTATAGCTGCTATTATCAGTGTTAGCTTGGTTTTTTGGGGAAAGTTTACTAAATCTGGTAGACGTTGGATAGAAGGTGATTATTAAAGAATCAAGTAATGAAATATCTATTATTCTCTGATATCCACGGCTGTTTGCCAGCCTTGGAAAAAGTCCTCGACTTCTTCGAGGCTGAAAAGTGTGACATGATGTGCATCATGGGTGATATCATCAACTACGGTCCCCGCAACCGAATTCCGGAAGGAATCGACCCTAAGGGTATCGTTGAACGGCTCAATGCGCTGGCTGACAAGATTATCGCCGTGCGTGGCAACTGCGATGCGGAAGTAGACCAGATGCTCCTTGATTTCCCTATCATGGAGACTTATGCCCTGCTGGTAGATAACGGAAAGCGTTATCTACTGACCCATGGTCATGTTTATAATAAGGAAAACATGCCAAAGGGTCCTTACGAGGCTATGATCTATGGCCACTCCCATCTCTGGGAACTCTCTCATAACGAGAAGGGACAAGCCATCGTCAATACGGGCAGCATCACCTTCCCGAAGGGTGGCAATCCTCCAACATTCGCAACATTGGAAGATGGCAAGTTCACCATGTATCATCTGGATACGCTCGAAGTGCTGGCTACAATGGAAGCATGAAAAAGTGAAAGTGAAAAGTGAATTGTGAATGTAATGTGAAATCCGTCACTTGTCACTCGTCATTTTCATAAAACTAATCATAAAGTTCAAAGCTCAAAGTTCAAAGTTTAAAATAAATGATTCAGGAGTATCAGATAAGAATTCTGCCCGAACAGGCAGCAAGCGAGGAAGGCATCAAGCGTTATCTCGCCAAGGAGAAAGGATTGGATGTGAGAACATTGAATCAGGTGAGAGTGTTGAAGCGAAGCATCGACGCCCGCCAGCGTACCATCTTCGTGAACCTGAAGGTGCGTGCCTATATCAATGAGTTTCCGCAAGACGACCAGTATATTCATACGGAATATCCCGATGTGAGCAGCAGACCTCGTGCTATTGTTGTTGGTGAGGGACCTGGCGGCCTCTTCGCTTCTCTGCGCCTGATAGAATTGGGTTACCGTCCTATCGTATTGGAAAGGGGAAAAGATGTGCGCGAACGCAAGAAGGACCTTTCTAACATTTCCAAAACCCAAAAAGTGGATGGGGAGAGCAACTACTGTTTCGGTGAAGGTGGAGCCGGTGCTTATAGTGACGGCAAACTCTATACCCGAAGCAAGAAAAGGGGAAGTGTAGACAAGATTCTGAACGTTTTTTGCCAGCATGGTGCCAATACCAATATCCTGGCAGATGCCCATCCGCATATCGGTACCGACAAGTTGCCACGCGTCATTGAAAACATGCGCAACACCATCATCAAGTGTGGCGGCGAAGTGCATTTCCAGACCAAGATGATTCGTCTGATCCTTGAGAGTGAGGGTAAGCTGACGGCATCTGATGCTGCAGCTGGCGATAGGGTGATAGGTGTAGAAGCCGTGAATCTGGCTACGGGTGCTGAGGAAACTTATCGCGGACCGGTTATCCTGGCAACAGGTCATAGTGCCCGCGATGTATACCGCTATCTCGCTTCGGCAAAGATAGATATCGAGGCAAAGGGCATCGCCGTGGGCGTGCGCCTGGAACATCCATCCCAGCTCATCGACCAGATTCAGTATCACAATAAGAGTGGTAGAGGAAAATATCTGCCTGCTGCCGAATATAGCTTCGTTACTCAGGTAGATGGCAGAGGTGTCTATAGCTTCTGTATGTGTCCGGGTGGCTTTGTGATTCCGGCTGCTACCGGACCGGAACAGCTCGTGGTGAACGGTATGAGTCCTAGTAACCGTGGCACTGCCTGGAGCAATTCGGGCATGGTGGTGGAAACGCATCCCGAGGATGTGGCGCAGTTCGTGAAGGAACATCAGGCTATCATCGAACAGACGGAAATGAAGGCGCAGGAGAATTCTTCACTCTTCAATCTTCACTCTTCACTCCAGATGATGTACTTCCAGCAGATAGTAGAAAAGCAGTGCTGGCAACAGGGCAACATGAAGCAGACAGCACCAGCCCAGCGTATGGCCGACTTCGTGAACAACCGTCTGAGCTACGACCTGCCAAAAAGCAGCTATGCTCCGGGTATCATCAGCAGTCCGCTGCATTTCTGGATGCCTTCGTTCGTGAGCAAGCGTCTGCAGGAAGGCTTTAAGACCTTCGGCAAGAATGCACATGGCTTCCTGACCAACGAGGCTACCCTGATAGCGATGGAGACGAGAACCTCATCGCCTGTCCGCATCATCCGTGACAGGGAAACCCTGCAGCATGTACGCATCCAGGGACTCTTCCCATGCGGTGAAGGCGCAGGATATGCTGGGGGAATCGTATCGGCTGGCGTAGACGGTGAGAGATGCGCAGAGATGTGCGCTGAGTATATGAAGCAGTTATAAGTAGATACAGAAATAATGAAATATAGAAATTTAAGATGTCTTCGACTGAGTTTCTGGGCGATGCTTCTCTGTCTGTTCCTGGCAGCATGCGGTTCAGAATCTTCAGAAACCCGAAAGCAGTTGAAGACAAAGGCAGACCTGAAGGGGGCTGTGATAGGTGTGCAGCTCGGTACCACGAGTGACGGACTTGCCACCGAGTTGGAAAAGAAAGGAGATGGCACCAAGGTGGAACGGTACAACAAGGGTGCCGATGCCATCCAGGCTCTCCTGCAGGGAAAGATAGACTGTATGGTGACCGATGAGGCGCCAGCCAAGGCATTTAAGCGGGTGAATCCATCGCTCAATATCCTGCCTGAGACCTTCGACGCTTCTTCGTTCGCTATCTGCGTGGCTAAGGATCATTCAGAGTTGAAGCAGTCCATCAATCATGCCATCCGTATCCTGAAAGCGAATGGCGTTATCGACTCTATCGTAAACCGCCATCTGGAAAGGGGCATTGCCGTGGCTTATACGCCCAAGACTTCGGATGTGAAGAAAGTGGGACCGGAAGCGCTGGAGCATCTGGGACTGAAGAAGAGTCTGCGATTTGCCACCAACGCTACTTTCGAGCCTTTCGAGTATTACCAGAATGGCAAGATTGTGGGCATCGATGTGGATGTGGCGAATGCCATCGGCGATGTGATGGGCGTGGATGTGGAGATTCTCGATATGGAGTTTGACGCCATCATCACCTCAGTGCAGGCTGGTAAGGCAGATGCAGGTATTGCCGGTATCACGGTGACTCCTGAACGAGAGAAGAATATCGGATTTACAGATTCCTATGCCGATGTCAGACAGGTCATCATGGTGAATTCCGGAGACGTGAAAGCTGCTGGCAATCAGCCGGGAATGATAGATAAGTTCAAATCCTGCTTCATGGATGACAACCGTTATCAGTATCTGTTGCAGGGCTTGGGCAATACGCTCATCATTACCTTCTTTGCCATCATCCTTTCCGTGATATTGGGTACGGTGATAGCCATCGTAAGAGCACGTCATGAGCGTAGAGGCGGCTGGAGGATTCCGAATATGCTCTGTCAGCTGTATCTCACCATCATGCGTGGCACGCCAACGATGGTGCAGTTGCTCATCATCTATTATGTGGTCTTTGCCTCGGCAGATGTCAATAAGATACTGGTGGCTGTCATCGCCTTCGGATTGAACTCGGCTGCCTATATTGCCGAGGTAATCCGTTCGGGCATCATGTCGGTGGATGAAGGCCAGATGGAGGCGGGCAGAAGTCTCGGTCTCTCGTATGGAAAGACCATGCGCCTCATCATCCTGCCGCAAGCCTTCAAGAATGTGCTCCCGGCAATGGGTAACGAGCTCATCACTCTGCTCAAGGAAACCTCTATCAGCGGTTATATCGGACTGGGAGACTTGACCAAGGGTTCTGACATCATCCGAAGCATCACCTACGAGGCAATGATGCCATTGGGCGTAGTAGCCTGCCTCTATCTCATCCTCGTTCTCGGACTGAATGCAGGCGTGAGAAAGCTGGAGAAGCGACTGAGAAAGAGTGAAAGATAAAACAATGAATAAAATGAACGAAATAATCAAGATAGAAGGACTTCGTAAACGCTTTGGCGACAACGAGGTACTGAAAGGCATCACAACCTCGGTGAAGAAAGGCGAGGTTGTAGCCATTATCGGTCCATCGGGTTGCGGAAAGAGTACTTTCCTGCGCTCCATCAATCTGCTGGAGGAACCTACCAAAGGTAAAATCTATATCGACGGTATGGATATCACTTCCTGGGATGTAGACATCAACAAGATGCGCCAGAGAGTGGGCATGGTGTTCCAGCAGTTCAATCTCTTCCCTAATATGACTATTCGCCGCAATATCATGCTGGCTCCGGTAGAATTGGGCAAGATGACAAGGGAAGAAGCCGATGAGAAGGCAACGGAACTCCTGACCCGTATCGGACTGCTGGACAAGGCAGACAGCTATCCCGACAGTCTTTCGGGTGGACAGAAGCAGCGTGTGGCAATCGCCCGTGCCCTGGCGATGAATCCCGAGGTGCTCCTCTTTGATGAGCCGACTTCGGCACTGGACCCAGAGATGGTGGGAGAGGTGTTGCTGTTGATGAAAGATGTTGCTGCCGAGGGAATGACCATGGTGGTGGTGACGCATGAGATGGGGTTTGCAAGAGAAGTGGCAAACCGTGTTCTCTTCTTCAGTGACGGCTATATCACGGAAGATGGAACTCCTGAGCAAATATTCAACCATCCAAAATCGCCAAGATTGCAGGAGTTCCTGGGAAAGGTTCTGTAATAGTTGATAGTTAACAGTTTTGTAATAGTTGATAGTTAACAGTTTTGTAATAGTTGATAGTTAACAGTTACTTGATGACAATAAAAAAAGATGCATTACTGGTATATCCAGCAATGCATCTTTTTTATTTGATGGTCTACAATCAGTAAAATGTTAACTGTAAACTATTAACTATTAACAGTTTCCTTCTCAATAATCTCTTCAGCACGTTTCAGAGCCTTGCTGATGTGATCTGTGATATTATCCTTGCCAAGAATATTGTAGAAACCTGCCTTCTCCAACTGGGCATTCACTTTCTCACATACACCAGAGAGTACAACCTGAATGTCCTCCTTCTGGCTCATCTTGCAGAGGTTGGTGAGGTTGTGGATACCAGTAGAATCAACAAATGGAACCTTGCGCATACGGATGACACGTACCTTTGGACGATCTCCGAAAGCTGCCATCACTTCCTCAAACTTGTTACCGGCTCCGAAGAAGAACGGACCATTGATCTCGTATACCTCTACACCCTTAGGAATCGTATAGTGCTCAAGGTTGGTAGAGAGGAAGTCGAACTCCTTGTTCAAGTCAATCTCATCATCTGTGATGGCTGTCACGTCGGTGGTTTCGCTCATTCGCTTCATGAAGAGCAGGCAGGCGATAATCAAACCTACCTCGATAGCCACGGTCAGGTCGAAGATGATGGTGAGGAAGAAGGTGATCAGGAGCACTGTAACATCGCTCTTCGGATTCTTCATCAGCGCCAGGAAACTTCTCCATCCGCTCATTCCGTAGGATACAACAACCAATACACCGGCAAGACATGCCATCGGGATGTATTTGGCAAGAGGCATCAGGAAGAGGAATATCAGCAACAATACCACAGCATGAATGATGCCGGCAACTGGAGTCTTACCACCATTATTAATATTGGTCATGGTACGGGCGATGGCACCTGTGGCTGGGATTCCGCCAAAGAGTGGGGAAGCGAGGTTTGCCAAACCCTGGGCTACCAACTCGGTATTACTGTCATGATGATCGCTGATGACACCATCGGCTACGGTTGCAGAAAGCAAACTCTCGATAGCACCCAGAATGGCGATGGTGATGGCTGGAGATACGAGACTCTTGATAGTCTCCCAGTTCATCTCTGGAACCTGGGCTGCAGGCAACTCATTGCTGATAGAGAAGCGGTCACCGATGGTTTCTATGCTCTCTACACCAGCAAACTGCTTGAGCAATAGTGCTACTACTGTCATCAGGATGATGGCAATGAGAGAACCCGGAATCTTCTTGCTGAACTTTGGTGTGATGGCGATAACCACTACGCTCACTACACCGATGAGGGCACACCATGGATCGATGGTATCAAAACTCTGGAAGTAGACACCCCATTTCTCCAGGAAGTCGGAAGGATTGGAAGCTAGTGTCAATCCAAAGAGGTCCTTGATCTGGGTCGTGAAAATGGTTACGGCGATACCACTGGTGAATCCCACTACGATAGGGTAAGGGATATACTTGATGATGGTTCCAAGACGGAGAAGTCCAAAGAGAACCAGGAACAGACCAGCCATCAGTGTCGCTATCGTCAAACCTTCCATGCCATATTTCTGGATAATGCCATAGATGATAACGATGAATGCTCCCGTAGGACCACCTATCTGCACCTTGCTTCCACCGAAGATGGAGATGATAAGACCTGCTACAATAGCGGTGATGATACCCTTTTCAGGGGTCACGCCAGAAGCGATACCGAATGCGATGGCCAGAGGCAGGGCTACAATACCAACGATGATACCTGCCATGAGGTCAGACATGAATGTTTTCTTGTTGTATGTCTTCAAACAGGAAAACAAACTCGACTTAATTGCTAATGCCTTCATTTGAAAGTTTTAAAAATTATGTAATTATTTCTTGTTATCCGTTAAAACGTCTGCAAAGGTACTATATTTTTTTTATATGGCAAAATGTTTTTCATAGTTTCTTGTTTTCTTTATCCTTTTCCTCCTTTATTCTCTCTTTTCTTCCTTTCCTCTTTTCTTTCTTCTTTTCTTCTCCCTTTATTTTTCAATACAATATTATGGATTGCGCATGTATGTGTGTGCCCGCACATATCTGCGAGTGCACGTATGTATATTATAAGGAGCAGTATGACATAAAACGCCGTGAAGTGTTTAATGCTGTTAAATTTAAAATAAAAATGAAACTTTCTTCTTGAAAAATTTGGTAGTTTCGGAAATAGTTAGTACTTTTGCACTCGCTTTTGAGAAATACGGTTTCTCTTAGCAATTAAAGAAAGAGTTCTTTGAAAGATTTTACATAAACAGACAAGTAGTACAAGAAGC
>OLSD01000465.1_pt1 | contig 41419 bp, 43 predicted proteins | sample 1672211 | NCBI WGS metagenome assembly OLSD01 (sample SAMEA3136659, study PRJEB25190) | human gut metagenome | reverse complement strand
CAGACCAGATGTTCTAGATCCAGCATTATTAAGACCAGGAAGATTTGATAGACAAGTAACAGTAAGTTTACCAGATAAAAATGCTAGAATAGAAATATTAAAAGTACATGCTAAAAATAAAATACTAGATAAAGGTATAACTCTAGAATATCTAGCCAAAAGAACTCCAGGATTTTCAGGAGCAGACCTAGAGAACTTACTTAATGAAGCCGCTTTACTAGCAGTAAGAAGAAATAAAAAAGCTATTACAATGGCCGAAATAGATGAAGCAACAGACAGAGTTCTAATGGGACCTGCCAAAGTAACAAAGAAATATACAGACAAAGAAAAGAAATTAGTAGCCTTCCATGAAGCAGGCCATGCAGTAATGGGATTAAAATTAGATGGTGCTAATGAAGTACAAAAAATCACAATCATTCCTAGAGGCCATGCTGGTGGATACACTATGATGACTCCTAAAGAAGAATCATTCAATTATACAAAAAATGAATTATTAGAGTCAATTTGTGGATTGCTTGGAGGAAGGGTTGCTGAAGAAGTAACATTCCATGAAATAACAACAGGAGCTCATGATGATTTCAAAAAAGCAACAAAAATTGCCAGAAGCATGGTAACAGAATATGGAATGAGTTCCCTAGGACCAATGATGCTTGAAGAACCAGATGGAAATACATTCTTAGGTAGAGATTATACAAAAAATAGAAATATTTCCGACACAGTAGCTCATGAAATAGACGAAGAAATGCGTTCAATAATAAACAACTGCTATGAAAAAACAAAGAAAATAATAACAGAAAATAAAGATTTATTAGCTCTAATAGCTAACACACTTCTTGAAGAAGAAACAATAACAAAAGAAGAGATAGATTATCTAGTAGAACATGGACATTTACCAGAAAAAACAAATACTGAAGAAATAAAAGAAGATACTAAACTAGATACAGCAAAAGAAGCAAATAAAAAGACCAAAAAAGATACAAAAAAAGAAGATACTAAATCAAAATAGTATCTTCTTTTAGTTACTTGTATTATCATCATCCGGAAGTCTAATAATAAGTTCTCCATCTTTAGAATACATATATTTCTCTCTTGCATATCTAGCAACATACTCAGGATCCTTTAGTTTTTTTATATCAGAATTAAGTTTATCCTCTTCATCTTTTAATGTAACCAATTTATCATTCAAAGCCTGTTTTTCATTTTTAATTTCAATAATTTTACTAACATTAGAAAAGAAACTATAACTAAGTGAAGTTATAATAGAACCAAATATAATAAAAAATAAAAATATTCTAGTTTTAGCTTTCTTATTTATCTTCTTTTTATTTTTAGCCATAATACCATCCTTTCTACAAGTCATTATATCACACCTTACTCTTTTTTACAATCAAATTTCTATAAATGACAAAAGATAACAAATAACCTGTAAACATAGAAAAGAAAAAATATATATGTAAAATACCATTATTAATTTTAATCAAAAATAGAAAATAAAGTAAAGAATTAACAATAACAAATAAAAAAGAAATAATAATCCTATAAAAAAGTTTTCCATTATATAATATCTTATGGTTAATTTCAAGCAAAATATAAAATACTATACCATAGAAAAAAGAATATAAAAGTGAAAAAATTTGAATTCTAAGTATCATTTAAATAATTTATTTAACAAAGAATTTTCATTTTCTTTTTTATTATTACCATCTAAATACATTATACTATCTATCTTACCCTTAATACTAACATTTCCCTGATATGTATCAAGCTTAATAATTTCAAGTTCACTGCCTTTAATAACCAAATACCCCAGTGTTGTTTCCATCAAAAATTCTTCACTATCAAAACTTTCAATTTTTTTAACACCACTAATACCTATATTCTTTCTTTCTACTAATGTAATACCATGATTAAAACCATTATCAACCTCTTTTACTTTATCCATACAATTCCTCCTAAAAAATTATATGTAGAGAAAAAGAAAATATGAAAAAAACTACTTTTCAGTAGTTTTTTTATTCACTCTTATTATATTCAGCAAAAATTAAATCTTCAAATTGTTTTCTAGTTTCAGGATTAACTGGATGGCAAGTATCTTTATGTACAGTCTCTCCTTCTTTATTTACATATTCTCTACTAGGAAACCCAAGGTAAAGACCTTTTACACCTTCCAAAAGTCTAATACTTTCTACAGCAAAACAATCATCAATTGTAACGCTAGCATATCCTCTTAATTTAGAATCCTCTCTTTTTTCAACTTTGGTAAAACTTTTTAGTTTTAACTCCATGAATATCAACTCCTTCTAGAAATAATACTTTCTAATTACATTTTATATTATTTAATAAAGAAAAGCAAGTTTTTTTACATAAAATTTTACAATTTGTCAAAAAAAAGTTCAATAGTATTTGTTAAAACATCTCTATAACTAAAACTTTTAATCTCATCGCCATTAGTTTTAATAATAAAAATATAATTATAAGTCTCTGATATTATCCCTGAATATTCTTCTTTTTTATTTCTACTACCATTATATATAATCTTAACATTATCACCTAGTTTACTATCTATATTATTCTTAATTTTTTCAATAGTCATAATTATCTAGGATACCCAATATACATAGTACCCTTAGTAATAATCCCCCCTATTCCATCTGCACCATATTTAGTTTTAGCAAGTATTTTAATCAAATCAATATTATTATTTTTATCTGAAAAAGCAAGACAAGCCGCTATAATAGCAGGATCAAGTGCATGAATATTAATTCTTTTAGGACTTGAAGCAAAATTAGCACCTGCCTTAATTAGCTCTTCATAATTAGACTGACAAGCACCTGCTATTATAAATAACTTTTCATGTGAACTCTCATATTTTCTAGCTTCTTTCACAGCCAAAACAAAATTACTAGTATTTTTATAATTATTACCACTTCTTTTCTTTCTATAATAAGCATCATGACCGGTAATAACTAAAATATCAGGTTTATATTTTTTTAAATTATCATTTACAACCTCAATAAGATTATTTTCATCAGCATAAACTCCATAAGCCTTTAATCTATTTTTTTTATAAAAATTCATACATTTTTCTAAATATTCATTATCACCATCAATATGAAGAATTCTGCCAGGTAAATAAAAATACTCATCTCTTTCTAATGACCTATACCCATCAATCTCTGGAGAAAAATCATCAATAGAATTAGAATTATATATTTTCAAATCATCACTAGGACTATCTGCAAATAATCTAACTACTACCCCTTTTAAAACATAAATGTCTTCCTTAATATCAATAATTTTAAATATAATATCATTATCATAAGATTTCCTAGTAACTAAATCACCAATATTAAACATACTATCACCCATAAAATAATATGATATAAAAAAAAAATATATAACAAAAAAGAGCTACTTTAGTAACTCATTTGAAATTTCAACAAAAACATAATATGGAATCTTTTCACTTCTCATGCTAAGATCATAACCATATTTTTCTAGCACTTTAGAAACAATATCTAAATTATATTTATTTATTAAATTATTTTTAATTGTCTTTCTCTTAAATTGAAAAGAATCTTTAACTAATTTATCAAAATGTTCAAAAGAAGTAAGATCTTCAAGATTATCTTTTCTTATCATCTTAATAACAGCAGAATCAACATTAGGAGTCGGATAAAAAGCCTTCCTATCAACATCAATAATTTTCTCTATATTAAAATAATAATTAAGAAGAACAGTTATCTGACCATATTCTTTTGTACCAACAGGAGCAGATAATCTTTCCGCCACCTCTTTTTGTATCATAATAACAATCTCATTAGCGGGTATAGTTTCCATAACAAATTTACTAACAATTGGAGTAGTAATATAATATGGTAAATTAGCTACTATATAAATATTTTTATAATTATATTTCTTTAAATCTTCTTTAACATCACGATATAAAAAATCATCCCATATAATATCATAATTATTAAATTCCAACAATTCTCTACTAAGAATTTTTTTTAATCTAGTATCAATTTCATATAAAAGTACAAAATCAGCCTTCTTAAGTAATTTTTTAGTTAAATTACCACTACCAGGTCCAATCTCAATAACCATATTATTTTCTTTATAATCAATAGCATTAGCAATATTATCAACTATATTATCATCTATTAAAAAATTTTGCCCTAAACTTTTTCTAAAATCAAAATTATAAATCATTAATATATAACAATAACAAAAATTTCAGTCAGTATTAAAAATACTGAAATTAATGTTAATCCCAATCCAATTTTACCAATATTACTTTTTTTATTAACTAGAGCAAAAATCAAAGAAATAATCGTAAAGAACATCGTAGTACTAACAAAACCTAATCCATATATAATTCTTTCATAAGCTTTAGTATACATACCAACCTCACTTATATCATAAAAAAACAATGAAAAAGACAAAATAAAAGATATAATACTAAAAACCAAAGTAACAACATTAAAAAGTTTTATATTATTTTTTTTACTTTTTACTTTATTTTCACGTTTTTTTAATATAACTCCACAATTTAAACAAACATAAGCATCTTCATCAACTTTATTACCACAATTTGAACAATACATAAAAATTCCTCCTACTAGATAATTTTACCACATAAAAAAAATAGAATCAATAACTATGATTCTATTTATGATAAGTTTCATTATTTAATATTTTACATGATCTATAAATCTGTTCTAACAATACAACCCTAAATAACTGATGTGGAAAAGTAAATTTAGAAAATGATAATTTATAATTACTTATTTCTTTTATACTTTTATCTAAACCATCAGAGCCCCCAACAATAAATATAATATTAGGATTAGTAATAAATATTTTATCTATTTTATTAGCAAGTTCTATAGAAGTAAGCATATTACCTTCAATCTCTAAAGTAATAACATAATCATTACTCTTAATATGTTGCTTAATTTTAATAGCTTCTTCTTTCATATTAGAGTCATTCACTTCAATAATATCTATTTTATAATACTTAGAAATCCTCTTTTCATAATCAGAAATAGCATCTCTTAAATACTTTTCTTTAACTTTTCCAACACAAATAATCTTAATCATAACTTAACAAGCTCCGTCTCTTTATTTTGTTTAGCAATAATAATATTATCAACATGAGTGTCACTATCATTAAGTCTTTCAATAAGTGTATTATAAGCAAGCTCCTCAGTATTATTATCTTCAGATAAGTGAGCAAGAATAATACATTTAGTATTATTTCCTATAAAAGAAGACAAATATTTAGCCGAATCATAATTAGATAAATGACCTTTATCAGATAATATTCTTTGTCTTAAGTTAAACGGATAACTACCATTATTAAGCATTTCAATATCATGATTAGACTCCATAACATAAACATTTCTATTACTTAAAATATCAAAATACTTCTTATTAATATATCCAGTATCAGTAATATAAACAATAGAGTCATCACCACTTATGATTATATAACCTCTAGAATCAGGAGTATCATGAGAAGTCTTAATAGCAATAATATGCATATCTCCAATATCAAATTCATTTTTTAAAAATACATAATTATTTAAATAATCTAAACTCTTTAACATAACATCTGTAATATAAACAGGAATATTATATTTATTTTCAAACACCTTAAGTCCCTTAACATGGTCAACATGAGTATGAGTAATTAGTACTGCATTTATTTCTTCAGGCTCAACACCAATATCCTCTAATTTTTCCTTTACATATTTAGCACTATTACCAATATCAATAAGTATTTTTACCTTTTCAGATTCTATATAAGTAGTATTTCCTTTACTACCAGAAGACAAAACACAAATTTTCATCAATATAAATTTAGAGGATTAACAGGAGTTCCACTAGAGCTACCAACCATAACTCCAAAATGTAAATGCGTACCGCCATAAGGATTATAAGAACTAGGTGTAGGTACAACATATCCCGTATTTCCCATAGCTGCAATTTTTTGTCCTCTAGCAACCGTTTGACCAACACTAACATTAATCTCCCTTAAATGCATATAAATAGTATAATAACCTCCTGCATTATGATTAACTATAATATAATTACCTCTTCCACCATTACACCTAGTATAACCTGGTGAACAACCACCAACAGCTTTAACAACCACACCATTATTAGCAGCATATATTGAAGAACCATAACCAACATATATATCTAAGGCATCATGGAAAGAACCCCAACGATATTCAAAATAAGTAGTAATAGTATAAGGTTTGTCAGTTGGCCATGCCCAATAACTTAAATCAGCAACATTAGGAGCATATTTTTGACCCTTAACAATAATCCTATTAATAGCAGGTTTAATTTCCGTAGAGCTAGCAACAGTACCAGAAACCAATTGACCATTAATATACTGACTCTTTCTAGTTACTTTATATAAACCATTTTCACCATCTCTAATAACTTCTTGATAACCAACATATTGACTAGAATCATATTGAATTTCCGTATCATAATCACGTTCTTCTTCTCCAACACTATGTACATCTACAACAACAGATACCATAGGATCGATTAGTCCAACATTTACTTTTTGATTTTCATAAAGTAAATTATTAGCACTTGTAAAACTTGGATTAGCAATCAAAAATTCCTGAACATTAAGCTTATGACTACTAGCAATTGATTCAATACTATCCTCTGCTTTAACTATATAAGTTTCCTGTTCATCAAGTGTTCCATATAATAAATACTTACTAAGTTCATCACTATCAACAAATATTTTTTGATCAGTAGGAATTAAAGCTTCTTTATAAGTAATTTCATCATCAACATCAATATTCTCTATCATACTACCTGAATCTTTAACCTCTTCTTGTGTACCAGCTAAAAACTTCTCATATTGATCTTTATCAACAAAAGCCTTAATAGTATTTTCCAAAGCATCATCAAAAACTTCCTTAGATAATACATAAATATTAGTTGTCTTAGTTTCATTTTCTTCCGAATCTTCACTCTTTACTTTACTAACAATTTTAATTTCATAACCCTTAATAGTAAATTTCTTATTATCAATAATTTTATTATATATCTGTTCATCACTATTAACAGAAGTATCATAAGTAAAATTCTTTTTTATTTCAACTCCTTTAGGAGTATATACAGTATCAACATTGTACTTATTTTTTAATTCTTCTTCTTTAACATTTATATAATCCTCAAAACTTTTCTTAGAAACAATATTACCAATACTTCTACCATCTAAGTAAACAGTATAAACAGTTTGTGGTTCAATAGTAACATTTTTAAAAAATACCAATAAAAATATCCCTAAAGAAATAACAATCAGAGAAACAATAACACCAAATCCCCATTTATTATTATTTACCACTACTATCACTCTCCCTCTTTATAGATAAAAATGTTGATGTCTTCTTCTTAAATAACAAATCAATCGTTTTAGTAGGACCATTTCTGTGTTTAAGAATAATAAGTTGAATAGGATTAGGAACCTCGTCACCAACAGGAACTTCAACATCAGGGGCATGAAGTGCCGCAACAATATCAGCATCTTGCTCAATAGAACCAGATTCTCTCAAATCACTAAGAACTGGTTTTTTGTCTTCTCTTTTTTCAACACTTCTTGATAACTGTGATAAAGCAATTACAGGAACTTCAAGTTCAAGTGCCATAGTTTTAAGTGCCCTAGATATTTCAGAAACTTCTTGCTGTCTAGAACCAGAATATCTAGAAGAAGAATCAATAAGCTGTAAATAGTCAATTATAACAAGACCTAACCCTTCACCTTGCGTAGCGAGTCTTCTACATTTAGCCTTAATTTCAGCAGGAGTAACCCCTCCAGCATCATGAAAATAAATATTAGTATCAGCAAGTATACTAATTGCTTCATTAAATCTCTTCCAATCCTCATTTTCTAACTTACCAGTACTAAGTTTCTTATTATCAATTTGTCCAAGAGAACTAATCATTCTCATAATAAGTTGTTCAGCAGGCATCTCTAATGAAAATATTGCAATATTTTTTTTAGTACTCTTAGCAGCAGCTAAAGCCAAATTAAGAGCAAAAGCCGTTTTACCAACAGCAGGTCTAGCAGCAATAATAATTAACTGTGTTGGATGTAATCCTTCAGTCAAAGAATCAAGTTCACCAAAACCAGTAGTCAAGCCATTAATTTTACCACCATTTTTAGATAAAAACTCTAAATCACTTTGAGCTTTACTAAGTACATCCTGTACTTTTCTAAATTCACTTGTCTTTCTAAATTTAGAAATATTAAGAATATCTTTCTCTGCTTCATCAATAGTATCAGCAGCATTAACTTCTGCATTAGTGGCCTTATTAACAATATCCGTAGCTACTTCAATCATTTTTCTTAAAGTATACTTTTCACTAACTAAATTAATATAATATTCAATATTAGCCCCAGTAGCAACAGAATTAACTACTTCATTCAGATATTCAACTCCACCTACTTCACCAATTTTGTTTATATTAATTAAATATGTTGTAACTGAAGTAATATCTACCGGAGTATCATTCAAATATAATGATTTAATAGCATCAAATATCTTACCATGACTATCCAAATAAAATATATCTTTATCAGCCTCTTCACATCCTCTTTGAAGAGATTCTCTAGACCAAAACATTGAGCCAAGTAAACACTTCTCAGCTTCAATATTTTTAGGTAATTCTTTATTCATAACTCACCTACTTCTTTATAAGTTCAACCCTAACCTTAGCAATAACCCCTTTATATAATTGAACATCTACATAAAACGCTCCAAGTGAAGATAAACTCTCATTCATCATAATCATCTTTTTATTAACGTCATAACCAAGTGCACTTAGTTTCTCACAAATTTGTTTACTAGATATAGAGCCAAATACTTTTCCATCATTTCCTGCTTTAACATCAAAAGAAAGTTTTTCGGATTCAATTTTCTTTTTAATTTTATTTGCTTCTTTTATATTTTTCTCTTCATTCTTCTTATTATTCTCTATTTCTACTTCTAATCTATCACCACTAGATTTAGTATATTTAACAGCATATCCATTCTTAATTAAATAATTAGTAGCATATCCATCACTAACTTCTTTAATTTCATTCTTTTTACCTTGTTTTTTTAAATCTTTAATAAAAATAACCTTCATAATATATCCCACCTCTTACTTATCTATTATACAATATTTTTATAACAATGTCATTAAAAAAAGAAAAAATATAGCCATTACTGACTATATTATTATTTACAAAATGGAACAAATCCCATGAATCTTGCTCTTTTAACTTCTTGAGCAACATGTCTTTGATGTTTAGCACAAGTACCTGTAAATCTTCTAGGTAAAATTTTACCATTATCATTAATATATTTAGATATAATTGCTACATCTTTATAATTAACAGGTTTTCCTGCACACATATGACATATTTTTTTTCTTTTTTTACGAAATTCAGCCATGTTTATCCTCCTTTTTTAGAATGGTAAATCATTGTCACTAATTTCAATTGAATCTCCAAATGCTTCAAATGGATCTTTATCAACAGATACAGTTTCCATATTATTCATATTAGAAGAAGAGCTTACACTATCTTCTCTAGGAGGTTCAGGTAAACTATTAAAATCATTACTACTAGTATTAGTACCTTTAGAATCTAAAAAACTAATATTATTAGCAAGAATCTCAGTAACATAAACTCTCTTACCATCTTTATCTTCATAATTTCTTGTTTGAATTCTTCCGTCTACTGCTATTTGATTACCTTTTTTTTGATATTTAACAAGATTTTCAGCTTGCTTATCCCAAACTACACAATTAATAAAATCAGCTTCTCTTTCACCATTTGCATTAGTAAAATTTCTATTTACTGCAATTGAAAACTGACAAACATTTCTACCAGTAGATGTAGCTCTAAGTTCAGGATCTTTAGTTAATCTTCCTATCAATAATGCTTTATTCATACTTATTCTCCTTATTTATCTAGGTTAATAACAAGATGTCTAACAACATTTTCATCAATTCTAGCTACTCTATCAAATTCTTTAACAGCAGCATCATCAGATGATTCTATGTTGTATAAAAAGTAATAACCTGATTTAAATTTCTTAATTTCATAAGCAAATTCTTTTTGACCTAATTCTTTAGATAAAGTAATCTTAGCTTTGTGATCAGTTAAAATCTTTTCTAATGATTTAACAGTACCTTTAACAGTAGCTTCATCAACATCTGGTCTTACAATAAACATAATTTCATAATTTTTCATTATTACACCTCCTTTTGGACTAACGGCCTATTACTAGGCAAGGAGCTTTCGCTCACAAGTATTATAACAATTTTATCTTAATAAGTAAAGAACTTTTTACAAAAAATTAACTATTTACATAATATTATGACCTAATTTATAATTTTATCTCTTTCCACTATAAATTTCATACCAATCTTTTAATTTATTACCACCATCACTAGCCAATTTCTTTATAAAACTCCAACCAATCTTACAATTATCTTTTATATCACTAAATATATCTTTTGCTTTATTACAGCCTTCTTCATTATTAGAACAAATCTTAACAGATAAATCCAAATAACTACTAACTAATCTATCTTTAACATCAGTATATATCTTATTTCCGTTACTAGATATACTCTTCTTATATCCAGGAATATATTCTTCTATTTTACTATCTATCTTAAGAGCCAAAGCAATAACTTTTATTTTAGTATTATCACTAAGTTCACTAAAAGTATATCCCTTTATTTCTTTATCATAAAAAATAAAATCAACAATATCAATAAAATATTCTTTAGCTTTATCTTTAATACTAACCTTATTACTATTAATATCATTATAATTATTCTCAAAATACTGAATAACATCATTTTCATTTTTTATATCTACACTACTATCATTATTATCTTGTCTAGTTATAGTCTCATCTTCATCTTTATCATTAGACTTATTACTTACTTCATTATTGACAGTAGCTTTACTAGCAGATTTAATATTAGCATCATTATTAGGCTTAAGTTCATTAATAGTTTCTTTTCCTTTATTAATACTAACAATAAACAAAATTAATAACAAAATAAAAATAATAGAAGTAACAACCAAAATAATAATATTCTTCTTTTTATCCATAAAACCACCACCAAAATAATAGCACTTTTTAAAATAAAAAGCAATATAATTGACAAATATAAAAAAATAAAGTATTATAATAATCACTTAAAAAGGAAGTGACTTTACATATGAAAGAAACAAAGTATATAACTATAGGGACTCCAATAATATCAAATGATATATTTCGTAATATACTAAGACCATTAGATAATTTTAGTCTTAAACCAACCGGAGGTCTTTGGGCATCAAAATTCAATTTACCATATGGAAAAATATGTCCGTGGTTTGATTACCTACTAGATGCTAGAGGAATAGCAAGATCAATATCAGAATATAGAGATTTAACAAAAGCTACTATTTTCACCCTAAAAGAAAATGCTAATATTTTAACAATAAATACTTCTAATCAAATACTTGAACTATCAAAAAAATATCCATCATATTATCAATCATTAAACTATATTTATGAAATAACCGAAAGAAATACAATTTTTGATTATGAAGTGCTATCAAAAGCATATGATGGAATATACATAAACTATGAAAATATATATCGAGAAATAAAATCTGAAGTATTTGATTCTTGGAGTATTGACACCCTACTTTTATTTAATTTAAACTGTATAAAAGAATATCAATCTGTAAAAATTAATGTTAATTTCCATGAGCTTTATCCACTACCATATATAGATATGAAAAAAGATTTAAGTACTCCAAAATTAATATCAAATAGAAGTATAAATTACAATGAAATATATAACTATGTAGAGTCAATATTCAAAGAATTAACTAAGGATATTAAAGTACAATCATTTTCTAACTATGATGAATTTTTTGAAACAATAATATACTATGCCAATGAAGCTCTAAAAATAGCAACAATATCAAAAGAAAAAGAAATAAAATTAATACAAGAATCATTAAAAGAAAATAATCTAGAAATAGCAGAAAAAATAATTATAAGAAATATAGTACTAAATTATCTAAGCGAATATCTATATCAAGAACAAGATAAAATTATAACATTACCAAAAACTCCATCTAATAAAAGAAAAATGTATAAAATATAATTGTACTAAAATAATATTAATGTTATAATTAAAAACGGAGTGATAACATATGAAAGAAGTAATTTTAGATACAATTATAGATTCATTAAAATTAATACCATTCTTATTAGTGGCCTTTCTAATAATAGAATTATTAGAGCATAAATTAAATAATAAAACAAAAAACATTATAACCAAATCAAAAAAAATAGGACCAATAATTGGTTCTCTACTAGGAGTAATACCACAATGTGGTTTCTCTGTAATGGCTACTAATCTATATATAACAAGAATAATAACACTAGGTACATTAATATCAATATATCTATCTACTAGTGATGAAATGTTAATAATAATGATATCCGAAAAAGTAGAAATATCATTAATACTAAAAATATTATTAATAAAAATATTCTTCGGTATAGTGTATGGTTTAATAATAGATAAAATAATAAACAAAAAGAAAAAAGATAAAGAAACAAATTATGAATTATGTGATGAAGAACATTGTGATTGCAATCATAGTATATTATTATCAGCAATAAAACACACCTTACATATAACACTATTTATATTTATCATAACACTAATAATAAATACTATATTCACCCTACTAGGAGACAATTATCTATCAAAAATATTATTAAATAACAGTATATTATCTCCATTCATAACTAGTCTAATAGGATTAATACCAAATTGTGCTGCTAGTGTAATATTAACAGAATTATATTTAAATAGCACCATATCATTAGGAGCCTTAATTGGAGGTCTCCTAACAAGTAGTGGTTCTTCCCTATTAGTATTAATTAAAAATAATAAAAACAAAAAAGAAAATCTATCAATTATTCTATTACTCTATACATTAGGAGTCCTATCGGGAATAATAATAGAATTAATAAGTCTAATAAAGTAACATTAAGTTGTTACTTTTTTAAATTAAACTAAAAATGTAGTATCATCAATAAACTCATAATCCGTCTTATATTTAATATATCTAACTAATCTAAATAAACTATCGTCTTTTCCTTTAGCCTCTAACATAATATCAATATCTCTATCATATTTCTTAAGTATTTCTATAAAATTAATAAAATCATCACCATTAATATATTCATTATGACTCCTATAATCTCTCTTATTTTTAGGAGAAGAAAAATGCATCTTAACTCTCCTATTACCCCAACTATTAAAAATATCTGCAAAAGAAAAATCACTTTTATTACATAAATGATGATGATAATCTAAAACAACAGGTATACTAGTGACTTTGGATATTTTTAGAACATCATTAACATTAAAAACTTTATCATCATTTTCAATAGCAATACATTTTCTTAAATATATAGGTAATTTATTAAAATTATTAATAAACCTGCTAATAGAATTTTCCTTACCAAAAGTACTACTACCAACATGAAGTATTAATATTTTATCATTTACATTTAGCATATTCAAAAGATTATAATGATATTCAAGTATCTTAACAGAATTAGAAACAACATCACTCTTCACACTATTAAGCACACAAAACTGATCAGGATGAAAATCAACTCTCATTTTGCTATCACTAATTTTCTTACCTATAGTATCATAATAACTTTTGTATTTATTAGTATAGTCAAATTTAACATCATCTTTAGTAGCAAGAGGAATAATTTTTGAAGAAATTCTATAAAAATGAATGTTATTCTTAATATTATAATCAATTATATTATTTAAAGATTTTAAGTTAGAAATAATAACTCTATCCAACTTATCAATATCTCCATCTTTTAAATATTCACTATAAGTATAAGGGCTAGAACTACTATCATTAATACAATTAGTAATACATGCATATCCAAGTCTAACCTTCATAAAATCACCATTATTAATATTAACAAAATAAAAATAATTAAACGAATAACTAAAACTATGTTATAATAATTACATAGAAAGGAAGTAATAATATGTCTGCAGCTAAAGTAAAAGAATATTTAAAAAAATATAATATGGATAATAGAATAATAACCGTACCAACAACTAGTGCTACTGTAAAAGAAGCAGCAGAAGCTCTTGGTACTGAAGAAGCTAGAATTGCTAAAACATTATCATTTAAATTAAAAGATAAATATATCGTTATTGTAACAAAAGGAGATGTTAAAATAGATAACGCTAAATATAGACATACATTCGGAGAAAAGGCTCATATGGTAGCAGCAACAGAAGTAGAAGAAAAAATAGGCCATCCTGTAGGAGGAGTATGCCCCTTTGCATTAAATGATGGTGTAGAAGTATATCTAGATGAATCACTAAAGAATTTTGAAACAGTATTCCCTGCTTGTGGAGCTACTAATAATGCTATAGAAATATCGATTGAAGAATTAGAAAAAGTAACTAACCGCACAGCATGGGTAGATGTAACAAAAGAAAAAGAAGACTAATATCAAGTACAACACTTGATATTTTTTATTACTATTAAAAAAATATTACAACCTATATCTTAAATGATATAAAAATAACTAGCTTATATTAAGTTAAACATTATGCACTATAAGCCTTACTATGTAAGTCTTATTAGTGTTATTTGGAGTCAAAAAGTCTCCAAATAAGTATCAACCATACCTATTATATTTGGGGTAAAAAATATAAGTTAAATTATTTTTATCAATTTTTCTAATACCTCCATTTATAAATATAGAAGTAGTATTACAAAAATCACATATAATTTCTAATATCTTTTTAAGTATTCATCAATGAAGCAATACCAAAGGATATTAAAACTCTTAATAAAGAAAGTTAATATACGAGAAGATATTTACTTTTTTATCTTGTTAAATGACAACAGAAAATCGTAAAAAAGTCAAAATCATGTTACAATTTTTATGAGAGAAAAGTGGTTATATGTTAGATTATAAAGAAGATGATATTTTAACAACTAACCAACTAATTAAAATGGTTAACGAAAACATAAATTATAAAAATAATAAATATTTAAAATACTTAGTTACTAATCAAATCATTAGTGGAATAAGTTATAAAAATTTTAAAAAAATATGGTGCTATTATATAATGATATTGATGATTCAGAGATAGAGAATATGGATGATCCAGAAGAAGAGCAAGAAGTATATAGAGTAAAATCATCTATTAATTGTTTTTATGAAATATTAAGTAGTGGGAACTTAAAAAAATTTGATTCATTAGTAAATATTCTTATGGGTACTAATGATGATAAAAAAGACAAAATAAAACTAATGATTGATATTGCTCCAAATTTTAAAAATTATATATCATTGATAGATGATATTATTAAAAATGGTAAACTAAATTATAGAGAAAAATATGCCTTAATTGAATTATTAAAAAAGATGTAGGAAAACCGACATTTAAATTTACCAATTTCCTACATTTTATTTTACCATTTACATAACACACAAAAAAATCAACTATTACAAGTTGATTTAAATCTAACGTCACATTGTGCGACGATTTTACCTTATGGAGCAATAACAAAGGTTATTTGAAACTCTATAAGAAAAATTAATAAATAACTAATCACTATAAATAAAATACCATGAATAGTGTAAAATGTGTATACTTTTTTTTAAACTGTATAAAAAGCGTGATATAATTGTATTATGATATATAATTTAAAAAATATGAGGTGGAATATTTATGTTAAAAAAAGATATATTAGATTTAATGGAAAAATTTGAAGCAGAAACATGGAAATATAGTGATAATGATAACTTAGATAATGATATGCAATATTTTTATTTTATTGAAAAAGAAATAAAAAATGCTGATGAGTCAAATCTAAAACCTATTTATGATAAATTAACATCAATAATGGGAATAATTAGATTTAAGTATGGTTTTGAAAGTATAATAATAAATAGTAATTCAGAACTTGAAGATTTAAAAAAAATAATTGATGGTATTTCATTAAATAGTGGTAATACTATTAATCAATACAATTATATTTCAACTGTATATAGCAATTATACAAGTAAAAATAAAAACATGAATTTTATAGAAAATAGATATGAAAATGCACAAGGAAAAGAAGGATTATATCTAGCGGTTGAATCTTTAAAGTCATTAATTACTAATGATGAATACAGACAACTATTAAATAGTGATCAAATTAATGAAATTTATACTGATTGTGTAAAATTAAACACTGGTGTTGTAAATATCAGAACTATTGAATCAAAGTATAAAGATTTAATAAAGCAAATTTGGGAAAAATCATTATCAAATAAAATATATGATGATGGAAAATTTAGAGTTTTGTTTTCAAATATTTCTGGTGGTAATTTAAAAGAGACAGCTAATTTATTAATTAATAGACCAAATCAATCATCTTGTAGTATGATTAGTTCTGATTTTATAGCAACCTATGGCTCTGAAACAAGAAAGATTGGATTTATATATCCAAATAATTCAGAGATTATGATGGCTAGTGCCTATGATTTAGGTTCCAATGTATTTGGAACTGGATCTGTCAATCAAGAAAAAGGAACAATTCTTGCTACTCCAGAAGTCATAGAAAAAATTGGTAAGTTGAGAGCAACACAACAAGGTCAAGATTTATACTCATCAAATTGTTATAATGAAATTCTTGTTAATGCTAAGCCTTGTGGTATTGTAGTTCTCGGTTTGGGTGAAAAAGATTTAAACATTGATTATCATGATGCAAAGATGCTTTCTTTAGAAATGAATTTACCAATATATTATATAGATACTATGCAATATAAAGATAAACTATCAGAGTCTGATAAAAATTATATTGCATTCCATACAATAATGTCATATTTTGGTATCTCAACTAGTGATTTATTGCAACAAAGTGATAATTATAGTAATATTTATGAACTTATTAATACTTATAAAGAACAAATAGCGGAAATTTTCTTAACACTTAAAACTAATGGAAATCTAAATAAGGATAATATGTGCCAATTAATAGGTAACATAATAGATATTTCTAAGACAAATGGTAAGACTAAATAACCATTTTATTTAGTAAAAGTGTATAATATTGTAAGTGATATATACAAATTTGAACTTTTATATTATAATTATATAGTAAGGTGGTATTGATATGGATAAAAAAGAAAAATTATTTAATACTTTAAATAATCATTTTAACTCACATAATGAATTTCCAGAAATTTATCAAATAGCAGAAGAAGACATTGAAAAGATAATCGCATTATATGAACAAGAAGCATCAAAGGAAGGAAAAGATCCTTGGCATTATTTATATTTTGATGAATTAATAATAATGCAAAAATGTGTTTATGAAGTAATTAAGGATAATACAAAGTATAGTAAGATAACTGATAAAATTGAAATATTATATCAAAAAGAACTAAATAGAAGATTACAAAGGACTGTTTATTCTTATGGTGAGCCTACTGACAAAACATATACAGCACCATATACAGAAATGCCAGAATATTCATTAGTATTAGCTGATATGTGTTCTAGACATATGCAAGAGACTCAAAAGTTCGTAATGGATATTGAACATATGCCATTAACCGAAGTTGAATCATATCTTTCAACATATGAATCAATTAAGTCTGATTTTGCCAAGTCTAGTAAGCAAATGCCTAATGAACAAGAAAATATTGCTCTACAAACAAAAGCAATGATTACACTTGCAAATGAAGAACAAAATGCTATTGCTGAAAGAGAAAGACAACAAAAAGAAATTGAATTAATTAATTTACAACAAGAAATAAATAAAATGGAAAATGAAAGATTAGAAATAGAAAAAAGATTAAAGACTATTTCTAGTGAAACATTAGGAGTATACTTTTCAAAACAAATATCTGAAAAATACCCAGAAGAATATCAGAAATTTCAACAAAATAAAGAACAAGTAAGAAGTTATTCAAGTAAGGCTACTCAAATATCTGATTTAAAAGAAAGATTTAATAAAGCTGCAGAAGATTTAAAATTCTATCAAGGTATGTTACCAGTATATGAAAGTTATTATCAAAGATTTGAAGAAATAAAAAAACAAAGACAACAACAAGGAACTAATGAAAATGACCAAGAAAAAATTTATAATTTAATACATAGTGCAGAAAATGAAAGATTAAAAAAAAGTCATAGTTTATATACCGCATGGGATTTAGGTAATAAAACTATTCCACCAGAATATCAAGGCATGACTTATGAACAAGTTGAGACTTTATTAAATAAAAAACAAGTAGAAGAAAAAGCAAGACAAAATACACAAGCCACCAGAGATGAATTAATTGGTAAGGCAATAAGAAAAGATTTAATGCTACCAGAAAATTATCATTTAAGTGAAGTACAAATTAAAAATTTAAGTAAGCAATTTATGGGTTATAGTAATGAAGAACTTCAAGAGTTTATTACTGGTGGTAAAAAACAAAAAACTGCCCTAGAAGTTCAACAACCTTTTGCATCAGAAATTTCCTCACAACCAATTCAACAACAAACTATTCAAGAAATACAAATGCCACAAGTAAAAAATAAACCTACTGCCGATTACAACGAATTTGAAAAGAATTTAATTAGTTTTATTGAAACAAGAAATTCTGATTTAGGAAAAGTATCAGAAATATTAAATGTTACTGGTTATCCAGATTCAACTTATGAAGTAAGATTCGAAGACGACACTACTCATCAAATTACAGTTACTCAGGATGAAAAAAACTTTATTAAGAGTCATCCACCAATACAACAATCAGTTCAAGAACAACCAAGTATTGAAAATGCAAAACCAAAACCATCTATTCCAAAAGTTAGTGATAGTGAAGTTTCACAAACTAGTGTTCCTAACCAACAAACAGAAGAAAAAAATAGATTAATAAATAATATAATTGGTGCAATGCTAAATGCTGGTGAATTCCATAATTCTGGTTTGGATATCAGTCAAAAAATGAAAGATATTGAATATGCTAAAAAGAAATTAGAATCAAAATCTATGGAAGAATTAGAATGGGCTATATCTGTTTATGCCCAACAACAAGAAGAAGTTAAGTCTACTGGTGGAATGCACAGATAAAAGGTAATGATTTAAAACTCAAACCAACTATCAACAAAATTTATTAGATGACTTATCTTTCAAAGTCATCTTTTTCTTTACTTAAATCTAAATCTTCAATATCTTCATCATTTAAAACATTATCTTCATACATATCATTAACTATATCAATATATTTATCATTTTTATCGTACCAACTATGGAGTCTTCTATGTAAGAAAGTTATTAGTATTTCAAATTTTTCTTTAAAATACTCTAATGCACTTTTTAAATCAATTATTTTAGAATTTAGATATGATATTTTATTATCTTTTTCTTTAATGGTATTATTTAAGGTAGTAACTCTTAAGCTAAGTGCTTTGTTATTTTCATTAAGTATATTAATTTGTTTATCTTTATTTTCTAATTCTTCATTTGCATTAATTAAAGTATTAGATAAAGTTTGTATTTTATCATATTCATCATTGATATTATCTACTTGTTTGATAAAGTTGATAAAAGAATCTTTATCATCTTTTGATAAAATATAATTATCTTTATTAAGTTTGGATACCTTTAATTTATCAATTTTATCTTTAATATCTCTAGAATCTTTTTTTAGTTCTAGAGATTTTTTATTTGCTTCTTTTAGAGTTTTATTATTTTTTTCAATTTGTTTTTTTAATTCAATATAGTTATTCATATCTGATACATGAATATCTTTATTTCTACCTTTTTGCTTTGTTTTTAAAGTAGAATCTAAACTATATATTTGATTAAATTCTTCAATACATAAAGTTCTCATTTTATCTTGCAATCTTATTAAATACTCTTTTGTGAATACATCAGATTTTCCAACTTGTTTTTCCATACCATTTTTATTTTTATATTTAATAGGTACACCAACAATATGCAAATGTGGACTAGTTTCATCAAAATGGATTATAGCACTAGCTATTTTAAAATTAGGAACAAGAAGTTCTAAATCATCAACTTGTTCTTTATATACTTCCGACATTTTCTTTTTAAAATTTTTATCTTTAGTATCCCAATATTCTTTATCTCCAAGTTCTAGTATTATTTCACAAGCAAGATCTTTCTTTTCATTATAAGAAACATTTTCAAAATAATTATTTATCATTCTACTAAGTCTAGATTGTTTTGAATTATATTCTAATCTAGATTCTTCAAATTCAATCAAATATAATTCTTTAACATCATTAAGTGGAGAAGAAGTACCTCTAACTATTTCTATTAATTCTTGATTATTATCATACTTTCTATAATTATGTTTATCTACCTTTGATAACTGCCTTACATTTTGTATAGCATTATTTGGTAATGAGGTAGTAACACTTATATTGTTTTTACCATTTTGTTTTGATATATTTTTTCTATTTTTATCACCACCTAAATGTAGTGAATATGCAAGTTCACTCATATAATCACTATCCTTTCTTTTTCATAGTAGTATAGTTTTCTAAAACACAAAAAAACTAATCCATTTCTAGATTAGTTATTTATCAAAACTCGAAAAGTTCGAGCAGATTCGTCAATGGAGCCATAAAGGTTGAAGTCGGACAACCTCTAATTATCTAAATTATAGGTAGTAATAAACTACTAACTAATATAAGTATACCATGAAAATACTAAAATTTAATAAAAAATTACTAATAATTATTAAGCAGGATAAAGGGAATGATAGCACTGCCCTAATTCATTCTATATAAATATAGGAATAGTTGTGCTATCATTTCTTATTTTGCACTTGCAAAATTGTGTTAAAAATATGGAAGAATTCTACCATACTTTTTATTTAAATCAATTAATTAAAAGGTTTGCGAGGTTTTATTTTACTTCCAACTGTTGGATATATACTGGAAATGTTGGATAAATCTTGGATGTTTAAATTTAGTTTCAAAATATGTTGAAATTATGGTACAATTATATATAGAATGACAGATAAATAGTAATTTGAAAGTGAACTAATAGTATGTTTAATATTTAACAAATAATTGATATATTATTCTTGGAGAGTGATAAAATGAATCAAGAAAAAATAGGTAAATTTATTGCTGAATTAAGAAAGCAAAAAAAGTTAACTCAAGAACAACTTGCTGAAAAATTAGGCATAACAAAAAATGCTGTAAGTAAGTGGGAAAGAGGATTAGGACTAATGGATTTATCATTATTGAAACCATTAAGTGAAATTTTAGGCGTTTCGGTTACGGAAATATTAAATGGTGAAAAAATTGATGAAGAAATTGATTTAAAGAGTGAAGAAATTTTAATTGATACACTTGATTATTCAGTTAAAGAAATTGAAAAAGTAAAAAAGAATAAGTTCTTAATTATATTATTAACGATAATTATTACAATATTTTCAATTATTTTATTAGACACAATTCAAGCAGTAGCATTTAAAAACAGTCCAATAATAAGTTGGAGAGTTAAAGATGTAAATGATAGTGATAGTTATGTAGATAAAGGATTTTTAATTGATACATATTATTGTGTGAAAGAACAAGATATAGTAACAGTAATACCAACCTTTAAAAACACAAATTATAATTGCCCATCAGAATAATAAATTACAATTTATTGATGAGATTAGTTTGAAATATAACTAGTCTTTTTATTTTGAATAAGATTTATATTTTTTGTCTAACATAATATAATAATATAATATAAAGAATTAATATAACAAGAATATAAATAATAATATAAATTAGTATAAATATTTATATTAAAAAACAAGTATTAAGTTGGTAGTTTACTTGTTTTAAAAATATTTTTATATAGCAGTGTTCCATCTGGGCTTTTTATTTTTGATAAATTAATAGTGATTATTCCGAGTTCTAATTTGTTACTTTTAAATTTATCATTATCTTTTATAGGTATTATTCTTATTATTTTTTCTATATCATTTTTAGGTGTAAATGATAAATTAGTGAAATCTTTATTCGGTATAACTTCATAATAATTAACATCATACATTTCTTTTAATTTATTAACATAATTTTCTATTTCAATTCTAGTTCTAAAACCATTATGTGCTACAGGTATGGGAAATTTATCCTCATCCATAAACATAAATAAATCAAGCGGCGTGTCATAATTATTATGATAATCAATTAAGTCATAATAAAATGAGTTTCTTAAATTTAATTTTTTTATTTCTATTTTTGTACCTAACTTTTCTATTTCTATGTCATCAATATATTTAGAAATTAGTTTTTGTTTATTTGTTTTATCTAAATAATTCCAACGAACAAACAAATCAATTATATTTTCAGGGTGAAGATAATCTTCTATTTCTTTTTTATCTTTAATAAGCAATAAATCATCCATAGTAAAGTTTAAATTTTCATATTGTTTGCTATCTTGCTCTTGTTTTTCTAGTACTTGTCTTTTATATTCTATTTGTTTTAATTCATTATCAAATTCATCCAGTTTAACTATACCTTTAATGTATGCTGTTTTAATCCTATCTTTTTCTTTATCTAGTTCTTTTAATTCCTTTTTATAATCTATTTTATTATAATCAAGTTTTGACTTTATAAAAGGCGTATAATAGTCGTTAAATAGGTCATCTATATAAACAAGTGCTAATAGTTCTAAAAGAATCAAATCTTCAATAGAATCTTCTTTTAAATTAATTTTACAATGATTACATTTATAGTAGTAATACTTTTTATTAAGTTTCTTTTTAACACTAGCTTTACCACCAAAATAATTACCACATTTAGAACATTTTAATTTGTTAGTAAAAAGATATGTTGAAGTTCTTTCATAGTGTCTTGCATTTCTTAATTTTTGATATTGACAAGATTCCCATTTATCTTTATTAACTAAAGGTTCAACTACATTTTCATAATATGTTGGATGTTTAGTTCTTTTACCATGAATATAATCACCTTTATATATTTCATTAGATAATATCTTTTGAATAGTAGAATCTCTCCAAGTTTTACCTAAAACATTTTCTTTATTGTAGATGTTTGCTATTTTTTGGTGACTTTTACCTTCTAAATATAAATCAAAAACTCTCACTACAATATCTTTTGTAAGTGGATTGGGAACTAACTTTTTATTTTCTCTTTTATAACCCAGTGTAGTTCTACTTGGCAAGTGTCCTTGTTTAATTGCACCTGCTAATCCGACTTTAGTTCTTTCAGAACATTTTTCTATTTCATTTTGACTTACACTAGTCATAATTCTCATAACCATTCTGCCATTTGAAGTAGTAGTGTTAGATTCATCAGCTAGACAATCGATATCACACTCTAAATCATTAACTATTTTCATTAATTTTTCAATATCATAAACACTTCTAGTAAGTCTATCAAGTTTAAATGCTACAATTACATTAATATTCTTGCTTTTTATATCCTCAAGCATTTCTTGATATGCTGGCCGTTTATCACTTTTAGCACTGATTCCTGCATCTTTATAAACTTTAAATATTTCATATCGTTTAAACTTACAAAACTCTCTTAATCTTTCTTCTTGTTCTCCTAAACTAAAACCTTCACGAGCTTGATCCTCTGTACTGACCCTAATGTAAATACCTGCTATTTTATTTTCTTTATTCATATTTTTTAAATATCTCCTTTCATATGTTTGGCATCTTAAATGAGAAAAGTTAAGTCTAAAATTTTAAAAAATTTAAATATGCTTCTCATATGTTTGGCACTTTAAGCTTGAAAAGTGTAGTCTAAAATATAGATATTTTAAAAGACACCTCTCACTTGTTTGACATTTTAAAGTTAATTTTACGAAGTCTAACATTTAAAAAGATTTTTAATGACTATTTATATAATCTTCTAAATCTTTAAATACTATTTTGTTTTTAAATGTATTTACATAAACATTATCACATTCATCAAACATTAGGTATTTATTATTCTTAATAACTATAATATGTGGCATAACATAAGCAACATTTGTACCTGTTATATTTTTAATTGAACCATTATTTATAATTGGAGTAGTATTAGTAAATCTTCCAATCATCTCAATTTTTCTTTTTAATTTATCACTTATTTTTAATTCTTTTGTTTCTATATTTAACATATAATCAACTCCTTTACATAACAAAAAAACTAACTATTTCTAGTTAGCATTTATTACTCTCAGAAGTTAATTTCCGAGTTTCCTATCAATCTGGAGCAATAACATAGGTTATTTGAAACTCTCAAAGTAAATTAGTAAATAACTAATCTCTATAAATATAATACCATTAAAATTGTAAAATGTGTATAGTTTTTTCAATGAATTGTATAAATATTATTGCTTTTAATTAAATGATTTATCTTTCATTGCATTATTATTTATTTCAATTTTAGATTCTATATTTATAATTGATTTGTCATTTTTATTTCTATATTCAAAAAATATACTTAATGCTAAAGCACCTATTGCAATAATAACTGATATAATTGAAATCCAATATGAACTTTTAATATTATTAATATTAATTCTAAATTCATATTCTTTTTTAATATCTAACAATTGTTTATTATAATTATCATATATATTTTTTATATTTTCAAACCCTTTTGTTATATATTCATCATTATAATGAGATTTATGAATATCAATACCATTAAAAATAGAACTATATTTATGAAATTTAGAATTTAATATTTCATATTGCTTATAATTTTTTCTTATTTTACTAATTTTACAATTATATAATTTAATTTTTTCGTTTGCTATATTTTCTTGCATTTCATCTAGAAGGTAAAATGCAATAGAATTAATAAAAATATTTGTAAACTCGCTACTGGTGTGTTTAATTTCATATTCTTTTTCTTTAAGATAAAAGAGTACATTGTTTGAACGATCGATTTTATTTCGAGATATCATAATGTTATACCACATTGTAGTATTCGCAAATGAATCGCTTTCTCCCTTTTTTCCTAGACACACACTTATATTTTCAAGTTCTCTAGCAGAATAATGTTCCAATATTTCTAAATCCTGATAAAATGTTTCTAATCTATTTGTCACTTTAAAATTAGTTTGATAAGTATTAATGCTTATAGGTGGTTTATTTTCATAATCTAATTGAAGAGGTAGATACTTATTAAATAATTTGTTAAATCTACATTTGAATTCAATAATAAAATCTTCATAATCATTATTGCGTTTTTGTTTAACGGAAGTTCTACTTCTACTATATAGATACTTTCTTTTATATTTTAATTTTTCATAGGTAGTTGTTATATTTACTTTTTCATTAAATATATTATTTATTTCATCATTAAATTTTTCAGTAACTTTTAAATCAAAAGATATTCCTAATAGGTCATTTGATATTTCAAAAATATGAATTATTATAAAGTCGCATAATTCATATAATTCCTTATCTTTCGGTGATAATCTACATAATTCAGTACAGCCATGATTGTTTGTTGAAGTTATATAACTATCTATACACTTTTTTAATTTTTTATGTCTAAGTTCTCCTCCTAAGTATCCTTTCAAATGATTATCTTTATATAGACTAATAATTCCTGGATAAAGATTATGACAATCATTCTTAGAAACGATATTTAGTAAAAATATATCATTTAATCTTATATATTTATTTTTTGGCATAGTAGTATTTTTTTCATCATACTTTTTTTCGAAATCATCATCTGTATATAGAAATTTTTCCATATTAGTTAATGGTATAATTTTAGATGTTTTATTTCTTATATATTTTTTTGCATTCATTATTTTATTTAACAAATAATTATCTTTATCTATTCTTTGTTTACTAAATTTGTTTTTTATTTTCATTTCAAGCCTCCCAATAATACTATAAATCCATATCCCACAAACCTAAATTTTCCTTTAATTCCTCATTATAATTCAACTTTTTAACATTAAGTAATTTCCTATACGTTCCTGTTTTGTATTTTAAACTATAAGTTATATTTTTTCTTCAATTTATCATTTAATTTTAAACAATCTTTTAAATCTAATTTAGTAAGTATTTTTTTAATGAGAATTTTAGATTTAAATTTAGGATTTTCTTAATTTCTTTTTATCAATTTCGAGGTTCATTAATATCTTTTCACGATAATTAGTTTTCCATGGACTAAATTCATATTTTTTATTCCTTTTACTATTAATGTAGCACATGCTTGTTTTAAAATTAATGCTTTCATTGAAAAGTCTCAATAATATTTTATCATAAATTATTATAAAAGTTATAATATTGTTCAAAATTATGGTATAATTTATATGAGAGGATGGTGCTATATCATGGAACTAAATAAAATGAAATTTATTGATTTATTTGCTGGTATAGGTGGATTTAGATATGCACTTGAATCTTTTGGATGTAAATGTGTTTTTTCATCTGAATGGGATAAATATTGTCAAGAAAGTTATAATTTGAATTTTGGTGAAATACCATATGGAGATATAACAAAAATAGATGAAAAAGATATTCCTAGTTTTGATATACTTTGTGCTGGATTTCCATGTCAACCATTTAGTATTTCTGGAAAACAAAAAGGATTTGAGGATACAAGGGGAACATTATTTTTTGATATAGTAAGAATTGTTAGTTATCATAAACCTAAGATTATATTCTTAGAAAATGTTAAAAATTTAAAAGCACATAATGGCGGTGCAACATTTAAAGTAATATCAAAAACTCTTGATAGTTTAAATTACAACATATATTATAAAGTTCTTAATGCCAAAGATTTTAATTTGCCGCAGAACAGAGAAAGAATTACAATTGTTTGTATAAGAAAAGATATTGATAATGGAATGTTCAAATTTCCTAAATCATCTAAAAATTTTGTAACTATTAGTGATATAAAAGAAGATGATTCAGTTACTGAAAAATATATACTTAATAGAGAAGATATTCACATAGATGAAAAAAAATTAAGTGATGCAATAAAAAATGGGAAAGTTTCAAAGCCACTTCAAATTGGCATTATTGGAAAAGGTGGTCAAGGGAATCGAATTTATCACGAAAATGGTATTGGAATAACTCTAGCAGCTTCAAGTGGAGGAGCTGCTTCAAAAACAGGAGCTTATTATATTAATGGTAAAATAAGAAAATTAAGTCCAAGGGAAGCAGCTAGATTACAAGGTTTCCCCGAGAAATTTAAAATAATAGAAAATGATAATCAATCACTTAAACAATTTGGTAATAGTGTTCCAATAAATTTACTAAAAGAAGTTTTTAAGGGTTTAAAAGATATTTAGGAGGAGTCAAATGAAAAAATGGGAAAATTTTGAAAATGAAATGACAGGATATCTTCAACATATGTTAAAAGATTACGATGTCTTAGTTAAACAATACGGAAATGCTGACAGTACAATTCCAGATATAGAAATAACAATTAATTCAAATAATAAAAAGTTTTATGTTGAAACTAAAATGCCTGCATCTCAAACATCTCAATTTGTTGTTGAAATAAAAAATGACAAATTTGTTTATGGTAATAAAAATAAATTTAAAGCAAATCAATATTCTGATGAAATTATAAATATATTAAATGATAATTTTAAATTATATAGTAAAGTCACCCAAAGTGGTATGATTGTACCAGTTCCTGAGTCAATAGCATTTAGTTGGATAGTTTCAAATATGAAAAATAAAAATGTAGAATTCGTTATATCAGTAGATAATAGTGGGAATAAAAAGATTTTCTCATTAGATCAGTTTAATAATTTCTTTAATATAAAAACTATCTTTCGAAGAAAGAAAAGTGGCAGTCAGGATTTACCTAAAATTTATTATGATGATTTTAAAAAAAATTTAGAATCAAAATTTTCAAAATATAAATATTCTCTTAATACCGATGGTAAAAAGTTGTATGTAATTTTACCGTTAGATTTAAATAAAAATGAATGCTATATTAATAGTGACATATTACCTGATGGTAAACAATATTTTTTATCAAATAAAGAGAATGGTAAATATGAAGTTAAGATAACTTCTTCTACAAATAATCCAAATATAATATTTGAATTATCTTTAAAGGATAATGATTTTGATATGTATACTATTCAATGCTTAATTGAATACATAATTAATAATGGTTAATATTTACATTCGTAATCTTCTTTTTCTTTACTTAAATCTAAATCTTCAATGTCATCATCATTTAAAATATTATCTTCATACATATCATTAACTACATCAATATATTTATCATCTTTATCGTACCAACTATGAAGTTTATTATGTAAGAAAGATATTAGCTTATTAAATTTATCTTTCCAATAATTTAGTGTATATTTCAAATCATTAATTTTAGATTTTAAAAATGATATTTCATTATCTTTTTCTTTAATAGTATTATTTAATGTATCAACTCTTAAATTTAGTGCTTTATTATTTTCAGTAAGTGTTTTAATTTGTTTATCCTTATTTTTTAATTCTTCATTTGCATTAATTAATGTATTAGATAATGTTTGGATTTTATCATATTCATCATTAGTATTATCTACTTGTTTGATAAAGTTAATAAAAGAATCTTTATCATCTTTTGATAAAATATAATTATCTTTATTAAGTTTGGATACCTTTAATTTATCAATTTTATCTTTAATATCTCTAGAATCTTTTTTTAGTTCTAGAGATTTTTTATTTGCTTCTTTTAGAGTTTTATTATTTTTTTCAATTTGTTTTTTTAATTCAATATAGTTATTCATATCTGATACATGAATATCTTTATTTCTACCTTTTTGCTTTGTTTTTAAAGTAGAATCTAAACTATATATTTGATTAAATTCTTCAATACATAAAGTTCTCATTTTATCTTGCAATCTTATTAAATACTCTTTTGTGAATACATCAGATTTTCCAACTTGTTTTTCCATACCATTTTTATTTTTATATTTAATAGGTACACCAACAATATGCAAATGTGGACTAGTTTCATCAAAATGGATTATAGCACTAGCTATTTTAAAATTAGGAACAAGAAGTTCTAAATCATCAACTTGTTCTTTATATACTTCCGACATTTTCTTTTTAAAATTTTTATCTTTAGTATCCCAATATTCTTTATCTCCAAGTTCTAGTATTATTTCACAAGCAAGATCTTTCTTTTCATTATAAGAAACATTTTCAAAATAATTATTTATCATTCTACTAAGTCTAGATTGTTTTGAATTATATTCTAATCTAGATTCTTCAAATTCAATCAAATATAATTCTTTAACATCATTAAGTGGAGAAGAAGTACCTCTAACTATTTCTATTAATTCTTGATTATTATCATACTTTCTATAATTATGTTTATTTACCTTTGATAATTGTCTTATATTTTGTATAGCATTATTTGGTAGTGAGGTAGTACCACTTATATTATTTTTACCATTTTGTTTTGATATATTTTTTCTATTTTTATCACTACCTAAATGTAGTGAATAAGCAAGTTCACTCATATAATCACTATCCTTTCTTTTGTGATATTTTGTCATCCAAAATTACTAACCCCCTAGGAATTTTGTACGCAAACATACAAAATATCCTGTGGGCTAAGGTTTAACACCTTAGAATCCGTTTAATCAATTTTTAAATTGCTATCGCCACTTTCATTTACTTTCGTAAACAAAACGTGCCACGTATTTTAAAAATCTTCTTTGGTAACATTATCAGGTATTGTTTCAAATACATCTTTAATGTTTACTTTTATATCATTGGGACTATTTTTTGTAGCAAACATTCCCATAGCTATCCAGTTATTATTATCATTGTTATTTTTTTGTAAAGGGAACATTCTTATAGGAACTTCATTTTTAAGTAATGGTCCTATATCTAATTTTTCAGTTTCTTTATAGAAAGCACCTTTATAAAAATTAACTTCATAATATTCATTTAATCTATAAAAATGTTGCATAACTTCTTTAATAGGTAAGTATTCACTATACCTTACATTTGTATCTATACATATACCATTAAAATCATAAGTAAGTTTTCTTTTCTTATCAATATAACCTTTGTTATATAACTCTTCAAAATCACTATAAAAAGTACTTCTAAAATTAACTTGTTTAATCATATACATATTATTTTTAAATTCTAATTCAATATCATCAATATATCTCATAATAATATCTGCTTTAGTTTGTCTATCTAATAAATCCCAATTATCATTAAAAGCATAATATGATATAGGAAGTTTTACTTTATTAATAAAATCCATATCTCTTTTAAGTAATATATCTTCCATTGTAAAATTAAGTTGTTCAGTTTGTGAATTTTCTAATATTTTAGAATTTATAATTTCAATTTGATTTTCTATTAATTTAGATTCTTGCTTAAATTCTTCTTCAGTAAATAATTCATCAATATATGCTTTTCTAATTCTTTCTTTTTTATTATTTAACTTTTTGAGTTCATTCTCTAATTCTATTTTAGGATCATCTACTTTTGATTTTAATACTGGTAAAAAGAATTCATTAACAACATTATCATATTCCAAAATATCAGCAAGCAAAGTTTTAATATGTTCTTCAATTTTATTTTCATGAATATTGTTTTTACAATTTTCACATCTATAATAGAAGTACCATTTATCAGATTTAATTTTATGAGAAGCACCACCAGCAAGAATCCTACCACATTTAGGACATTTTAATTTTTGTAAGAAAATATAAGTCTGAGTTCTCATATAATTTTTTTGATTTTTCTTCTTTTGTACTTGGCAACTTTCCCATAACTCTTTACTTACTATTGGTTCGACGACATCTTTATAATATGTTGGATGATTAGTCCTTTTACCATGAACATAATCTCCTTTATAAACCTCATTTGCTATAATTCTAAGTATTCCAGTATCACACCAATTCGTTTTACCTAATACTTTTTCTTCATTAAAAATAGTAGCAATATTATAATAAGATTTTCCTTCAAAATATAAATTATATATTCTTATTACAATATCTTTAGTAAGTGGATCTGGTACTAATTTTTTATCTATATGTTTATAACCTAGTGGTGCTCTAGCAGGAATATGTCCTTCTTTAATAGCACCAGCAAGACCAACTTTAGTTCTTTCACTAGTTCTTTCTATTTCATTTTGTGATACTGTTGTAAGTAATCTAGCAACCATTTTACCACTTGAATTAGTTGTATTTATTTCTTCATTAGCACAATCTAAGTATGCATTGTTCTCATCAAGAAACTTCATAATACCTTCCATATCATAAACACTTCTAGTAAGTCTATCTAATTTAAGTACAACAATAGTATTACATTTTTTATCTCTTATATCTTGTAATAGTTCTTCAAATGCAGGTCTATAATTGCCTGTTTTAGCACTTATTCCAGCATCTTTATATAGTTTATATATTTCATAACCTTTATACTCACACATTGCTCTTAATCGTTTTTCTTGCTCTGGTAAACTAAATCCTTCTCGTGCTTGATCTTCGGTTGATACTCTAATATATAAACCAGCAATTTTCTTTTCATTATTCATAAAACTTCAACTCCTTTCTAAAAAAAGAGTCAATAGTATCTAGTGAAGTCTAAATACTACTGACTCTTCAAAAAATGTATAAATTTGTTTCCTTATGTATATATTTTATCATATATTTTCTTTTATTTCTAGCGTAGCATTTAGATTTAAATAGATTTTAAATAGTTTTCTAATTCAGATAATTTAATCTTATTAGATAAATTCTCTATAAATATTTCATTAGAATAATTAAAGATAAGAAAAGTAATATTATTGATAATAATTCTATGTGGTTCAATATAGGTAAGATTTGTCTTATCAATTTTTCTTATACTACCGTTAATAATAGTAGGTTCAACTTTAGCAAAATCACAAATAAACTCTAATTTCTTTTTAAGTGATTCTTCTAATGTAATTTCTTCTTTAATAATATTTACCATAGTTCCATCCTTTCTTTTTAGTTAGGATAGTTTTCTAAAACATAAAAAAACTAATCCATTTCTAGATTAGTTATCTATTTAAGCCCGAAAAGTTCGAGCAGATTTCACTATGGAGCAGGTGATGAGAATCGAACTCACGCAGTCAGCTTGGAAGGCTGAGGTTCTACCATTAAACTACACCTGCATCAGTAGGCAATAATAATGATACTATAAAATTGCCTATCTGTCAATTATTTTATGCAAATTTCTTAAAAAAATTACATTTTTTACATAAAAAACAGCAAAAATAATTAATTTTTAATCGAATTAGGATTAATTAAACTAAGACTTACCCTATTCTTTTTTAATGAAATATCATCAACATAGCAAGTAACAATATCTCCAACTGATACAACTTCACTAGGATGTTTAATGTACTTATCTGTCATTTTAGATATATGTACTAGTCCATCATCATGTAAGCCAATATCAATAAATGCTCCAAAATCCACAACATTTCTAACAGTACCCGATAATTCCATACCTACTTTTAAATCTTCTATTTTAAGAATGTCACTTTTTAATAGAGGTTTGTCAAAGTCATCTCTAAAATCTCTATTAGGTTTAGAAAAACATTTAATAATATCTTCTAAAGTATAAATATCTGTGCCTAGTTTTTCACTAACTTCTTTAATATTAATTGCACCAAGTACATCATTAAGTTTCTTACTACCAAGATCATTAATACCAAAGCCATACATATCAAGAAGTTTACTAGCAGTACCATAACTTTCTGGATGAATAGAAGTAACATCCATTGGATTAGTACCATCAATAATTCTCATAAAACCTATAGATTGTTCATATGCCTTAGGAGTTAGTACCTTCTTTTTCATAAGTTCATCTCTAGATAAAACTTTTCCATTTTCTTCTCTGTATTCAATAATCTTATCAATATTACTTTTAGTAAGACCAGAAATATATTTAAGTATAGACCTACTAGCAGTATTAACATTAACACCAACATTATTAACACATTTAGATACAACAAAGTCAAGAGATTCATCTAACTTTTTTTCATTAACATCATGTTGATATTGACCAACACCAATACTCTTGCTATCAATTTTAACAAGTTCAGATAAAGGATCTTGTAATCTTCTAGCAATACTAATAGCACTTCTTTTTTCAACTGTTAAATCAGGAAATTCTTTAATAGCTAAGTCACTAGCAGAATAAACACTAGCACCAGCCTCACTAACAATAATATATTTAATTTCTTTATCTCTGTATTCACTAATAGTCTCAGCTACTAATTTCTCACTTTCTCTAGAAGCTGTACCATTTCCAATAGCTACAATATCAATATTATACTTTTTAAATAAATCTTTTAAAGTTTTCTTTGATTCTTCCCATTTATTATGCGGTTCATGTGGATAAATTACCGAAATATTAAGAACACTAGAAGTAGGACTAACAACAGCAAGCTTACATCCTGTTCTAAATGCAGGATCAAAACCAAGTACAGTAACATCTTTCATTGGTGGAGTAAGAATTAAATTCTCTAAATTTTCTCCAAACACCTCAATAGCGGCCTCTTCACTAACTTCTTTAAGTTCACTTCTAACTTCTCTCTCAATACTAGGAATAATTAATCTCTTATAACTATCTCTAATCGCAGTCTTAACAATATCACTAGCCATAACTTTATCATTTTTAATAATTTTATTTTCTAAATATGAAATAATATAATCATCATCAACTACTACATTAACACTAAGTACTCCCTCTTTTTCACCTCTATTAATAGCAAGTACTCTATGCGGTTTAATAAATTTAACTCTCTCTTCATAATCATAATACATTTCATAAATACCATTTTCATCAGTACTATTCTTTTTGAGTTTAGTTTTAATAATACCATGATTCATCATATTATTTCTAATCCATTTACGATAACTAGCATTATCACTAATCCATTCCGCTATAATATAACTAGCTCCAGTGATTGCTTCATCAACACTTTTAACATTATCATTAAGATAAGACTCTGCTATCTTTTTAACATCAATATCTTTAAAAGACATAATAATTTTAGCTAGAGGTTCTAATCCATTCTTAATAGCCTCTGTAGCCTTAGTCTTTTTCTTTTCTTTATATGGTCTATAAATATCTTCTACTTCTACTAATTTTTCACACTTTAAAATATTATCTCTAATTTCATCAGTTAGTAAACCTTTCTCATCAATTAATCTAATAACATCTTCTTTTCTTTTTAATAAATTTTCTTGATATTCATATACCTCATTAATACTTCTAATCTGTTCTTCATCTAAAGCACCAGTAACTTCTTTTCTATATCTAGCAATAAAAGGTATTGTAGCTCCTTCTCCTAATAACTTCAAAGTAGCAATTACACTATCTTTTTTTATACCTAAATCATTAACTATTCCATTTATGATAACATCATTCATTATTTATATCTCCTATCTATCTTAATTTTTTCCCTGTTTTTTCACTATAACTATCATCTATATATTTATCTCTTTCATTATCAAATCCAGTATCAACTTTATTCTCATTTTTAAGTCTTGTCATTTTAATAATAACAATAGGAATATTAAGTCTCTTACTTTCCATTATATCTTTGTCTCTTATTTCATCATAAACAACTATAAAATCAGGTTTCTTAATATTATATTCCTTATTTTCATTTTGTAAATTAACTAATTCTATTTCACTATACCAATTACTACCATTAACTAACTCTTTTGAAGTCATAATTCTATTAACATATCTACTAACAGCGGTATTACTACTATAAACATCTCCACTAAAGGCATCCTGCTCTAACATATGAATAACAGTATCATTATCAAAAGAATTATATCCATAAATAATACCACCCTCACCATGTCCATAAGTATCGCTATTTTCATCAGATATTATTGAGTAACAGTTTCTTCTATTATTACTTTTATCTTTATATATTCCTTGCATTCTAACAAGCATAGTATATTTACTATCTCTTAAATCATATATTTTAACATCATCTATATCATTTGATACTAATTTATCATCACATTTAGATAAATCAATTAAATCTTTTTTAATCATATCATAAGATATATCTTTAAGTTTTCTTAAATCATCATAAAAAGAAACACTAATATTTTTATCATATAACTTATTGAATAAATTTATCTTATCTTCACAAGAAATTTTATCAAAATTTAGAATCATTTGATAAAAATCTATTTTATCATTATCAAGAACTTTATCTTCAGCATCTAACTTACTATTATATCTAAGCATTTCTTTAATATTAAGCCAAACATTATAAATATTATCACAAAACAAAGCATCTACAACCACTTCACTAATCTTTCTATTTACTTCCCCCTTCAATTCTTTTTTAAGACTATCTAAATCCACAAAACAAGCATTACCATTTTCATCATAATCATTATGTTTTAGAAAAATTCTCCTAATATCATTACTATAAATAAAAGAATTAGCCCGATATTCATACATTAAACTTGGGTTATTAATAATCTCACCATATACTTTAAAAAGTCCACTATCACTATCATATTCATTAAGTAATTCTTTATAATATTTATCAAGTTTCTTTTTTATTATCAAGTAGTCATTATTCACTTCTAGTGCATTAATATTTCTTCTAAAATCAATAAAACTATCACTTTTTAATTTATCAAAAAACTTATCATTAAGTAAAATTTCTCTATTAAACTTAACATTATAATTAACAAGATTGACAATATTAAAAAATTTATCAAATAAGTAAACTGCCCTATTATCATTTTCAAAGAAAGAGGAAATATTTGTTATACTTAAATAAGGTAATATTTTGACTATTGTTTCATCTTTAAAATTTTCATCTAGTAATTTTGCCTGCTTATCACTACCAATACAAGAAAGAAATTGAAGACCCTTACCAGCAGCAATTAGATTCATATCTTCCATTTTATAAATTATTTTAGCAATATCCTCATAATCAGCATCTGCAAATATTGAATATACATCATCAGATATAGATACAAATTCTTTAAATAAATTATCATTATTAAAAATATATTGAAGTGTTTTATCCATATTTTTTTCTGTTAAACAAACAAATAATTTATATTCGCCATCATGCTTTTTATAAAAATTATGTATAGTATTATAATCTAAAATAGTAAAAAAATCATCAATATCAATCATATTAAATAACCATCTAAAATTTTTATATGTATCTCCTTCGTTGCAGGTCTTAAGTAATTCTCTTCTTAATTTATCCCTAACAAAAGGAATATTAAATACCCTCTTTCTTTCATCTTCTCCTAAGTAGCAGACCTTACTAACTAATTTCATTACATCAGTATCATTAACTAACTCTCTATCATTAAAATCCATCAAAATCACCTTCCATTATCATTATCACTAACATATCCGATAACCTTATCACCATATTTATCTCTTATTTCATCTATAACACTCTGAAGTTTATCATTATCTAACATATTCTCATTATTATTAAAATTATCAAAGATAGATAACTGTTTCTTTCTCACTGTAGAAAAGCCACTAATAAATACACAAACACTTCTAATACCATCATCATGATTCCATAAATTATCAAATATTCTGCAAGCATTATCATATATTTCTTCATCAGCTGCGATACTAAAATCTAATTTTACTTGTTTACTAACTTTATCAAAATAGTTATATTTAAGCCAAATACCAATAGTATCAGCATACATTTTATTGTATCTTAATTTTTTACCAATATCACAAGACAAATTATGAATAACATCATGTATCATACTAATATCATGATAGTTATAAGGAAGTACTGTCGAAGAAGAAATACTTTTCGCAGCTTCTCTTTCATAATAAACAGGACTATTATCAATACCATTAGCATAGTCATGCATCATCTTACCCATAGACTTAAATTTTCTAGTCAACATATCAACATCATAATTAGCTAGTTCCTCAATCGTGGTAATTCCCATCTCATGAAGCTTTTTACTACTAGCTTTACCAATCATAAATAAATCATCAACTTTAAGAGGAAACATCTTTTCTTCTACTTCATCGCTAAACAAAGTATGTACCTTATTAGGTTTCTCAAAATCAGAAGCCATCTTAGCAAGTAATTTATTATTACCAACACCAACATTAACAGTAAAACCAAACATTCTATAAATATCATCTTTAATCTTATAAGCAATTTTAACAGGATCCCCAAAAAGTTCCATACTGCCAGTATAATCTAGAAAACACTCATCAATACTATATCTTTCAATAATATCAGTATATTGACATAAATAATTATACATCTTATCCGAAAAATACTTATATAACTTATAATTAGGTTTATATATTTCTAAATAAGGACATTTTCTTCTAGCAGAATAGATAGCCTCCGCGGTAACTACCCCCTTCTTTTTACAAGGATTACTTTTAGCAAGAACAATACCTCTTCTCTGTGACTCATCACCTGCTATAATAGCATATCTATTTCTAATATCATATTTATATCCTTTTTTAAGCATATATACAGCAGTCCAACTAAGAAAAGCATTATTTACATCAATATGTAAAATAATCCTATCCATATTACACCTCTATATAATAATCAGTCTTATATACTTTACCATCTATACGATAGTAGATAGTATATTTACCTTTTAATCCATTTAAATTAACATACTTAGTATCTTTAACTTCATATATTCTCTTATCAAATAACTTATCAAGTATTAAGTAAACCTCTTTACCAGTATTATTATATATACTAATTCTATTAACATCCATCTTAATATTAATATCTTTACCATCATATTTATCATACCTAATAATAGAAATATCTTTATTATATTTATTCGTAGTAGTTAGTTTACCATATCTAACTCCTTTTACAATTTTATATTCACTAATACCATCATAAAAAGAATAAATATTACTCTTCTCAGAAGATTCTACTTCACTAAACTTCTTATCCTTAACACTATAAAATTTATCTTCCTTACCAACAATAACATTACCATTTATAACATTAATATAACTATAATTATCATTCTTACCTAAATTACTAATAGTACCAGTCTGACTATCTATCATAACAATATTCTTAGATAAAGCATAAATATTACCATCATCATAAATACTATTACCATAATAATCATCACTAAGTAAATATTCACCATATACTTTACCTAAAAGATTCATTCTATATATACCAGTACTATGATTATCTTCAGTATAACTATCATTACCAATAATAATATTATCTTTATATACGGTAATATTACCATAGTATTTTTTATTTAAATACCATCTAACATTACCATTACTATCACTAGCATAAGGATAATTACCATTGTAAAAAGAATAATTACCATCATATAAAACCTCACCAAAGTCATCAGGTAATTTATCAGTCTTAATATTAATAACTTTCTCTTTATTTTCACTTCGTAATACAATAGTATTATCATAATCAGCATATAATCCATATATAGGTATAATATGATGTTTATTCTTACCAAAAGTATAGTTAATATCTCCATTAACAGATATACTAACTTCACTATAATCACTAGTTTCAAACATAGCAATACCAGTAAGTGGGCTATTACCATAAGGATTAATAATAACATTAGGATTATCTAAACTATAACCATATCCATTAAAATATACTTCTTTATTACTTTGAACACTAAGTATATCCTTCTCCTTCTTTATACTAGTATTACCAGTAACTATATTACTTCCTACTATTGTAATAATTAAAATAAATATTAAAAATCCACCAATAAATATATAACTTCTTTTCATACTATCACATAATATATTATACTAAAAAATAGCCTAAAAATAAAGGCTTTTATAATTATTTTAGTAAGTTCACACTTCGTTGTTCACTTCTTTTTGAAGCCATTAAAGTCTTCAAAAAAATAATTTTGAGCTTATAATCTCAAAATTAATAATTTATATTTTAAAAATAATTAACCATACTAATAATATAATTAAAGTATAAGGAGGAACTATGAATCTAAAAAAAATAAAGATACTAGCGGTCATAGGAATATTTATTATATCATTCCTATCGCACTTTGCTTATGAAATATTTCCTAATATAATATTTTCCTTCATCTTCCCAGTAAACGAAAGTATCTGGGAACATATGAAAATATTATTTACATCAACACTACTATATGGAATAATAGACTATCTCTTACTAAAAAAATATAACATAAAACATAACAACTTTCCTTTTCAATTATATTTTACTTCACTAATAGGAATACCTATATACTTAGTAATATACTTACCATTATATAATTTACTAGGAGAATCTCCATTTATATCAATATCATTATTATTAATAGTATACATAATAACTCAAATAGTAAGTTATAACATACTAAAAGAAAAAGAATTAAAAATACTAAACTTAATAACTATCCCAGTAATATTATTATCATACTTAGGATTTATATATTTAACATATAACCCACCACATACTTATATCTTCTACGACATTACTGAAGATAAATATAGTATCAATGATTATATAAAACTAGAATAAAATATAGGTCAAAACACCTATATTTTTATTTATCAACAACACCTGTGGATAAAAAAAGAAAATACTATATTTTCAAGTATTTTCTTACTGCTTGATAACTTCCTATCATACCAACAACAATACCAATAAGAAGTAATATACCAGATACATTATAAATAAATGGCATAGGAGCAACTAAAGTAGCAAGTGAAGAATTAAATAACTTACCACCAAAGAAATCATATAAAGTAGTATAACCAAATATTGTAATAATAATTGGAATAACAGCACCAATTATACCTATAAATAATCCTTCAATAATAAATGGAATTTTAATAGATATATTTGAAGCACCTACTAATCTCATAATTTCAATTTCTCTTTTTCTAGAATATATAGCAAGCTTAATAGTATTAGCAATTAAAAATGCTGTAACAAGTACTAAAGAAGCAACTGCTACTATACATACTTTCTTAACTACATTAAATACTACTATTAATTGATGAACAATATCTTCACCATAATTAATATTATTAATTTTATCTTTAGTAAAAGATAAATTTTTAACCTCTTTAATAGTATCATCAATTTTCTCTATTTCTTTAACTTTAAACATATAACTATCAAGAAGTGGATTAGTTTCTTCAGTCCATCTATCAACAGTAGAAGCAAATATTTCATTGCCATTTTTTAATTCATTTGCAGACTCTGTCTTACTTTTAAACATAATAGAACTATCCTCTATATTAGTAATAGATTTAAGTTCATTTAATATTTTAGTTTCATCTTCTTTAGTAGTATCTCCCTTTAAGAACATAACTACAGTAACATCTTTTCTAATAGAATCCGAAAAGTTTTGTACATTCATAGATAAAACTAAAGATACTGCTACTACTATTAAGGTAATAGTAATACAAGAAATAGAAGCAAGTGATAACGAAAAGTTTCTAAATACTCCATGAGCAGCATCTCTAAAATATCTTTTCAAACTCCTAAGCCCTCTCATTGTAGTAGCCTCCCTTCTCAATATCACGTGCAAGTCTTCCATGATCAAGAATAACAACTCTCTTCTTCATTCTATCAACAATATCTCTGTCATGTGTAGCCATTATAATGGTAGTACCCATAGCATTAATTTGTTCTAAGACTTTCATAATTTCCATTGAAGTATCAGGATCCAAGTTACCAGTAGGTTCATCACAAATAAGAAGTTTAGGTTTATTAACAATAGCCCTAGCTATAACAACCCTTTGTTGTTCACCACCAGATAATTGATCAGGATATTGTCTAACTTTATTTTTAAGTCCTACCAAATCAAGTACCTCAAGAACTCTTTTTCTAATTTCTTTTTTGTCATAACCAAGCACTTCCATTGCAAAAGCAACATTTTCATATACAGTAAGTTTAGGAAGTAATTTAAAGTCTTGGAATACAACACCTAGTTTTCTTCTTAAAACGTATACCTTTCTATTTTTTAACTTTGCAACATTAATACCCCCAATAATAATAGAACCTTTATCCGGTTTTTCTTCTCTATATAACATCTTAATAAGAGTTGATTTACCACTACCAGAAGCACCTATAACAAATACAAATTCACCCTTTTTAATACTTAAATTAAAATCATATAAAGCAACAGTACCTGTTTTATAAGTCTTCTGAACATCACTTACTCTAATTAACTCCATAAAACATACCTCCACATCATAAACAATTATAACATTAATTAACTAATTTTAAAATACTAAAAATAAATTTTACATAATTTCCCATACTATATCTTATTAGCAACAGAATAACT
>OLSD01000464.1_pt1 | contig 41497 bp, 50 predicted proteins | sample 1672211 | NCBI WGS metagenome assembly OLSD01 (sample SAMEA3136659, study PRJEB25190) | human gut metagenome | reverse complement strand
CTATACCGGCATATAAGAACTTTTGAAAAGATAGTCAAAAATTACTTTGTGATTTATAGAAAATACTGCTGCATAAGCGATTTCTTTAATGTTTCCAATTCATCTAAGCTTTGCTGGATTGCCAATTTCGATTTGTCGATTTTACTAACAAAAGCTGCAAAATTATTTTGTAAATCAGTAGGTGGCAATGGAATAGCTAGTTGTTTTAGTTTTTGCATAGAAATATTATACATCGACCCACTCGTTCCTGTAGCTTCACTAGAAAGTTTATTTCTTATAGACCTGCTACTCAAAACATACTTTATAAAATAGATATTTGCTAATTCATTAAATCGAATTCTCCATAATTTATCTGGCAAAATTAATTCAGGAAAATCTTTGGATATTATTACAGTAGCTCCTACCATTTCTTTTGTATTCGCTCGACTAAATAATAGGTCATCTTTATGAGGGTAAATATATTTCTTTATATTTTTTTGATCTTCTAGAACTTTACATTCACTTGGAATAAAAAAACCTTTTGTTACTGCGCTGACCTTCAATACAGCAATCTCACCTTCTAATTTATCTCGTTGTATCCCATTTCCGCTCCAACCGGATTCAATAGATTGAATTACTTTCTCTAGGTACACAGTATTCCATCGCTTACTAGATTCTTCTACATCCCCAAACATCTCGATAAACCGTGATTTGACAAACAGATCAAGTTTTTCCAATTGATCTTTGCGATATTGAATGATATTATCAAGTCTACTCATAATATCTATAATTCTTTTTTGTTCAACCATCTGAGGTATCTTAATCTCTAATTTTTTCAGAGCTGTGACAGTAAAGCTGGCTTGATTAACAGACTTTTTAGTTATATTGGGTATTTGTTTTAAAAACAAGTTGGAATCAAAGAAATACTTTGCATACAACGGTAGGATAACTTCCGAATTTGCCCTAAGCATAAGTAAATTCATACCATGAATTATTTTTTCATTACCTTTTTTTATATATAATGCCGTTTTCCCTAAATGTTTTTCACTATTAATATGTGACATTAATATATCCCCTGATTGTAAAACATAACTTTCATATTCCGTTATGTCAAAAACATTTGCATACCCTAGTCTATTCCTATCAATAACTCTATTAGAGATAGTTTCAATCCTAGTTATCGGGAAGCCATTAGCACCATCAATTTGCTTTATAGAAGCGCCATTTCTAATTATACTAAACACTTCTCCCAAAATTGCCATCACAACATTCCCTCCAGCTCCTTTAACCCATTAGCAATCTCAACTTCAATTCTTTTTAACTCTGCCATAATCTCACTTGTCGGCGGATATTCAACTGGTACATACTCAACCTTTTTATACTTGTTAATGGATAAGTCATAGTCATTGTCAATGATTTCCTGTTTCGCTACAAAGAAGCTCTTCTCGGTACGCTCTCGCTCTTTTTCTGCTTCTAAATTATGGAAGCGAGTAATAATATCAGGAATGTCATTCTCCTTCACCTCATTACGCTTATCATCTAAACTGTAACCATCAGCTTCCATATCATAGAACCATACATTTTCAGTGCCACCAGTACCAGTCTTCATAAATACAAGAATAGCTGTAGAAACACCTGCATATGGCTTAAATACGCCTGATGGCATGGAAATAACAGCCTGCAAAACATGGTTTTCTATCAATTCCTTACGCATTGCTTTATGAGCTTTAGAGCTGCCAAACAATACGCCATCAGGAACAATGCAGGCGCAACGACCGCCTTTTTTCAACATACGCAAGAAAAGAGCTAAGAAAAGCAATTCCGTTTTCTTGGTATTGATAACAGCCTTTAAGCTAGTGCTGATAGTCTCTGCGTCTACAGTACCCTTAAACGGAGGATTTGCCAAGCAAACAGTATATTCGCTATCAATATCGTTCTTCTCAGATACACTGTTCTTATAATCAAGCTCAGGATGGGTAATGCCATGCAGCATTAAGTTCATAGCACTTATGCGCAGCATACTATTATCCGTATCAAAGCCTGAAAATGTCGTACTATTAAAGCGTTCCCATTGGTCGTCAGTCATTCGCTCGCCATACTTAGCGCGAATATGTTCAGCAGACGAAATCAAAAAGCCGGCCGTACCGCAAGCAGGATCACAAATAGTATCATCAGGATTCGGATCAATAAGAGCAACCATCATATCACGAATATGCTTTGGCGTACGGAACTGACCATTCGTACCCGAAGAAGCAGCTTTACTCAACATGTACTCGTAAAGATCGCCTTACATATCCAATTCACCAATATCATGTTGATAAAGATCATCTAATCCAGTAATAACCTTTACTAAAACCTCTGGTGTCGGCAATTCAAACAAAGCGTCTTTCATAAATTTGGAAAACGCACTTTGAATGCTCTGGTCTTTATTAGGATCATCAGGAATGGGTATAATTTTACCAATTTCATCAACATCCGGCAACTGGCCATACTTCATTTCTCTAATAGCCGGGAAAACCTTTATTCTTATGGTATTAAATATAACTTCTGGATCGGCGGTTTTAAAATTACTCCAACGCATTCCTTGTCCAGAAGCAGTTTGAGGAAAAATCATTTCCACCTTAGCATTAGGATTACGTCTTCTCAATGAATTAGCTCGCTTTTCGTTGTCGATTTCCTTCTCATCCAGCTTACGAATAAACATCAGATATGTAATCTGCTCTATAACCTTAAACGGCATAGTGAGACCACCAGCCCAAATATCTTCCCAAATTTTATCAATCTTATTTTTAATCACACCTGTAATCATACAAATATCCTCCCTATACGGCTAAAATCTTCTCCACCTTATAAAAAATATACCTTTTTACTATGCCAAAATCTGTCTATCTAGATTTGCCTTCTCGAAATTTTTCACCATTTTATAAAAAGTGGTTTTAGCCAAACCTTCAAGCTTCATAAATTCAACAGCTGTTATCTTACCAGACTTCCAACGTTTATAGTTGGTAGGAAATGTATTACTAAACTTGGTCCTTGGTCTTCCGTAAGGTCTGTTTTCAGCAAGGCATAGGTTAATCCCTTCACGTTGACGCTCCTTTATACTATCTCTTTCAAGTTCATATAAGGCTGCAAACATAGTCAAAGCAAATTTTCCTTGTGGTGTTGACGTATTAAAATTTTCTTTTATGCTAACAACGCTAACTTTTTTTGCACTCAAAGCTTTCATCATATTCAAAAAATCACTAGTGCTACGAGCCAAGCGACTTATGCTCTCGATGTATAAAACATCACCTTCGCGCAAATATACCATCATTTCCTTTAGCTGCGGTCTATCGGTAATATTTTTACCGCTAACTTTCTCTTCAAAAATCTTGTCCAGATTTATATGCGCATTATCAAAACACTGGTGTTGTCGTCCAGTATTTTGGTCTTGAGCACTGACTCTGATATAAGCGATATTAGCCAAACTAACTCCTCCGTTCCTAAAAGTTTTTAAAAAAAGTTGAACGTTCTCATAAGCTAATACTAACATTTCCGAACGTGTTTGTCCATGTTTTTTATAAGTTCCGTAATGTGTACATTTTCGAACGCACCCCAATATAAACTCTTGATACCATATCATAGCATTACCGATTTACACATATCTTTTTTATGTATTATCCCTTCCCTGCGCATGCAACATTTTATGACACTCACTATGTAATAATACCAGTCGCTTTAAACATTCCGCAGCTTCGTTCGGAAACCTAAAAAAGCACCACTCACAATTTGGTACTGTTTCGCTACACCGATTGCCATTATGCGGGATATTAACTTTAAATTTTTCATTGGGTATACAACAACACCTCAAATAATTAATGTGATGTACACATACACCTTGAATATAATAAGGCAGCTGCTTGCCACAATAAGGACATATCCCATATTGTCGATAATATAACCGTTCCCTGACAAATCTATTTCTAGTACATCTATTAAAATTCATAAACGCTTCTTCTCTCTTTTGTAGCTCATAACTCTTCCTTGCTTCGCTAAATCCAACCTCTGGAATTGTTGGTGTTATTAAATTCAATCCATAATAGTCCATTTCCCGACATCTCCTTTATTTTAAGATGCCTGAATCATCAGCGTGGCTGACGCAGTTAGTCATAGAGCAGAGTTCAGCGAAGCGCAGCGTAGCTGAAAAGCTCTTGACTTACTGCGCCAGCTGCGCTACTGAATTGCTATAACACTCATTATAATGCTATAATTATCTTGAAAAGTTATAATCACCGCAAGGAGAATATTCCATGAATAACATAGACATGCTCATTTCTGATTTTATACCACAATTACTTCAAACATTTACTGCTTCCAATGTCAAAGAAATATTATTATATGGCTCTGTCGCAAGAGGAACAGCAACATCAGAATCAGATATAGATATAGCGGTAATTCTAGACGATTATACGGATAAAATGCATGACAAGATGATTGACTGTGTTGTGGATTTAGAATTAAGATACAATAGAGTTATATCTGTACTCCTGATATACAACAAACAATTTAATGACTGGGGTAACATTTCACCGTTTTTAATAAATATCAAAAAAGACGGGAAGGTATTATGGAAATCGACATTCTGATATGTCAATGGGTACCCAAAATACTCTTGCTCTTAATATCTTCTAATGATATAATTTACTTAGTTGCACGGGTAGCTTCGCGTTAGCGTTGAGTTCGTGCCTAGCTGTGTGAGCCAGTGGCATCTGTCGAGCTTGACAGGTGCTTTTTTTTATTATGAAAGAGGTGATCCTTATGCCAATATTATATTCCTATACTCCTGAAGAAGTTGAAAAATTCAAGGCTAAATTAAAACAAGCTGAAGAAAGAGCTGCATTGTTCGAACAAGCTTACAAACAAGAGCAAGCGAAAAACGCTAAGCTGCAGCAACAGCAAAAAGCAGATTAACATGCTCATTATTTAGCATGTAAATCTCTCACATCGCCTTGTATATTGCTTAATACAAGGAGCTTTAAATTTATATCTGTTTAAGCTCGTAATTGCTCGCTAACTCATAATAGCCTGCTTTTACGAGCTTTTCTTTTGGCTGACCTATTTAGAGTGCCGTGTTTCATGCATCTGAGCGGCGTGGTGGATTTGCAATACTTAGTTATAGCCAATGCTGAGCGAAGATAGAAAAGGCTGGGGCAAGCCCCAGGCTTTGAACACTATGTTAGATTTCTACTTTTTTATCATATTCTACAGAAGTACAAGCAAGTACATCTGTTGCTGCTCCTGTATTTGCTGAGATTTCTCAAGCCCTACCTGTAAAAACTGCTCCTGCTAATGTTGCTGCAACTTGTTCTTGCAATTTACGAGAGTGAAATAATTTGAATATGAAAAAAGACCGCCGGCGGCGGTCTTTTTTCATATGGGGACGTTTTAACGGGTGCCTGTTTGACGCTTACGAACAATCTTATCATAGGAAAGTTTTCCTGTTGCAAAATCGAGCTTTGTTATAATCTTTGTAGGTTGATCATCAATATATCTTTTAAGAATGTCGTTATTCATGCTATTCCCCTCCGAATATTATCTACATGCTTAATATTTGAGCAAAGCCTTTATGGAATCCATAATTTGCTCGTAAGTAATATTCTTTGCATAGGAAAACTGCTTGCGGTATTTATCCCACATCGTTTTGAGTTCCGGACTTTCTTCAATGTTATGAAGAATACTTGGAACATCTGCGATCTGATTTGTAGTACCGCGGTGATTTGCCGTTGCTTTCAATGCATCCTCAAAGACCGTAATATCAAATTTCTGCGTTGTAGTCAGTATGTAGGCATCGTAAAAATCTCTTGGACGGGTGTTGAATATGCCGCGTCGCAAAATGGTTTCCACCTTTTCCGCCATAACTGTTTCAATGTTGTATGCCCAAAGCTCGTATGATTTCTCGTCATCAAAAATCTCGGAGAAATTGTACTGCACCGCATGAGGCGTAATTACGTCTCCGGTGGATACATCAATGCTAAGCGGTGTTAGCATAATATCGAACCTGGCATTTAGCATGACACGATATCCGCCGTAAATGTCATCTTTACGGATGGGAGAGATTGTGCCAATTTCATACACAACGCCGTCATCGAATGCGATGCTGCAGATGTCTTCCAACGCACTGCGAATTGCTTCCGGTGTTAAAGGAAGGTTTTTGAGCGTAGTATCCATATCCATCGTTGCGCGGTTGTCGAGACCAACAATCGCTGCTACCAACATTCCACCCTTTAATACAAATTTTTCTTTGTATTCAGAAGCAGACAAACGGACAAGCAAACGCTCAAACATATAGTTCTGCAAAATGACCTGTGCAGGAATATTTTTCTGCTTGGCAATATTGCGAATTTTCGCTTTCAGACTCATTGCTTTACTCACAGAAGCACCTCCAAATACTGACGCAGGATATTAGACACTCGCATCTTTTTTGCGTAAGAGTTTAGTTTGTTCAAATCTTTCTTTGGGTTAGCTGCATACAGTTTTAATGCCGCAAGGAAAGTTTCTGTTCCCAACTTGTTGCGACTGCGGATTATATCGCAGACCGTGCGTTCAAGATCGTATGCGGTAACATCATTTCCTGCAGATGTCTTCATCGTTGTTTTGCCAAGCTCAAATAATTCGGGTTTGATGTAATATACCTTGCATTCAGATTTGATTGCTGCAGATGGAATACAACCGGACGGTGCTGTAACCGTATGCTCGAATGGGGTTCTGTCTGAAATCCCATGAAGGTAAAGGGCTGTTTCATGAGAAAATATTACTCTTTCAGAACGATTACTGATTGTCAACAACTCATCCTGCATATCATCAGGAAGAATGTATTGACCTTTTACAATGCGTTGTATTTTATCTTCTTTGCACAACTTATAAAGCATTGCTTTGGATATGCCATGTTGTGCTGCTATTTTTGTTTTGATAATTCCGCCATGCGATTTTGCAATAGCGGTAAGTTCAGTCATGTAATCCATACACTCACCTCAATTACGTCAACTCAATAATATTATATTTATAATTACGATGTAAGTCAACAGCTTCGAGCACTCATTCGAAAAATATTTAATAAGGGTACACCGTTGGGCAAAAAAAGAGTCGGCATTTTCATACCAACTCTACTAATTTGATTTCGACAATATCGCCTAGTTTTTTATTGTTTTGGCTTATTCCTATAATCTAAAGGTCTTTTCCTTCATGTACTTGACCGAAGCCGTTCTTGATTTGCTCTATACTTCTATCAAGCTTAGCAAGGTATTCTGCATTGCGGACATTTTTCATAAGCTGATTATAATTATCAAAGCTCATAATAACAATGCTCTTTGATTTTTTACGAGTAACAATAATAGTTTGATTATTATCACTTGCTTCCTCACAATAATCTTTTAAATTGTTTTTGAGAGTAGAGTAGTTTATAGCTAACATAGTTATAGGCCTCCTTTGCTTCAAGAATGTAAGACAAAATCAGTGAATTTGTTCATATATACCAACGCGCTATATTTACCAAACTCACCAATGCCCACAATATCTATACTTTACGTAGTGTAGCTCTTCCAATAACAGCTTGTTTAACAGCGGAGTGCATGCAAGTATCGTAAGCCCTTCATTGTACCATGGCAAGGTTTTTCTATAATCAGCTAAAATCTCTTCAGCCTCTGAATTGGTGAATCGTCTCACAATATCCTCTTTTTCAATTCTTATCAACAAATGCAAGAGGACATTATGGACTAAAGTTGTATTGAATACAACATTCATACGAGCAAGTATAAATATTACAGCAAAATCTAAAAACAACAGCTTATAAAACAAATTAATATCAGTATAAATCTGCATTTTTACTGGGAGTATGAATAAAGCTAAGCTTATCAAAAATAAAACGATATCGTATATTTTTTCTAGCTTACTTTTTCTCCAAAAAATGCCATAGCCAGATTTGTTAATACAAATGTACGATGAAAATGTCATTTTTAGCTCAAAATATCGAATTGCCAATAAACATCCTATCAATCCTTCAGCAAATAAAAGCGTCATTAATACCGGTTCAACCATCTCATCCACTCCTTGCCTTTATTATAGCAGAGTATGATATATTAGTCTATTGTTTTTACGTTAAAATCATATACAATAACAGCGATTATCATAACTATAAATATAAATATAATTATAGTTAGTGTCATAACGTTAATTATAGACATAACTATGGTTAGCATTATAACTTCAATTATTGATATAACTATAGTTAGTAGACTAATATAGGTGACTTTTATAATCACACTACCTAAGCTTACATGTCCCACTCGCTACTCTTTCGACTGTTAAGGCTTACGGTCATTTTATTCCGTTTTATGTTTTCCTTGCCTGCATTTATGATATTGCGTAACAGATTATTTATATCATTCCTTGCGTCAAATATAACTGATGCTCCGTTGCCAAGTTCTGGAGCACGATATTTAGATTTCATTCTGTAATGCAAGTGCGGGTTTATTTTCCTGCCAACTTCGATAATCTCTTTTCGCAATTCTCTGTACTCATTATTTAATTTGAGTAGATTCAATTTTTGATCCTCCATGTCTTTACTTTGTTCGAGCATTTCTTTTATCAATTTTTTATACCATTTATCACCTGCTTCAGAGCTGATGAAGCTGTGTATTTCCGCATCTTGTTTTTCATAATCAGTTTTTAGGATTCTGTAAGCTCGTCCTTTTTCGTTATATTCTGCTCGTATATTATTGGGCATAGATTCTTTGGGACCGTATAGGCTTAAGATTTCTTTAAGTCTAGTTTTAAGGCTGATTATTGCTTCACCTTCTTTTTGCAATTTTTCGAATCTGCCGCTGGTCATAATATTAAGTACCTTGCTTGGCATTTGATCAATCGGAGTTATTGTTTTTTCAATTCTTATAATTGCAGATTCGTTATATTTTATTTGGTTGTTAACTGAACCAAGTAATTTTACAAAATCTTTTCTGATGATTTCGCCGGACACAGTAAGTTCGGCTAATCGTTTTTCACTATATTCCTTTTCTTTACGTTCTAACTCAATTTGTTTTTTGTATTTTAATTCAGCAGCTTTACGTGCTTTTTGAATTTTATCTATAATAACGCCAAAAGCCTTGGCACTAATTTGATAAATTTTGTCCAAGGTATTGTCGATATTATCTTGATCATAACCATTTTCTTCAATGATTTTTTTGGTTTTATATGCGAGAGCCGGGCCGAGATGTTCTTGGGGAGTACGGTTTAAAAATTCAAACATATCTTCATCACCAGCAGCAGCTGCTATATCTCGTTGCGCTTTTAAAGTTTTGCAGGATACAACTTTATCTATTCCATGAGTTTTATATTTGGCATTAACCATGTCTTCCCAGGATTGACGAATCAACTTTAGATTATCTTTGCTTTCTGTATATCCAGAAAATCGTCTATCTTTTTGATAGCCACCATTTTTAGGATTTTTAGCATTGTATCTTTTAAAAAATTTAGAGGGTGATTTGGCTTTTACCATTTCATCGTCTACAATACGTTCGCAAATCATTATATGTGCATGTATTTGTTCTTGATAGTCGTCGAATGTAGCAGGCTTGCTATGGATAGCATATGCCCATACTTTATTATTCCCTATATGGGTAGTAATAAAATCATTTACCAGTTTTTCGTTTTCTTTGTGCGTTAGCTCATTTGGTAAAGCTATTTCGAATTCTGTATAAGCTCTGCCATTAGCACGTTCATACTTATCCGCACATGCAAAAAATACAGATGCAGACATAGCCCAATGCGGGAGATTGGCATCTTTATAGACCAATTCTTCCGCACGTTTTCCTCCACTGTAGCGTCCCTCACGCAGGATATAATCTGCGTGCTGCTTTGCAGTACCCACTTTTCCATTTTTAAGACTTAAGTGATATGTTGCCATGGTTGCTTTCTTCTTTCTAAAATAAAAAATCCTTAAGCAATTCCTGCAGATATAATCTGCAATTGATGAGGGACCAATGGTCCTCATCCTCCTTGCTTAAGGATTGTGTTATATTTTATTATTTTTAGCATCCTCGCACTGCGTTTCCACCAAGGCATAGCCTTGGTACTGGAAACGCGTAAGTGCGCCTAACGCTACGCGTAGGAAGAGAACGTAAAAATCGTTACTCCCTTATTTTATTTTAGCACAGTCGTTTGCCACGTTAAAGGGCTTTTTATGATATCATTGCACAAAAAAGTCCTAGCTTTTTAATAGCCAGGACTCAACTTTAAAGCTATTATTAACTTATACAAACCATCCTTCTAAAAAAATCCCTAAAGTAATCCGGTCCGCTTTCCCATAATCCAGTTTCGAAATTATATAAAGCAGTATAGGCTTCAGAATTAAGAATTTTATTTCTAGCTTCTTGCCAAGTAATACCTTCTTCGTCAGCCATATCCATAATAGCATCAGTTAGAATCAGATCGGCACAAAACCATTTTTTCTCAACACTCATATTAGTCTCACTCGCAAATTTTTTTTTATTCCAAGCTTTAACCTTATCATCAGTAACTTTTAATATCTCCAAGGCATCATAGTTATCTTCAATATGTTTCCATGTACCGTACATCTCAAATAATTTATTAACATCAATATGTGACATTCCTAAAACTCCACAAATCATTCTAAAGAAACGTACTTCACTAAAAACAACTTCATTAATCATAATTACATTTCTCCTTACTAATAATATTATATCTCACGCAATAATTCCCTAGCCGAATAACACACTCAGCGTACTGGTACTTTATAGTTAACAATATTTTCTATAGACAACGCTCTTGTCGTAAGATAATATTTACTCACTCCATTAGTCCATTGCATTTCTATTGTTGTGGTGATCCATTGTTTGTCTAGTAAAACTTCAAAAATACTACCACAATGCAATTCTCGTTCATATCCCTCCCCTTTAACTATATACCTATCAATTTGACGATTATACACTAATTGTTTCATATCAATTTGCCCTCCTTATTCGTCCGTATCAAGCAGTTTGCCCCATGCATCCGCAGCAGTTTTTTCCATTTCCTCTAGCACATGCGCATATATGTTGAGTGTAACTGTTGTACTGCTATGTCCTAATCGTTTACTAACCACACTTATATTCACTCCTGCTTTAAGCAACAGAGTTGCATGTGTATGGCGCATACAATGTATTGTGAACTTAGAGGATATCCCTGCAGCACCAATCATTTTTAAAAAACATCTTTTTCTAAAGTTCGTATATGATACCGGTTTCCCAAAAGTATTAGTAAAGGTCAGATTATGCTCATTTAAAAATCTATCGCCCAATAGTTCTGCATACTGATTCTGATAATCTTTAAATTCTCGTAACTCGTCCAGAACAGCTTTATCTATACCTATCGTCCTCGTAGAGTGATAAGTTTTGGGATCATCATACATATCAGCATAGTCATTCGTCGTAACCAGTTGCTCCTCAACTCTGATATTTCCTGCAACAAAATCTACACAGTTCCAACTCAGCCCTCGCAATTCACCACAACGCATACCCGTAGCAAGCGCTAAATTCACAAGATTATAATAATTTTTCCGCAAATACTGCGTGCCAAAATTATTTTTAATGTATTTGGGATTTTTCACCCCAAAAGTTATGTAAGAACCGTCCTTGGCTATTGCTAAAAACTTTCTTACTTCCTGCTCATTCATAACCACTATCTCTGCTTTCTTTTCTGCTAACCGCTTAGTAGCATTTACAGGATTTTTTACGAGCAAGCCATGCTCAATAGCAGATTTTAACGCTGTCTTTAAATAACTTCTGATTCGATTAACCGAATGAGCTGTTAAGCCACCTCCTCTCTTCCCTCCAGAGATATGCAAAGTATTAAAAATCTCTTGTAATTCCATAGTAGTGATAGTATTAATTCTTCGCGCTCCTATGATTGGCATCAAGTAATTCAAGCGATCTCGATAATTTTCATAAGTTTTTTGCTTGCGAACCGGTGGCTTAACATAGGTGTCAAGCCACTTTGTAAGCCATTTTTTAAGAGTTACATTTTTAGTAACAAACTTAGCTTGCTCAAGACTATCTTCAAATTTTTCGATGTTAGCTTTCAACGCCTTTTCTGTTTTACCAGTTATACGCTTCTGTTTTTTGTCACCACTGGATAACTCATAAGTTTTCACCCATGTCCACAGCTGCTTTGTTTCGTCAAAAAAGCAGCTGCCCTCCCCTCTGAGCCGTTTAGCCATTATCTTTGTCCTCCACTGGCTCTATTTTGCAACGTTTACAAAAATCTTCAACCCAATACCCTGGGATTAGTGTACAATTGCCAATATATGTTACAGGTATTTTCCCGGACTTTATCTGATTATATATTGTAGTTTTTGAAACTTGAAAATTAAGTATTTGATAAAACTCCTTTACACTGTAAAAATTTTTACGCATTTTACTTAGCCTCCTCTATTTTCCCGTCCCTTTACATTTGGGGCAATCACTAACTATTTCTTGCATTTTGCAATATCCAAATTCATCTTTAGTTTCAATATAATTAGCAATTCTGCCTGTTCCTTTACACTTTGAACACTTAAATTCTTCTACTTTTTTGCTATAGGTCTGTTGCTCTAAGCAAGTTATAATCCATCCAGCAATATTATTACAATTGCGAGGCAAATTGTTATTTGCGTAATTAATGCCATATTGTATATCAGCTAATTTACATCTTGTCATTAGCTCTTTCCCCTTTGCAGATTTTGGAGATATTCCTACAGACTCTAATAATTGATATTTTTGAAACATATCAACGGGTTTAATAGCATCATTTTTGATATCCTGCTCTTCACAATTCAGTTCTGGTATATTTCTAATTGTATTATTGTTACTTGTATTTGCTCTAATCTCATTATCAGATTGTAATGTGTATCTTTTCCGAACTTCTATTTGCAATTGCGCTAACTCATTCTGGTATATCGTTGGCTGCCTTTTAACTGGTGATATCTGATTATTAATTTGCCAATCGCTAATTATTAAAACGCCAGACGAAAACAGGATTGCAAATTTTTTTGCAATAAGTATTTTTAAATCATCTATTCCCACTCCAATCATTCTCAATATAGTATTAGGATTCCCAACAAAGCCATAATCATCTGCCCTCATTCCTAATTCGAAATACAAATATTTAGCTGTTTGAGACATTTCCTGAAATGAATCGCTATCTACAACGTCCAGACTAAACATTCTTCTTCGAGCCATACTAAAACCTCCTCCATTTAATTTCTTTTATACGCTTTTTTTGTTATAATTAGGTTAGTTATAACAGAGTTGCCCAACTATTCATTTTGAATAGTTGTTCTATAATTATTCTACTATTCTTTTTGAATATTGTCAATGTCTTTTTTCTGGCGAAAGGAATGAAAAATCTTGAGTACAATTAATCAAGCTAAAATAATAGAAAACATCAAATTTTTACGTGTATCTTATAAACTCACGCAAGCTAATTTTGCTAAAATATTGAATTTATCCTTCCAGCAAATAAGTAACCTTGAAAATGGCAGAAGAAACTTAACTTTAGAGCAAGCACTACTCTTAAATCAAATATTTGGCATTAGTGTAGATTGGATTTTAGGTATATCATCTACACCACTAACAAAAGATAGTCTAGAGTTTGCTGAAAACAAACTACTGAAAATTATGATGGGATGTTTTTTCAGCTGTGAAACATATTTAAATGACCAGAAGAGGCATTCTGAATATTCTTTGCAAATTAGATCTAACATCATATACTTAGCTTATTCCAATATATTGGATGGACATCTTGTAAATATAGATTATTTGAATGCCCAAATCTCTCAAAAGCCTTTGGATTCAGAATTCGTCGACATGATGATAGACGAGTCAAATTATATTGGTAAGAATTGGCAATTATCAAAATTATTATCTCAAGAAAAAACTACACCATACTACATACTATCAAATTAATCATCCTGATTAATCATACAATAACAAATACGTCATCTAATTGTTGTTAATCTAATCTAACCTAACCTGTACTATACTGATCTGTTCCGCTAAATCACTCTTGTATAGTTTTTGTATACTAGGCACTTTTTCGCCCAAATTTACCTTTTCTCGCGCAAACTAAAACCGCCCCCAAACCTAGTCTGGGAGCGGTTCTTCTCTTGGTGATCCCGGCCAGAATCGAACTGGCGACCTACCGCTTAGGAGGCGGTTGCTCTATCCTACTGAGCTACGGAACCATAACAACAGCTCAGGCAGAACTCAAGCCTTTCCACCCAAGCTGTACTAAATATTATACCGCAAAAACAAAATACTGGCAATGAGGAAACAGCAAGTTATGCGTCAGCAAGCTTCTCCTCTTTTTCCTTTGCCAAAAACTCCGCCACAGCAGGCAGATTATCAAAAATAAACTGCTGCGCTGCCTGCGGATAAAAGTTAATATAATAAATTTCTCCGGTGGCTTGTCTTACACGTTTTTCGGTAACAATACCCAACTCAGAACCCTTTTCTGTCGGAATTTTATTGCGCCCATCTTCCGGCAACTGCAGATAACCTGCATGTTCCAACCATCTGCCAAGCTCCACCGTGGTAAGATTATGCATTTCCTTATCTGCAAAGGTATCATTAATATATTTTACAAGCTTTGTGATATTGGTAGCTTCAGTCATAGGCTGCAGCCTGCTCAGGTCATCCTGCTCCACAACAAAGCTGCTTTTAACTGCCTTAGAAGTTTTGGGTGCAACCTTAAAGCTCGTGCTCTGCGAAACCAGATTCATAATCTTGCCGTAAACAACAATAACTTCTGCGGCATCGGCAAGCGCCTCCTGTACCTGCGCGCTCTGTACAACCTCCAGTGAAAGCTCCCCCTCGGCAAAAGGATGTCTGTTTTGGCTCATACGGTGAATAACATTGTAAGCATTGCGTAATTTGTTGATATCCAGCATCTGCATTTCTCCTATTCTTCACACAAATTTTATAAACAAAAGGGCAGACTCTACTACATAAAGAGTCTGCCCTCAAACAAGCAGCAGTTAATGTGCCTCTGCCAGCACATCAGCGGCGATATCGTCCGCCATTCCCGGAGGCATGCTCCATTCAACACGCACACCGGTTTTACCCCAAAGACGGGTAAGCGCTACCTGAAACGCCTCCTTACTGGAAAGCGGCTCCAGCGTTATCGTAGCAAAATCACGGATAGTATCACCCTGCGGCACATCCAGGCTCAACGGAGTTGCCAGATACTTTTCGACAGCAGCCTTAGCTTCGGCAACAGCCTCCGGCAAGGTTACTACGGCAGTCTTATCTGCTTCGTTATATTCTACATAGCCATAATGGCAGTTATAATTCAAGGTTACAGCATAATTACTCATTTCAATCCCCCTCTGCTCTTGTTACTAATTATAGCAACTTAAGCACATAATATCAATATAAGGATTTAAGTAAGCAATTAAAATATAAGTCTTTTTTAGCCCATAATCCTTGATAAATATAATGCGGCACTATTATCTGCGGCTGAATACAGGCTGCAGACGCTTTTCCATCGGCAGCTTATCGGCAGTCACCGCCAGCTGTGCCATCTCGTACAAGGTGCTTTGTGCGCTCACAGGCACCAGCTTGTTGCGTACACGGCGATAGGTACCGTTGGACTGCATCATATGCGCGCCCACGTTATCGCGCAGATACAAATCGAGCAGCGCCTTGATGCGATGGATATGCTCCTCGGTTTCTACCGGGAAGAACAGCTCTACGCGGTCATTAAGGTTACGCGGCATCCAGTCGGCACTGGACAGATACAGCTGCTCCTCGCCGCCGTTGGCAAACCAGAAGATACGGCTGTGCTCCAGCTGACGGCCTACAATGCTGCGGACCGTAATATTGTCGCTGATGCCCTCGATGCCCGTGCGCAGGCCGCAGATACCGCGCACAATCAGGTCAATATGTACGCCTGCGGCAGAAGCCTCGTACAGCTTCTGGATTACGGGCTGGTCAATAAGCGAGTTCATCTTGGCGATGATATGTCCCTCACGGCCGGCACGCACCATAGCAATTTCATTATCAATCAGCGCGTAAATTTTCTCGCGCAGTCCCAGCGGCGCCATAACCAGCTTGTTCCATACCGGTGGCTCGCTGTAACCGCTGAGCAGATTGAAGAACGCCGAAGCATCGCTGCCGAACTCATCGTTCGCCGTCATCAGGCCAAGGTCGGTGTATAATTTTGCGGTGCTGTCGTTGTAGTTGCCTGTGCCCAGATGCAGATAACGCTTAATACCATTATCCTCCTTGCGCACGATAAGAATAATTTTGGCATGCGTCTTCAAGCCTACCAAGCCGTAGATAACGTGGCAGCCAGCTTTTTCCAGACGACGCGCCCAGAGGATATTGTTTTCCTCATCAAAACGTGCCTTAAGCTCTACCAGTACCGTTACCTGCTTGCCGTTTTCCGCAGCACGCGCCAGCGCAGCAACAATCGGGCTGTTGCCGCTTACACGGTACAGCGTCTGCTTAATTGCCAGCACCTGCGGATCATCGGCAGCATCGCTCACCAGCTTAACTACCGGGTCAAAGCTTTCATAGGGGTGATGCAGCAAAATATCATTTTCACGGATAGCGGCAAACAAATCGCTGTCATCCGGCAGCTCCAGCGGACGCTGTGGCACAAAGGGCTCATACAGCCACGGCCACATGCCCTTCATACCGATAAATTTAAAGAAGCAGGTCGGGTCCAGAGGTCCGTTGATTTCATAAACCTCCATCTCCGTAACATCCAGATTTTCCTCGAGAAATTTTTTGATACGATTATTATTCGTTTTGAAGATTTCCAAGCGTACAGCAGCGCCGCGCTTACGCTTACGCAGCGATTCCTCAACCTCCTTCATCAGGTCAACGCTGTCATCCTCTTCCAAGTCAAGGTCACTGTCACGCGTTACTCTGAAGGACACCATATCCAGAATATGGCAACCCTTGAACAGATCGTGGCAATGGCTGGCGATAATATCCTCCAAAAATACGAAGGTACGCTTGCCCTCAGGCTCAACCTCCACAATGCGGTCCAGCACGCTCGGCACCTGAATCAGGCCCATGCTGTGCTCGCCGTCAGCCTTAATAAGCTCAACAGCAAGGTTCAGTGTTTTATTGGCCAAAAACGGGAAGGGACGCGAAGCATCTACCGCCATCGGTGTTAATACCGGGAAAACAACCTCGCGGTAATATTCCTCCAGCCAGTCCTTGCCCAGCTCGCTCAAATCCTTAACACGACGGAAATGCAGCTTCACCGCATCCATTTCTGCCATCAGCGCAATCAGCGATTTTGTCTGAGTGCGCACCTGCTCATGCGCTGCCTGCGAAATAGCCACCAGCTGCTCATGCACCGACATTCCGGAGGCATCGCGCTTTTCTACGCCGCTGTCAAAATTGCTCCACAAACTGGCTACGCGCACCATAAAGAATTCATCTAAGTTAGAGGCCGAAATGGCGATAAACTTCAGGCACTCCAGCAGCGGTGTGTCCTTAACCATTGCTTCCTTCAGCACGCGCAGATTAAATTTCAGCCAGCTCAGCTCGCGGTTATAAAAATACTCAGGCTTTGTCAAATCTAATTTTTCCATTACTTATTCACCCGTTCCAAAATCGGTTCAATACCAAAAACTTCCTCAAAGAAAGTTGATTTATCATCAAATGTCCAGATTTCCAACGTTAAATCCTCTTTACTTGCTGCCAGAACCTTCAGCTTATTATCCTTCAGCGTTACAGTGCATCTGTGGATTTTTTGCATATAACTGCGGTCTAAGGCATCGGCCAGACGCGCAATGGCAGCCAGCTTGGCTACAACCGGCACCAGCTCCTTTTCCACCTGCGGAGCACGCGTATTGGTCTTGTCAAACAACCTGTTGGCATGATAATACGACGCCAGCGCCACAATCTCCTTATCCGCTTCGCTCAGGCCGATGATATCCGTAGACATAATCAGCTGATAGCTGTAAATAGAATGGCTGCGCATGCAGATATATTTGCCTATATCATGCAAAATACAGGTAGCACGCAAAAGCAGGCGCTCATGCTCGCCCATGCCATAAGCCTTGGCAATTTTATCGAAAATAATCAGTGACAGGCGCTCCACCTGCTGGGCATGCTTCTTGTCATACAGATAACGGCTGCCGATGGTATGGAAAAGGCTGATAAGCTCCTGCTCCAGCTCCTTGCGCATTACAGGATTCGTTTTATTGCCGATATGCAGCAGCTGAATGCCGTCGATAAAGCGGTCTGCCGTAATAATAATTTCCTTGGCGGGAATCAGATGCAGCAGCTGTTCATAAAGCAGCACCGTAGGCAGTACAAGCTCCGCAACATTTTCCGGCAGCTTATACACCTGAATCAGCTGCGGCAGGCTCATCTGACGCATGCTGTCGAAAAAGGCATGGAAATCCGCCGCCTTGATGCGATGCACCAGTTGCTTTTCATCCAGACCCAGCATGCGCAGCAAAAGCTCGGTCTCTGTACCGGAAAGCACCAGATAACGCACCTTGCTGTCACCCAGCTCGTTTCTTACCGGTCCGATTGTACTGCTGAGGAACTCAGTCAGCGCCTTATTGAAATGCATGCTTTCACGGCGATTGCGCTCAAAGCTCTCCTTAATACGGATAATACCGATATGGAAGTTGCCCTGATAGCAAATTTTTTCATCTCGCACCAGCGTTACGCCCAAGCCACCGGAGGAAATATCCATCATCAGCATGCCCTCACGCTCGGTAGAAATTTTTTCTGCCTTCAGCGTATTGCGGATAGCCACAAACTTGGTATAAATTTCTCGCGGCATATCAACAACATCGACAACAAGGCCCGTCTTGTTATAAATCTGATCCAGCAGAAATACCTGATTGCTGGCCTCACGCACGGCCGTTGTCGCCTGCATAACATATTCCTCTACACCGTATTCCTTCATCAGGCGCTTGAAGCCTATCAGAATTTCGCAGATTTCGGAAACAAGCGGAAAAGGAATTATTTTATTTTTAAAAGTTGCCTCACCCAGACGGATGCGTCGGTTGCAGCACTCAATAATCTTATACCTTTCGGTATTATGATATTCGGTAATCTGCATACTCAGCATCTCCGAGCCTAGATGAATCGCAGCAAAGGTTGTATAATTTTTACGCTTCATTAGCTAAGCCTCCAAAACAGTATATTATTGATATAATTCGTTTTTCTTAACAAAAATCCTGCGAAGAAATCGAGATTATACATTAATTTAACAAATTAACACGAATTTTACTTTTTTACGCAGGATTTTTCCCGCTTATGGGTAATATAATAAATATGTCGTTAAAATAGAATAATCGGAGTTTAGAGGAACACCCCACAAGGAGAAAAGAAAAATGCAACGAATCGCAATTATCGACATCGGCTCCAACTCGGCCCGGCTTGTTATCAGCCATATTTATAAGAATGGTGCTTATAATATGGTCTATAACCAAAAAGAAGCACTGCGCCTGAGTCAGAAGGTCGATGAAAAAAACATGCTTACAGAAGTAGCCTTCAGCAGCACCATCGAAACCATGAAAAGCTTTGCCTATATGTGCAAAATTTATCAGGCTGACAAAACCATTGCCGTTGCTACCGCAGCAATCCGCAACGCTGCCAACGGTGCGGAGCTTGTCGCACGCGTTGCCGAGGAAACAGGCATCCAGCTGCACATCATCTCCGGCAATACCGAAGCCTATATCAGCTATCTTGGCGTTATCAACACCCTCAACGTCAAGGACGGCATCATCTTTGACTTGGGCGGCGGCAGTACCGAGCTGATTCTGTTCAAGAACCGTAAAATTTTGGAAAGCGTATCCCTGCCTATCGGTGCAGTCAATACCACCTCCATGTTCAACACACGCAATGTCATGCCCGCCAATGTCTTCAGCGATGTGAGCTTTTTTATCATGAGCCGTCTGGAAAAGTACCCCTGGCTCAAGCAGAACGGGCTGCCTCTCATCGGCGTCGGCGGTACCGCGCGTACGGTAGCTAAAATCATCCAGCGTGAAAAGAAATATCCGGCAACCAAAATCCACAATTATTCCTATACCACGCAAACATATTGCAGCTTCTTCAACAGACTGCGCAATACAAATCTGGAGCAGCGCAAAAAGATTTCCGGCCTCAGCAGCGAGCGCAGTGATATCATTTTGGCCGGCAGCAGCATTATCAGGTGCCTTTTGGAGGCAACGGGTGCCAAAAAGCTCATCACCTCCGGCTGCGGCCTGCGCGAAGGCCTGTTCTTCGATTATTATTCCAAAGAAAATCACGTGCCCATTATAGCGAAGGATATCCTTAGAATGAGCAGGGAAAATGTGTTAAACCTATATGAACCCGACCAGCAGCATTCCAGACACATCACCCATTTGGTGTTATCAATGTTTGACGGCTGGAGTGAGCTGCACGGCTTACGCAAAAATTATCGCCGTCTGCTGGAAACCGCTGCACTGCTGCATGACATCGGCATCACCATCAACTTCTACAGTCACGCACGTCACAGTGCCTATATGATTTTAAATGCCAAGCTCTTCGGACTGACGCACAAAGAGCAGGTTATCACGGCAGCTATCGCCGGCTGGCACAACGGCGTTTCCAAAAACTATTTCAAGGACCGTTTCTACAAGGAACTGCTTAGCGACGCCAACTGGAAAACCATCAACAAGCTGGCACTGCTGCTGGCATTAGCCGAAAGCCTCGATTATACGGAAACCTCCCAGATTCACGTTATTGAACCTGGCATCAACAAAAAGACTGCTACCTTAAAGCTCTATGCTCAAGGTATTCCCAGTATCGAAATGCATCAGATTCAGGAGCATCTGTCATGGTTCAAAAAGACCTTCGGCGTAGAGCTGAAGGTGCAGCTAGCAGAAGAAGAGCAGGAAGTAGAGAAGTTAGAAGAGTAAAAGGGTAAAAGGGTAAAAAATTAGCAGACTCTGGCGTGCTATTGCACGAGGGAGTCTGCTTTTTTGTGGTAGTACAAAATTTATCCAAAAATATTTTTTATACTTTCATTAGCTTTACGAGTTACCTCATCATCAATATACGGCATAGCTTGTAGCAAAGCAAAACCTACTACCGCAAGATCATCAACATATCCAATCCCCGGAATAATATCAGGTACCAAATCTATCGGCAAAACTAGATAAGCCAAAGCACCCATAATAATAGCTTTAACTTTTGGAGGTAATTCCGGCTTTTGTAAAACGTAATAAAGTTGAAAAGCTTTAAGTAATAGTTCCGCTCCAATAGCTTTTGCATATTTTTTTACTTTGTCGAAAAAAGCTTCTTCCTTATACTCACTTGCGTGTTTACTAATTTCTTCACTATTTACGTTATAATCGTTCGGAACCATAAACTCAACTCCTTTTCTATTTATCACAAATCAAACCCATTTCAGCATATTTTTGCTGTTGCCTCAAAATAGCGATAAACAACACTGTACCTATTGTCTTTTTCCAATTTGTTGATCCTAAATCTGAAAGCAACCACAATCCTGAAAGAACCCATCCAACCGGTCCAAGAAAAATAGATATAGTTCTACCTATAATAGGTCCAGCAACAGCCACACCAATGCTAATACCTAAAGAACGAGCAACCGCAAAAAACAACTGATTAGCTAACATATAAACTATGAAGCCAGACATTTTTCCTGCTATAATTAAAGCTATCAGACCTCCCTTCCCAGCTATTTTTATATATTGTGTGTAATCAATAGTACTGATTTTACCTTCACGATATAACTTTTCCATATGCTCTTTGGCATCAGCTTCAATTTTTTCCCAAGCTGCATAGCCTTCTTTTTTTATAATAGAAGCTTTCACTTCTTCTAAAATTTTGCCTACAATCAGACGTTCCGCACATTCTACATCAAATATAGAATTTAGTTTATCTGGTACACTTTTAATTTTCAGTTTAATTGCAGTTTCTCTTACTATTTCCTCATAATCAGGTTCATATTCGTCTCTAAACATATTCAAAAATGTATGTCCATAATTGCTACGTATTTCTTGATTGAAATTTTTTACTAAACCAACATGGGAAAGCTCTTCTGGCTTTATTTTATAAGCACAATCACAAATATCTACCAAAGATTTCCAATCCTCAATATTATGGATTTTGTTCAATACTACATCCAACGCATCTCCTCGACTCATAAGAACGCACCCTTTCATAAAACTTTACCACAAGCTAAATAATTTTACTTCTTATTTTCATTATACTACGCTGTCCCCCCCGTCAACCACACGTACATAATAAATGGACTTAAATTTGCAAACACTTCATGGTTATACCAAAAAAAGGTCTGCATCCCCATAAGTATACAGACCAAATTCAAACAATATTAATTTTTTATCAGTATTTGTCACCTTTTCACTTCTTACTGCCTGAATTTCTTGCTTCTAATTCAGCCAAAAACTCATCAGCAGGTATCGTTCTCCCCGCCTCAATATCATCCAATCCTTGTTTTAGCACCTCATACAATTCAAAACGTGCTGTTAATTCTTCATAATCACTGTTATACAAATCTGCATTTGAAGTAATTTTTGGCATCAGCGCACCCCCATTATATTAATATATCACTTCCCATACTTTTCCACATCTTCCTGAATGTAATGTGTCGTAAAAACAGGCATAAATCCGCCGCCTTCTTTTTTGACATACTCGCGCAAAACATTTTGCCAAGCACGCTTAGCATATAGAAAACGAATGACATAAACAGCACTTTCATCTTCGCGCACGACATAAAACAGCAGATAATTTTTCACGGACACGAAGCGGATTCCCCACGCACGCAAAAATGCGTCGTTACATAAGGGATAACGAGTCGGAAAAGAAGCAAGGCTATCTCCTTCGCCGAAAAAATTCTCTACTATACGATCTGACGCAGAGATATTACACAACTTGAGCTTTATATAATTAGCGACAGCATCTAAATCTGCCAATGATTTTTGCGTATAAATTATCTTGTACGTCATCATATATTTGCTCCAGGATATTTCTTTCTGAACATCTCTTTAGCATCTTCTGCGGAAACTACTCTCCCCGCCTCAATATCATCTAAACCTTGCTTCAACGCACCATACAACTCAAACCTTGCTGTAAGCTCCTCGTAGGCTTCAATGCTCATGACAGCCAAATCACCCTTGCCGTTTTTGGTAATAAAAACCGGCTCCTTATACTGATGGCAGAAATTAGAAATCTCGTTATAGTTGTTGCGCAAATCTGCGCTGGAAGTAATTTTCGGCATAATCGCACCTCCTTCGTATAGATAAATTATACCTTAATTCGGCTATACGGTCAAATTACATAAGAAAAGGCCTGCATTCGTTTTGCACATGCAGGCCTGTTGCTATATACAGCGTTTTATTTTTTTATTTTACCGCAGCCTTCAAAATACCGTGTACCATGAGCGCGGAATTGTACAAATCCTCTTCCTTGATGTATTCGTCAACAGTATGGACATTGCTCATGCCCGTGCCCAAAATTACGCTGGGCAGTCCGTAAGCATTCAGGAAGTTGGCATCACTGCCGCCGCCGGTAACCGTAATATCCGGAGTAAAGCCATGCATTGCACAGGCAGCCTTTGCCAGCGTCACAACATCGCTGTCCTCGGCAACAGCAAAGGAATCATACTTGTTATCCACAAAAACTTCTGCCTTAGCGCCGTATTTTTCAGCACTGGTTGCAATAGTTTCTACGATTTCCTTGCAGATAGCCTCCAGCTTTTCCTTGTTACGGCTGCGCGCATCGCCCTCAATCGTTACCAGATCAGGCACAATATTAGTTGCCTTACCGCCACCGATAATGCCGATATTGCAGGTAGTTTCCTCATCAATACGGCCGTAGCGCTTAACATCGGCAAGAGCCTTAGCAGCAATCATAATAGAGTTGATGCCCTTTTCCGGCTCCAGTCCGCCATGCGCGGTTCTGCCGATAATGTCGATTTTATATTTCTTCTGGCCGGGAGCGCCGACAACAATCTCGCCCGGAGCGCCTTCACCATCCAGTGCATAGCCAACGTCGGAACGCAACTTGGAGCGGTCGAGGCAACGGGAGCCGTTAACGCCGCCCTCCTCGCATACAGTGAAGAGAATCTGGATATCGCCATGCGGAGCACCTTCCTCCAGCAGCAGGCGGATACCCTCTAAAATACCCTCAACACCGGATTTGTCATCACCGCCGAGAATAGTGGTGCCGTCGCTGTATAAAACGCCGTCCTTTTGGATAACGGTAGTGCCGCCGCAGGGCTCAACACCGTCCATATGTGCAGAAAGCAGCACGCGCACCGCACCTTCAACTCCTGCGCTGGCAGGCAAAAATGCCCACAGATTACCGCAGTTGCCGCCCAGCTTTTCACCGGCATCATCCTCTTCCACCGTAAAGCCAAGTGCCTCTAATTTGCCTTTGAGCAGTTCGAATACCGGACGCTCCTGCAGGCTATGACAAGGCAGAGCAACAATTTCCTTAAATTCTGCGAGCATACGCTCCTTATTTACTTGCGTCATGTGTATCTTCCTTTCTATGATATAAATTAAGCTCAGCGTGCCTAAAGGGGTAGCAAATCCGCTAAACTGTTATTCCTTAAATTATTCCTGTATGTTCCAGCAAAATTTTGACACCGATAAAAATCAGCACCAAGCCGCCGGCAACATCAGCTCTCTTGCCGGCCATAGCTCCCAGCTTAAAGCCAGCCAGACCACCAAAGGCTGCGATAGCAAAGGTCACCACGCCAATCAGTATGGAAGCGGACCAGATATCGGTATTCAAAAAGGCCAGGCTGATACCAACTGCCAGAGCATCAATACTGGTGGCAATCGCCAGCACCGCCATCTCCTTCACGCTATAATCTTTTTTGACATGACAGGCCTCGTTTGCTTCACGAATCATGCTGATTCCCAGATAAAGCAATAAGAAAAAGGCAATCCAATGGTCATATTCCGTAATATAATCACGGAAGGACACAGCGCCGAAATAGCCTATCACCGGCATCAAAAACTGAAAGGCTCCGAACCAGCTGCCGAAGCGTAATGCTCCGCGCAACCTGTTATCCGGTGTCAGCACCATACTGCCGCAAACGGAAACGGCAAAGGCATCCATCGCCAAGCCAACCGCCAACAGCAACAGCTCTGCTAAACCCATATTTTCATTCCCTCACTCACTATAAATAACTTTATTGCTTATTTTCCTTATGCAACAGCTGCAGCAAGCGTTTATGATCCTTGCTTATCTTAATTACACGGAATACGCTTGTCATAAGCATCATCCCCAAGGCAATAGCACTGGCATCCATGCCGGTGGTTATAAGGATGTTCATACCCGTTTCGTAATTATTTTCTATAATTGCCGCCATGCCGCGATACATGCCAAGTCCCGGCACAATCGGGATAATACCCGGAATAACAAAAATCGTTACCGGCTGTTTGAAGACACGCGCCGCCAGCTCGCTCAAAAGCGAAAGCGCAACCGTGGCAAAAAACATGGCATAAAAAGAATCATACGCTAAATCCTTGCGGATATAGCAATAAACTACCCAGCCTACCGCACCGATAACACCGCTGACAGGCAGGCTTTTGCGCGGTGCCTGAAACAGAATACCGAAGGCAGCAGTAGCAATGAATGCAAAGCCAAAGGCTGTAAAATAATTTATGCCCATAACTTCCACCCCCAGTGATACCATACAAGCAAACTAAATGCCAGACCAATCGCAATGGATGTAGCAAAAAGCATCGCCTCGGCAATACGCGAATTACCGGAAATCAAATCGCCGGCCATATAATCGCGCAGACCGTTGGTAAAGGCTACACCCGGCAAGAACGGCATCAGCGCACCTACGATGATATTGGTACGCGTGCATTCGCCGTCCATCTCACAGCAAAAAATAGCCAAAGCGCCGATTGCCGCACCGGAAAGCGCATTCTCCCAAAAGGCGCTGGGGCGATAACCACCCAACTGCTTTAACAGCACCATGGATAATCCGCCGGTAATAAAGGCCGCGATAAAGTCATGGCTGTTGCCTCCCAGCATCGCCGAAAAGGCTGCCGAGCTGATTGCCGAAGCCATGCAGACACGCCATTCGCCATAGGGCGGAGCCTTGTGACGCAGCTCTTCCAGATACGCCAGCGTTTCTTCGTAATTCATAGGCCAGCGTTTCAGGTTATAGGAAAAATCGTTCACCGCGCTGATGACGCTCAAATTGGTGCTGCGATAACGGATACGGCTGATAATCGTCGCACCCTCGCTTTCCTCATCGCCTAAAATAATAACCGTCGGCGTAACAAAAACATGAATATCATGATATCCGTGCGTATGACAGAAGCGGGAAATAGTGTCCTCCACTCTGGAGGTTTCCGCACCGTTTTTCAAAAGTGCCTTGCCCATGCCGAGAGCAATATGCAGTGTTTGCTCACGGCTTAAGGGAACAGCTTCCAATCCCATTATGCCTCACCGCCTAACAGCTGCGCTACTGCCGCTCTAAAGCGGTTGGCACCGCCCATAGAAGGATGCGGCACAGACATACATTCAACGCCGTAACGTGACAGCGTTGTCGCCGCCTTCTGACCGATGGCAACAATTTTCATCCCCGGACGCAACTCCAGCAGCATCCGCGCGTACTCAATGCCTACATCAAGCTCGCTCGGTGAGGGCGTACGGTTAGTCAGCAGATTGCCTGCTTTATACGGATGAAACGGAAAAATATTCCACAAAATAACATCAAAGGACGCAAGGCCATGACTGTTCAGTGCGTTCCAGACAACAGTATCCGTAGGCTCGTTAAAGCCCTTCAGGCGCTGCGTATTGTTCAGCATTGCGCTGCCTGCATCACTCGTGCGGCGGTAATCCCATTCGCCCAAAACGCTTTTCGGCTCTACATCAGGATGATGGCCCAGCAGAATACGCTCCGAAGTAATAGCAATACCGCTGAAATGACCGCCCTGATAGCCTAAGGCCTCGGCAATAAACAAATAATGCGCATCAGGACGCAGCTCCAGATAACGGCGCAGATTGGCACTGCGGATAACGGGAGCCTGCGGACCTATATCACAGCTTGTATCAAAATCACGCCAGGGATTAAAAACCTGCTCGCTGTGATAGCTTTGTAATTTATCAAGAAAAGTATTAATCTCCATAATTCCCTCCATGCATTATTATACCGCATAGAGGCAAGTCGTCGCAATAAAAATGGATGCGAAGCAACAGTTCCGCATCCATTTTCTGCTTTAAACAGTATCAAATTTTAGAACAGCAGCAGTACCATGCCCACTACCAGCGCCAGGGTAATACCCAACGCATTACGCTTGCAAACCTCCATCGGATCTACACCGGCAATGCCTGCGCAGATAATAGTAGCACCGGCAATCGGGGAAATAGTACGGCCGAGAGTACCGCCCAAAGCTGCAATAGAGCCCATGTTCATGGTTTCCAGACCAAACTGTGCCGCATGCGGAGTAACTGCTTCGTTGAACGCAACGGTTGCAGCGTCACCGGAGCCGGAAATAAGTGCCAGCACAAACGGACCGAAGGTAGCAGCAATTTTAACAATACCGGTAGAATTCAGCATCCAGTTAATCAGCGCCTTAATCAGTCCCAAAGCATTCAGACCTGCTACGAAAACGCCTACGGAAATAATAATACCGATGATATTAGCATAAGCATCGCCCATGCCATCAAAGAAGCTCTTGGTCAGCTCAACAGGATTTTTACGGGTTACTGCCAAGGACAGGATTGCACCGATAACCATAGCGTGAGGTACGCCCATCTTCAGTACAGGCACCAGCTTGGTGCTGCCAAGCAGCAGAATGATAACCGGAACCAGCGGCATAACGGCGAAAAGCGGATTAATGCCGAAGTTTTCGTCAACACCTGCTTCGCCTTCCGGCGCAAAGCCCCTGTTTTCCTTCAAAACAACAGCCAGAACGGTCAATACAGCTGCAGCAACGATTACACCGGCTACAGTTGCCAGCATATGATTGGCAATTACATCGGTAATCTGCACGCCTGCCAGCTTAGCGATAACTGCGTTATGTACCAGACCGGGGTTCAGCATACTGCCGTAGGTACCGGATTTAACGGCAGCTGCGGCCATTGCCGGATGAATGCCTGCAGACATCATAATTGGAATAAAAATTACGCCTACCGCAGCACTGCAGCCTGCAGCACTGGGGATAGCAATATTAACAACAAAGGTTGCCAGCGTAGCGCCGGGAATGAGCAAAAAGCCCATTTTTTTCAAAACCTTACCGATTGCGACAACCAAATGCTTGTCGCAGCCGGTATACTTCATGCACCAGGCAAAGCCCATGCAGGAACAAACAGACGTAATCAGACCGGCATTAGTCATACTCTTGGCAAAAGCATCAAGAGAAGCCATCGGCTTGCCGGCAATGCAGCACATAAGAATACCAGCGGCAATCAATACCATTCTGGATTCATGTCGTTTCAACAAAAGATAAATTACACCGATAACAACGAGTGCACCTATTATCAGAAACATCTTCATTCCCTCCATAAAATTATTTTTTTGCATTAATATTATATGTGATAGAACTGCTTTTGAAAAGTGTATTATCAATTGTATACATAATACTTGCTTTCTTCAGCTAAGTTTATATAGCAAAAGTATAAATACCGTCCCACATTTCTGCGGAACGGTATTTTTTAATAACTTTATTGATGCCACAAGCCATAATAATGAATAATATAGTTTGTTAAAGCATCCTCATATTCTGTGTCCGGTACAGGCTTATCCATCTGATCGACCAAATGACGCTCATCCGACCAGTAGAACGCCTTACCGCCAAAGTAGCCTAAGGCATAGGGAATATCCGTAGGCTGCAGAAGATTGCGACCCATGAATTTTTCCGGCACATCAATGCCCAGCAGATACAACAGCGTCGGCGCCAGATCAATCTGCGAAGCATATTCATTGGTGCGCAAATTATTGAGCGGTGCCAAGTTCTTCGCCACAAAAATCAGCGGAATAGGTGCAATGCTCTGTTTATCCTCAGCCTTGGTAACAAGCTTCGTATACTCGCCGCCGCTGTGCGGATTATGGTCACTCGTAATGATGAACAGCGTTCTGTCATCCATCAGTCCGCGCTTCTGCGCTTCCTTAAAGAAATGCTCCAGCGTTTTATCAACCCAATAGACACCGCGCACCGTTATAAAGGTATTGCTGCGCACCTTATCCGGCATTTCGTTCCAGCTGAAGCCGGTGTAAGGATAAGGCTGGTGCATATCCAAGGTTTTGGTAACCATCACCAGACGGTCATTCTTCGCCTTAGCTTTTTCCAGCAGCTTCAGTGTTTCCTCATACATTACGTCATTATGGAAGCCCCAGCCGCTGGCGCCTGTATATCCCTGCTTTTCCAGATATTCCTTGGCATAGTATTCGTTCATGCCGAACTGCGTCGGATATTCGCGCAGCTCGTTGGCATAATACTGGCTGGAGGCATTCATGAAAATACCGCGCATTCCCGCTGCCTGCACACTGCGGAACAGCGAGGGAGTATTTTTGCCGGGAATATCCTTATCCATTATCAGATGCGAACGGAAGGTAGCATTCAGGCCCTGCGTTGTCGGCACGGCAGAGGAATAATACCTGTTCATATGCGGATAACGGATAACCAGACTGTTTAAGAACGGTGTAGCCTCTTCGGGAATATCGTTGTTATAGTAGTTGATGTAATCGCGGTGCATGGATTCCAGAATCAGCAGCACAACACGGTCATACTGCGGTTTGATTTTGGCTATTTTTGCTTTAGGCTCATCAATGCCCATTTCCGTCAGACGCGTTTTATCCTTGGCAGTCAGCTCGCGCTGCTCCACATGCTTGCCGCCGGCAATTTTATCCGTATCAAAAATTGCCTTGCTGACGAAGTTCACGTTAACCGGTACGGAAAGCATATTGCGGTAGTTCATACGCGTCTTTTCGTTCTCTACCTCGGCGTACATACCGATAACATTTTCCACGCCGTACATGCCGGCATAGCCAAGCAATCTGTCGGTAAGGTTCAAGCCCAAGGTGAACATGGCCACGCAAAGCAGCGACCAGGCAAAGTTCGGCTTACGCTTTTGCGGCTTCGGTACATAAAACAGCAGTAAAATAACAACTATGCTGATAACAATACCGGCAATCATCGTATTGCTCATCGTCGCAAAAATACCTTTAACAGCATAGATATTCAGGTTTTGGAAGAGAACGCTCTCCACGTGCATGGAGGTCTGCCAAAAATAGAAGCCGTCAAAGACCAGTGCCAAAGCAGAAAATACATAAACGGCAAAATAAAGGATTTTCATCCCGATATTAGGCCATTTATGGTAGCACATTGCCATCAGCAGCACAATAAAAATGTTATTGTTAATACCGGCAAGCACGGACAGGCTTGTCTGCAGACCTTTATCCAAGCTAAGCTGGTTAACCATGAAAAAGGCTTCGCACAGATAAATAATACCGATAACAATAACAGGAAAATAGCGCTGCAATCTGTCCGGCACACGCTTACGCCGGTAATACAGTACATATGCTATCTCTGCCAAAACGCTGTCACGCAATACATGATCAAAAATCTGAAAGCCAAACTCATTCAGCGGAAAGGGGTGCGTTCCGCCGAAGCTTTGCCAGGCAAAAAATCCTTCCACAATACCGGCAACGATTATAAAAATCAGCCAGCCCATTTTTCTACTAATCCTATTCACCTTACACCATTTCCTTGCTTACGCCAAAAACTTAATCGGCTCGGACTCCATCTCAATTAAAAGCGGAGCAGTTGTTACAGCATCTCCGTCAAGCTCTGCTGCAAAATTCTCTTCATTGCAGCGTATTTCCATTTTTTTCGCTGCACGGATAATAATATCATTATCCAGCGTCAGCGCCTCCATAGCAATGCAGGCTGCGTAACGGATAAAATCGCCACGCTTATCGCCGGTAAACAGCGCCGCATGTAAAAGAGGTGACGAAAGCGACGCACCGTTAAAGAGGTTATAACGTCCTGCATAATAACGGCTCTTGCCTACAATAACAGAGGTTGCCTCATGCCACTGTTCTTCATCATCAAAGCGCACCTGAAAACGATAGCGCCAGTTGTTGAACAGCAACTCCTTACGCATAATCTCTGTTCCCTGCCAAACATAAGCAAGCTTGTTGAGCAGCTTTTTCTCCTTTTCGGTCACCTTGTCTACTACAAGGGAATCAAAGCCTATACCGGCAACCGTCAAAAAGACGTTGCCGTTGGCGCGTCCCAGATAAACAGGTACCTCTATACCTTTGGATACTCTTTTAAACCACTTATGCGGATCAGCCTTCAGCAGCAGCTCCTTAGCCACCAGATTTACCGTACCGGCAGGAAAAACGCTGATATATGGCACATACTTGCGATTAGCCAGCTGTTCAATCATCGCTCTGATGGTTCCGTCGCCGCCGGCAATTATTACCCAGTCAACTTTTTCCTCAACTACATCCGCGGCAATTTGCGGAATCTGGTTGAAGTAGCGAATATCTCGCATTTCTGCATTTTTAGGTCCTACTAATTCCTTCACCAGCTTATAGGTTTCATTCACCTTAGCCATCATGCTGGCAAAAAGCTGCTTACCGGAATTACGGTTATACAAAAGCACAACCTTTTTAAATTTTTTTACGTCTACATATTCTACAGGCATATCTAACTCCTAAAAATCCATTTTTTGCGTGAGAGATAGTTCCATACAACAACAATACAGCTTGTCAGTACCTTAGACAGCATCGGCTGCCAGTCAAGCAAGCTGACAAAAATATACATCAGCAGCAGGTTAAAGGCCAAGCCTATACAGCTTACCAAAAACACCAGGCTAAGCTCCTTGCCGCGTTTATAACGGCTGCCGCTGTCAAAAACCAGAACATTGCCCAAGAAATAATGATACAGTGTTGCCAGGCAAAAGGATAAGGCTGTTGCCAGCATAGTCAGCAGTGTAAGGCTCAGGCCACTTAAAAGATAGTGGAAGAAAAGGTAGAACAACCCCCACTCCACCAAGGCCGCCGTGCCGCCGACAAACAGATACAGCAAGAGCTTAATCAGCTCGCTGTCCGTATAATCAACACCAAATAATATTTTCCTGCGCATAGCGTACTCCAGTCATAGTATAATAGCTTATTATATCATTTTTAAGCGAAGTTTTCAAAGCTTTCCGGCAGGAGATGCTGATGGTGCCAGATTTATATATTTATAAAATTGTTGAAAAAAGATACACTGCCCGCTCCTTTTGTATAGCAGCATTACGCAGTAAAAAGCGTAACCATCATCGAATTCAAAGATGGCAAGCAGGCTTACCGCACAACTGTAAAACCATGATTCCCCTCTCAATATCGGTTCTCTCAGCCGATTTGTGAAAAAAAGTGAGGCTATCGCACACTCCGGTGATAGCCTCGCTTTTTATTTCAGATACTTCATATACAAAGCTCCTATTTTATCAAAGAAAATTACATCCATCTTGTAGTACAAATCAGTATGTACTGCCCCAGGAATAATCACAAGCTCCTTATTGTCTCCTTGTAGCTTTTTAATGGCATCTGAATTTAACTCAAAACCAAGAATATAAATTACAAAAACAGAGCGATGCTTTCGCACCGCTCTAAAATTTTTATAAAAATTTATTCTTAAAAGCTGTATTTTACCTCTTTATCCAGCACTACACCAGTTTCCGGATTAACATTCATCTCACCACGCAAACCAGATGCACTGAATTTCACTTCATATTCATATAATCCATGTTCTCTGTCCAATTTCAGTTCATAAATCGACACGTCACCAACTTCTTTAGCAACAATTGCTTTTACATCATCTTTGGACAAGATTACATTAGCGCTGCCGCCCAACGCTTTTCTTTCCATATTATATTCTTTGATTTTACCATTTATTTGATATACATCAATTTCATATTTTGTCTGAGTAGCAGTATCAAAAAAATTCACTTCATAATATGGGTGCAGTTTTTGCAGTTCTGCTTCAGTATGCAGGTAAGTACTACCTGAGGGAACTTGCTTTTGCGCAATTGCACGAGCTTCGTCCGCACTAATCAGGTTAGCAGCAAATGCTGTAGCAGAAATTGTCAAAACAGTCAATGCGCCAGTAATAATAGCTGTTAATTTTTTCATGAGATAAACCTCCTTCAATGTGAACAGTTCAACTATATTTAAAGTATACTAGATTTCTAGGATTTGCATTGTGAAGGTTTTGTGAATTCTTTAGAAGCTCCAACGCACGCCAGCGTGAAAATCCCAGTTCTTATTGTTCCAAGGCAAGAATATATAAAAATATATAAAACAAGTGCTGCCCCGTTTTTGTAGTATGATTGGGAGTTAACATTCACCACTAAACTCAATTTTTCTCTTGACTTATAGTATACTTCAGGTATTAAAATATAAGTAACAAAATTATAGAAAGAATACAACCAAAAGCCCGACGCTCCTGCAGTACTCGGCTAACGGCATCAAGCTTTTAGCTGACGCTATCAAACGCGCAGGCTCTGTCGAACCGGCTAAGGTTGCCAAGGCGCTGGCTGAAACAAAATCATTCAGTGCTGTTACCGGCTCTCTCGGCCTAAACGAAAAGCATGACGCAGTAAAGAGTGTAACCATCATCGAATTCAAAGATGGCAAACAGGCTTACCGCACAACTGTAAAACCCTGATTTCTCTCTCATATCGGTTCTCCCGGAAGATTCATAAAAAAGTGAGGCTATCACACACTCTAGTGTGATAGCCTCACTTTTTTATTTCAGATACTTCATATAGAAAGCTTCTATTTTATCAAAGGGAATTACATCCATCTTGTAGTACAAATCCGTATGCACAGCCCCAGGAATAATCAAAAGCTCCTTATTATCGCCTTGCAGCTTTTTAAAAGCATCTTCGCTAAAATAACGTGAATGCGCCTTTTCCCCATGAATCATCAGCACAGCACTTTCAATCTCGTCACTATAAGAAAGCAGCGGCATATTCATAAATGCAGTTAAGGAACTGAGCGTTGCACCTGTCGTCGAACCAAAGGAACGTGGGCTGTATCCAAGCTTTTCCTGATAATAATCGTGATAATCCTTCACAAACGCAGGAGTCTTTTCGTCAACTTCCGTAGGTACGCCGCCTGCCATTTTATAAGTGCCTGTTTTATAGTCGATGGTACGCTGCTCGTTAACCTGTTTACGCAAAGCCATGCGCTCCTTTTTCAGCGTAGCAGCATCCTTTTCATAATCAAAATAACCGTTGGCAATCACGCGGCTCATATCATACATCGTCGAAGTCACAGTTGCCTTAATGCGCGTATCCATTGCTGCAGCGTTCAACGCAAAACCTCCCCAGCCGCAGATACCAAGAATACCAATTTTTTCCGCATTAACATTTTCCTGTACAGAAAGAAAATCTACTGCTGCAGAAAAATCTTCCGTATTAATATCCGGTGAAGTAGTATTACGCGGTGCGCCTGCACTTTCACCTGTAAAAGAAGGGTCAAAGGCGATGGTTAAAAAGCCACGTGCAGCCATTTCCTGCGCATAACGGCCGCTAACCTGTTCTTTTACTGCGCCATAAGGCCCAGCTACAGCAATGGCAGCTAGCTTATCGCCTTTTTTCATTGTTTTTGGCGTATACATATCGGCCACGAGCGTAATTCCATAACGGTTATGGAACGTTACTTTATGGTGGTTGACATTTTTGTTTTCCGCAAAGGTTTTATCCCAGACATTAGAAAGCTTCTCTGCTTTAATCGTTTCCGCAGGTGCCTTGCTCGGCGCGTTCACATCTTGCGCTGCTAAAGCAGTGCTTCCACAAGTCATAACAGCTCCACAAGCCATAAGCAGCAAAGTATTTTTTAATCGTTTACTTATTTTCATAGGTCTATTCCTCCTTATCTTTCACTGAAAATAATATACTATTGGGAGTTAACTCTAAGTCAAGAACAAAATTTTCGAACTGCAATTTTTTCTTGACTTAGAGCCTGCTCGAAGTATTAAACTAAAAAAAGCTTAATTTCTTGTATTATCCAAAGAAGCTTTTTCTCTTGCTGGATTTACAGTTACCTTAATTAGTGCTCTATACTAAAATTTACTTTAAAATCACTTTGCTGCGTACTCAAAATATCTAGTCCCTGTTCAACGTGTCCCAAATAAACCAAATCATCCGTATATCTGAAATCCTCATAAAACACACTTATATTACCCCATGGAACATAAATACACACATCTCCGGCCTTCGGAGCATGCCCTCTTGGCGCTCCGTCACCAGTAAGCTTATTTTTAAAATAGCCAATCTTTTCGGTATGATTAAAATCACTCAGGGTTATCTCTGCGGGAAGCATATCAATTAAACGCTTCGCTGCCGCACTATCCGCAAGTGCTACAACAATATTTTTACTATCAACCTGCAGCTTCAGCTTGATTCCTTGCGCTGCAGCCTGTGACTGCTGCGTTTTATTTTGAGCAGTCTGCACTTTCGGTGCAGGATTCTGAACTGCTTTACTATCAGGTGCATCCGCACCGGCGCAGCCGCTTATAAGCAATGTTACAGCTAAAGCTGTAGAAGCCAATAATTTTTTCATAGTAAACCTCCTTGCAGACATCATTATGTAAAACAGGATTTACCCTTCACCGATAATTATACTAACAGTCTAAATACGCGTCCAATACCTATAATAATTGCCGTTGCATGCTTTTTTTGCATAATCAGCAAGGCTACGTTATAATAATGACAAAAATTACAAGCATATCGATAGAAAGGAGCCAACGCTATGAACTTTCGTATTCTCAACTATTTTCTGACTGTCGCGCACGAAAAAAATATCACTAAAGCAGCTGAAATCCTGCACATCACGCAGCCTACTTTAAGCAGGCAGCTCATGCAGCTGGAAACAGCGCTGGGCGTCAAGCTTTTCGACCGTGACAAGCATAAATTTGCGCTCACGCCATCGGGGCAATTCCTCGTTGAACGCGCCCGCGAAATCCTGAATATGGTGGAAAAAACTACGCTCGACATTCAGGAACAGGAACACAACCTCGCTGGCAGCATTGCTATGGGCGCAGGCGAATACCAGGCCACAGAGGTACTCGCCAAGCTTATCGGCGGTTTTCAAAAGCAGTACGCTGCTGTAAGCTTTGAGCTTTTCACAAGCTCTGCTGACCTTTTGCAAGATAAGCTTGACAAAGGCCTTTTAGACGTCGCCATCCTGCAGGCTCCTGTCGATACGACGAACTACGACTACCTGCGCCTGCCCATCAGAGAAACCTGGTGCGTACTCATGCGCAGTGATGCGCCTCTCGCCAGCAAGAACGCCATCACTGCCAGCGATTTAAGCGGTCTACCCATAATTTTGCCTGCACGCCTACAGGCACGCAGCGAAATTTTCAACTGGCTCAGCGGTGACATTACTAAGATGCGTTTTATTGGCAACAGTAATCTTTTAGCCAATACTGCCGTCTTTGTTGAGCAGTGCGGTTATTATGGCATCTCCGTCCAAATGCCTCTGCTCGACGAGAAGCGTTTTACCTATCGCCCACTTACCCCTGCACTACATAGCGACATTCTGCTTGTTTGGCGTCGTGACAGACAGCAAAGTCTCGCACTGCAAAAATTTCTTCAGTTCGCAAAATGCTTTTTAAGCATAGAATAAGCGCCAATATAAGTATTAGACATTTTCCCTGCAAGCTATATAATTTTAGGCAGATAACAGAGCGTTATCTGCCTTTTCCTTTTATGTTTTTGTGAGGAGGAACTTACTATGAACCGACGAGATTTTATCAAGGTTGCCGTAGCAGGCTTCGGCACTGTACTCTCCAGCGGTGCCGCTATCAATATGCTGAATACAAAGTCTGTACCAGAAACTGCTCCTATAGCAGAGGCAGCTCCGCAGGCTGCTGACGGCAAGCAGAACGTTGTTGTTATCACCGGCAGTCCGCATAGAGCAGGTACCTCTGCCCTGCTGGCTGATAAATTTATTGAAGGAGTGCAGCAAAACGGTCATCATGTCTTCCGTTTCAATGCTGCCTTTGAGGATATTCATCCCTGCCGCGCCTGCAATGCCTGCAACCGTAACGGCAAATGTATTTTAAACGATGCTATTGAGCAAAAGCTCATGCCAGAGCTGCTCAAGGCAGACATCATAGTACTCATCACGCCGCTTTATTATTACGGCATGTCCACGCAGCTCAAAACAGTACTCGACCGCTTCTATTCCCACGTGCGCAGCTTCGACGGCAAAAAATCCTTGCTGCTCACCACCGCCTACAACAGTGCGAACTGGACGTTTGAAGCCCTCGTTGAGCATTATCAGACCTTAGTGAAATATATGCAGTGGCAGGATTTAGGCATGGTTCTCGGCTACGGCTGTGGCTCACGCTATAGCATTGAACGCAGTGATTTTCCCAACCAAGCCTTAAAGCTTGGTCAGAGCATCAAATAGGAGGCAGAATATGAATATCGTAGTTTTAACTGGCAGTCCGCATAGAAACGGCACCACCTCTGTTCTTACAGAAGAGTTTATCAAGGGCGCAGAAAGCAAGGGACACAATGTATTCCGCTTCGACGCCGCCTTTCATGACATTCATCCCTGTCAGGGCTGTGACGCCTGCGGCATGAATGGTCCCTGCGTACAGAAGGACGACATCGAAAATGATTTGATTATGCGCCTCGTCAACGCAGATTTAATCGCGCTCATTACACCCGTTTATTACTGGCACGTCAGCGCGCAGCTCAAGACCTGCATTGATAGATTTTACGCACGGACAGGACGTATCAGCGGCAAGCAGAGCGTGCTGCTTGCGGCAGCAGGCAGCAATCTGGATTGGACGATGGAGTGCCTGAATAAATATTACGCCACTCTCTCGAGCTATATGCGTTGGCAAAACCGTGGCACAGTGTTCGCGCCCAACTGCAAAACGCGCGCAGAAATTCTCAAGACTAATTATCCGCAGGCAGCCTATGACCTTGGCTATAAGCTATAAAAATGCTTGGCCGATAGTTAGATTTCTTTGAACGTTCACTTGATTTGGAGTTCTCTACAACCGTTAAAATAAAAACATATCATTAAAGGAGGTTTTTTCTTATGTTTGGTTTAGGCTTACCCGAATTACTTCTCATTCTTGTTATTGGTTTAATTTTCTTCGGTCCAGGCAAACTGCCGGATATCGGTAAGGCCTTAGGCAAAAGTATGCGTGAGTTCAAGCAGGCCGTAAACGAAGCTGACCCCAACAAGGAAGCGCTCCCCGCAGCCAAGGCAGAAGAACAAAATAATGCTAGACAAGCAAAATAATTATCTGCCTGTCGAAGCGTCGCTCGATAAAGACATGACGCTCACAGAACATCTGGCGGAGCTGCGCAGCTGCCTGCTCAAGGCTCTTGCTGCCCTAGTTATTGGCACTGCTAGCAGCGTCTATTTTTTGCAGGACATCACGGACGTGCTCACAAGCGCTGCGAAGGAGCTGTATTATATGCGCCCTGCCGAAGCCTTCATGATTTATATGAAGGTAGCGCTGCTCAGCGGTCTATTGCTTGCTTCGCCCTTCATGCTTTATGAGCTCTACGCCTTCGTCCGCCCGGCGCTGACATGGCGTGAGCGCAAATTCACGCTCATCTGCCTTCCGCTCGCGCTACTGCTCTTTATCGCAGGCATGTTATTTTCTTACAGCTTCGTCTTTCCGCGCGGCCTGGAATTTTTTCTCGGCTTTGCCGCAGGCAAGGTCAATCCGCTGATTTCTATGGAAAGCTACCTGGACTTTCTGCTTATGCTGGTTGTTCCCTTCGGCTTTGCCTTCACCGTGCCTGTGATTCTCACGCTGCTAGCTTATCTGGGCCTCATAAGCTCCAGGCTCTTGATGAAATTCCAGCGCCACGTTATTCTGGTCGCCTTCATCATCGCCGGAGTTATCACGCCCACGCCTGATATTATCACGCAGACTCTGCTCGCCGTGCCGATGATTCTGCTCTATGAGGTGAGCATTGTCATTATCCGCTATCTGCTTAAGCGCTAAGCCTATAGCAGACGTAAGCTATAGTTTTCTAAGACAAGCTTATTGACTTAGAGTTATCTCTAAGTATTACACTAACAAAGGAGCGATCACCAATGCAGAATTCGGCTTATAACCTACGACGCGTCGCTAGTTATCTTCTCGGCTTTGTGCTCTTTTACGAGCCCTTCATGCTGTTCAACCAGCTTGCGAGCACCTTCTTCGTCGATACAAGCTTCAGCTCTATACACGTGCCCTGCGCCCGCATACCACTGGCAAGCATCGTCACCGGCGAATGGCAGTACGCAAGCCCCATTTCGCTTTTCTTCTGTCTGCTGTTGGCTGTAAGCTCGCTGTGGTTCGGCCCGCTGTTCTGCGGCAGGCTCTGTCCTGCTGGCGCCTTCAGCGAATTTTTAGGCAGCCTGCTGCCAGATAAATATAAAATTGACTGGCCAACGCTCGTGCCTATTCTGCCACTGCGCTACGGCTTTTTTGTCGGCTTTCTCTTTTCTATCTGGCTCGGCTTCGGCCTGCCCTGCATCTACTGTAATTACTATTCCCTGGAAATTTTCGTCAACCTGTTTATCACAGGGCAGCTACTCAATAGCCTTGCGTCCCTCTTTGCCACCTTCTTTCTGGCAAACATATTCTTCGGCTTATTCACAAAAGGCGGCCGCGGCTATTGTTTGTTGCTCTGCCCTGTTGGTACATATAATTCTTTATTCCACCTTTTAGGACGATTCGTTCCTGGCGCCTTCAATATGCAGGTACGCAAAGCAGCCTGCGTTGGCTGCACAAAATGTGAGCATGGCTGCTCTATGCGTGCCATTACTATGGTTGAGCGCAAGGCGCAAATTAACCGCAGCCTGTGCATCGTCTGCGGCAAATGCGCCCATAACTGTCCTAAAAAGGCTATCTGCTATCAAAGCAATCTGGGAAAGGAGACTGATGAGCATGGCAAAACAAACTAATAAAGCACTTCTAAGCGACAAGCTGAGCAGCCTTGCTCTTGGTGGCAGCGCAGCTGCAGTCATCCTCCTGCCCCAGGCTATTACAAAAGCGGTACCGCAGCTCTTCACCAGGGTTGCGCCATATACAGCGCAGACCCTGCCTTACTGCACGGGCGTCTGCGGCAGCTGTGGAGGCAGCTGTCTTGGCAGCTTAACCATCATCGCTTTTTTAGCAATGCTAGATAAAATTAAAGGTAAACACAAGGAGGAACAACCATGAAACGTCGCGACTTTTTAAAACAATCTGCATTTGCTCTGGCAGGCCTTGCCATGCTGTCCTTAGGCTGCGGCTCTGACAAAACAGCCAAGGCTGACGCACCTCAGCCAGAAGTAAAACAATCTACAAACGAAGGAGCATCTCAAGCAATGAATCATAACGGTAAAAAAATCCTCGTAGCATATTTTTCCTGGAGTGGCAACACCAAAGCTGTTGCTGAAGAAATCCATAAGCAGGTCGGTGGCGACATCGTAGAAATCGTTCCGGCAACGCCGTATTCCGAAACCTACAGCGTTACTGTTGCCAAAGCCAAAACTGAGCAGGAAGCCGGTGCACGTCCTGCCATCAGCACCAAAATCGCTGACTTCGAGCAATATGACACCATCTATCTTGGCTATCCGAACTGGTGGGGCAGCATGCCGATGCCTGTGGCAACCTTCATTGACACCTATAAAATGAGCGGTAAAAAGGTTGCGCCGTTCTTCACCCACGGCGGCGGCGGCGTACAACGCTGCATGAGCGACCTCGAAGCAAGAGCACAGGGCGCTAATTTCACCGATTATCTGTGTCTGTCCGGCAGCAGCGCGAAAAACTCCCAAGGTGAAATCACCAGCTGGGTAAAGAAAACGCAAAACTAATAGTTATTAAAGGAGGCACACATGAAACGACGCGACCTCTTTAAAGCAGCCGCTATGACTGCTACAGGCGTAGCCTTAGGCAGCCTGTCCGATATCAATACTACATTTGCAAAGGAAGTAACAAAAATGACAAAAGAACAGTTTTCTACTGTCTTCCCCATGGGCGCAAAAAATGACGCCTATGCACAATATTTCGTTGGCCAGAGCTATCTTAACATGCTTTCTCTCGACCAGGTTGTTATTGGTAACGTAACTTTCGAACCCGGCTGCCGCAACAATTGGCATATTCACCACGCAGACAAAGGTGGCGGCCAGATTCTGCTCGTTACTGGAGGCCGTGGCTACTATCAGGAATGGGGCAAGCCTGCCCGCGAGCTGCATGCTGGTGATGTAGTCAACATCCCCGCCGGAGTTAAGCACTGGCACGGCGCCGCCCCCACCAGCTGGTTTGCACATCTGGCTATCACGGTTCCGGGCGAAAACAGTAAGAACGAATGGTGCGAGCCCGTTGATGCAGAAGAATATAACAAGCTGAAATAAACCATCTGCCATCTTCAGTGATATCTTCCCTCATAAACGGACCAAGTAGCTCCAAACTAATTTACTGAAAGACTAACTATAAAAAGTCAAGAGGTGGGTAAGAAAAAATTTCCGTATAGGT
>OLSD01000463.1_pt1 | contig 41550 bp, 35 predicted proteins | sample 1672211 | NCBI WGS metagenome assembly OLSD01 (sample SAMEA3136659, study PRJEB25190) | human gut metagenome | reverse complement strand
GAAAATCCATCAGGCGTAAGCTAAAAATTTTTGTCGTGTGCTTGACATACGGGTGTCTGAGGTCATGGAATCGGATACGGGGCAGCCCCGCCCGTTTCAGCACCCGCTGGAGCATATGCAACACGCTGTCCGGGGACATGGGGCCTCCGGCGGGGGACGGGAATACCCATTCGCTGTTCCCAACTTTGCATTTCTGCATTTTCAGAACGCTTATCGCATCCGCCGACAGCGGCAACGTGCGGTAGGCGTTTTTCGTTTTCAGTGGGGCTTCGACCACTTTGCCGTTTTGCCGTGAAATGGCCCGTTGGATTTTCAGTACTCCGTGCTGGAAGTCCACGTCCGTCCACTTTAGCCCCAGCAGTTCGCCCCGCCGCAGTCCGGTGGCGAGATCGAGGTAGTAGAGTTCGTACACGCCGCTGTCCCTGGCCTCTTGGAAGAAGGCGCTGAGTTGGTCGGCGGTCAGCGTTTTCATCTCCTTGTGTTCGACTTTCGGCAAGGCGCAGCCCTGCGTTGGATTCCTGCTCACCAGTTTCTGCTCGATGGCAAGATTGTACGCCGAGCCGATCATCTGATGGATGTCGCGCACTGTTTTGGCGCTCAGTCCCTTGGGCTGCTTCTGTGCTTCGATTCGCTCTACCCGCCCTTCCGCCAACAATTTCTTGTAGAACTGTTGCAGATGCAGCGTCGTCAGATCATTCAACGGGATCTTACCGAGCTGCGGCTTGATGTGGTTTTCGATATAGCCGTGATAGGTCAGGTAGGTGGATGGGCGCATCTTGATTTTGGCATAGTTCTCATACCACACTTCTAACCAGTTACCCACGGTGTAGGTCTTGACCCGTCCGTAGTCGATTCCCACGTTTTCCTCGATGGCTTTCTTCAGCTTTTCCTTGACTTCCGCCTGCGTCTTGCCAAGGACGTTTTTGATGATGGCCTTGCCGGTTTCCGGATCGTGACCGACTGTGTAGCGTCCTTCCCATCGACCGTCCTTTCGTTTGCGGATGTTCCCCTCGCCGTTTGCTCGTCTTTTTGGCATGGTATCAGCCTCCTTTGTAACGGCAAAGCATACCGTAAACAACAGAGGAAAGCTACCGAAAAGCGGAATTGTTATCAGAAAGTTATCATTTGCGCTGGATGCCCTATCTTTGTCTATGGCGGCGCAATTTCTGCGCTGCCGGGGACGTTCTCTTTGGTTTCAGCGGTGCGATTTTGGAACGGTCGAAAGTCGCTTTTCATTGACTGCGGTGACTCAAAATACGCTTGCCCTGCACCATTGATCACGCGAAGATGATTACCTCGATTTCCTTCCGAAACGACCACAAGGCACCACCAAAATCCTTGGGACACCTGCGTTTGCAGGAACTAAGACGCCAACCGCTCTGAAATCTCTCGCAAAAGGCGCCACAACCGACTGCGTTGAAACCCCCGTCAACTGCCCGCACTGCGGGCAGAAGCGACTGGGCAGAGCGTCGGTTCCGACGCCAGCCGTTTATCCTGCTTTCTTTTTCGTCCTCGAAAAAGCCGTGAAAGGCGTAGGAAACGCAGTCATACCAACGTTTCCAGCACATTGTCCACACGGCCTTCAACACCTCCGGCACAAACGGCCTACGTTTGCTTTCACAGGCGAAAGTGGGTACACACTCGCCTTTGCCAACAGGATCGCACACAACGGCTTACACGGCGAAACAGATGGCGTTTTGGGTGGGGGGTGGTATCACTACCCTCGGAGCGTTTTGCACGGTTCGGAAACCCTGCGTGGCCAGGGGGTAGAACGGCAAACTTTGCCGCTTTTGGGTCTTGGTCGGGGGTGCTCCCAAAGAACGCAGAGAGCCTCGGGACAGCGATGCGCTCATGCGCGTCGCTGTCCCGAGGCGTCGCGGCCCCGCTGGGCTGCATGATCTTTTTTGCTTCTGTCGAAATTGCGACTTGTATGCCATGCACACATGTGCGAGGCAGGGGTGGTATTACTACTCCCGGCGTGCTCCGCGTGTTGCCGAAACGCCGGACGGCCGCTTGTCAAAGCGACTAACTTGCCGTTTTCTGAGATCATGTAGTCATCAGGGAATTTCCCCGTGCCCTTTGCTATCCCCGATAGGCGCGAAGCAGGAATGTAACAATCTGGGCGCGAGTACAGCTATTGTCCGATCCGAACAGCCCATCGCCAATGCCGTTGGTGATGCCGTTCTCCACGGCCCACACCACCGCGTCATAGCAATAGCTGCCGGAAGGCTGATAACTTGATTATCAGTGGAAACCTTTCCCAACAAGACCCATAGGTTACTATCCGCACGAGCCGCAAAAAAAGGTCTATCTTTTTCCGAAATATTGTGTTATATTTTTAGTAGGATAACGGATGGAGGACCTGCCATGCGAAAAAAAGAGCTTCGATTAGTGGTTGCGTTCCACACCACTGCTGCTGCCATGTCCGCTGAAAAGATTTGCAACAGCAAGGGGTTGGAAGGGCGGCTGATCTCTGTTCCGCGGAGCATTACGTCGGATTGCGGAATTGCCTGGAGTGCGCCGCCGGAGCTGCGGGAACAGCTTGAAGCGCTTTTCAACGAAGCCGGATTGGAGGTCTCCGGGTTCTATCTGCTTTGATCCATCCGCCATCACATAACAAGGAGGAGAATAAACAACGTGAAAGAAAAACAATGGCTGAAAGAGCATTGGCTCATACTGCTCACCGGTGTGATCGTGGGTATTGCCACACTTGTCCTTACTGCCGCCGGTAACCCCAAAAACATGGGCTTCTGCATTGCCTGCTTTGAGCGGGACATCGCCGGTGCGTTGAAACTTCACAGTGCCGCTAAGGTGCAGTATATTCGCCCGGAGATCATCGGCATCGTTCTGGGTGCACTTTTCACCGCCGTGGCTGCCAAGGAGTTCCGGGGGCGGGCCGGCTCCGCTCCTGCTTCCCGCTTCATTGTTGGTATTTTTGTCATGATCGGCGCACTGGTGTTTTTGGGCTGTCCCCTGCGTATGGTCATCCGTCTTGGCGGCGGTGATCTAAGCGCAGTTGCCGGTCTTCTGGGGTTTATTGCCGGCATTCTGGTCGGTACAGCCTTCCTGAAAAAGGGCTTCACGTTAGGTCGGGCATATCCCATCCGTAACGGTGACGGCATGATCCTTCCCGGCATAATGGTTCTGCTGCTGATCCTGCTGGTGGCCACTCCTCAACTGCTGAATTTCTCTGAGGAAGGCCCCGGCTCCATGCACGCTTTCTGGCTGCTGTCCCTCATCGCCGGTGCTATTGTCGGCGGCATGGCACAGAAAAGCCGTCTCTGTATGGCTGGCGGCCTACGGGACGTGTTTCTGCTGAAGGACTATACCTTGCTGACTGGTTTTCTGGCCATTTGGGTCACGGTTACCATCGGCAATCTGATTCTGCACAACTACAACCTCTCCGCTCTTTCCCAGCCCGTTGCGCACAGCCAGTATCTGTGGTCCTTTCTCGGCATGGCACTGGCCGGCTGGGGATCCATTCTCTTGGGTGGCTGTCCGCTGCGCCAGTTGATCCTTTCTGGTGAAGGAAACGGTGACGCTGCCGTTACCGTGCTGGGCATGATTGTCGGTGCAGCCATAGCGCATAACTTTGGTCTGGCTGGTAATCCAGATAGCGTGGTAGACGGCGTGTACAAGGTCGGCGGCATCGGTATTCATGGTATGGCGGCGGTCATGCTGGGCTTTGCAGTGATGTTAGCTGTTTCCCTCCTCCATCTCCCCAGGAAGGAGGATGCGTGATGATTGATACACGTGGGCTCTCCTGTCCGATCCCTGTTGTCATGGTACAAAAAGCGGTGAAAAACGGTGCTCCCTCAAAGCTGGAAGTATTATCTGATGCCAAGGTTGCCGTTGAAAATATCACCCGCTATGCCGGGACACAAGGCTATCAGGTAGCGGTTGATACCGTTGGAGAGGATTTCAAGCTGACGCTTACAAAATGACATAGGAAAACGCCGGACGATTGGCCGGCGTTTTCTTAATATCGGAAAGTTTCACCCGATGGATAACGTGGACTGTAGTGCAGGGTTGCAGTTCGCCAGTCCCTCCGGATATTACAGCCTCTGACCCACTTTTGACCCAGAATCCAAAAAAATCGGACAGGACTGGACGGAAACAGTGGAAAATCCGCCGAGCGAATGGCGTTAAAAAGCACAAATCGGAGCCGAAATGACTCCGATTTGTGCTTGAGACTGCCTCATAACCCGGAGGCCGTAGGTTCGAGTCCTGCCTCCGCAACCAGAAGGAATTCCGAGATCGCAGATCTCGGAATTCTTTTATTTGCGCAAGGAGTTCAGACGAAAAAAGCCGTCCGGTCAATGACCGGACGGCTTTTTGTGATGCGATTTTCAGGCGGCCTTCTTTCCGCGCGCAAAGTGAAGGATAAGGCCGATGGCCGCGCCGACGAGCGTCGGGCAGACCCAGCCGAGGCCGAGCTTGGCAAACGGCAGATACGCCGCACCGAACGCCTTGATGGCGTCGCCGTTGATGGCGTTGTACAGACCTGCGGGCAGCGCGACGACAAAGTCGTAGATCGCGGCGATGAGCGTGAAGCCCATCGTCCAGCAGTACACCGTGCGGTCGTGGCCGAAGAACTTGCCGAGCAGTGCCAGCGCGATGAGCGCGATGGAGAGCGGATAGAGGAACATCAGCACCGGCAGGGAGTAGGCGATGATGGCATTGAGGCCGAGGTTTGCAAGCAGGAGCGAGATGAGACTGAAGATGACCGCCCAGGTGCGGTACTTCGGGCCCTTGGGGAAAAGGGCGGTGAAGGTCTCGGCACAGCTCGTGATGAGACCGACGGCGGTTTTGAGGCAGGCGAGCGTCACGGTGGCAGCCAGGATGAAAAGGCCCGCCGTGCCGAGATAGTGCTGGGCGATCTGTGCGAGCGCCGTGCCGCCGTTTTCGGAGGCTTCGAGCACGCCACGGCTCTGCGTACCGGCAAGGGTCACAGCAATGTAGATGAGCGCCATGAAAAGGCAGCTGAAGATGCCCGCGCGGACGGTGCTGCCCGCCACGGCGGAGGGCTCTTCCACGCCGAGATCGCGGATGACCTGCACCACGATGATGCCGAAGGCGAGACTTGCCAGCGCGTCCATGGTGTTGTAGCCTTCAAGGAAGCCTGTGAAGAAGGGCTGGTCGGCGTAGCCGCCGAGCGGCGTCACCTCCGCAACAGAGACGCCCGGCGTAGCGAGCACCACCACCACGAGGATGGCGAGAAAGACGAGGAAGCAGGGCGTGAGGATCTTGCCGACCCAGGTGAGGATCTTGCCCGGGCGCAGCGCGAAGAAGAGCGCTGCGGCGAAGAACGCCACCGAGAAGAGAAGAAGGTAGAGCGTGGTGTTTCCGTCCTGCGGCAGCGCCTGCTCAAGACCCACGGTGAAAGAAGTCGTGGCGCAGCGGGGAATGGCAAAGAACGGCCCGATGGTCAGATACAGCGCGCAGGTGAAAAACATCGCATAGGGGCGGCTGACCTTGCTGCTGAGGTCGAAAAGTCCCACCGAGCGGCTGATGCCGAGCGCGGCCACGCCGAGCAGCGGCAGGCCCACGCCTGTGATGAGAAGGCCGAGGATAGCGAGCCAGACATTCGAGCCGGCCATCTGGCCGAGGTGCACGGGGAAGATGAGGTTGCCGGCGCCGAAAAAGAGGCCGAAGAGCATGCTGGCAACATAGGTGTATTCTTTTGCAGAGAGTTTACGTTTCATAATATTTTTTCCTTTCGCGGCGGCAGAGGGAAGAAAAAGTGCCTCTGCTCAAATGATTCGGGTAACAAAAAACCGGCTGCTCCCTACCCTCCGACCATCTCGGGGTACTACTCCCCTGCCTGCGGACAATGCCGAAGGCGCGTGTGTCGGATCAATGGAACATACCGGATCTGATGCTGCCGATCATTGCAGCCGGCGAATCAAACGAACCTGAAAAAAGAGGTCGATCAAACCGCTGCCAACTGCTTCGACGGCATAGATTCGGACATACGCTCCTCTACGCCTACGATCAGTCGCCAGCTTACCCCAAGCATGACTTCCTTGGATGTAACCATAGCCATCAAACGATCGCCTCCTTTTTTTGGGAAATTGGTGTTATTATACCATGGCATTACATTTTGTCAAGGATAAATGATGATTGAACATGCAGAAATTTCGTAAAACCTTGCGTAAATAAGCAGGGCGCGGACTTTCTTCCGCGCCCTGCCAGTGCAATTCCTGATTTTTTCGTTACAGCGAGCCGACCTTCATCGCGTTGGCCCACTCCGCGTCAGTGAACATCGCACGCACATCTTTGCCGCTGTACTGCGAGAGGAGACTGATGAAGAGCGTAAAGTTCTCTTCCGGCGTGAGGTTCGTGGTGTCAGGATAGCTGCGGAAGGTCTGCTTGGCGGCGTCCCAGCCGATCTCCCTCATCACCTCTGAAAGCTTGCCGGAGAGGGAAAAAACGGTCAGCGTGTCCTTGAGCGAACCGCCGCCGCGGTAGACGTCGATCACGTCCCAGCCGGTATACTCCCGCTTATCGCTGTACCAGTCGGCGGGCACGGCAGCGCAGTTGTTTTTCGTCATGACGTAGGCGAGCTTGTAGTCATCCAACACCTCGGCATGGAAGTCCCACGGCCGACTGTCGGCCTCAAAAAGATGGCTCAGCTCGTGCAGCAGGCCGAAGTTCCAGTCGTTTTTGCGCCGCGCGAAGTTCAGGCTCAGATCCTCATAAATGTCATCGGCGTCGATTTGAATGACGCCGTCTTTGCCGGCGTAGCCCCAGTTTGTCTCCGGGGCCAGCATGTTGAGATAAACATGACGGTACGGCGTCCAGCCGGTGAGCTCTGCATAGTCGGCGTAAGCAGTCTCGAGGTCATTGACCCACTTTTGCAGCCGTGCGCGGCTCAGAACATCTAATACACGGTGTTCCAGCCGCATCGTGATCACATCGGAGCGCCCCTCAATCTCCATATAGTTGTCCCGCTCGGTCCCGACCAGCGTGAGCTGCCAGTTTGTCCCGGCATTGCCGCGCTTTTGCAGCGCCGCGCCGCCCGATGAGGCTGACAGCGCCAGCTCAGGGTGCAGCGAGCAGACAAGCTGCCACGTATCCTTACCACTTTGATAGAGCTTCCAGTGCTGCGCATCATGGCCGGTGCCGTCGCAGATGCCGACGCGGTTACCCTCTTCAAACCATGCGTTGGAAACATCCAGCATATATGCCCGCTTGTTGTCGGGGCGAAGGGTAAAGCTGTTACCCGCGGCGGGCAAGGCATACCAGGCAAATGGCTTGTCCGACAGCGTCAGCGCATCGCCGGAGGCGGCCAGATATTTGCCGTCCGCGTTTTGCAGGGTATAGCGGCTTCCGGCAATGTTCAAAAAGCCGCTGCTGTCCACTGCAAGGACCAGCCCGCACTCCGCCGCAGTTTTTGCCTTCACCGCGCCCTGCCGCACGAGCTGCGCGGCCAGCGTTTCGCTGCTGTCCTTGCGCGCCTGCGCGAGCGCGGCATAAGAGATGCGCGCGGTGTCGCCGCGCGTGAAGCTGCGCGATGCACGGTATTCCCCATGCGTCAGACCAAGAGAGTCGCTGAAGGCGTTGGCCTTGTCCCACTGGAAGTCTCTCTCCGAGGAGTAGCCCAGCGCGCGCAGGATAAATGTCAGGTACTGGTTGGCTGTTACCTTGTCGTCGCTGCCGAAGCGCTCTGCGCTCAGGCCGTTGGTGAGGCCGTTTGCATAGGCGTAGCCGACATAGGGCCTTGCCCAGTCGGCAAGGTCGGAAAAAGGAACCGTCCAAGTGCCGGCCTTGGCCTCCGCTTCCTTGCCGAGCAGACGCACAAGCATGGTCACGGCCTGCGCGCGCGTCGGCGCGGCGTCGAGACTGTAGATGGGCTTGCCGTTCGCCGTTTCACCGGTGCCCTGAAAAAGGCCAAGCTCATAGAGCGCGTTGGCCGATTCCTCGGCGCTGTAGTCTGCGGCGAACGCTGCGGTGGAAAGCGAAAGCACGATGAGAAGCGCGAAAAGGGGACACAATAGTTTCTTCATGACCGTTTCCTCCGTCTGATAATTGGCTGGGGATCCGCTTCCGGGAAAATGCTTGAAAGATTATGATACGCAGCAGCTCATGCTGTTTCTGCCGATATGCCGCGCGGCATTACGCCTTTTTCCGTGCCAGCACACAGTACCAGTTCGACCGTTCCGGGTCGAACGCGCCGAACTGCACGGGAAAGGCGCGCACGCGCACGTCCTCATACCCGAGCTGCGCGAGCTGATCGAGCAGCAGCTTTTGCGCTGCGGGGTAGTAATGCTCTTCGAAGTGCTCCTTTTGGAAGATCTTGCCCGCGCGCTCAAAGGTGTAGAGCAGATGGAAGGTGATGGAGCCGTCGGGTAAGTGATCCCAGACCTGCATGAGATTTACGCGGTCACCGTTTGGCAGGAATGCGGGGTCATAGAAGTAAAAGCGCTGCTTCTGCCGCACGATCCTGTCCCAGTTGCGAAGATCAAAGTAAAGAACGCCGCCCGGTGCAACAAGCGCGTCCATCTGCTCGAGAACGCCCGTGATCTCGCTGTTCGGCACATAGGCAAGCGAGTTGCCGGTGCTCATCACGCAGTCGAATGTTCGGTCGAAATGTGCTGTCAGAGCGCGAAAATCACTCTGCCGCAGATCGACGGAAAGGCCGCGTTCGGCTGCCTTTTCCCGGCAGCGTGCAAGCATCGTTTCGCTCAGATCCGAACCGTAGAGCGAAACGCCAAGCGCCGCAAGCGGCAGTGTGAGGGAGCCTGTGCCGATGCTCACGTCGAACGCAGTGCGCACGGAGAGACCGGAAAGAACGGCTTTCCAGTGCGCCTTCGTCATGTCATCTTTTTTGGGAGAGTCGAAGAGATCGTAGATATCGCTGCGGTCATATACGCTGGCCATGGGACAACTACCTCCTGACGAAATCTGATCGTTCTTTTTCTCAGCGCTTCTTGCGCTGAGAAGAGGACGGAATGTCCATTTCTGCGCGATATTTGGCGACGGCGCGGCGGCTGATCTCAATGCCGAGTGCGGAAAGCGCCAGACGCAGTGCCTCATCAGAGAGCGGGGATGCGGGGTCTTCAGACTGAATAAGACGTTGCAGGCGCTGCTTGACTGCGTGGGAAGAGACCGCTGCATCGGGGCGGATAGCCGCGGTGAAAAAGCTGCGCACAGGGATGGTGCGGCCTTGAAACTGAATGTACTTGTTCTGTGCGGCACGGCTCACGGTGGAGGTGCTGACACCGAGCTTTTCTGCAAGCTGCTGCATTGTTACGGGCAGCAATGGCTCACCGCTGCAAAAGAAGCCGCGCTGCTCGCTTCCGATGATCGTGAGCAGCTGCACAAGGGTATCGCAGCGGGTGTGGACACCCTTGATGAGTGCCTGTGCCTCGGAGAGCTTTTCTTTGATATAGCGCCGAACCTCTGGGTCACCGCTCGTATTCAGCAAGGCGGAATATTCGGCGTTGACGGAAAGCCGCGGCAGGATCCGCTCATTCAACTCGATGACGAGTTGTCCTTGCTGCACGGAAAATTCTGCATCAGGCGCGACATAGGCGATCGGTTCACTCCCAGCGAAGCTGCGCGAGGGGATGGGGTTGAGTGCAAGGACCTTGGCTGCGGCGGCTTTGGCTGCGGCGACGGATACATCGAGGAGGGAGGCTATGGCCTGATAATCACGCCCGCTGAGCATCTCAAGCCCGTCACGCGCGATCTTGAGCGCCAACGGATCGAGAGAACGACCCTGTGCGAGCTGGAGAGTCAGGCATTCCGACAGATTCCGCGCACCGACGCCGGGCGGGTCAAGCATCTGTACAGCGAAGAGCGCTTGCTCAAGTGCGAAGAGTGGGATGTCGAAATCCTTGGACAGCTCTTCGAGCGGGCAGTCAAGATAGCCGCGCTCATCAAGACAGTCGATCAGGAAGCGGCACAGGCGCAAAAGCTCATCATCAACGAGCTTTGTTTGCCCAATCTGTTCGTTCAGGTGGTCGCGGAATGTCGTTTCGCGGGTCAAAAAGGCGGTGAAATCCTGTATATTCTCTGCATTGGAGGTAGAAAAGCCGTGCCAGGAATCCGACTCGCGTACGTCGAGCGCCTCGCGCCCGGCAGGGACGGACTCACTGGGAAGCTGTGTTTCGTAATAAGTAGGGAGCTGCACGTCGAGCAGTGGGTTGGAGAGTGCAATCTCCTGTACATAGTCGCTCAGCTCTGGCGCGGAAAGCTGTAAACAGTCGAGCGACTGGCGCATTGCCTGCGTCAGCACGAGCTTTTGGCTCAGGGCCTGCTTTTGCTCGAGCTGCATGCGCATCGTCTCCTTTCATCCATTGCTGATAAAAACAGCATAGTTCGATTAATTGAAGTATAGCAGTTTTCTCCTTCTTTCGCAACAAGCAGATGAGCAGAATAGGGCAAAAAGGAAGAGACTGCCTGGCTGATGCAAAAAAATAAAGCCGGCCTGTTGGCCGGCTTTATCAGCGGGAAAATGCCGTTACGGCAGAGGGATATCCTTGCTGTCAAAAAGCGTTTTAAGCTCGATCGAGGTGCGCGAGTCGCCAAACTTCTTGATGAGGGACAGAAGCTGGTCGAGCTGCTGCGTATCGCGCACGGCAAAGCGCAGCAGGGCGTTGAACTCGCCCACCACATGGTAGTGGCTGATGACGGCGCTCTGCGAGGAGCAGAAATCACAGAATTTGTCGTACTTGTCCGGCTCGAGGGCAACGGAGATGAAGCCCGTAATGTTGCAGTCGAGCTTGGTACGGTCGATATCGATGTGATAACCGCGGATCACGCCGCTTTCCTCCATCCGGCGAATGCGCTCCGACACGGCGGGCGGCGTCAGTCCCACAAGGTCACCCATGCGGCGCAGTGTGCAGCGGCTGTCGTCCTGGAGGAGGTTGAGGATTTGGTAGTCAGTCCGATCCATCATGGTCTCCTTATACCGCCTTCTTACACGATTTCACCGCGCTTGATGACGGTCTTAGCAAGGTTGCTGCCAACGCGGTAGCAGATGTAGTCAAGGTCGGGCGCATCCCAGATAACCAGATCACCGAGCTTGCCCTCTTCAACAGAACCGACCTGGTCGGCCATGTCGATGGCGGCAGCGCCGTTGAGCGTGACAGCCGTGAGGACTTCCTCCGGCGTGAGCTTATACTTGAGGCAGCCGAGGTTGATGACGAACTGCATGTTGAGGCAGGGGCAGGAACCGGGGTTGAAGTCCGTCGCCATCGCAACGGGGACGCCGGCCGCGACCATGTCGCGTGCGGGAGCGAACACCGCGCCGAGGTTGAAGCTCGTCGCGGGCAGCAGGCACGCGATGACGCCGCCCTTTGCCATGCTCTCGATGCCCTCGGGCGGGCAGACGATCAGATGCTCGGCAGAGATCGCGCCGATCTCACCGGCGAGCTGGCTGCCGCCGATGGCCTCGATCTCGTCGGCGTGGATCTTGGGACGCAGGCCATACTTGAGACCGGCTTCGAGCACCTGACGGGACTCTTCGACGGTGAAAGTGTCGGCCTCGCAGAACACGTCGCAGAACTTGGCGATGCCCTGCTCCTTGACGCGGGGCATCATCTCCTCGCAGACAAGGCGGACGTACTCTTCGCGGTTCGCCTTGTACTCCGCGGGGACGAGGTGCGCGCCCATGAAGGTCGCGACGAGATCCATGCGGTGGTGATCGTTGAGATCCTTGATGACCTCAAGCGCCTTGAGCTCGTGCTCGGTGGCAAGACCGTAGCCGCTCTTGGCCTCGACCGTGGTGGTACCAAAGCCCATCATCTCGTCGAGTGCCTTGGCGGCCTTGCTGCTCAGCTCCTCAACGCTTGCCTTGCGGGTGGCGTTGGTGGTGGACTGAATGCCGCCGCCGGCGTTCTGGATCTCGAGATAGGTCTTGCCGTGGAGCTTCATGCCCAGCTCGTTCTGGCGCCAGCCGCCGAAGATGAGGTGGGTGTGGGCGTCGACAAGGCCGGGGGTGACAAGATGGCCTTCCGCATCGACGATCTCCGCACCCTCGACAGAGGGGACGGCGCCGGTGCCGACGGAGGCGATGACGCCGTCCTCGATGAGGACCCAGGCGTCCTTTAAGAATTTAACTTTGCCCTGCTCCTCGCCGCGATGAGCGCTCTTGCCCTCGGGCGTTGCGAGCAGGCCGATGTTTTTGACCAGTAACTTTTTCATAGTAAATGTTGTCCTTTCTCACGGTTGGAAAGAGCATCGCAGGTTTTGCGCCCCGCAAGTGTGCGAGCAAAGCGAGTGCGCGCAGCGGAGTGAATCCAGCTCAAAAAAGGGGCTTTGTACAAAGCCCCTTTTTTGAAGTGTTCTCTTAGTGCATGTATTCCTTCACGGCCTTCTCGCAGAGCTCTTCGTCCGCGACGTAAGGCATGGTGATGTGATCCTGACCCTCGTACATCTTGTTGTACTCGGCGACAGTGGTCATGGCGTTCTCGTTGCGCGCCCAGCTGCGGCGGGCAACGCCGACCATGGTATCCCAAGGCATGGACATCTTCAGAATGGTGTCGACACGCTCGGAGCCGTCGAGAACCATACCGAAGCCGCCGTTGATGGCGCGGCCGATGCCCGTACCGCCACCGTTGTGCAGAGCGATGTAGCTCATGCCGCGGGCAGCGTTACCAGCGTAGCACTGGGTCGCCATCTCGGCCATGATGTTGGAGCCATCCTTGATGTTGGAGGTCTCACGGAAGGGCGCGTCGGTGCCACCGGTGTCGTGATGGTCACGGCCAAGGATGACGGGGCCGATCTCACCGTTGCGAACCATCTCGTTGAACTTGAGCGCGAGGTTCATACGGCCCATGGCATCCTGATAGAGGATACGGCACTGGGTGCCGACGACCAGCTTGTTCTTCTCGGCGTCGCGGACCCAGACATAGTTGTCATAGTCCTGATAGCGACGGTTGTGGGCCTTGATGTACTCGGCGGCAGCCATGTCGGTCTTGTGCAGATCCTCGGGGTTGCGGCTCAGGCAGCACCAACGGAACGGGCCGTAGCCGAAGTCGAACAGGCAGGGACCCAGGATATCTTCGACGTAGGAGGGGAAGATGAAGCCGTCGAGGTCGTTCTCGCCGTTCTTGCAGATGCTCTTCACGCCGGAGTCGTAAACAGCCTTGAGGAAGCTGTTGCCGTAGTCGAAGAAGTAGGTGCCGCGCTCGTGGAACTTGCAGATCATCTCATAGTGATGCTGCAGGGTCTTGTCGACGAGGACACGGAAGCCGTCGGGATCCTTGTCGAGCATTTCGGTGCGCTGCTCGAACGTGAGGCCCTGCGGGCAGTAGCCGCCGTCGTAGGGAACGTGGCAGGAGGTCTGGTCGCTCATCAGGTCGACATGGACGTTGTTGTCGTACAGGTACTCGAGCAGGTCGACGATGTTGCCGCAGTAGGCGACAGCGCAGGGCTTGCCGGCCTTCTGGTGGTCGAGAGCAATCTTGGTGGCCTCTTCGAGGGAGGCGGTGCGGTGGCTGACCCAGCCCTGGGTGTAACGGGTCTCGATACGGGAATCGTCAACCTCAGCGATGATGGAGGCAGCGCCGGCAATCTCGGCAGCCTTGCCCTGAGCGCCGCTCATGCCGCCTAAGCCCGCGGAGACGAACAGACGACCGGCGAGGTTCTGGTCGTTGGGGATGCCGAGCTTCAGACGACCGGCGTTGAGCAGGGTGTTGAAGGTGCCGTGGACGATACCCTGGGGACCGATGTACATCCAGCCGCCGGCGGTCATCTGGCCGTAGTTGGCAACACCGAGCGCGGCAGCGCGGTTGAAGTTCTCCTGGTCATCGAAGGTACCGACCATCAGGCCGTTGGAGATGATGACACGGGGAGCCATCTTGTGGGAGTGGAAGAGACCGAGGGGGTGACCGGACATGACGACGAGGGTCTGCTCGTCGGTCAGCTGCTCGAGGTACTTCTTGATCAGGCGGTACTGCATCCAGTTCTGGCAGACCTGACCGGTCTCACCGTAGGTGACCAGCTCATAGGGATAGAGAGCGATGTCGAAGTCGAGGTTGTTGTCGATCATGACCTGAATGGCCTTGCCCTCGATGCACTTGCCCTTGTACTCGTCGATGGGCTTACCGTAGAGCTTGCCCTCGGGACGGAAGCGGTAGCCGTAGATACGGCCGTGCTCTTCGAGCTCCTGCGCAAACTCCTTGGCCATCTGCTCGTGATGGTCGGGGTGAATGTAACGCAGAGCGTTCTTGATGGCGAGCGCCTTATCGGCCTCGGTCAGGTGGGATTCGCGGCGGGGTGCGCGGCGATAGCCGTCTTCGAACTTCGGATACTCGGGAAGCTCGTAGTCCAGCTTGATCGTCATCGCATCATCAGCAAGATTGATCATGGGATTGTTCCTCACTTTCAAAAAAATATTCTGTGAAAACCAATAAAAAGAAAAAAGGATTTGCAACTTTTCTTTACAACTTGCATTATAGCAAAGATGTGCTATAATGAAAAGTACTTAATTTGTCTGTATACCATACCGTAAAAGTATAAGAAGGAGGGCTGCGAGTGAAGTTCAGACAACTGGAATATTTCTGTGCGGTGGCGGAGGAAAAAAGCATCTCCGCGGCGGCGCGCGAGCTGCATGTGGCGCAGCCGCCGATCTCGCGGCAGATCGCACAGCTTGAGGAAGAGCTCGGCGTGCAGCTGTTCCTGCGCGGCAGCAAGGGCATGGTGCTCACTGACGCGGGACAGAACCTCTATCAGCAGGCGCAGCAGATCTTTCAGGATCTCCGGCGCGTGGAGGACAGCGTGCGCAGCGTGGGCACGGGCATGAGCGGGCGCATCAAGCTCGGCGTCATTTACTCAGCGATGTCGTACGCGTTACATTATATAAATGAATATCACAGCCGCTATCCGCAGGTGGAGCTTTTCATTCGTGTGGGCTCGCCGCAGGAGCTCATCGAGGCGCTCAACCGCGGAGAACTGCACGCGCTGTTTTTGCGCACGGCGGCGCGCGAACCGAGCGGCTTGCAGGAGCGCATTCTTGGCGAGGACGCACTCGAGCTCATCATGCGCGAGGACATGGATCCTGCGCCGGAGCTTTCCGAGGTGCCGATCGAGCGGCTCGAGGGTGTGCCGATGTGCCTTCTGCGCTCGGACGACCTCTGGAGCTACAACGACTTTCTGGTGCAGGAGTGCCAGCGCAGCGGCTTTACGCCGAATGTGACCTGCCACTGCTACGATACGCCCATGGCGATGCAGATGGTGCTCTCGGGCTTTGGCATCAGCTTCCTGCCCCGCTCCATTCTCAGCACGCACCCGGGCGCACCGTTGAAGGCAAAGCCTGTGCGCGGCCTTCCAATTTGTTCCTATGCCGTTTTGGCATGGAACAGCGCTGTTTTGAGCGCCCCGTGCGTACAGCGGTTTGTAGAAGAGAACTTAAAAAAATTAAGCGCGCGCTGAAAAAAGAGAAAGAAAACCTGTTTACTCCCCTGTTGCGCCGCGATATAATGGCGGCGCTGAACAAAAATGGACGGGCGCAGCGCGCCTGTCTGAGCAAATTGACGATACAATCAAAACAATAAATTGACGGAGGAAAACAACCATGGCAAAGTTGATCGAATGCATCCCCAATTTCAGCTGCTCCAAGGAAAAGGACGAGGCCACCTATAACGCCCTCGTCGAGACCGCCAAGAGCGTTCCCGGCTGCACCCTGTTCGACGCGCAGACCGACGGCAACCACAACCGCTGCGTCTTCACCCTCATCGGCTCTCCCGAGGCCATCGAGGAAGTCGCCTTCCAGCTGACCAAGGTTGCTACCGAGCGCATCGACATGAACAAGCATCACGGCGAGCACAAGCGCATGGGCGCTACCGACGTTATCCCCTTCGTTCCCCAGATGGACGTGACCGTCGAGGAAGCCGTCGAGATGTCCAAGCGCGTTGCCCAGCGTATCTGGGACGAGCTGAAGGTCCCCTCCTTCCTGTATGAGGACAGCGCCACCCGTCCCGAGCGCCGCAATCTCGCCACCTGCCGCAAGGGCGAGTTCGAGGGCATGCCCGAGAAGCTCCTGCAGCCTGACTGGGCTCCCGACTACGGCGAGCGCAAGATCCACCCCACCGCCGGCATCACCGCCATCGGCGCCCGTATGCCGCTGGTCGCGTTCAACTGCAACCTCGAGACCTCCGACGTTGAGGTCGCCAAGAAGATCGCCAAGGTTATCCGCGGTTCTTCCGGCGGTTTCCGCAGCTGCAAGGCCATGGGCTTTATGCTCGAGGACCGCGGCATTGCTCAGGTCTCCATGAACATGGTCAACTATGAGGATACCCCGCTGTATGTTACCTATGAGATGATCAAGGCCCTCGCCGAGCGCTACGGCACCCGCGTCATCGAGAGCGAGATCGTCGGCCTGACCCCGGCCAAGGCCCTGATCGACTGCGCTGAGTTCTACCTCAAGGCCAAGGACTTCGACTGCAAGAAGCAGGTCATGGAGTATCACCTGATCGACATGGAATAAAAAATCCAAAGAAGCGGCGCTGCCGCTCCTTTGAGAGCCCACTCAAGGCGGCTCGCCGCCTTGAGTGGAATTTTCAGCGCGCGGCATTCACCATGTCGCGCGCTGCGAAGTATCGCTGCGGACGCACATGGAAATCGACGAAGCGCCGCCTGCGGCGGATAAAGCGAGTCGGTTTCGAGGAAGCGGCACGATTGGCGCGCCTGAAGGGCGCGGGAATCGGAATGCCGCGACGGTGACCGTCCTCCGCGATGAATTAAGTTTATTTGCCGCCGGGAGGCGGCAAAGTCTGCGACGCTGATTGCGCTCTGCATGTGCATTTGGCTGCCCCAATCGGGGCGGCAGACCGTAAAGGTGCGGCGGTGTGCATGCAGAGCAATAAGCGCCACGAAATGATGAAAGGAAATAATCACCATGAAACTTGCTGAAATGACCGTTACCGGCTTTGCCGATACCGTTGCTTCTGATGCTCCCGCGCCGGGCGGCGGCTCCTGCGCTGCTCTCTATGGCTCCATCGGCGCCGCGCTGACCGCGATGGTCGGCGGCCTCACCCAGGGCCGCAAGAAGTATGCCGAGTTTGCCGAGCATGCTGCCGAGGTCGAGAAGAAGGGCAACGAGCTCAAGGTTCGCCTGCTCGACGTGATGGATCGCGACACCGACGCGTTCAACGTCGTTTCCGACGCTTTTGCCATGCCCAAGGCGACCGATGAGGAGAAGGCTGCCCGTTCCGCCGCCATCCAGAACGGCCTGAAGGGCTGCACCAAGACCCCGATGGAGATGATGGAGCTCATCGACGAGACCCTGACTCTCGCTCAGTCCCTGCTCGGCCGCTTCAACGATACCTCCGCGAGCGACCTGGGCGTTGCGTTCCTGTCTCTCAAGGCCGGTATCCAGGGTGCATGGCTCAACGTGCTCATCAACGTCGGTTCCCTGAAGGATCAGGAGTTCGCCGCTGAGTACCGCGCCAAGGGCGAAAAGCTGCTCGCGCACGCACTGCCCCTTGCCGACGAGTGCTACGCTGAGATCGTCAAGCTCATCGAGGGCTAAAAATGATCAGAACAAATGGCTTCGGTGCGCGCACCGGAGCCATTTGTGGTTTACGAAGGAGTGTTATTATGACCATGCAGCATTTGACGCCGAAGGATTACATCACCACCAAGTGGTCGGGCGGCCTCACGACGCAGCTCGGCATCGCGCCCGAGGGCGCGGTGTACGCAGACCGCGACTTTCTATGGAGACTCAGCTCCGCGACCGTTGAGGACGCAGAGTCTGACTTTACGGCCCTGCCCGACTATGAGCGCTTGATCTCCACGCTCGAGGGGACGATCGAGCTGAGCCACAACGGCGGCGAGAAGCTGACGCTGAACCCCTATGAGGTCCACCGCTTCGACGGCGGGGACAACACCCATTCCTGGGGCTGCTGCCGCGACTTCAACCTCATGCTCCGCAAGGGCAAGTGCGAGGGCAAGATGCGCGGCGAGACCCTTGCCGCCGGTGAGAGCAAGACCGTTCACGGCAGCGAGGGCATGATGCTCATCTACTGCGGCGCGGGCGAGGTCAACGTCATTGTCGGCGAGGAGAGCATCGCGCTCAAGGCTGACGAGGCCGTGCGCCTCGACGGGTTTGCGGGCGAGGTGAAGCTCTGCTCCAAGAGCGGGGCAAAGCTGATGCTCGCCAAGGCAAAGGCGATCTGAGAGAAGATCAAAAAAGGGAGAGGCAAAACGCCTCTCCCTTTTTAACATTCAAAATCGTCGGAGTCCTTGTCCAGCGGCTTGCAGAAGCGATCGAGGGCAATGAAAACGGCGGCTGCCGCCGCGAGGACGGCAAGAACGGTGATGAAAAGGGAGATGCACTTTTTCATGATGATTCCTCCTGTTGAAAATGAAATGTGGGGTGTTACGGTTCGGAAGAGATGATGCCATAGACCTGCTGTAAAAATGCGTCCTGATCTTGCACGGTGCAGCGGAAGGACTTACCGTCGTAAGCGCGGAAAAGCGTCAGCTTGCCGTAAAAGTTCCGGCAACTGACGAACACGCCTTTGCCCGTGCTGCCGTCGGGAAAGTCGGTCTCGTCGAAGCAGAAGCCGACTTCCCAGCGGAAGTCGCCGTCCTGCGTGCGTTGGGTCGTGCCGCCCTGCGGCAGAAGATTGGCGAGCGGCGGAATTTCTGCTGGGCGAAAAGCGCGGTGAGCTGCGCGCAGCGCGCGTCGTCCGCGGGGAATTCAAAGCGTGCGTCCTCCGCCTGCGGCTCGCGGAAGTGAGTGCCGGAGACGGCCTTGCATTGTGTGATGTCCGCTTCGCAGAGCGCTTCAAGCGGCATCGGCCACGTGTAAATGAGCGCGGCAAGGACGAGAAATGCAAGGATTCCAATGGAGAGAAACCATTTTTTCTTCATGGGAGACCTCCTTAGTTTTCGGCTGCCCCGATTCGCAACGGGAAGAACTTCCACCCACAATATAACATGAAAGGCTGCGCTTTGCAAGATTGCAGGTGCAGCCTTTCAAAATTGACAGATTATCCGCGCCCGCGGCCAAAGAGGCAGCAGAGGAGAAACGCCGTGAGGTCGCAGACAACGACCGTCGCGCCGACGGGCGTGGAGAGAAGATACGACCCTGTGAGCCCCAGACAGAAGCAAACGACCGAGAGCGCCGCGGCAAAGCACACGACGGAGCGGAAGCTCTTGAAAAGGCGCATGGCGGAGAGCGCGGGGAAGATGATAAGGCTCGAGAGCAGCATCGCGCCCATCATGCGCATGCCGAGCACGACCGTCAGCGCCGTCAGGACGGAGAGAATGGTCTTGTATGTCCCTGCGTGCACGCCCGTGGCGCGGGCGAAGGACTCGTCAAACGTGACGGAGAAGAGCTTGTGGTAGAAGAGAACATAGAGCGCAAGCACGCACAGCGCGAGCGTGACGCTCAAAATGACGTCCGAGTGCGACATCGCGAGGATGCTGCCGAACATATAGCTGTCGACGTCCGTCGTCATGCCGGTGGTGAGCGAGGTGACGATGACGCCGATGGCGAGCGCCGAGGCGGAGAAGACCGCGATCATCGCATCGGCGCTGACGCGGCTTTTTTCCGCAACGTGCATCAGTGCGAACGCTGCAATGACCACCACGGGAATGGAAAACCAGAGCGGCGCAAGGCCGCAGGCCATGGCGACCGCCAGCGCGCCGAAGGACACGTGGCTCAGCCCGTCGCCGATCATGGAGTAACGCTTCAAAACGAGCGGCACACCGAGGAGCGAAGCGCAGAGCGAAACGAGAATGCCGACCACAAACGCCCGCACGATGAAGGGATAGGCAAACATCGAAAGCAGCAGTTTCATCGTTTTTCACCTCCGAAGCGTTTGCCGGCGGGGGAGGACAGGAATTCCCCGACCGTGCCGTAGAAACAGCCTCTGCGGTCGAAGCTGAGAATGTGTTTTGCCTCGCGCAGGGCGTTTTCCATGTCGTGCGTGACCATGATGATCGCCATACCCTCGCGCGCATTGAGATAGCGCAGGGTCTTATAGAGATCCTGCATGCTGGCGGGGTCAAGGCCGGTGACCGGCTCGTCGAGAATGAGCAGGTCGTTTGCCGCGCACAGGGCGCGCGCGAGCAGCACGCGCTGCTGCTGCCCGCCGGAAAGCTCGCGGTAGCACTTGCCCTTGAGCTCGAGCACACCGAGCTTGCCGAGGTTCATCAGCGCCTTGGATTTTTCCTCCGACGTGTAGAAAAAGCGCGTGCGGCGGTTCGAAAAGCCCGAGAGCACGACCTCCGTGACCGTGGCGGGAAAGTCGCGCTGCGTGGGCGTCTGCTGGGGCAGATACCCGAGCCTGCCCTCGCGCTGGGCGGGGCAGTCGATCTTGCCGGCCAGCGGGGGCAGCAGACCCAAAAGCGAGCGCAGCAGCGTCGATTTGCCGCTGCCGTTTTCGCCCACGATGCAGAGATAGTCCCCCGCGCGGACGGTGAGGGAGAGGTGCTCCAGGAGCGGCTTGTGCTCGTAGCCGAGCGTAACGTCCTCGCAGGCGAGGACGATGGGAGAATCGTTCATGCGTTCAGCCCCTTTCTGAGTGCTTCGAAGTTTCGCTCCATGAGCGTGAGATAGGTCTCGCCCGCGTCAAAATCCGCGCGGGAGACGGTCTGCATCGAATAAAGCGTTTCGATCGCCGCGCCGGTGCACTCGCTCACCACGGCGGCGACTTTTTTCGTGCCGAAGTCGATGGTATAGACCACGGGGATATTCTCGTCCTCCACCTTGTCGATGAGGAACTTGATCGTCGCAAGCGAGGGCTCGGTGTCGCCCGAGCAGCCGTGGAACGCTGCGCGGTAATCTAGGCCGAATTCGCGGCAGAAGTAGAGCATCGGGAAACGGTCGGCAAAGATGAGAAGCCTGCGCGGCGCGCTTTCGCAGAGGGCGGCAAAGCGCGCGTCCAGATCTTCAAGCTGCGCGCAGTAATTTTCACAGTTCGCGCGGTAGAACGCGGCGTTTTCCGCGTCCGCCCGGCAGATCGCGTCGCAGACGGCGCGGCAGAGGACGACGGCGTTTTTCGGCGACGTCCAGATGTGCTCGTCGTATTCGACCTCGTCGCTGTCGTGCTCATCTTCTTCATGATCGTGGTCATGGTCATCATGGTCATCGTGATCATCGTGGCTGCCATGTTCATGGTCGTGGTCATGGCCGTCCGCGCCCTGCATGCCTTCGACATATTCCTCGTCGAGCGCGTCGACGTAGTCCATCATGCGCGCGATGACGGCGATATTTTCGCCCGCGGCGCCCAGCATGCTGTCGACCCAGTATTCCCCCTCGCCGCCGTTGTAGAGGAAGACGTCGGATTCCGAGATCGTGACGGCGTCGAGCGGCGTCGGTTCGAAGCTGTGCGCCTCGCGCCCCGGCGAGAGCAGAAGCGTTACGTCCGCGCGGTCGCCGACGATGGCGCGGGCGAAGTCATAGTAGGGGAAAAGTGTCGCGACGATCTGAAGCTTGCCGTCGTCCGCCTTTTCCACAGGCACGGTGCAGGCGGTGAGGGAAAATGCCAGCGCGAGCGCCAAAAAAAAGGAAGCAATGCGTTTCATGCGCCCTCCTGACACTCGCGGCACAGCCCGTAGAACATCGTCTTGCGGGGGTTGATGGAAAAGCCGTGCTCCTGCTCCAAATGCGCATAAAGCGGCGCGAGCTGGTGGCAGTTGAGGTGCACAATGCGCCCGCAGCGCTCGCACTTAAAGAGGCAGCAGTCCGCCGCGCAGCCGTGCGTACAGAACTGATAATAAGCCCCTTCATCGGTCGTGACCTTGTGGACGCTGCCTTGCCGCTCAAGCTTTTCCAGCTGCCGGTAGACCGTGGCAATGCCGATGCGCGCACCGCGCTCGCGCAGCGCGTCGGCGATGGCCGCGGCGCTGACAGGTTCGTCTGCGCGCTCGGAAAGACAGTCAAGCACGGCTTTCTGCTGTTTGGTCGTATAGGTCGCCATATTGGCCTCCTGAATTTGAAAATGAAAATCATTTTCAAATTATAGTCAAAATTTCGTACTTGTCAAGGTTCTGGGAAGCTTTTATTGCCTTTTGCGCGCCAAAATGGTAGAGTAAAGAGAAACGGGCGGCCTTGCGGGAAACCACCGACTGCCGCTGACCGGGTAAAACACGGCGAAACCAGACCGAAACGATACAAAAGGAGAGACGCAAATGGATAACTTTTTCTATCATGTGCCCACGGACATCTACTTCGGCAAGGGGCAGATCTCGCACCTTGGCGAGCGCATGGCGCAGCTGAGCAAAAAGGTGCTGCTCGTCTACGGCGGCGGCAGCATCAAGCGCATTGGGCTTTACGACGAGGTCATCGCGCAGCTCAAGGGCGCGGGGATCGAATATGTGGAGCTTTCCGGCGTGGAGCCGAACCCGCGCATCACCTCGGTGCGCCGCGGCGTGGAACTCTGCCGCGAGCATGGACTGACGGCGGTGCTCGCCGTCGGCGGCGGCAGCACGATTGACTGCGGCAAGATGGTCGCGGCCGGCGTGTGCTACGAGGGAGACGCTTGGGATCTCGTGCTCGACCGCAAAAAGCTCGTGGCGGCGCTGCCCATCGCGGCGGTGCTGACGAACGCGGCCACCGGCTCTGAGATGGACGCCTTCGCCGTGATCTCGGACATGGAAAAGAACGAAAAGTGGGGCAGCGGCAACGACCACACGAAGCCTGTGTTCTCGATTCTTGATCCCACGTACAGCATGTCCTTGCCCGCATTCCAGACGGCTTCCGGCGCGTCGGACATCATGAGCCACACCTTTGAGAACTATTTCAACCGCACGAAGGGCGCCTACCTCCAGTCCCGCCTTGCCGAGGGTGTGCTGAAAACCTGCATTCACTATACGCCCATCGCCCTCGCGGATCCCGACAACTACGAGGCGCGCGCGAACCTGATGTGGGCCTCGAGCCTTGCCATCAACGGCCTTCTGAGCTGCGGCGAGAGCACGGCCTGGTCGGTGCACGATATAGAGCATGAGCTGAGCGCCTTCTACGATATCACCCACGGCGCAGGCCTTGCCCTGCTCACGCCCTACTGGATGGAATACGCGCTGCGCGAGGATAACGTGTGGAAGTATGTCGAGTACGGCGTGAATGTCTGGGGCATCGATGCCCAGCGCGCGCCGATGGAGATCGCCCGCGCCGCCATTGATAAAACGCGCGATTTCTTCACGAGCATCGGCATGCCCGCGCACCTGAGCGAGCTTGGCATCGACGAGACGCACTTCGACATCATGGCCGAAAAGGCTGCCAACGGCGGCCTTGCGGACGGCTTCGTGCCGCTTGCCAAGGACGACGTGCTGAAGATCCTCCGCATGGCCCTATGATTATTTCGCGTCCGCAGACGCGAAATGATTTTTATCGTTTTTTCTGACGACAGAAGGTGAATTGTCGCAAAGCGGCAAGAGAAGCCGCCCTGGGGCGTGCGCGTCAGAAAAAACACTTCTCGCTCCGCGCGTGTCGCAGCTGCCAACGGCAGCAAGGCACGAAGCGGAGTGCGGTCCCGCTCAAAAAAGAGAGGCTGTCCATTCGGACAGCCTCTCTTTTTTGAAGTTGTTTTACTCGTAGATGGGGTACTTCTTGGTCAGGGCGACAACAGCCTCCTGAGCGGCGGCCTTGTTGCCTTCGAAGTCACGGGCGACCATACCCATGATGCGGGCGATCTCCATCATGTCCTCTTCCTTCAGACCGCGGGTGGTGGCAGCGGGAGTGCCGACGCGGATACCGGAAGTGACGAACGGCTTCTCGGGGTCGTTGGGGATGGCGTTCTTGTTGACGGTGATGAAGCACTCGTCCAAGCGGCGCTCGATCTCCTTACCGGTGATGTTGAAGTTGCGGACGTCGACGAGCATGAGGTGGTTGTCGGTACCGCCGGAAACCAGACGGAAGCCTTCCTTCATGAGACCGTCAGCCAGAACGGCAGCGTTCTTGACGACCTGCTCACCGTAGGCCTTGAACTCGGGCTTGAGCGCCTCGCCGAAGCAGATGGCCTTGGCAGCGATGATGTGCTCGAGCGGGCCGCCCTGGGTGCCGGGGAACACGGCGGAGTCGATCTTCTTGGCGAGGTTGATGGTCTCCATCTCGCCGGTCTCGATGTTCTTCTTGGTGATCTCGTTCTTGCAGAGGATCAGACCGCCGCGGGGACCGCGGAGGGTCTTGTGGGTAGTGCTGGTGACAACGTCGGCATAGGGCACGGGGCTCATGTGAACGCCGGCGGCGACAAGACCGGCAATGTGCGCCATATCGACCATGAAGTAAGCGCCGACGGAGTCAGCAATCTCACGGAATTTGGCGAAGTCGATCTTACGGGGATAGGCGGAAGCGCCGGCAAGGATCATCTTGGGCTTGCACTCCTGAGCGATGCGGTAGAGCTCATCGTAGTCGATCTGCTCGGTCTCATCGTTGAGGGAGTAGGGGACCTGATGGAAGTACTGGCCGGAGATGTTGACCGGGCTGCCGTGGGACAGGTGGCCGCCGTGGGCGAGGTTCATGCCCATGTAGGTGTCGCCGGGCTGGAGCATGGCCTTGAACGCGGCCAGGTTGGCGGAAGCGCCGGAGTGGGGCTGGACGTTGGCATGCTCAGCGCCGAACAGCTTGCAGGCGCGCTGACGGGCGATCTCTTCGGTCTCGTCGACGCAGTAGCAGCCGCCGTAGTAGCGCTTGCCGGGGTAGCCCTCGGCGTACTTGTTGGTAAGGCAGGTGCCCATCGCCATCATGACGGCCGGGGAGACAATGTTTTCGGAGGCGATCAGCTCGATATTGCGCTGCTCGCGGTGATACTCCTTCTCAATAGTGGCGCCGACTTCGGGGTCATACTGGGACAGGAATTCCATGGTTTCTTTGATCATGGTGCGTGTTCCTCCTCTGATTTTTCAGTCGATTGATATATTACCGGTCGGTAAAGTCCGCAGAGCGTCCTTTTTAGCCGGTTTTCACTCTCCTTAGAATAGCAAAAAAAGCAAGGTTCTGTCAAGGAGAAGAGGGAATTCGGGAGACTGAAAATATTAGGGAAAAGAGAGAAATCACCTTAAAAACACAAAAAAACGCAAAAAGAGGGGAAAAACGATTGACGAGCCCTGTGCAGCCTGCTATGCTGAGCCTGCACAGAGCGAAAAAAAGTCTCTGTGCGCATCGGCAGAGTAGGAAACCATGTGTTACGCGAAGAGCGAGTAGTGCCGTCGGGATGGGAAGTTGCCCGCGGACGAAAAACCCATGGTTTGCAGTATGGTTTCCGCATCCGCTTGCCACTCAGAAGAGAGTTTATTGTGAGGCCTCTCCTCCGCGTGGTTCCTGCCATCCGGGGGAAGAGGTGTTTTCTTTTTTCGCCGGATCAAGCCGTTCCGCGCGGCACCGCAGCCGCAGGGAAATTTCAGAATGAAAAAAGGAGGTCCTCACAATGTTTCCTGAGATCGCACAGTTGTCCCCCGCCGTATGGGGAATTCTGATCGCCGCAGCCGCCGCGCTGGTCGTGACGGTTGTGCTGACCTGCCGCGCATCTTCCCTCTCTACGCGCAAGATGGTCACCATCGCCATGCTCATTGCCGTTTATGTGGTGCTCAGTCTGGTCGGCACGCTGAACCTTTGGTGGATCCGCATCAGCGTGGATTCTTTGCCCATTATCCTCGGCGCGTTGCTCTATGGGCCGGTCGGCGGCCTGCTTGTCGGTCTGCTCGGGAGCCTGATGAATCAGCTCATCATCTATGGACTCACGGCGACGACCGTGCTGTGGGTCATTCCCGCCGCCGCGCGTGGCCTGATGATCGGCGCTTACGCCAAAAAGTGCCATTTTGAGCTTTCCAGCGCAAAGATCGTCGGTGTGCTGTGCGTGACGGCCGTTGTCGTTACCGCGCTCAACACGGGAGCGATGTATCTCGACAGCGTCATCAACGGCTATTACAGCTATGCCTATGTGTTCGGCGGCGTGATCACCCGCGTGATCGCCGGCGTTGCAACGGCGTTGGTCATGTCCTTCGTGGCGCCCCCGGTCGTGGGCATGCTCGACCGCTCGCTCCGCACGGTGCGCACGGCACAGTAAAAAAATATTCAAAAAAGAGGGACGCAGTTGAAAACTGCGTCCCTCTTTTTTGAGAAAGATTGCACTCCGCGGCAGCGCACGCGCCATAGGCGCGCACGTTTGCGGAGTGAGAAGAGTTTTTCTGACGCGCATGTCGTCAGAAAAACGATTTTAATTTCTTTCGCGTCTGCGGACGCGAAAGTCTGCGACGCGTTTTATTGCCGCTCGTTTTCGACCAGCGAGAGGAGAGTTTGCTCGAAGCCGTACTGCTCGCGGAGGCGGCGGGCTTCGGCGAGTTTTTTTGTGCCGCGCTTTCCCGTGCGGCGGCAGCGCAGCATCAGGTTTTTCGGCGAGTGGGCAAAGTCGATGAACTCGATGACGTCGACGTCGTAGCCCTCGTCCTCCAGAACGGCGGCGCGGATGGCGTCGGTCAGGAGCGCCGAAAAACGCTCCTGAAACAGTCCGTGGGAGAGGAGAATGTCGAAGTCGCCGCCTCTGCAGATGATCTTGTTGACCTCGTGCTGGCAGCAGGGGACGGAGAAGATGTGCTCCACGCCGCGCGAGATGGCATAGTGCAGGGCGTAGTCGGTTGCGGTGTCGCAGGCGTGGAGGGTGACGAGCATGTCGATGTGCTCATCGTAGAGCACATCGCGCGTCACATCGGCGACGACGAAGCGCAGACCTTCGTAGCCGTAGCGCGCGGCGACTTCATTGCAGTGCGCGACCACGTCCTCTTTCAAGTCGTAGCCGATGATCTTCGCACGCACGCCGCGCTTGACGGCAAAATAGTAGTAGAGCACGAACGTGAGGTACGATTTGCCGCAGCCAAAGTCGAGAATAGTGATCTCGTCGCGCCCGTAGGAGCGGAAGGCGTCGTCCACAAGCTCGATGAAACGGTTGATCTGCTTATATTTGTCGTACTTTGCCTTGACGATCTTGAACTCCGGCGTAAAAACGCCGAGATCGACGAGGGCGGGGATATTCTCGCCCTCCTGCAAGATGTATTCCTTCTTGCGGTTGTGCGAGGCTGCGGCGGCGCGGGACGCTCCGGACTTGGCGGTGCATTTGTATGCGCCGTTCGCCTTGCGGACGTACTGGCGCGTCTCCGTCTCGGTGCAGAGCGTGACGGAGCGGAAGAGGCCGTCCAGCTCCTGATCGAAGGTCTCGAGCAGCGCGCCGCGCGCAACGTTGCGGTGCGAGACCTTCTGCCCCTGCTGGTATTCAAGCTGGAAGAAGGCCTTGCCGCGCAGGGTGAGCGGCCGCACGGTGACGCGCGAGTGGCCGATGCGCGCGACCGGCTCGGCGAGGACGAGCTTGGTGAGCGTGCCGAGACGTTCGGAAAGGTCACTTAGAACGATGCTCATGCGCCGAACCTCTCTTTGAGCGCAAGATGCGCGGCGTACAGCTCGTTTTTGCTGTAGGTGTTGTTCTCGTCCTTCAAGAGCAGCTTGAGCGCGTCCTTGGCCGTGCAGTCGTTCTGCACCATGCAGTCCACAAGCAGCGCCTCGGGCGAGGTGATGTGCTCCACCTCGCGCAGGCGATAATCGTCGCAGACCTCGACGATGAGGGCGTATTCGCCCTTTTCGTAGGTCTCCTTGGCGATGAGCTGCGCCTTGACCTCCTCGGGTGTGCCGCGGAAGGTCATCTCGTGGAGCTTCGTCATGTCGTTGCAGAGGCAGAGACGCAGCTGCGCGCCCTCGTCAATGAAAAAGTCGATGACGCTCATGATGCGCTTGGGAGATTCGTAAAAGGCGTAGGTTGCGGTGTCGCCCTTGCGCATCATCATGAGAACGCGGCGGCGGTCGGCCGTCTCGCGCGGGAAAAAGCCGTAGAAGAGGAAACTCGAGAGGTCAAAGCCTGAGATCGAGAGCGCGTTGACCGCGGCGCAGCAGCCGGGCACGCCGACGACGCGGATGCCGTTTTCGACCGCCGCGCGGATGAGCTCGTTGCCGGGGTCGGAGATGCAGGGCGTGCCTGCGTCGGTGATGACGGCAATGTCCTTGCCGGAGGCAAGCTGCTCAATGAACCACTTGGCCTTGCCGTATTCGTTGAACTTGTGGTTGGCGCTCAGGCTGTTGCCGCGGATGCCGAGCTTGTTGAGCAGCACCACGCTGCGGCGGGTGTCCTCGGCGGCGATGATGTCGGCGGTGGAGAGAATTTCGCGGCCGCGCTCGGACATGTCACGCGAGTTGCCGATGGGCGTTGCGACGATATAAAGGGTTCCTGTGGTCTTCTGTTCGTCCATAAGATCCTCCAAAAGCAAATTATTTCTCATTATAAAATAACAGTATAGCCTATTTTCTGCCGCCTTGCAAGGCGGCAGACGCGGGGAATTTCATTTGCTTTTTGTTCCCGCCGCGATATAATGAGAGAACAGCAACGAGCAAAGGAGAATTTCCATGAAACATAAGGGATTGCGTCTGGGCGCGCTTTTCTGCGCCGCGGCGATGACAATAACCACAAGCGCGCAGGCGCTGAGCGTGGAGGAAGCCTACGATATTTTGCGCCGCAGCTATGTTGACCGGCTGCCGCGCGCGGCGAAGGACGCGGAATCGCTCGACGAGCTTTTCTCCTACACCGATAACTATACCTGCTACATGACGGAAGAGGAGTATCAGACGTTTCTTTCAAGCGTGGAGGGTGAAGTGAGCTTTGCCGGTATCGGCGCGGAGATCACCTATGCGCCGGAGGGAATCTCGATCGTTTCTGTGCTGAAGGGCGGCGGCGCGGAAAAGGCGGGGCTCAAAGCGGGCGATATGATCATCGCCATCGAGGGCGAGTCCTGCGCGCCAGGCAGTGAAGAGCAGCGCGCAAGGCTTGTCGGCGAGGCGGGCACGCAGGTGCGCGTCGCCGTCCGCCACACGGACGGCAGCGAGGAGGACTATGCCATTACGCGCGCCGCCGTTGTGCAGACGAATACAACGGTCAGCGCGGCGGACGGCGTGGGCTATATCGACTGCGACAGCTTCGGCACGCAGACGGGGACTTATTTTCAGGACGGCGTGCGCAAATATGACAGCGCCGTGCGCACATGGATCGTGGATCTGCGCGGTAACAGCGGTGGGCTTACCTCCGCGGCGGTGACGGCGCTCGGCACATTTTCCGGCGCGGGAGAGCTTGTTTATTTTGTCGATCAGAGCGGCGAGAGCAGCGCGCAGCGCTATGATGGAAAAGACCTGACGGACAAGCCTGCCATCGTGCTGGTGGACAGCGGCAGCGCCAGCGCGTCGGAGATATTTGCCGGCGGCATTCTGGGTACGTCCTCCGGCATCGTCATCGGCACACGCAGCTACGGCAAGGGCGTGGCGCAGGTTTTGTTCGACGAGTCGAACTGCCCGTATCTGCACGGCGATGCCGTGAAGGTGACGGCGTACCGCTTCTACTGCGCGGGCGGCAACACGACCGACCGCATCGGCGTGATACCGACGCTCTTTCTCCCGCAGGCGCAGGCTGCTGCTGCGGCGCGCCTGCTCAGCGGCGAAAAGGCGAAGGACGGCGAGTATCTCCACCTTGTTCTGAACGGCTGCGACTTCTACATCGACATTCCTGCGGCGAGGGAGAGCTCTTCCACCGCGCTGGAGGCGATCTTAACGGCGCTGACACCCTCTGCGGTGCTTTGCTGGGGCGAAAACGGCGGCGAAACGGCGCTCACTCCTGCGCAGGCGCGCGAAAAGTGCGGCTTTGCCGCAGCTTCTGTACTGGACTTTACCGACGTGGCGGGCAGCGAATATGCCGGGGAGATCAATGCGCTCGCGGCGAGCCGCATTGTTTTCGGCAATCAGGGAAAATTCCGGCCGGACGACACGATGACGCGCGCGGAGGTCTGCGCGCTGCTCGCGCAGGCGCTCGACCTCTATTGGCTCGCAGACGGGTATTTTACCGATGTTGCCAAGGAGAGCTGGTATGCGCCGAGCGTGAATGCGATGGCGGCAATCGGCCTCGTCTCCGGTGTGGGCGGCGGAAAGTTTGACCCGAATGCGACGATGACGCAGGAGGAATTTATCACCGTATTGGGAAATCTTGTGGAGTTTGTGAATCTGGACGCGCGGGCGTTCCTCGACAAGAAGCCACTGGCGATTTTGCAGCCGCTGCCGAAATACAAGGGCTTCTCCCCCTGGGCGATCCGCAGTGTGGAACTTTTGACCAACTCGGTCTTTGATGAGGACGGAAACGCTGTGAACCTGTATTGTACCGCTTTTGAGGACATCGAGCCCAAGGCACCTATCCTGCGCGGCCAGGCTGCGGCGGCGCTCTGCCGCGCGCTGCGCACGACGGGCGTGATAGAGAATTGAGATGGACTGGTACGTTTACATGCTGCGCTGTGCGGACGGTTCGCTCTACACGGGAATCGCAGCGGACGTGGAGCGCCGCTTTGAAGAGCACAAAAGCGGGCGCGGGGCAAAGTATACAAGATCGCACCTGCCCGTTGCGGTAGTATACCGCGAAAAGTTTTCCGACAAGGGCGCGGCGCTGCGGCGCGAGGCCGCCATCAAAAAGCTGCCGCGCGCGAAAAAACTTAAATTGACGGAGGAAGGGCACAATGCGTGAAACGATCGTCGACCGCGCGTATGCAAGAACGCTCCTGCCGGCACGCAGGGAAGACGGGCACAAGGGCGACTTTGGCAAGCTCTTAGTCCTCGGCGGCAGCGTGGGCTATACGGGCGCGCCGTATCTGACGGCGGGCGCGGCGGTGCATTCCGGCTGCGGGCTCGTGTATCTCGGCGTGCCGGAGAGCATCTGGGCGGTCGAGGCGCAAAAGTGCGTGAGCACGATGCCGTTTCCGCTGCCGGAAAAGGACGGAAAGCTCTGCCTCGCCGCGCTCGACAAGATGCAGGACAAGCTCAAAGACTGTGATGTTTTAGCGCTCGGCCCCGGCCTTGGCCGCGGAAAAGAGACAGAGCAGCTCGTCCACGCGCTTTTGTGGCAGGTGCGCCAGCCGCTCATATTGGACGCCGACGGACTGAACGCCTTGCAGGGCTGCACGGAGCGGCTCTGCGACCGCCGCGACCGCGTGACGATCCTCACGCCGCACGACGGTGAATTTGCCCGCCTGACGGGGAAAACGCTTCGGGAGATCGCGTCGAGCGAGCGCTTGGGGCTTGCAAGCCGCTTTGCCTGCGAACACGGCTGCATTTTGGTGCTCAAGGGGCACCGGACGCGCATCGCGCTGCCGGACGGGCAGATGCTTGTCAATACGAGCGGCTGCTCTGCGCTCTCGAAAGGCGGCAGCGGAGACGTGCTGACGGGGCTGATCGCCTCGCTCCTCTGCCAAGGGGCGGGCGCGGCGCAGGCTGCGGCGCTCGGCGTATGGCTGCATGGCCGCGCAGGAGAGCTGCTGGCACAGAAAATGAGCGCTTATTGCGCGAGCCCGCAGGAGCTTTTGACGCAGGGACTGAGCCTCGCGTTTCTGGAACTGCTGGAAACATAAAAGAAGAGAAAAAGCAAGCGCCGCATCGGTTGATGCGGCGCTTGCTGCGAGCCGGGAAAGTCGGCGCGTTGCTTTTGAAAAAAGAACAAAGGGAAAGCGCCCCCGAAGGAAGAACTCGGAGACGCTTTCCCCTGTTTATCAGAGGATTTTAGGAAAATTACTTTTTCTTGAGGTCGTGCACCGGGTCATTGGAGTGCTTGGTCACGAGGTTCGTCAGGGCGAAGAGGGCGATAACGTTGGGGATAACCATGAGGTTGTTGAACATATCACTCAGCTCCCAGACGAGGTCGTTGGCCATCATCGTGCCGAGGAAGATGAAGATGAGCGCGAGGATGGTGTAGACGAGGACGCTCTTCTTGCCGAAGAGGTAAGCAACATTGATCTTACCGAAGAGGTTCCAGCCGAGGATGGTGGAGAAGGCGAAGAAGAACAGGCACACCGCGACGAACATGTTGCCCGCGGTCTCGCCGAAGACGACGCCGAAGGCGGTCTGGGCGAGGTTTGCCTTGCCGAGCGTGGTGCTGGCAGCGGCAGTGCCGCATTCGTGGAGGGGGCCGCCCTCAGTGTAGAGGGTGGAGATGATGACGAGCGCGTTGAGGGTCAGGACGACGAAGGTGTCGACGAACACGCCGATCATGGCGACAACACCCTGGTCGTGCGGGGTCTTGACATGCGCGAGAGCGTGGGCGTGGGGGGTAGAACCCATACCAGCCTCATTGGAGAACAGGCCGCGCTTTGCACCCTGAGAAATGGCGGTCTTGATGGCATAGCCGAAGCCGCCGCCGATGATGGCCTGCGGAGCAAAGGCATACTTGAAGATCATGCCGAAGGTCGCGGGGACATACTTGATACGCGCGATGAGAACGATGAGACCGCCGAGCAGGAAGATCGCAGCCATGATGGGGACGACCTTCTCGGTGACGGAGGCAAGACGCTGCACGCCGCCGATGAAGATGAAGCCGCAGATGGCGACGAGCACGAGACCAACGATCCAGGACGGGATGCCGAACGCGGTCTGCATCGTCGAGCCGATGGAGTTGGACTGCACCATGCAGCCGAAGAAGCCAAGCGCCAGCGTGATGGCGATGGCGAAGAAGGCGGCGAGGAACTTGCCGAGGCCGCCCTTGAAGGCAGTGGTGATGTAGTAGACGGGGCCGCCCTTGATGTTGCCGTCCTCTTCAACGATGCGGGTCTCCTGGGCGAGGGTCGCTTCCGCGTAGATCGTGGCCATGCCGAAGAAGGCAATCAGCCACATCCAGAAGATGGCGCCGGGGCCGCCGGTGAGGATGGCGCCGGAAGCGCCGACGATGTTGCCCGTACCGACCTGAGCGGCGATGGCGGTGGCGAGCGCCTGGAAGGAGCTCATACCACTCTCGTGCTTCTTACCGTTGAGCGACAGGTTGCCAAACACGCTGTTCCAGCCCTCTTTGAAGCAGCGGATCTGGACGAAGCGTGTCTTGATGGAGTACCAGAGACCAATGCCCATCAGCAGGAACACAAGAATGTAGTTGCTCAGGTACTCATTGATCTTGCACACAATGGGAAACAATGTGGCTTCGATAGATGCGATCATAATTCTCTCTCCTAAAAAACAAAAAAGAAGTTGCCGATACGAAAATCAGCAACTCCGGAAGAGACATTCAATTAAGTGCGGGAACAAACGGCGCGCGACGAAAAATCGTCTTTGCTCCTCTGTCCCTTTGCCTGAGAGATTCGACCGCGAACGGTCTTGCACCTTCGGCACTCAATTCAATGAGTTCTCCAGAGTTTCCTCGGCTCTCAGTCTTCGTGATCCTGAAAGCTTCATTGGTAGATATTCGTTTGTTTCAGCAGTAAAAGCCTAACACGCCGTAAAGAAGAAGTCAAGAGAGGCGGTTGCTTCAAAACAGACAAAGATTTATCCAATTTATTATGCACATTGATGATGAACTTTTATATTTTTAATGAATGGGAAATGGAATGCACTTTCGAAAAGGAATCGCGCTGGAACACATAAAAAAACACGGCTGACAAAAAGTTGTCAGCCGTGACTTTTTTGAGGAAATTCACAATTATTTGTCGCCTTTTCGGTCAGACAGGCGGTCAGGAGTGTGGGAATGCCTGACAACATGGCTCGTCAGAGCGAGCAGGGCGATGGCGTTGGGAATGACCATGAGCTGGTTGAACATGTCGCTCAGCTCCCAGACGAGGTCGTTGGACATCGTGGTGCCAAGGAAGATGAAGATAAGCGCGAGACAGGTGTAAGCGCCGTTGCTCCGTTCGCCGAAAAGGTAGGTCATGTTGATCTTGCCGAAGAGGTTCCAGCTGAGGATCGTGGAAAAGGCGAAGAAGAAGAGGCACACCGCGACGAACATGCTGCCGGCCTTGTAGCCAAACACCGTGCCGAACGCGCACTGGGCAAGATTCGTCTTGTTGAAGGTGCTGCTCAGCGCTGCTGCGCCGCGGCCGGAGAGCGGGCCGTTGCCCGCATAGAGCGTGGAGATGATGACAAGCGCGTTAAGCGTGAGGATAACGAACATGTCGATGAACACGCCGATGATGGCGACGGTGCCCTGCTCATGGGGGTTTTTGACGTTGGCGAGCGCATGGGCATGGGGCGTGGAGCCCATGCCGGCCTCATTGGAGAACAGGCCGCGCTTGGCGCCCTGCGAGATGGCGAGCTTGATGGCGTAGCCGAAGCCGCCGCCGATGATGGCCTGCGGCTCAAAGGCGTAGCGGAAGATCAGGGCAAAGGTCTCGGGGATGTACTTGATGCGAACGGCGAGCACGATGAGACCGCCAAAGAGAAAGACAGCTGCCATCAGGGGGACGACCTTCTCCGTAACGGAAGCGAGGCGCTGCACGCCGCCGAGGAAGATGAACGCGCAGATGGCAACGAGAACGAGGCCGACGACCCAGGACTGGATCCCAAAGGCTGTTTCCATTGTTGCACCGATGGAGTTGGACTGCACCATGCAGCCCATAAAGCCGAGCGCCAGAATGATGGCGGTGGCGAAGAAGCCGGCAAGGAACTTGCCGAAGCGGCCCTTGAAGACGGCGGTGATATAGTAGACGGGGCCGCCCTTGATGGAACCGTCTTCGCCAACAACGCGCGTTTCCTGTGCGAGCGTTGCCTCGGCGTAGATCGTGGCCATGCCAAAGAACGATATGACCCACATCCAGAACACCGCGCCGGGGCCGCCGGTGAGGATCGCGCCGGCAACACCGACGATGATGCCCGTGCCGACCTGAGCGGCAATGGCGGTGGCGAGCGCCTGGAACGAGCTCATACCGCCGCTCCCCTTCTTGCCGTTGAGGGAGATGTTGCCGAAAACGCGGTTCCAGCCCTCCTTGAAGCAGCGGATCTGCACGAATTTTGTTTTAATGGTGTACCAGATGCCGACGCCGAGCAGCAGAAAGACCAGAACATAGTTGCTCAGGTATTCATTGATGGTCTGAACGGCGGACAGGAACGAAGCTTCCGTAATTGTTGCCATTATGTTCTCCTCGGTATTAAAAAAGAATAGAGAAAAAGAAGAGCTGCCGATCAAGACGAAAGATCGGCAGCTAAAAAAACAGAGGAGAATGAGCAAAAGGCGGAAGAACCGGCGCTGAGCCGGGGTGTCTCCGTCCCTTTGCCTGAGAGATTCGGCCTTAACATTTTTCGGTCAAGGCGTTGCCCCTTCGGCACCCAACTGAATGAGTTCTCCAGAGTTTCCAATAGCGTTCAGTTTCAAAAAGATCCTGAAAACCGTATATCTTCGCTTATTGCAGCAAAAAAGAGGGTAACATGCCGCAAAAATCTTGTCAAGAAAATCGAATCGGCGAAAGTGATAAAGATTTGGCGACTGAGATGTGCATAATGACGGAAACTGTGCAAAAGTTAATTGGGAACGCCACTGCCCTGTAATTTTTCAAGCACATCGTGGGCAAAACGTTCGGTTGCGGCACTGGGCGAAACGTTGCGCAGCATGCACAGGTCGACCGTGCGCGGCGGGACGGAAAAGGCGGTGGAAAGCTCGCGGATCTCACCTGCGGCCAACTCGTCACAGACGAATTCCCGCGTGACGCCCGCAACGCCGAAGCCGATCTTGGCAAGATCGACAAGAAGACTGCGCGCGCCGAGCTCGATCTCGGGGGTGAGCTTGATGCCGCTTTGCAGGAAGAACTTTTCAAGGTAGGTGCGCGAGGAGGCTTTTTTCTCCAGCAGAATGAGCGGAAAGGCGGCGATCTCCTCGGGCGTGTAGGGTTGGGAAAAGTCGCAGGGATAGTCGGGAGAGGCGACAAAGCAGGAATGCGTTTCAAAGCAGGGCACGTGCTCCAGATCCTCTGCATCGCCGGGGGCACTGGCAAAGGCAACGTCCACCCGCCCCGCGCGGAGAAGGCCGAGCACCTTATAACTGCGGCCGCTGATGATGCGGATATGGATATTCGGATACGAGCGGTGGAACGCGTCAAGGTGCGGCAGCAGGAACTGGCTCGTTACGGTGTCGCTTGCGCCGATGACGAGCGTGCCGGCTTGCAGCGTGCGCGACTGCTGGAGTTTATCCTCGCCGGTTTCCAGAAGGCCCATGGCGCTGCGTACATATTCAAATAGGAGCCGTCCGTCCTCGGTGAGCGCGACACCGCGCGGCGAACGCAGGAAAAGACGCGTGCCGAGCTGCTGCTCAAGCTGCTTGATGCTCTGACTGACGGCGGACTGCGAGAGATAGAGGTTCTCTGCCGCAAGGGAAATGTTGCCGGCCTCGGCAACCTCGCGGAAGACCCGGTAAAGCTCCAACTTGACCATTCGAAAGCCTCCCTTTGAAAACAAAAGGCATAAGAAAAATTTATGCCTATCATCAAAAAACGATACTTTACTTATCGCTCTGAGGCGATTATAATACAACACTGCATGCTTTTGCAAGAGTGCGCTTTTGCGCTGATTAAAAATAAAGGAGTTTGCCATGAGAACGATCGGAACTGTCGCGCGCGGTGTGCGCGCACCTATCATCCGCGAAGGAGATAACATTGCTGAGGTCGCCGCCGCTTCCGTGATGGAAGCATGGAAAGAGGCCGGTATCGAGCCGCATGACCGCGACGTGGTTGCGATCACGGAATCTGTTGTGGCGCGTGCGCAGGGCAACTACGCAACGCTCGACCAGATCGCCAAGGACGTGCGCGAAAAGACCGGCGGCGGCACCGTGGGCGTTGCATTCCCCATCATGAGCCGCAACCGCTTCTCTCTGCTGCTGCGCGGCATGGCCATGGGCTGCAAGAAGATCGTGCTGCTGCTCTCCTACCCCTCTGATGAGGTGGGCAACGGCCTTGTCGACTGGGACAAGCTGGACGAGGCGGGCGTTGACCCGTACAGCGACGTTCTGACGCTTGAGCAGTTCCGCGAGAAGTTCGGTGCGGCGGTGCACCCCTTCACCGGCGTTGATTATATCGATTTCTATTCCGGCATCATCACCGACGCCGGCGCCGAGGTCGAAGTCCTCTTCGGCAACCGTGTGCAGACGCTGTGCGGCTGCACGGACGCTGTCATCACCTGCGATATCCACACCCGCGCGCGCAGCAAGCGCCTGCTGAAGGCCGGCGGCGCGAAGATCGTGCTGGGTCTTGACGACCTGCTCACGAAGAGCGTGGACGGCAGCGGCTACAATGAAGAATATGGCCTGCTCGGTTCCAACAAGGCGACCGAGGAGTCCGTCAAGCTCTTCCCGCGCGACTGCATGGCGGTGGCCGAGGAGCTGAGCGCGCTGCTGAGCAATGCCAGCGGCAAGCACATCGAGGCGATGGTCTACGGCGACGGCGCGTTCAAGGATCCCGTCGGCAAGATCTGGGAGCTGGCTGACCCCGTTGTTTCCCCGGGCTACACCAAGGGTCTGGTCGGTACGCCGAACGAGCTGAAGCTCAAGTACCTTGCCGACAACGACTTCGGTGATCTCAAGGGCGAGGCGCTCAAGGCTGCCATTGAAGAGCGCATCCGCGAGAAAACGGACGAGAGCCTGGTTGGCAACATGGTGTCCGAGGGCACGACGCCCCGCCGCCTGACCGATCTCATCGGTTCTCTCTGTGACCTGACGAGCGGCAGCGGCGACAAGGGTACGCCCATCGTTTACATTCAGGGCTACTTTGACAACTATTCCAACGACTGATCGAAAGACAAAAAGCAGCGCATCTCGCAAGAGATGCGCTGCTTTTTATCGTTGCGATGTTATTCGGCGCGCTTTTCGGCTTTTTCGATCGCGTCGGCGGCGGGATCGAGCCATGCGCCCTCGAACTCTTCGATCCTGCCCGCGTCCACAAGGGCGGCAAGCTCGGGGTCAATGGGCATCTGGGCGAGCAGGGGGAGGGAGTGACGCTTGGCGGCTTCCTCGCTCTTGCCCTCGCCGAAGAGGTAGATCTTCTTGCCGCAATCGGGGCAGGCGACGTAGCTCATGTTCTCCACGACGCCGACGATGGGAACGTCCATTTTCTCCGCCATCTTCACGGCCTTCTCCACGACCATGGAGACAAGCTCCTGCGGGGAGGTAACAACGATAATACCATCGAGCGCGATGGACTGGAACACGCTCAGCGGCACATCGCCCGTGCCGGGGGGCATATCGACGAACAGATAGTCCACATCCCAGGCAACGTCCGTCCAGAACTGCTGGACGACACCGCCGATGACGGGGCCGCGCCAGATGACAGGGTCGGTCTCGTCTTCGAGCAGAAGGTTGATGGACATGATCTCGATGCCGCTGTGGCTGACGCAGGGATAAAGCGCCGTCTGCGTGCCGACGGCCTTATCGTGTACGCCGAAGGCCTGCGGGATCGAGGGGCCGGTGATATCGGCGTCCATGACGCCGACTTTGAAGCCGCGGCGGTGCATGGTGACGGCAAGCTGGCTCGTGACCATGGATTTGCCGACGCCGCCCTTGCCGGAAACAACGCCGAACACCTTGCCGATGTGACTCTCGGGGTGGGGAGCCTTACGCAGGGACTGCGGCGCTGTGCGCTCAGAGCAGCTCTCACCGCAGGTAGAGCAATTATGGGTGCATTCGCTCATAGATCAGAATTCTCCTTTGCTGCGTGGTTGCCGCCGTTTGCTTGGCGGCGCAACTTAGTTTATACCGTTCAAACGAGGAAGTCAACCGCGCGCTTGGCGGATCAATCCTTCTTGTCCTCGTTGAAAAGTCCGTCGGCGGCGCGCTTGGCCTCGGCCTCGCTTTCGTTCAGGCGGGCACGAATGGCGGCAAGCAGATCCTCACGGGACTTGCGAATGTCAGGATGGGAATGGAGCAGGCGGCGCTCAAAAATATCGGCGCTGTCGCGCAGCGCGCGGGCACGCTCGCGCACCTCGGCGCGGCGCTCGGCCTTGCGCTCCTGATTTTCCTCGCGCTTTTCGGCGACGTAGTCCTTGAGCTCGGTTTGCAGCTCGCGCAGCTTGCCCATCTGAGAGCTGAGCTGGAAGGCGCTGCGGACGGAGAGAATGGTGTCCATCAGATAAATGCCGAAGATGAACGAGGCGAGCGGCACGGTGATGGCGGCGCCGAGACCTGTGATGCGCGCCCAGAGCCACGGCTGCACAACATGGCACAGAAGAACGCTCGCAAGGCCGAAGCACGCGGAGTTCAGCAGGCAGACGCGGCCGTTGATCTGGAATTTATAATGAGAGTAGTCCCACCAGCGCATGTGGAAGAGCTTTTCCATGATCCAGCTCGTGAAGTATTCGAGGATCGACGTGACGATCGCGCCGAAGATGAATGTCAGCACCGGGTTACGGAAACCGCCGTGCAGACAGTAGAGCACGAGCAGTGCGCCGTGGCCGTAGATGGGGCAGAGAAAACCGTTGAGAAAACCTCTCTTTTCGCACAGGTGCCCCTTGGGAATGGAGCAGTACAGCATTTCGCCGCACCAGCCGAGGGTGCTGTAGGCAATGTAGAGCAGGAACAGGTTGCAAAGACCAATAAAGTCACTGGGGAGGAGCAAAGCTTGCAGAGTGGACATGAAGGATCTCCTTTTCTATTCAGAATGGATTACAGGGAAAGAAGCGTGACACCGTCGCGCCCGGCGAGGTAAGCGCTTTCGCGGTGCTGACAGGTGAAGAGCAGGATCTGGCGCGACTTGCTCTCTTCCAGCAAAAGGTCGAGCGCGGCACGGCAGCGCGCATCATCGAAACGAACGAGCGCATCGTCCAGCACGATGGGCGGGGGATCGTCCGCGGGCAGGACGCTTTCGCAGATGGCGAGGCGCACGGCAAGATACAGCTGGTCGAGTGTGCCGAGGCTCAAAAGCTGTGCGTCATGGGAAACGCTCTCGCCCGTTTCGCCCGCCTGCGCGGAAAACGTGCGGTCAAGCAGGACGCTTTCGTATTTGCCGCCCGTCAGGCGGGAGAAAAGCTCGCCGGCGCGGCGGCTGAGCGCGGGAGAAAAGCGGTTTTGCAGTGCGATGTTCGCGCTTTGCAGCGATTCCATCGCGAGGGCGATGGCGTCGTATTCCGCTTGTTTTTGTGCAAGCTCGTCGCGCTTCTGCGTGAGTGCGGCTTCAAGCTCGGCGGCGTCGCCGATGGCGCGGCAGCGGCCGGAGGTGTAATCGAAGGTGCTTTGCGCCTCACGGCGGCGGACGGTGAGCGCATCGAGCGCGCTTTGCAGTTCTGTCCGGGAACGAGTCGGACGGACGGCGGGCTCGGTGGGAACGTCGCTTTGCGGCTGCTGCGCGGAAAGGAGCTCACAGCGCAGCGACAGCTCGCGCGCCTCACGCTCCAAGGTATCCAACTCGGCATATTTGTGCAGCGCGGTATCGAGATAGGTGCTGACGCGGGAAATGTCGCCTGCCGGGATCAGCACAAGCAGCTCCCGCGCGGCGCTGTCGCAGAGCTTTTGCTGCGCTGCGGCATCGGACTGTGCTTCTCGCAGGGCCTGCTCAAAGACGCGGCGCTTTTCGTCATGTACGCGGCGGACTTTGCGGCGGCTATTCGCATCTATAATAAGGAGAGCGAGCAGTGCAATGCCGGAAAGAACACGCCCGGCCATCGCGACAGCGGTCGGCAGCGTTTGAATGACCATAAGCGCGGCAAATAGAACGGCACTTACTATTATATAAGGTAATAGCGAATGCACCCGCTCGATCGGCTTTGCGTCAAAGGCGGCAAGCGCGCCCTCAGCGTCGCGGTATCGCTGCCGCGCATCTGCGGCATCAGCCTTGAGCGAGGAAAGGGCGATGAGTCGCATGCGGCCCTGCTCCAGCGCGTCGCGCGGAGGAATACTATTTTCGATCAACGTGCGGCGCAACTGCTCGGCACTGCTTTCGGCGGCCTGCCAACGCTGCCGCGCTTGCGCGGCGGCAAGGCGAATGCCCTGCGCGTCACAAATGTCGTGCGCGCGCAGCTGAGCGCGGAGAGAAGCTTCCTCGGCGTCAAAGGCGGCAAGCGCGGCCTCGGCTTCCTGCCTGCTGCGCGTGAGCTGGGAAAGCTCGGCGAGAGATCGCTCCTGTGCAGCGACCGCTGCCTCAAGAGCGGGAATGCGGCCCGATTTATTATATTTACGCGCGTTTAGCTGTTTTTTGAGCGCGGCGGAAGCTTCGCTGAACGACTGCCCCTCTTCGCCGGTGGTGATGAGTGCTGCGATGCGCCGCTCAAGCTCAGCGCTGGCGTCGACCGTCAGGCTGCTCTGGCGGATAAAAGCGCTGCGCTCATAAACCTCACACGGGATGCCGAGCAGCGTCTCGCCGCAGTCAGCGGCGGTCAGGCCATCAACGCTCTCGCCGCTGCCGGTGTAGATGGCGGAAAAACGTCCCATGGGGCTGTTTGCTCGCGCGGTGTCGCGCTGAAGCGTGATGTTGCCTTTCTGAGAGGAGAGAGACAGCGTGCCGCGCATCGGAGAGAGCGACCAGGGGGCATAGCGGTTCTTGTCTGCCAACGCACCGCGTTCGCGCGGCGGAAAACCATAGAGCATTACGCGGAGAAAGGCGAGCAGTGTCGATTTTCCGGATTCATTTGGCGCTTCTATGATATTAAGACCGCTTGAAAACGAGAGCGAGCAGTGCTCCAACTTCCCGAAAGTGGCCTCGATATGTTGGAAATCCAAGGGAAATACCTCCAAAATGAAACGGTTCCTATATTATAACATGCTGCGGGGAATTTGTCTCTATGCACCCTTGAAAAAATAATTTGAAAATATCTGAAAAAGGGTGTTGACAAACGGTAAGGTACGTGCTAAGATAATACCT
>OLSD01000461.1_pt1 | contig 41698 bp, 33 predicted proteins | sample 1672211 | NCBI WGS metagenome assembly OLSD01 (sample SAMEA3136659, study PRJEB25190) | human gut metagenome | reverse complement strand
AAAAGGTTTTTCGACAGCCTGCCTCGCCTGGGCTACATCTCAGGCGAGTTTGCGTATTTGCAAATAAAACGGCTGATGAGATTATTTCAGCGGGCGCGGTTCGTTGGTCAGTCCGGCGATAAAATCCAGCGAAACGTTATACAGCTCGGCCAGGCGAATCGCCAGGCAAAAGGGGATTTCGCGCTTACCCTGCTCATAGTTGGTATAGGTGGTTTTGGGCATATGAAGAATCTCTATCAGCTGATCCTGAGTCAGATCATGATCTTCCCGCAGATCGCGCAGACGCTGATACTTCATAGCGCACCTCCTTTTTTTACGTTGACAAAATACCACAAATGTGGTATTCTCATATTAAAAATACAACATACGTTGTATTTAGCGTGAATAAGGAGGGAGACTATGGCGGAAGAATGCCAATATTATCATTATGATTCAAGCCCTTGGGGATATGGCTATACCTGCCTGCTCAAGCAAAGCCAGGATAAGGATCGCACGATTGACAGTGATTGGGTGCATAAATACTGCTGGAATTACAACTATAACGATTGCCCGTTCTATCAGGCCAAGCATGGCGGCAGCTCGTCGAGCTGCTATCTGACCTCCGCCTGCACGGAAGCGCGCGGCTTGCCGGATGACTGCGCGGAGCTGACGGCTCTGCGCGCTTTCCGGGATGGCTATGTGCGCAGCCAACCGGAGGGCGAAAGCGACATTCAGCACTATTATGCGGTTGCGCCGCGCATCGTGCAGGCCATTCATGCCCTTGGCTGCATGGCGCAGCCTGTGCTGGATGGCATCTATCAGGAGCTGGTGCAGCCCTGCGTTCACTTGATTGCTCAGCAGCGCCCACAGGAGGCTTATCTGCTGTATAAGCAGTATGCGTTAGCGCTTGAGAAAAAATACCTGAACTAAAAAGGAGGAGAAACAATGAGCGAGAATGTACAGGCATTGCAGGCGTCTGCCCTGCTTGGAGACGCGCAGGCGCAGTGGCAATTGGCTCTGTGCTATGCGCAGGGAAACGGCGTGGAGCAGAATGACGCTGTGGCGTTTTCGTGGGTTTGCAAAGCGGCGGAAAATGGTTACGAGGAAGCCGCTAAGTATGTGCTGTCGGCCTATGATGAAGGCAAAGAGGAGCTTGGGGTTCAGCCTGATCTGGACAGGCTGGTAGAATGGGCGGATAAGCTGTCGGCGGCGGGAAGCAATACGGGGCGGTATTACTATGCGAATCTTTATATGAAGGATATTGCACGTGATCGTATAACGCCGCTGGAAGCATTTAGCCGTGCTGCGAAAGGAGCAGATGAAGACAACCTGCGCTGCATGGCAGTGGCGTGTTATCTCGGAAGTATGGTCGCAGAGGCGTATTTTGCTGGTCAATGCATCGATAATACCATTTCGATACTCAAGAGTATAAATCGGTGGTTTGAAAAGCTCGATCAGACGAAAGCTTCGATACCAGATGGTTTAAAAGCGGATACATGGTACTTGTACGGAAAATGCCTGCTGGCTCAGGACAAGGATAGAGAAGCTATGCAGTGGTTTAAAAGAGCCGCGCCGTGGAATGCGAACGCTGAAATGATGTACGGATCGTGGCTGGCGCAGGAAGCACAGCAGACGAAAAATGTTTCGCTGTATAAAGAAGTGGTTCTGCATTTATTGCATGCAGTTAATAGTGACGGTGTTAAGGAACAGCTTTTCGAGGCAGGTGCTTATTATACGCTGGCAATTGCTGCGCGCGCGGGGCTGGGGACCAACGTGGATATGGATGCATCCTATCAGTGGATGTGCCGTGCGGCGGAGCTGGGCAATGAAAAAGCGAAGCAGGAGTTGCCGCGATATCACAAAAAGCTGTTTGGCGGGTATAGCTACAAGTAAACAGCTTGCATAATAAACCGGCTGAGTTTGAGCGTGATCGCTTTTACTCAGCCGGTTTATCAGGTTGCTTCCATAAGACGTATAATACATCTATAAGCAACCTGATAGGCGCAAAATCCTTCTGTCAGTCAATGGACAGCATATGTACCTGCGCAGGGGCATACAGCGGGAGTTGGAGGGGAGTGCACTTCAAGAGATTATACTGAATGAACAACAATGTGGCCCGCTCAGATAATCCATATCCTCCGTAATAGTGATATTTGGATTTGATTTCTGTAAGATCCGGCAGATCAATATGCGCAACAACTGGGTGCTCTTTATACTGTGCCATTTCGCTTTTAGCAAGAGCAAATGCTTTAAAAACATCTTGAATTGGTTTTTCAACATTTCGCGATACAAATATAGAAGAGTCTTTGGCCATAAAGACCTGTCGGTCGATTACCTCTTTGCACTGGGAAAGGTCGTCTCCCCACCAGTAATAAGTAACGAAATAAGGTGTGTCCTCCGTCATGGTTTCAGGAGGGTAGCGAGAAACTTTAGAAGTACTGATTTCCGTAAAAAGAAGCAGCGCATATTTTCCTGAAAGCGCTGGGCGTTCTTCTTTTTCTGGCAGCTTAACGGCAATTACGTCGCCAACCTGCCACGGCGAATGAATCGTCGGCAGCGGCCTTAGCCGTTTAGGCTTGGGCAGCGGAGCGTTTAGTTGATCGCGCAGCTTATCCAGCGCCTTGCGGCGGCTAAGGCGCAGTTTCTCCGTTTTCCACAGGTCTGTCGGAATGGGCTGATCAATCAGCGCCATGGCAATGGCGCGCACATCATCGGATAGCTTTCGGCCGCAGCGCCATTCCGTGGCAGCCAGGGCAAGCCATGCGTCCGGGTCGTCTTCCGGATGCAGGCGATCCATTTCCATTTCCTTCATCGTCTGCGCTTCAGCCTCTTCCGGGGTATGGCCGTAACAGAGCATATCTTCATAAGTTCCGCGAACATCGCAGGCAGTATCGCTTGAAAAAATGGCAGGTCCCCATGCGCCCATAAGATGGCCTCCTTTATGGTTGATGCTGGTTCTTTTGCTGCGGTTTCACTTTCAAATTGCGCAAATAGGCCTTGTGCGCATCGGAAACGCGATCGCTTTCCAGCGCCTTTTGAATGGCCTTGTTGTGCGTCCAGGGAGCGAGGGCATGACGCTCCAGATAAGGCAGGGCCGCATCATACTGCTTGGCCAAAGCCGTGGCGAAAAACCAGGCGATCATCATGTTGATGTAGTATTCATCCGAGCGGATTGCGGCCACCCATTGCAGATACTCCGGGTGGAAAGCTGCAGGCTCCAGATAGTAACGCATCAGCATGCCCATGCCGAAGCGGCAGGTATAGACGTGCGGGCTGGCCATCCAGCAGCGAATGGGCGCAAGCAGCGCGTCGGTGTGCCGGGCGAACACCCTGGGCGACAGCATATCGCAGGTGGCCCAATTATCTATATAAGGAAGAAAGACTTCCACCGCGGCCAGGCAGGCGTCATAATCGCGCATCAGGCACAGCAGCGCCCCGTGCAGATTGTTTTCATCATAGGCTGCATGGGGCAGCGCGGCCAGAAAGGCGGCGGCTTCCGGCGTGCCCGCGGCTTCCTTGGCCAGCGCGCGCAGCTGAGGGGTGCGCACACCCCATACCTGCTCAGGCGGCACGGTGGGCATCAGCTTGCACTGAAACAGGCGGTAAGCTGGGTCGGCCAGCGCATGCAGCCGGGAAGACAGATCATTTGACGGCATAGGCATAGTGATGGTTGGGCTCCAATTCCACATGGTAGTAGGCAAACAGATCCTCCACCGTGACGCAGAGATAGCCATGCTTTTGCAGGTATTCAACGGTCATGCGGGCGGATTCTGCGGTGTTGTCCTTGATATCGTGCATCAGGATGATTGCGCCGGGACGCACATCCTTTTTGATGGCGGAAAGCACCACGGAGGGCGTTTTGCCCGTCCAGTCCTTGGTATCTACCGTCCACATGATGATGGGCAGGTTCACCTTGGCGCGCTGAAAAGGCTCGTACAGGCCGTAGGGCGGGCGCATCATGATGGGCGGCTTGCCTGCGATGGAGGCGATTTTATCGTATACCCGCTGCGAGTAATTGCGGATGCGCTCCGGCGTGGATTTTTCGGTATTGGTGTGCACATAGTGATGGCTTTGCAGGCTGTGGTTTTCGTCGTTTTCACGCATGGCCACATCCATGTATTCGTCAATGCGGCTGCCCACCAGGAAGAAGGTGCCCACCGCGCCCGTGTGGCGCAGATTGTTCAGCAGCCGGGCGGTGGGCGTGTAGCTGGGGCCGTCGTCAAAGGTGAGGGCGACCAGCGAATAGGCGCTGTTGTCGGTCTGTACGCGCGCCTCATCGGTCAGCACGCCGGCCAGGGCGGAATAGTAGACCGTCACGCGCATCAGCGTGGGATGGCCGGGATAGAGCGCGCTGGCCTCGTAGTGCAGCGTCAGCGCCGCAGGCGTAAGCATAAAGGGGGTGTTGAGCAGCCCCTCGCGGGAGCACAGGCGGTTTAGCGTATCCACGTTGGCTTCTTCATTGGAAAAGTACGCGCTGAGCTGCTCACGCACAGCGGCGCTGAGGATATCCCAAGATTCGGGCGTATCCTGCACCACGTCGGTCAAAACCAACTGACGGCCGGTATCCATATCGTAGGCGCGGGCGGTAAAGGGCGAGGATAGCTGCTTGCGCGCGTAGGATTGCCGCGCCAGCACCAGAAAGCTCACCCACTTGGTGCCCGTAACGCTGTGCACCACATGGATATCCAAGCGGCTGTTGCGCTTGGGATTGTCGCTGCCCTTGAGGGCAGGGGCGTATTGCTCGTCATACGCATCCACCAGCGCGTTGATTTCGCTGGCTACGGCCGGGTTGGCGGCGGCAATATGCTCCTTGGAGACGAAGCCGCGCTTGTGGTTGACGAAGCGATCCTCCGTTTTGTAGGTGACGGAAAAGGCTTCCGGCAGGCCGTCGCCCAGGGCGGGCAGCGCGCAAAAAAGCGTCGTAAGGCTCAGGATAAGGGCGAGGATGCGGCAATGCTTGCTCATGGTGATCCTCCTGTCAGTGGTTACTTGACGTTGTACTGGCTCAGCAGCTCCAGCGTGTGGGCAAAGTAGCTTTCCTGCTGCGCGGCGGACAGGCCGAAGCGCTTGCTCAGCCAGCCGATCACCCGCTTGGGGCGCATGCGGGCGTAATTCATGGCGGCGTTCACATTGGCCGTCCAATCCTTGATGGTAAGGCCGGGAAACTTCTTGATGTGCCGCGGCAGCAGCTGACCGATGGTATCGATGTATTTATTGAATACCGGCTCCACCTGCAAGCTGAACAGGAAATTGCTTTCGATGATTTCAGCCGTGCGGCGCAGAAAATAATCCTTGTATTCAGGCACCTCCAGCAGCGCGGCCAGCACCCAATGGGGAAAGCCCGCTGCCTTGGCGTTTTTGCCGCGCAGGAAGATATCCACAGGCGACTCGTCAAAGCTCATGCAGCCAGCCTCGATATCATGCAGGAAGAACGTCCACTTGCCGCCGGGGAAGCGGTACATGCGCACGTTGGTCACATCGTAATTGCCGATAATCATATTGAAGATCACGTAATTGAACAGGCTGTCCACATCCAGCCGGTCGGTTACGTATTGCAGGTTGGACGGGTTGTTGAGATCATGGCTTTTTACAAAGTTCATCAGCTCTACCCAGTCCTGATTGCTGCCGTGCAACACGTTGCTATCCAGCGTGCCCGTGCGCTCCAGAATATCGCAGGCGCGGATGGCGGCGGGATCGGTTACGCCTGCCCACTGAGCCAGCGAATCCTTGTTGGCCTTTTCGCGCAGGTTGTAGTGGCCGAAGTACTCGCCGTTCAGATACACTACAATAGGCTGCGCCGCCTGGTAGTACAGCCCCAGCCCTTCGCTGATTTCACCCAGCACCGCATCGCGCATGCGGCAGGAGCGGTGGTCGGAATTGGTGGAGCGCAGCAGAAGGGAGGAATACTGCGTGTAGGGACGGTTGTCAAAGAAGGCGTAATCAAAGGTATTCGAGCCGAAGGCCTTGCGGGCGAACAGCCCCAGGGATTTTTGCCTGAGCGAGCGGGAGGAATGCGAGGTGACGCGGAAGGTGGCCATTTGGCTGAGCTGCCGCTGCCCCGAAGCGTCAAAATATTCGATCTGGATGGGGTATTCCCAATCCTTTTCATAGTTGGGGATATTGCCCGAGCCCTTGACCATCACGCCCGTTTTCTGGTTGTACAGGTAGGCGTCACCTGTATAGACGCTCATTACAGGCACAATGGACGGATCGTTGATAAAAAATGTGCTGCCCGCCGTGGTGGAGCCCAGCAGGTCATCCGCAAAGGCGCGGGCGCGGATCACCGTGGTTTTGCTGATGGCGATGGGGCCGGTATAGCGTTTGGAAGCGCGCGTGGGCTCGCTGCCGTCGGTGGTATAGCGGATTTCCTGCCCGGCGGGCGCGGAGATGGTCACCTGCACAGCCTTTTCATAAAACCCTGCGGCAGTCTCAATCACCGGCTCCTGCGCGCGGGCGGCATAGCCGTTTTTGCCATTGGCCTTGCCGGGCGTGGCGGTTTCCAGATACAGCCAGGTATCGCCGCCTGCGGGCACGCCGTAGGATACGTTGCCAAACTGCGCGCCAAAGGCTAGCGCCTGGGTGTTGCCCTGCGGGTCGGTCAGGTACAGCTCGTCGCCCTTGGCGGAGATTTTGAAGTCTGTATACAGCGCGCCGGACTGGCCGTTGGTGACGGGTTCCCCCGCGCAGTACACCACCAGATAGCCGCCCTTGGCGATCTTGGCGGTATCCGGGAAGGCCCAGCGCCGCAGGTTATAGGGATCGTTGCTCAGGCACCAGCCTGAAAGGGACACGGCTTTGCCGCCGGTATTGTGCAGCTCCACCCAATCGTCGTGGCGCTCGCCCACGAAGGTGGCGGTGGAGGCCATGACCTCGCTGAATACAACGTCCGCCTGGGCGCAGGAACAAAGCCCAAGCGCCAGCAGCGTCAGGACAAGCAGCATCAAAATACGGTTTTTCATGGCATTTTTCCTTTGCGGAGGCAGGATCAGCTCAGCGAGCTGTCCAGCTGCTCCCATTCCTCATACAGTGCGTCCATCTGCGCCTGCAGGGCATTTTTTTGCTCTTCCAGTTCGCCCAGGCGCACATAGTCGCTGGCATTTTCCTCCATCTGCGCATCCAGCGCGTCCAGCTGCTGCTCCAGCTTTGCGATGTCGCGTTCCAGCACGTTCATGCGGCGCTCGATTTTGCCGTCGCGGCGGGCGGGTTTCTTTTCGGCTTTTTCGGCGCGCTCGGCCTTTTCCGCCTCGCGCTGGCGCGCCTGCTCCTGCTGGGCGGCCTCGTCCTCGCGTTCGCGGATAAAGCGGTATTTTTCATAGCCGCAGTCAAAGCTGCGCAGGCGGCCGTTGTCCAGCTCCCAAATGCGGTTGGCAAAGCGATTGACGAAGTAGCGGTCGTGGGATACGATCAGCAACGTGCCTTCAAACTGATCCACGGCGGATTCGATCCATTCGCGGGAATCCAGATCCAGGTGGTTGGTCGGCTCGTCCAGGATCAGCATGTTGACGGCGCTGTTCATCAGCATGCACAGCTTCAGCCGCGCGCGCTCGCCGCCCGAAAGCTGGGATACCAGCTTGAACTGATCTTCGCCGCGGAAGCGGTACGCGCCCAGGCGGTTGCGCGCCTGCTGCGGTTCGCACCCCAGATCATACAGCAGGGTGTCGTACAGCGTGCGCTCGGGATGCTCAAAGGTGATTTGCTGGGGCAGGTAGGCTGCGCGCACAGAAGGGCCGAACTGCACCACGCCCGCATCGGGGCTTTCCTCGCCCAAAAGAATTTTGAGCAGCGTGGTTTTGCCTGCGCCGTTTGCGCCCACCAGCGCCACGCGTTCCCCTCCGCCGCGGATGGTTTCGGTTACGTTTTCAAACAGCGTGCGTTCGCCGTAGGATTTTTTCAAATCCTTGATGCGCAGCGCGTAATCGGCGCGGAAGGGTACGGTGGAAAAGCCCAGCTCCAGCCGCTCTTCGCGGGTGGGCTTTTCGGTTTGCCGCAGCCATTCGATGCGTTTTTGGATGGCAAACACGCGCTTGTAGGTTTTATCCATGCCGCTGTACGCCCAGGCGCTCATCTTTTCGGCGGCCTTTTCAAGCTGAGAAATCTTGGCCTGCTCTTTTTCGTATTGCTTTAGTTGCAGCTTGTAGCGGGCCTCTTTTTCCTTTACATAGAAGCTGTAGTTGCCGCTGTAAAATTCCACCCCGCCGTGATCCAGCTCCACAATGCGCTTGACAATGCGATCCAGAAAATAGCGGTCATGCGATACGGTGAGCACGGTGCCCTTGTAATGGTCGATATAATCCTCCAGCCATTCGATGGACTGCATGTCCAGATGGTTGGTCGGCTCGTCCAGCAGCAGGATATCGGTTTCGCGCAGGATCATCACCGCCAGGCGGATGCGGGTTTGTTCGCCTCCGGAAAGCGAGGCGAAGGGCTGGCGGCGCTGGGCGGGGGAGATATGCAGGCCGTTGGCCACCTTGGCCAGACGGGTTTCGCAGCTGTAGCCGCCCAGCATGTCAAAGCGCGTATGCAGCGCGTCATAGCGGCGCAGCAGGGCTTCGGAGTGCTCGCCCGCGTCCATCTGGCACTGAATCTGCTCGATTTCCGCGCTGACGGCCTGCACCTCGGCAAAGGCCATGCGCAGCACATCCTCCACCAGCGCGCCCTCGGGGGCCTCGGCCAACTGGGAGATGTAGCCCACCCGCCGTCCCTGGGGGATGGCGATAAAGCCCTTATCGGGTGTGATTTCGCCGGTGATGATCTTCAGCAGCGTGGTTTTGCCCGCGCCGTTGGGGCCAAGCAAGCCCACGCGCTCGCCCGCGTCTACCTGAAAGGATACGTCGTCGAGCACCACGCGATCCTGCACAAAGGATTTTTCAATGCCGGATACAATGATTTCAGCCATGATTTCCCCCGGAAACAATAGAAATAATTACAATCAATTATAGCACGCTTTTGCGCATATGACAACGATGGGCCGCAGGACAGGAAAAGTGCAAACGCAGGACAGGGAAAGTGCAAAAGTTTGATCTTGATTTGTATTGTGTGCGATGATATAATATCTGCAAGCGGTATGCAGATACCGCTGGAATCTAAAAGACGGAGGATACAGCAATGGCTTATAAAATCAGCGACGAGTGCATCATGTGCGGCGCCTGCGAAGGCGAATGCCCGGTCGGCGCGATCAGCGAAGGCGAAGGCAAGTACGTCATCGATCCTGAAAAGTGCATCTCCTGCGGCGCTTGCGAAGGCACCTGCCCCGTTGGCGCTCCCTCGGCGGAGTAATCTCTTTAACAGGTGAACCAAGGCTCAGAAACGCCGTGTGCGGCGGTTTCTGGGCTTTTTATGTTGCCTGTTTTCGGGGGCTGTGCTATAATTTTATTTGTAAATTTAAGCTCTACAAAGGATTTTTATCGTATGCAGTTTACATTCTGTCCGCTCTTTTCAGGCTCCAGCGGAAACGCCGTATATGTCCGTGCAGGCGATACCCGGCTCCTGATTGACGCGGGATTGTCCGGCCGCACGGTCAGCGAGGGGCTTGCCAGCATCGGCGTACTGCCCGAAACCCTCAGCGGTATCCTGGTTACGCACGAGCACAGCGATCATATCAAGGGCGTGGGCATCCTCAGCCGCAAATACCATGTGCCGATTTACGCAAACGACCGCACCTGGCAGGCCATGGAGCGCTCCCTGGGCAATATTGCCCCCGGCAGCCGCCGGGTGTTTGAAAGCGGCGAAACCTTTTATATTGGCAATGCGGGCATTATGCCATACCGCATTTCTCACGACGCGGCGGAGCCGGTAGGCTATCGCGTGTATTATGGCGGGCACAGCGTGGCCACGGCCACGGATATCGGCGTGTTTACCAAGAAAACGCTGGAGGCGTTGTCGGGCACGGATATCGTGCTGCTGGAAAGCAACCATGACATCGATATGCTGCACGCAAACGATCATTATTCCGCGCAGCTCAAGGCGCGCATCCTGGGCCGCTATGGGCACCTGAGCAATGAAGCCTGCGGTGAAGCGCTGCTGCAATTGTATCAGACGGGCGTGCGCCACGCGGTGCTGGGCCATCTGAGCCATGAGAACAACACGCCCGAGCTGGCCATGAGCACGGTGTGCGGCGTGCTGCGCGCGCATGGGCTGGAGCCGTCGGAGGATATCCAGGTGGATATGGCCTGGCGCGATCATGTGGGAGGCGTGTATGAAATCATCTAAGGGGCGCGCCGCGCTGTGCTGGATTCTGGCTGTGCTGAGCATCCCTGTGGGAATTGTGCTGACCTCCGTGCTTTATGCGTTGATACCGGGCGAAAACACGGCGCTGCGGCTGTATCTGTTCAATATTCCCTCGGAGATTTTCTGCTTTGCCCTGCCGGCGTTTTTCATCCTGGCTGCCCGGCCTGAGCGGCTGGCGCGCTTTCGCGCCACCAAACGTGGGCTAAGCGTAAACACGGTCGGCTATACTGCCCTGCTGGCCGTATCAGCCACCATCGTTGTATCCATGATCGCGGCGATATGGGGCGAAGTGCTTAACAGTTCCTTTCAATATACCGAGCCGGCGCAGCCGCGTATCGTGCCGCAAAATGCCGCCGAGTGGGCGCTGGCGCTGCTGTCTACGGCCCTTGTGCCCGCCCTGGCGGAGGAGATGTGCTTTCGCGGCATGCTGCAGGGGCTGCTGACGCGCCGCCTGCCGCGCGCGGGCATATGGATTACCGCCCTGGTCTTTGCGGCCGTTCATTTGCAGTGGAGCGCCCTGCCTGCGCTGTTTGTGCTGGGGCTGGCGCTGGGCTATGTCAACAAGTGCCATGGCTTCTGGGCGGGTGTGCTGCTGCATGGGCTGTATAACGCGGCGGTGCTGGTGCTGTCCAGCCGCGAAATTGGCATAACGCTGCCCATCGTGCTGGTATGCACGATAGCCTTTATCTTTGCCTGGCGCGGACTGATGCAGGAGGAGGAACCCCACCATGAAGCTGACGGTACTGGGCTGTAACGGGCCGTATCCCGCGCCGGGCGGCGCGTGCAGCGGCTATTTTTTGCAGGAGGGAGACACCGGTGTGCTGCTGGACTGCGGCGCGGGCGTGCTGGCGCAGCTGGAAAAGCACATGCCGCCACAGAACTTAACGGCCATCGTGCTGTCGCACCTGCATTACGACCACATGAGCGATATGCTGCCGCTGATTTACCGCTGCCCCGGCCTGCCGGTCTATTTGCCGGGAGCGCCCGCCGCCGTGCGCACATTGCTGGAAAACGCCTTTGAGCTGCATGATATTGCTCAGGGTGGGCAGATCGGCTGTCTGCGCATGACGGCCTGCCCAGGGCGGCACCCTGTGCCTGCCTATGCGGCGCGCTTTGAAAATGGCGATGGCCGCGCCCTTGTCTATACGGGCGATACCAATACCTGTCCGGCGCTGGCGGACTTTGCGAAGGATTGCGATCTGCTGCTGGCCGATGGCTGCTTTGCCCGCGCGCAGTGGAGCGCCGAAAAGCCCCATCTGAGCGCTTTTCTGGCTGCCGAGATGGCGGCGCAGGCGGGCGCGAAGGCGCTGCTGCTGACGCACTTTACGCCGGGATATGATGCGGATACGCTGCTGCGCGAGGCACGGCTGGCCTATCCCGCCGCTCAGCTTGCGCAGATGAGCCTGACCGTGGAGGTATAACATGCAAGATCGCTGCCCGCGCCGTATCCTGGTGCTGCTGGCACTGGGCTTTGGCGCGGGCATTTTGCCAGGGCTGCGGCTGGCGCTTTACGGCTGGTTCCTGGCGGCGCTGGCGATTTGCCTGCTGACGGCGATTGCCCTGCGGCGCTATCGTCTGCCTGCGCTGATGGCGGGCATAGCGGCGATGTTCTTTGCCGGGCTGTCGCTGTGCGCCTGGCAGGCGCATCCTGCCCTGCCCGAGGCAGGCAGCTATGCCGTTACCGGCAGGGTGGATGGCGAAGCGCGCTTTCGCGCCGAGGATAATCGTGTGACGGTTTATCTGCGCGATGTGCATCTGAACGGCGAGCGCACCGGGCTGCGCGCGTATTGGACGTATTATCCTGAAAATCCGGAAGCGCCGCTTCCGCGGGATGGGCAGACGGCGGCCTTTACGGCCCGGCTGTATCATCCGCAGGGGCAGGTAAATCCGCATGGGTTTGATTTTCGGCTGTATCTATTGCAGCGCGGGACGGCTGTTGGCTTATCCGGCGCCAAGGAGTTGACGTTGGAGTCGGCGGGGCAAACACAGCCGGACAGCTTGATCCTGCGCGTGCGCCGCGCGCTGCTTGGCCGTCTGCGAACGCTGCTGAACGGAGAGGACGCGCTGGCTGCGGCGCTGCTTCTGAGCGAGCGCGCGGATATGCCCGAGGATATGACGCGCGATTTCCAGCGCGCGGGCGTGGCGCATGTGCTGGCGGTGTCGGGGCTGCATGTGATGATCCTATCCTCCATGGTGATGCTGCTGCTTCGCCGCCTGTCGCCTTCGCCCCTGGCGATGCTGTTTTTAACGCTGGCGCTGCTGCTGCCCTACTGCCTGCTGGTGGGTATGACGGCCTCCATCCTGCGCGCGTCCGTGCTGCTGACGGTATTGCTGCTGGGGCGCATGGCGCGAAGAAAGGTGGATCCTCTGACGGCGCTGGCGGCGGCGTTTATCGTGGTGCTGGCCGTGCGGCCGCTGGATCTCTTTGCGCCGGGGTTTCAGATGTCCTTTGCCGCCGTGGCGGGGATGATTCTGCTGGGCGATCGCGTGCGGCAGTGGACGCAGCGCATCCGCGGCAAGCGCTTGCGCGCCGTGGCGCAAGCCTATGGCATGACGCTGTGCGCCAGCCTGGGCGTGACACTGCCGGTGATCTATCATTATCACCGGGTATCGCTGATGGGGCTTTTGATCAATCCCCTGCTCAGCCCGCTGATTTCGCTGCTGCTGCCCGCCTACATTGTGCTGCTGCTTGTGGGCGCGGTTTGCCCACCGCTGGGCGCGATATTGGGGCGGGCGCTGGCTTGGGTATCTGCGCGGCTGACGGACTGCATTCACCTGGCAGCGCAGCCTGCCTGGGCTTCGGTTCGCGTGCCCAGCCCGCCGTGGTATCTGGCGGCGGCCATTGTGCTAACGTTGATTCTGCTTACGCGCTTTGTGCTGCTGCGGCCCTGGCGGCGCGTGCTCATCGGCGCGCTGGCGCTGGCTGCGGCGGTGGGGACGATGCTGCTGACGCAAAATCGCCTGCCGCGCTATATTCAGCTTTCGCTGGGCAACGCGGACGCGGCGATCATTGAGGATGGCGCGCGCACGGTGGTGATCGATACAGGTGAGAATGGCCGCGAACTGGCCGCCTATCTGCTGGCTGAAGGACGAGGAATCGATACGCTGATTCTGTCGCATCTGCACACCGATCATGCGCAAGGGCTGCGCGAGCTGCTGGACTATGAGGTGCCCATCGGCGAAATCTGCCTGTCCACCGAGGCGCAGGCGACGCAGGTATCGGACGCCTGCCTGTCCGTGCTGAACGCGGCGCGGGAACATGGCGTTCCTGTGCGGCTGATTTGCGCGGGGGATGAGCTGAAAACCGAGCGCGTCGGTATCCGTGTGCTGTGGCCCGAAGGGGGCAGCGCCAATGATCGGGGCGGGGCCAACGATTATGCGCTGGCGCTGCTGATTGATCTGGACGGCGCGCACATCCTGCATATGAGCGATGTGAGCGGCGCGTATGAGCTGTACGCCGCCCAGGAGGCGGACGCGCTCAAGATCGCCCATCACGGCTCGTCCTCCAGCACGGGCGAGGCCTTTTTGGACCGCGTAAGGCCGGCAATCGGCCTGCTCAGTGCGCGGCAGGCCAGCGCAAAAACGCTGGAGCGGCTTGCGCAGGCGGGCGTTATGGTATATGATACAGAGGAGCTGGGCGCGTTGACGCTGACCGTAAGAAACGGCGAAATGCGCGTGCAGGGCTATCTGCAATGAGGGGTAAGCATGGATCACCGCGCGTTTTTTGACGATGTTGCCAAGGGCAAAATTGCCCCGTGCTATGTGTTTGAGGGCACGGAGGAGTATATCAAGCGCTCGGCGCTGGCCGCCCTGCGCAAAAAGCTGCTGCCTGCGGGGCTGGAGGATATGAATGAGGCGCGCCTGACCGATCCTGACGCGAACGCGCTGATCGCCGCCGCAGAAACTCTGCCCTTTATGGCTGATAAGCGGCTGGTGCTGGTGCTGGAAAGCGGCATGCTGTCCGGCCGCGCCAAGGATTACGACGAGGCCAAAAGCGCTGCCGCGCTGTGCGAATATCTGCAGCATCCGCCCGAGAGCGCGTGCATCGTGTTCTATGTGCGGGACAAGGCGGATGGCCGCAAGAAGCTGTATGCGCAGCTGAAAAAAACGGCGCAGATCGTGCAGTTTAATCCCTTGGATGAGCGCGAAATGATGCGCTGGATTGCCAAGCAGCTCAAGGGCATGGGCAAGAAGATTGCCTCGCCTACCTGCCAGAAGCTGATCTTTACCGCCGGGAACGACCTGTATGCCCTCAGCGGCGAACTGGAAAAGCTGGCGGCCTGCGCAGGCGAGCGGGAGGAAATTCTGCCCGAGGATATCGACGCGATCTGCGTGAAGACCACGGCCTATCGCGTGTACGACCTGGCCAACACCCTGCTGCGCGGGGACGCGGGGCAGGCGCTCACCCTGTCGCGCGCGCTGATACGCGACGGCGAGGAGCCGCTGTTTCTGCTGGCGCTTTTGCAGGGCGAGTGCCGCCGCATGCTGGCGGTAAAGCTGCTGCGCGGGGCGGGCATGCAGCCCGACGCCATTGCGGGCAAAATCGGCGCGCCGCCCTTTGCCGTGCGGCAGATGTATCAGCAGGTGGCGCGATACACCGAGCGGCAGCTGCGCGATATGGCGCAGTGCTGCATGGATACGGAATACCAGGTAAAAAGCGGACGGATGGCGCTGGAGGGCGCACTGGAAAAGACCATGCTGCAATTGCTGCGCATCCGCCTGGAGGGAAAAGCATGATTGAAGATTTGCGCGCGCTGCTGGCGCAGGGGAATATTGTTTTAACGGACGAAGCGCAGGAGCGGCTGCTGGCGTATCACCGCCTGCTGCTGGAATGGAATGCGCGCATGGATTTGACCAACGTGCCCGAGGAGGAGATGGCGCTGCGGCACTATGCCGATTCGCTGCTTCCACTGGCTCGGAAGGAATGGTTTCCGGACGGTGCAAGGTTGATCGACGTGGGCACGGGCGCGGGCTTTCCCGGCATGCCGCTGGCCATCGCGCGGCCTGATCTGAAGGTGACGCTGCTGGATTCCCAGCGCAAGCGCTGCGATTTTTTAAGCGCTGTGTGCGATGAACTGAAGCTGCCCAACGTGACCGTGCTGCACGCCCGGGCGGAGGACGGCGCGCGCGGCGCGCTGCGCGAGCAGATGGACGTGGCCGTGGCGCGGGCCGTGGCGCCGCTGAACGTGCTGGCCGAATACCTGCTGCCCTATGTGCGCGTGGGCGGCCTCATGCTGTGCTGGAAGGGCCCCGCCGTGCGCGAGGAGATGGCTGCGGGTGAGCGCGCCTGCAAAATGCTGGGCGGCCAGGCGGAGGGCTTGTACCGTCTGCCCATCGAAGGCCGCGAGCACTATGTGCACAGCGCGATCAAAATTTCAGCAACCGCTCGACGGTATCCGCGAAAATCCGGCACGCCTTCCAAAGATCCGTTGGGAATTTTGCCGCAAAAGCCCTGATTTCATCAAAAGCTGTCAAACGATTCTATGGCTTCCTGTTTGGAAAAAAGCAGGAGGCCGCTTTTTTATGGCGAAATCAACAGGCAGGATGCGCGGACAAGCCGGACGGGCGCAGAGGGAGGCGATCCGCACGGCCCCGCGCGTCCCCTGCCGTACAGGGGATAGTGAGAGAAACGAGCATACAAAATGCAATACGCGGAGGCAATCTATGCGAAATCTTCAAGCCCTTCAAACCGCCGGACGGCAGCTATGCTGGCTGCCGCTATCCTCCATTCATCCCAACAGCCGCCAGCCGCGCACAGACTTTGACGAGTTTGCGCTGATGGAACTGGCCGCGTCCATTCGCCAAAATGGATTATTGCAGCCCGTCACCGTGCGCCCCGCGGCCGAAGGGTATGAGCTGATTATGGGCGAGCGCCGCTGCCGCGCCTGCCGCCTGTTGGGGCACACGCATATCGAAGCCTTTGTGCTGCCTGCGGACGATCAGGAAAGCGCGCTGCTGGCGCTGGTGGAAAACGTGCAGCGCAAGAACCTGCACTTCTTTGAGGAAGCCGAGGCGCTTTCCCGCCTGTGCGGACAGGGCATGGCCCAGGATACGCTGGCCAGGATGCTGGGCAAAAGCCCCAGTGCCATCAACAATCGCCTGCGCCTATTGCGGCTGGAGCCCAGCGTGCGTGAGGTGATCTGCGAGGGACAACTGACCGAGCGACATGCCAGGGCGCTGCTTTCCCTGCCTGGGGAGGAGCTACGCCTGCGCGTGGCGCGCGCCGCGGCCGCGCAGCATCTTAGCGTGCAAAAGACCGAGCAGCTGATTGCCCGCACGCTGGAAAAGCTGCCCATGCCGCTGACCTGCCGCCGGGTGGTATCGCTGGCGCGGGATTACCGGCTGTATATCAACGCCATCCGCGGCATTGTGGGGCAGCTATGCGATACGGGCGTGCAGGCGCAGTGCGAGGTGAGCGAATATGACAGCGCGGTGGAGGTGCGCATTGTGCTGCCCCGCAATGCGCGCAAAAAAACAAGCAACGCGGTGTAAATCTATTGACAGTTTGTTCAAGCTTTCCCATATTTATGCGTTATGCTAAGGGTGCCAGGGGGAAAAAGCCATCTTCCTCTTGCCATCCCGATGGAGGAACCCCTCCCTTTTCTTTTACACAGGCAGTGCCCGCGGAGATTTCCCCGCGGGCATTTGCTATTGCTCAAAACGCAAAAAAACTACGCACCGAGCGCTCCCGCGGCACATATCAGAGTGCGCTTACTGCTGCTGCCTTCCGGCCCTGACAGGGTTCACGCCGTGATATCGCACGGGACTCGATGCGTAGCAAATATAGTATACCAAACTTTTATCCAAATTACAAGCGCAAAATATATCAATTTGCAAACAGTGCTTTTTACGGGGTCTTGTGCAGCACAACGCCTGCCTGCACAAGGCTTTTCTGCAGCGCGGCGATATCCGGCGCAGCGCCGTCCCGCGCGTGCATGGCTGCGGCCAGCCCCGCCGCCTCGCCCGTAACGGCACAGGCAGGGATCACGCGGGTCAGATCCCACATCGCGTCCGTGACCGATACGCAGCGCCCTGCGGCATAGAGATTGGGCACGCGCGTGCCCTGCAGAATATCAAACGGCAGCTCGTATACCGGGCCGGGCTTGCGCCAGTTGGATATCATGCCGATGCTGCGCGGCTCATGGCAATGGGGGGCGGTATCATCCAGCACCACCCGGCCCTGCACGCAGCGCGTCATGCGCACCTGCGGGATGGTCGCCATGGTGACGGGCCATACGGCAGGATCGGCTGCACGGCACGCCAGCACCTCGCGCAGCATCGCATCGTGCGACTGCATGGTCATATCGCTCAATTCCAGTGTATCCAGGCCGGTAAAGCGCTGGGCGGTCAGCAGCTTGGGGCCGCTGTTTTGCTGGTTCTTATGGCGATCTGGGATATCCGCCGCGCCCAGCACGCGCAGCCTGGCGCCGGCCGCCTCCTGCATGTAATACCACGCGGCCAGGATATTGCCCTGCTCAAAACTGCGGGTGGTTTCGCCCGCGGCGGCAGCCAGGATGGCGTCGCCCGTGGCATCCACATAAGTCTTGGCGCGGATTACGCCGCGCTCCAGCCGACTCTGTACCACGATCTGTCGTACGCCGTCCGCATCCGTCTGCGCGTCGGTAATTTCGCAGCCGTAGATCAGCCGCACGCCCGCGCGCAGTAACTCCTGTTCGCACAGCAGCGCGAACAGCTGCGGATTGAACCGCGTGCGGTAGCGGTGCTTTACGCGGCTTTCCAGATCACCGTTTTCAAACCATTCCTGGGGATATTCACCCTCCGCGCCCTGCGAGATGCTCAGGCGCAGCAGCTCCTCGGCCAGGCCGAAGGATACCTGCCGCCCCATGCCGTCGCACAGCGGCAAATAATAGGTAATCAGCCCCAGCGTGGCCAGCCCGCCCAGGGCGTATTCGCGCTCGATCAGCGTAACCTTTGCGCCTGCCCGCGCGGCGGACAGCGCGGCAGCCACGCCCGCAACGCCGCCCCCGGCGATCAGCACATCGCATGTATCCAGCACGGGCAGGGCGGATAGCTGTGCAGCGGTAAAAATCATAAGTGCCTCCCAATTATTCTTCTATTTTCCAGATATTCCCTTTTCTGCGCAAGCAAATACGATTAACCTCCTGATCCTCTTTGTAAGCCACGACATAGAGAGGATCAGGGATTTCGTTGGTATACGAAGCAAATGAATCACGACAATCGTAGACTCTGTGGCCACGCTCATCTAAAACTTTGTAAGAATATATAGAATCATCCTTGCAATGATATCCGTTCGTTCGCAGATAATCGGCAAGTGGCGTAATCTGCAGGGACAATCCTTCAAGATACATGCAATCTTCTACCAGCACAATGTCCTGATCGATTGAACAGCGATCAATCGTCGCCTGAGGCCGCAGCTGAAAATGGAGTGGAATGGCTGGCTGGAAATCGTCTGCAGAATCGCTGAAACGCAGGTAGAGCGCAAACGACCAGTCATAACAATCGCTTAGATCATCTGCGTCCAACAGTTGCATAATATAATTTAATTTTTTCCCATCCTCGCTCAAGCCATAGCTTTCGCACCAATAAAAACGGTTCTTATTGTTGGCGCTTATAGGACCAGTTAATATAGTAACGATACAGGTAGGCTGCGGATATTCTCCGATCGGGATATAATATGGCGAATACTCATATAAGCTATCAAACGGGCGTATTTGGTATTTCTCGGAAGTAATTTCAATATTGAAAAATCCCTTTTTATCATCTATTAATACTTCAGTAATACGCGCATGAACGCCAGACGATTCGCCTTCGCTTTGGGGATGGTAGATTCCCATATCGTAATCTGGCGCATAAGTAAAGCGCCGCTTAAGACAATCCCGAATGCTAAAAGTATACAGATATTTCCAGTATTCAACAAACGGGTCACCCGGAAGCGGCCCCTCTGCGAAAGACGAAAGTCCGCCGCACAGCAGCGCCAGCGTAAGAAGCAAAAATAGCCATCTTTTTAACATGCCTGCACTCCATCAATCGGTAGAATGGGGGAGAATGACATGAAAATTGTATCGGCCCGCTGGGTGAATGTCAAGCAAAAATCCAAATTTTACAAAAAAGCTCCCCGCAGGCTGCTTGCTTGCGGGGAGGGAAAAAAGTGTGCTTATACCGCCGTTTCTCCGCCGGCGGGCAGGGGGGTGATCTTTTCATCCTGCTGCGACAGGATGCGCTGGAATTCCTCGCCGGAGATGTTTTCCTTTTCCAGCAGGTATTCGGCCAGGTCGTGCAGCTTGGCGGTGTTCTGCTTCAGGATGGCCAGCGCGGAATCATAGGCTTCCTTGATCAGGCGCATCACCTCGTCGTCCACGCGCGCGGCGGTATCGCCCGAGCACGCCAGCTGCGCGTCGCCGCCCAGGTAGGCGTTGGTGTTGGTTTCCAGCGCCACCATGCCGAATTTGTCGCTCATGCCGTAGCGCGTCACCATGGCGCGGGCCAGCTTGGTGGCCTGCTCGATATCGTTGCTGGCGCCCGTGGTGCAGGTGTTGCAGGCGTATTCCTCGGCGGCGCGGCCGGCTGTCAGCACGGCCAGCTTGGCCAGGATGTCCTCGCGCTTCATCAGCACATGCTCTTCCTCATCCACCTGCATGGTGTAGCCCAGCGCGCCCGAGGTGCGCGGGATGATGGTGATTTTCTGGACCGGCACGGCGTTTTTCTGATGCGCCGCCACCAGCGCGTGGCCGATCTCGTGATAGGCCACGATGCGCTTTTCGGCCTCGGGAATGACAAAGCTCTTGCGCTCGGTGCCCGCGATGACGGTTTCCACTGAGCTTTCCAGATCGTCCTGCGTGACGGCCTGATGCCCCATGCGCACGGCGCGCAGGGCGGCCTCGTTGACGATGTTGGCCAGATCCGCGCCCGAAGCGCCCACCGTGGCGCGGGCGACGGCGGCGTAATCGATATCCTTGGCCGTGGTGATATCACGGGCATGCACGCGCAGCACAGCCTCGCGGCCGCGAAGATCGGGCAGATCCACCGTGATGCGGCGGTCAAAGCGGCCGGGGCGCAGCAGGGCGGCATCCAGAATCTCAGGACGGTTGGTAGCGCCCAGCACCACGATGCCCTTGGAGGCGTCAAAGCCGTCCATCTCGGCCAGCAGCTGGTTGAGCGCCTGCTCGCGCTCATCGTTGGAGGACAGGCCCACCGCGTCGCGCTTCTTGCCGATAGCGTCGATTTCATCAATAAAGATGATGCACGGGGCCTTTTCATTGGCCTGCTTGAACAGATCGCGCACGCGGGCCGCGCCCGTGCCTACGAACATTTCAACAAAGGCTGAGCCGCTGACAAAGAAGAAAGGCACCTTGGCCTCGCCCGCCACGGCCTGCGCCAGCAGCGTTTTGCCCGTGCCGGGAGGGCCCACCAGCAGCGCGCCCTTGGGCAGCTTTGCGCCGATGGCGCGGTACTTTTCGGGCTGATGCAGAAAATCCACCAGCTCGATCAGCGCTTCCTTGGCCTCATCCTGGCCAGCCACGTCGGTAAACTTTTTGCTTTCGTCGCTGACGGTGTACATCCTGGCGCTGCTCTTGCCAAAGCTCATCGCGCCCATGCCCGAGCCGCCCTTTTTGAACATGCGCACCAGAAAGAAGATGATCAGCGCGTAGAAGGCGAGGGGCAGGATGATGCTGATCAGCACCCCCAGGAAGGATACGCCGGTTTGGCTCTCGCCGCCGAAGGTAACGCCTGCGGCCGTCAGGCGATCCACCAGATTGGGATCGTTGACCGGCACGGTTTGATAGCGCTTAATGCCTGTGGTGTTATAGAACCAGGTCAGCTTGTTTTCGGTTTTAAGGGTAAAGGTGATGATGTCCGTGCCGATCGACACCTGATCCACCTGCCCCTGCGCTACCATCTGCAGGAAGGCGGAGTATTCCACCTTTTCCGTGGAGCCGCGCAGATAGGAGCTGGTGGACAGGGTGGTGGAGATCAGCAGCAGGCCCAGCAGCGCAACCAGCACCCAGAACAGGGGCGAACGCGGCATCTTGGGCTTTTCATAGCGTTTCTGCTTGTTATCTTCCATGCTTCATTCCTCCGTTGGATTCGGGGATGCGCGCTCCCCGTGGCGGATTATAAACGTTTGTTAAAAATAGTTAAACGTTTATGAATCGTGTATATTGTATCGTATCCTGTCCGCGTTTGTCAAGGACACGGAAAAAAGTTCACAACGCGGCCATAATATAGTATAATATCTACTATCCCAATTGAAAGGAAGCGGCGCGCGCGATGCTGAGCGAAAACCTGAGAACCAAGCTGGCCATGCTGCCCGACAGCCCCGGCTGCTACCTGATGAAGCATCAGGGCGAGATCATCTATGTGGGCAAGGCGGTCAACCTGAAAAACCGCGTGCGCAGCTATTTCCATACCAAGGAGCATACCCCCAAGGTAGCCGCCATGGTGGCGCAGGTGGATGACTTTGACATCCTGCTGTGCAATACCAATTTGGAGGCTTTGGCGCTGGAATGCAACCTGATCAAGCTGCACAAGCCGCATTACAACATCCTGCTCAAGGACGACAAGCACTACCCCTATGTGCGCATCGACCGCCGCGAGCCCTTTCCGCGCGTCACCATCGCCCGCCGCATGCAGAAGGACGGCGCGCAGTATTTTGGCCCCTATATCGGCGCGACGGCTGTGCGCGACGCGCTGGAGGTGGTGCGCAGGGTGTTTCCTATCCGCACCTGTGATAAAAAGCTGCCGCTCAAAGCGCCCGCGCGCCCGTGCGTCAATTATGAAATTGGCCGCTGTAAAGCGCCTTGCGCGCAGCTGTGCAGCCAGGAGGAGTACGCGCAGATTATCGACGGCGTGGTGTCCTTTCTGAACGGCAACAGCAAGGAAATCTGTGATCGGCTCAATCAGGAAATGTGGGCCGCGGCCAAGAAAATGGACTATGAGCTGGCCGCCCAGAAACGCGACGCGCTGCGCGATGTGGAGGGCTTGATGGAGCGGCAGCGCGCCATCCAGACCAACGATGCGCAGCAGGATGTGCTGGCGCTGGCCCAGGATGGGCTGGACGCGATGGCGCAGGTGCTGATCATCCGCGGCGGGCGCATGATCGGCGGCGACAGCTTCGCCCTGCCGGGCGAGGGCAACGAGCCGCCGCAGAGCGTGCTGACCGAGTTCGCCCTGCGCTACTATGCCGACCGTCTGCCCGCACGCGAAATCCTGACCATGCCGGTGGAGGAGCCGGAGGTGATCGCCCAGCTTCTGCGTGAGCGGCGCGGCGGCGCGGTGGATGTACTCACCCCGCAGCGCGGCGAAAAGCGCGCGCTGGTGCTGCTGGCCGAGCGCAATGCGGCTGACGCGCTGGAAAAGCGCAATGCGCAGCGCATGATTCGCCAGGAGCGCACGGTGGGCGCGTGCCAGGCGCTGGCTGAGGCCATTGGCATGCAGGGCTATCCCAAGCGCATCGAAGGCTTTGATATTTCCAACACGCAGGGCGTGCTGTCGGTGGCCTCGATGGTGGTGTTTATCGACGGCGAGCCTGCCTACCGGGAGTATCGCCATTACCGCATCAAAACCGTGGAGGGGGCCAATGACTTTGCCTCCATGAACGAGGTGTTGGGACGGCGTTTTGCCCGCACGCTGCGGGAGGATCCTGCCGAGCGCTGGGTGATGCCCGATCTGGTGCTGATCGACGGCGGCCCGGAGCAGCTGCGCTTTGCGCGCGAAGCCATGCTGTCCATGGGCATCAACGTGCCCATGTTTGGCCTGGCTAAGCGGCTGGAGGAAATCTACCTGCCCAACCAGGAGGAGCCGGTGGTGCTGGATCATCATACCCCCGCGCTGCACCTGATTCAGCGCATCCGCGACGAGGCGCACCGCTTCGCCATCACCTATCACCGTTCGCTGCGCGGCAAGGCCAGCGTGCATTCCTCGCTGGAGGATATTCCGGGCGTCGGCTCTGCGCGCCGTCGCGCGCTGCTGGCGCATTTCGGCTCCATTAAAAAGATGAGGGAAGCCGATCAGGACGAGCTTTGCACCGTCAAGGGCATGAACAAAACTGCCGCTGCTGCGGTGTATGCCGCGCTGCATCCAGTAATTCCCGAGGATACCGAAACGGAAGAATAACATAAGATGGTGCTTGTGTTTCCGCCAACTGTCCCCCTCATCAGGCTCATTGCATTCGCTAGCTTCTCCCCAAGGAGAAGCCTTTTTTGATGGCTCCGTTAAACAACAGTATGCTTTCGTCGCTTGATGCCTGCATGACTAAAAAAAGCCTTCCCCCGGCTGGGGGAAGGTGGCGAGCCGCGGCGAGACGGCTGAGGGGGATTAAGCGCTTGGCTATGATTTTAAGTACCTGCAGATTTGCATTTTTACTTCTTAAACGTCTCAATCCCGCGCAGCACCTCGGGCTCGCGCACATCACGCGCGTCGGTAAACATCTTGCGCGTCAGCACCGAGCCGTTGCGGTAATACAGGCACACAAAGGGGCAGTCGTTCCAGAACAGGGTTTGGATGCTTTGCAGTGCGGCGCGGTAGGCGCTTTCCTCCTGGGCGGCGCGCAGCGTTTTGAACAGGTTATCCATTTCAGTGGATTTATAGCGCATGTAGTTGCAGTTGTTGCCCGAAATCAGCAGGTAACCGGGATCGGGGGTAAAATCAATGTTGAAGGCGGCTAGGCACAGATCATAGCTGCCGGCCTTGAGCTTATCCCTGGCTTCCTTATAGGTGAGGGTTTCCACCTTGCATTCGATGCCCACCTGCATCAGCGCATCGGCAATGCGGTTGGCCACCTCCACGCGCACGGAGTTTTCCTGCTCCTCATATACATAAAAGCGCAGGTGCATGCGGGCGAGTTTGCCCGTATCGGCGCGCACGGTGGTGCGCACGCCGTTTTCATCATAATCAGTCCAGCCCGCCTCGTCCAGCAGCTCCATGGCGCGCTGCTTGTTAAACTGCTGCGCGTCGTTTTCGCTCCAATACGTCCAGGTGCCGGGAATCAGCGGCGTGTCGGTGCGCGTGACCATGCCGTAGTATACGTTATTTACAATATCGTCCAGATCCAGCATATAGCGGATGGCCTGGCGCACGCGCACATCTTTAAGCTCATAGGAGCCGTTGTTCATCATCAGCGTTTCCAGCTGCGTGGTGCGGTAATCAATATTATAGGAAGTAACGCCCGTGCGGTACTGGGCGGCGGTGATAGCGCGGGTCAGGATTGCGTCCACATTGCTGTACTCATAGCCTGAAATCAGCTCGCGATTGGTGCTGTACAGCGATACAAGCACCTGGCGGTAATCAGGCAGGTTCTGCCACCAGCCAGTGTAGCAGCTAAGCAGCAGGTAAGACGAAAAATCGTACATATCCAGATAGTATGGCCCTGTGCCTACGGGATTGTCCGCCTGTACCTCGTCCGCCTTCAGGATGGGAAAGGTCATCGCGTACAGAAAACCATAATTGTTGCGGTTGGTGGTGATAACCACGGTTTTGTTGTCGCTGGCTTCGATGCTCTTGATAAAGTATTGCAGGGTGGAATAGCGGCCTTTGTTGGTGCTGCTGTCGTCCTTGGCCAGGCGCAGAATTTCCTGCACGGTGGCTACCACATCGTGCGCAGTCAGCGGCGTGCCGTCATGGAAGGTAACGCCGTCGCGCAGATAGAAAAACCAGGTTTTGCCGCTGTTGGTATAGGAATAGCGCTCCGCCAGGCAGTATTGCGGCTTGTACTCATCGTCGATGGACATGAGCCCTTCATACATCAGATTCGTCACCGACATGAATTCCCGTTCCACCGGGGTGAGGGGATTGACGCGGTTGGTGGCTACGGAGATGATGCCCAGGTGCAGCGCGTCGTTGGTTACATACTCCGCCTGCGCGGGCGCGGCCAGACAGCAGCAGGCCAGCATCAGCGTGCAGAGCAGCGCCAGCTTAGTACGCATCCGGGTAATAGTGTTGATAATAGATGTCATAGGCGTTTACCACCTTTCCGGCGTAGTAGCGGGAGTCGTCCTTGGGAATTTCGTCCAGCGTCAACGTCTGGCCGTCGGCTGTGTAGTTCATGATCCACAGCTTCACATTGTTAGGCCCGGCATGATAAGCGCAGGCAATTTTGATGGGGTCGCCATTAAACATGCGGCTCAGATATCCCAGATACCAGCAGCCGTAGCGGATGTTGGTGGTGGGATCGTACATATCGGCGAAGGTTGTGTTATCCTCGCCCAGCTTTTTGCGCACAAACTCAAAGGTGCTTTCCATCACCTGCATCAGCCCGCGCGCGCCCACCGAGCTGGTAGCCTTGGGATCATAGCTGCTTTCGCGCAGGATAATGGCCGCCACATAGGCCGGATGGATGCCGTTTTCGGCGGCGTATTTTTCAATCTCATCCCGATAGGCCACGGTGTGGCGCTCCACCTGACGCTGATATTCGGCGGCGGCGTTTTCGCGCTCCTTGTGCAGACGGTTGAGATTGCCGCGCGCAATGCCCAGCGCCAGGATGCAGATAATCAGCACCATGCCTAGCACGATGCAGGTGCGCACGGGAAATTTGCCTGCGCCGGGCTTGGCGGCGGGCTTTTTGCTTGGCGCGGGCGGCAGCGGCGTTACCTGCTTGGCGGGCGCGTGACGGTCGCTGCGGCGGTTGCGCGTTGCCGGCGCGGCGGGTTGTACGTTACTCAAAATAATTTCTCCTTTGCGTATTGCGCAGCAGCCCCCGCACGCGGCGGTTGGTGCTGCGGAAATTGCCCGACGTATCGATCACATGGTCGGCGCGGCGGCGCTTCTCAGCCAGCGGCAGCTGGCTTGCCATGCGGCGCAGTGCCTGCGGGCGGGACAGGTGATCCCGCCGCATTACGCGGCGCGCCTGCATGCCTGCCGGGATGCTGACGCACCATACCTCGTCGCACTGCGCGTCCATGCCGGTTTCATAAAGCAGCGGCACATCCCAGGCGACCAGCGGCGCGCCGGAGGCTTCTGTTTCGCGCTGCATGCGACTGATGATCAGCGGGTGCAGGATGCCCTCCAGCCGCTTGCGCGCGGCGGGATCGGCAAAGACGACCTCGCCAAGGGCGCGGCGGTTGAGCGTATCGCCGTCAAATACCTGATCGCCGAAGGCGGCGCGGACGGCGGGCAGCGCCTCGCCGCCGGGGGAGGTCAGGCTGCGGGAAATCGCATCCGCATCCAGTACGGGAATGCTGCGCTGGCGCAGCAGCTGCGCCACATAGGATTTGCCGCAGGCGATGCCGCCCGTCAGCCCCAGCACATATGGTTTATTTGGTTTCATACCAGCTACTCCCGGTCTTTACCTCGGCCACCAGCGGCACGGACAGCTCGGCTACATGCTCCATGCAGTCGCGCAGCAGCTGCGCCACGCGCCCGGCCTCATCCTGCGGGGCTTCGATGAGCAATTCGTCGTGCACCTGCAATATCAGCCGCGCCTTGAAGCCGCCCTGACACAGCGCATCGTGCACGCGCACCATGGCCAGCTTGATGATATCGGCCGCCGTGCCCTGCACGGGGGTGTTCATGGCGGCGCGCTCGCCGAACTTGCGGATGTTAACGTTGCCCGATTTTAATTCGTCCAGCCGGCGCACGCGGCCGAAGATCGTGCGCGCCATGCCGGTTTCGTAGCCTTCCTTGACGGCGCGATCCATAAAGCCGCGCACGCCGGGATAGGTGGCAAAGTACTTTTCGATGAAGGCCGCGGCCTCCTTGCGGGACATGCCCGTGTTGCGCGCCAGGCCGAAATCGCTGATGCCGTAGACCAGGCCGAAATTGACGGCCTTGGCATGGGCGCGCATGGTGGGGGTGACAGCCTCCAGCGGCACGCCCGCCACCTCGGCTGCCGTGCGCGCGTGGATATCCTGCCCGCGCCGGAAAGCGTCGATCATGGCTGCGTCGCCTGAGAAGTGCGCCAGAATGCGCAGCTCAATCTGCGAGTAGTCCGCATCCACCAGCACGCAGCCGGGGGAGGCTACAAAGGCGCGGCGGATTTCACGCCCCAGCTCCGTGCGAACGGGGATGTTTTGCAGGTTGGGCTCGGCGGAGGAAATGCGCCCTGTGGCCGTGCCTGTCTGATCAAAGAAGGTGTGGATGCGCCCGTCGGGGCCGAGCTTGCGCAATAGGGCGTCGATATATGTGCTGCGCAGCTTGCTGACCTGGCGGTATTCCAGAATGCAGGGGATGACGGGATGCGCATCGCGCAGCGCCTCCAGCGTGTCGGCGTCGGTGGAATAGCCCTTGCTGGTTTTGCGGCCTGCCTTTAACGCCAGCTTATCCTCGCCAAAGAGCACCTCGCCCAGCTGCTTGGGGCTGTTGACGTTAAAATCGCCCACGTTCGCCAGGCGGTAAATATCGCTTTTCAGCTGCTCCTCGCGCGCGGTCAGCTGCTCGCCCAGGGCGCGCAGCACGCTGCCATCCACCGCAAAGCCCTCGCGCTCCATATCAAAGAGCACGCGCATCAGCGGCAGTTCGATTTGCTCATAGAGGTTTTCTACCCCCAGCTCTTTCATCTGCGCTTGCTGGCGCAGGCGCAGCGACAGCACCCCGGAGGCGTCCGCGTCGCCGAAGGCGGACAAGGCGTAGCTTTTCTCCTGCGGATTGATCGCATAGGCAGCCAGCATGGTATCGTAGGCAATTTGCGGCAGGGGCTGTCCCGCGTTGGCCAGCGTATGCAGCAGGCGCTTGCCATCGTGGGTGATCACCGCGCCGCGCCACACTGCTGCGCACTCAGCCAATGGATCGCCGCTCAGACCCGGCATATCAAACAGCGCCGTTTGCCCGGTGATCTGCGCGCGGGCGCGCCGCGTGCCCTGGCAAATGGAAAGCTCTTCCTCGCTCAGGTATACGGCTACCTCGCCTGCCTGCGCCATGTCGGCGGCTGCTTGAGCGTCCAGAGATTCCCAATTGCTGAAAACGGTCGTTTCGATAGCGGGCTGCGCGGGCGCGCCGTTTTGTTCCTTTTCAATGCGCTGAGCGATGGCATTCAGACCGTACTTATACAGCACGGGCAGGCCGTCGGCCAGACGCTGGGTTTCGCACGCATCATAATGTACCTGCAAGGGAATATCGCGCCGAATGGTGGCCAGATGCTTGGAAAACCGCCCCTTTTCGGCGTTGTCGCGCACCTTTTCGCCCAGCTTGCCCTTGATTTCATCGGCGTGAGCCAGCACGTTTTCCAGCGTGTCGTAGCTGGTCAGCAGCTTCACGGCGGTCTTTTCACCCACGCCTGGAATGCCTGGAATATTGTCCGAGCTGTCGCCCATCAGGCCCTTGAGATCGGTAATCTGATCAGGCCGCACGCCGAACAGCTCCTGCACGCGGGCGGGCGTGCATTCCTCTATTTCGGAGATGCCCTTGCGGGTCAGCAGCAGGGTGGTATCGTCGCTGACCAGCTGCAGCGCGTCGCGGTCGCCCGTCAGCAGCAGGGCGGCGATATCCCGCTGGGCGCACTGGCTGGACAGGGTGCCCAGGATGTCGTCGGCCTCATAGCCCGTCAGGCTCAGCACGCCCAGCCCCATGGCGGAGAGAATTTCCTTGATAATGTCAAATTGCGGGCGCAGCTCGTCCGGCGTGGGCGCGCGGCCAGCCTTGTACTCCGCGTATTCGGTATGGCGGAAGGTAGGCGCATGCTCGTCAAACGCCACCGCGCAGTAGCGGGGCGCGCGTTCGCGGATGCAGCGCAGCAGCATGCTCAGAAAGCCGTGCACGGCGTTGGTATACACGCCGTTGTAGTCCATCAGCGGCAGGGCATGAAAGGCCCGGTGCATCAGGCTGTTGCCATCCACAATCAGAAAAGTATCGCGCATTGCATACACCTCCATTCTTATTATAACACATTCCCTGCGAATATACAAAGAGAAGCTGCGCCATACTATATGCAGGAGGGGCAATATGCGGCGTTTTCTGGATAAATGGGGTACGGCCATTGCCGCCGTGGCCTGCGCGCTGACCATCGTATTTGCGGCGGTGTATACCCGGCAGGATGATCTCAAGCGCATCGCGGCGCAGGAGGCGCGCGCCGCGCAGGATCAATCCCTGCAGGATGCGCAGGCGGAGACGGTTTGGGCGCGCCCTGTGCCCAGCGCTCCAAGCGAGGGCTTTCGCGGCGCGTACCGTGATGAGCATGGGCTGTGGCGCATGCAGCCTTATACGCGCTATCCCGCCGCTTATGGGCAGAGCGTAACGGCTGTATGCGCGGGCGAAGTGCTGACGATTTCAGAAGATAGCCTTACCTATCGCTGCGCGGGCGGCGAGACAATTACCTGCGCGGGATTATCCAGCGTGATGGTCAAGATAGGGGATACGCTGCATTGCGGGCAGCGCGTGGGCATGGCCGCTCGGGATGCGGAAATTACGCTTCAAGTGCGAAAAGGGGCGGAATATTTGGACTTGGAAAGCCTGCTCTCCCCATCATATAACGAGCCAACATAGCAAAACCATGCGATGACCATAGCAAATAATTATAGTATTTTTTAATGTGTAACCGCGTATTGTTATAGTGCCGCACAATTTCCGATAATATTGGGATAAAACTGATGAATTTACGGGGTTCGACAGCCTTCGCGCTTTTGTGCTAAAAGCAGCCATTGCGGTTTATATGAAATTGCATTATGCTATTTGCACGAAGCGGGAACGCTCCGTAATTTATAGAACAGGAGGATACACCAATGAAGGTTATTTCGGTCAATATCCATGCGGTGCGTGCGAGAATTCACAAGGATATGACCCATGGCTGCTTGGATCAGGCGATTACCTTGACTCACTTGGTGGACAAGCTCCAACTGTTGCGTTGGCGCACGGCTGCGCGGCGCAGACGGAACATCCTCAAAAGACAAATTGTTTAAGAGTAAATCAGGGCTGACGCGAAAAAATCACGTCAGCCCTCTATTTATAGGCGTCGGCAAGCCGAGCGCCTACCATAAAAAATGATGAATCATTTTTTATGGATTGCAGATTTTCTTGTAATCCTGCGGCTTACGGACAGAAAATCTGAAAGGAATGAAAATTTCCTTTCGGAGGAAACCTCCTTCGGAAATTTTCTCCTCGCGCCGTACACGCCGCCGCTGCGGATTTTTAAGGAACGAGCTACGGCTCTTTTGTTTTTTAAAAACAATTAAGAAGGGGCTGACGCGAAAAAATCACGTCAGCCCTCTATTTTTAGCGTCTTGTTCCCAGCGCCTGCTCCAGCGCCTCATCCACCCGCCGCAGCGTATCGGCCGACAGGCGGCCCAGATACAGGCTTAGCCTGCTTTTTTCCAGCGTGCGTACCTGCTCGCACAATACCTGCGAGGGACGGCTCAGCCCGCCCTCGGGCGGATCGACCGTCACGTGCGTGCGCAGCGTTTTCTTTTTGCTGCGGGAGGTCAGGGGCGCGACAATCACCGTGGGGCTGGTCAGGTTGCCCAAATCATTTTGCACAATCAGCACCGGGCGAACGCCGCCCTGCTCCGAGCCCAGCACGGGATCCAGATCGGCGCGGTAAATATCGCCGCGTCTCATCTTCATTCACATCCCGCTGGCGGCGACAGGCGCTGCCGCCGCCGTCTGCCGCGGGGGAAAGCTCCCCCGCACTTCCACCCTATGCCGGGCAAGCGCGCGTGTGACAAAATGAAAAAAGTGTAAGGTATTCATTTGCTGCTTTTTGTGGTATAATATGGGTTGGTCGTAAGACTGATATCACAAACCGCTGGGAGGTTTTTGCAATGTCCGATATGAAAAAAGGCAATATTTCCATCCATGCTGAAAATATCATGCCGGTGATTAAGCGCTGGCTGTATTCCGATAAGGATATCTTTATCCGTGAGTTGACGGCCAACGGCTGCGACGCGGTGACCAAGTATCGCATGATCGCAGGCGATGATGAAGACCTGCGCGTCACCGTGACCGTGGATACCGAGGCCAAGGAGCTTCGTTTCACCGATAACGGCATCGGCATGACGGCTGAGGAGGTAGACCGCTACATCAACCAGGTGGCCTTCTCCAGCGCCGAGGAGTTTTTGAAAAAGTATCAGGGGGATAAGGATGGCGGCATCATCGGCCACTTCGGCCTGGGCTTCTATTCGGCCTTTATGCCCGCTGATAAGGTAACGATCGATACGCTGTCCTATCAGGAAGGGGCCAAGGCGGTGCGCTGGGAAAGCGAGGACGGCATGGCCTATGAGATGAGCGACAGCGACCGCGCCGAGCGCGGCACCACCGTGACGCTGCATATCACGGATGAAGAAAAGGAATTCCTGGATAGCCTGCGCGTGCGCGAGGTGCTGGAGCGCTACTGCGGCTACATGGCCGTGCCCATCTATCTGGTGGATGTGCAGGATGAAAAGCTCAAGGCCGAGGAAGCCGAAAAGGCTGCCAAGGAGGCTGCCGAAAAGGGCGAGGAAGCGCCTGCGCCCAAGGCAGCCGAGCCGATCAACGATACCCATCCGCTGTGGCTGAAAAATCCCCGCGACTGCACCGAGGAAGAATATAAGGATACCTACCGCAAGCTGTTCCACACCTTTGAGGAGCCGCTGTTCTGGATTCACCTGAACGTGGACTATCCCTTCAACCTCAAGGGCATCCTGTACTTCCCCCGTATCCGCAAGGATTTCGGCGGTCAGGAGGGGCAGATCAAGCTGTTCAACCGCCAGGTGTTCGTGGCCGATAACATCAAGGAGATCATCCCGGAGTTCCTGCTGCTGCTGCGCGGCGTGCTGGATTGCCCCGATCTGCCGCTGAACGTCAGCCGCAGCTTCCTGCAAAACGACGGGTATGTCAGAAAGCTCTCCGCCCACATCACCAAGAAGGTGGCGGACAAGCTCAACAGCCTGATGAACACCGAGCGCGAAAAGTACCAGACCTACTGGGACGATATCCATCCCTTCGTCAAGTACGGCTGCATCCGCGACGCTAAGTTCCACGAGGCCGTCAAGGGCAGCATCCTGTTCAAGACCACCGCGGGCGAATATCTGACGCTGGCGGAATACCGCGCCCGTAACGAAGGCAAGACCGAAAAGAAGGTTTATTACACCACGGATGCCGCGCGCCAGGCTGCGTCGGTGGCGCTGTACACCGCGCGCAATATCGACGTGGTGGTGATGGATTCCATCATCGATATCAGCTTCATGCAGCACATGGAGCAGCAGGAGGACGCGGACGGTCTGACCTTCGCCCGCGTGGACGCCGATGTGGACGGCCTGGTGGACAAGGAGGCCGGGGACAGCGAGCTGGCGCTGGAGCCGCTGGAGAAGCTGTTCCGCGACGCGCTGGGCGACGAGCAGCTGAAGGTCAAGCTGCAGCCCCTGGCTGACGGCGATCTGCCGCTGATGCTGCTGGAGGATGAGCAGATGCGCCGTTACCGCGAGATGGCAGCCATGTACGGCGATAACTTCAAGCTGCCCGAGCGCGCTGAGGTGGTGCTTAACAGCAAGTGCGAGGCCATCCGTGCGCTGGCTGCGGTGAAGGATCCCGAGCTGCAAAAGCTGCTGGCCAAGCAGTATTTCGATATTGCCCGCATGTCCACCCGCCCGCTGGAAAACGAGGAGCTGAGCGCTTTCATTCGTCAAAGCTATCAGCTGGCTGCGCGCCTGGCGGAAAAAGAGGACTAACCCTGCCTTGTAACCTATCATAACGCAACGCCCGGAGGAATTTCCTCCGGGCGTTGCGTTTGTTATATCGTTCTTATACTTATAGTGTCCGAAGACGCTGCACCAGCCGCTCGGCCACGGGCAGCATTTCGTCCAGCTTGACAATTTCCATGCTGCCGTAGTCCATATCCAGCACGCGCTCCCACAGGAAGCGCGCGGCCTCCACCGCTTCGCGGAAAGCCTGAGCCGCGCCCGTGCCCTCCCGTACGCAGCGGGACAGCGTTTCGCAGATTTCATCATACATGGCGATGTGAATTTCAAATACCAGGTCTTCCAGTCCAGGCCGGGCGATATGCGCCTGCCCGGTTTCGCCCAGGATCATCAGCAGGTTTTCGATTTCGGGCTTTACCAGCTCACGCTGAGCGCCGCGCAGCGCGCCCTCCATCACCGCGCATTCGCCGCGGGAGCGCAGGCGAAGCAGCATGAACAGAAAATCCTCTTCCTCCGGCCGGAAGGGCTGCGTGCAGCGCAGCAGCACGTTCAGCCGCTCGCGCGTGCTGGTGACGCGCGTTTTCTTGTATGCATCAAACCACAGCCGAACCTTTTCCTCGCAGATGGCGGTCAGCACGGACAGCTTGGAATCAAAGTAGTGATAAAAGCTGCCTTTGCTGCATTGCAGCTCGGCCAGAATATCGTCCACCGTGGTTTCCAGATAGCCCTTGGCGCTGAACAGCCTTTCGGAGGCTTCGATGAAGGATTGCCGGCGCACTTCGCCCTTGCGCATGTGCCTCGCTCCTTTCGACGCTGCTTGTGTAGCATCAGTAGTTGTACTCGTCGATCTGGGAATACGTGCGATAGGTGGAGGTGCGCAGCAAATCGCGCCGTACCTCCACGCCGTTCTGGTAATAAACGCGGTAGGTCTTGTATACGTAGCCGTCGCGCGCCTTGCGGACGGTTTTGGTTTCGCCATAGGCCAGGCTGGTGTTCAGACGAAGCTCAATTTCGGTCGGCGCAGGGGTGGTTGATACCAGCTCGGTCTGCAAATCGATGCTGATGCCGTCCTTGAAAGCCACGCCGTAGATTTCCACCGTGCACTTGCAATCCTTGTTGTAGTTGCTGCCCGTTACATAGGCCACAATGAAAATAGGATAGTCGCTGGTGTTCTTGAATTTAAGGTCGAGGCTCTGCTCCAGCGACTGATAGCTTTGCCAGTCCACCGTCGCGTCGCGGCCGGGAGCCACGTAGGTGCTGGGCCAGGCATGCGGGCTGGAATAGACGATTTCCATGTTGGCCATGGCTGCGGCGTTAAACAGCGTACTGGATACCTGACACACGCCGCCGCCTACTTCCTCCACGCTTGCGCCCTGGGCAATCGCGCCGGCGGGCAGATAGCCCTTATCCACCGTGCGGCGGCCCGTGGTGCTGTTAAAGGAGAAGGTTTTGCCGCTTTCCACCGTGCCGGTCACGGCGGCACAGGCCAACTCGATGTTCCTGGTGCGGTTGTAGCCCTTGAGGTTGCCGGTGGAGGTGGTGTAGCTGGAAATCAGGCCGAAGCTCTGGTTCAGCTGCGCCACGGTGACATTGGGCTGGGTCTTTTTGGTGGCCAGGGTGACGGCGCTGTAATTGCGCGCGTCCATACGGGAGATAATGGCGTTGTAAATCTCCTCGCTGTCGATTTCCTGCCCCACCTGCTCGGGCATAAACTGAAAGCTGCGGCTGGAAAAATCAAACTGATAAATGCTTGCGTCCTGCGCTTTGACGTTCACGCGCTCGGCCAGCGTTTCGGCCAGCGCGCGCACGGTGGCTTTGTCATAGGTGATTTGGGTGTACAGGTACGCGCCCTCCTGCCCGGCGGAGGAAACCTGCTGATACCGCGCCTCAAAGGGAGTGCCGCTGCCGCTTAGCGTATCGAGCATGCCCTGGCGGCCGATGGCGTAGGCCTCGTCCAGCACCGCGTCTATGTTGCGCGTCAGGGGCAGCTCGCGCTGCGTGATCGTCCAGGTCTTGCCGTCAATGGTTACGGGCAGGGAAAACTGTTGATCGCTATAGGCGGCGTTCTGCGTCAGCGCCTGGCGCGCCTGATCGCGCGTCATGCCGCCCAGGTGCACGCCGTCCACATGCACGCCGTGATAAAAGATATCCTGGTTGAGGGCTGCCACCTTTTCACGGAAGGCGGGATAGTGGCTGGAGTACAGCGACGAAACCGAGAACCCGCCGATGATCAGCAGCGCGATGCAGCCGATTACCACCAGCAGCCACAGCCCATCGTGCGAGCGGCGGCGCGGCGGCGGGGTTTCACCGTAATCGCCGCCCTGATCGCGCGGGGGATAGTAAGGCGGCTGCGGGGGCGTGTTGTTTTGCGCAAAGCGCGGTGTATACTGCGGATATACCGGCGCGGTGGGCTGCTGATAAGGCGGCTGCGCGCTGCTGGCATAGGGCTGATAGCGGCTCTGCTGCGGGGGAGTATAGGATGCGTTGGCAGCATAGGACTGCTGCTGGGCGGGCTGAACGGGGGTGGAGGAGGCCGGGTACTCCGGATATTCGGGGTACTGTGCGCGCGGCGCGGCATACTGCGCCGGGGCGCTATCCTGGGGATAGGATGGGCGGGCGGTATCGTCGGGATACTGCACGCGGGGTGTATCGTCGGGATATTGCGGTCGGCGCACGCCGTCCTGCTGCGCTGCATGGCGCTGGGAGCGGCGCTGGCGCGGGGGCTGCTGCATGGCGTTCTCCTCCTCTCCGTAAAAATAAACCTTGGTATGTTTTTCATTATACCATATTCGCGCCGGCTGTCAACGCGCGCTTTTGCGGAAAATTGTAAAATCCATGCTTAGGCGGCCTCGGACTGCTGGGCGGAGAGCGCGTCGCTCTGCTGCAGCATCCAGTCGATGAATACGCCGTAGCCCTGCGTGGGATCGCTGACGAACACGTGCGTGACCGCCCCGACGATGCGCCCATCCTGCAGGATGGGGCTGCCGCTCATGCCCTGCACGATGCCGCCGGTGGAAGACAGCAGCCGCTCGTCGGTCACGCGCAGCACCATGGATTTGGGCGCGGCGGCACTCTGACGGGATACCTGGGTGATCTCGATGGCGTATTCGCAGGCTTCCTGCCCGGCGATGGTGGATAGAATCGTGGCTGCGCCCGTGTGCACCTGTCCGCGGGAGGCCGTGGGCAGGCCCTCGGGATACAGCGCGCTTGCGGCGGGCGCCTCCAGCCGCCCATAGATGCCCAGCGCCGTGTTGACCTGCACCGTGCCCAACGTGACCTGCTCGCGCAGGAAGGAGCCGCGCAGCTCGCCCGGCGCGCCGCGCTGGCCGCGCCGGACATCCACGATTTCGGCCTGCATCAGCGCGCCCTCCCGTACAGGCAGCAGGCTGCCGGTATCGGAATCGGTGATCGCGTGGCCCAGCGCGCCGTAAGTGCCCATGGCGGGATCATAATAGGTCAGCGTGCCCACGCCCGCCGTGCTGTCGCGTACCCATACGCCCAGCCGCCAGGCGCGGCTGCTTTCATCATAGCGTGGAGTGAGCAGCAGGTCGTTTTCCTGCCCGCCGCGCGATATGCGCAGCGACAGCGGCTGCCCCTGGGCGGCGTTGACGGCCTCGGTCAGCATGGCGCTTTCCAGCAGCGGCACGCCGTTGACGGATAGGATCATATCGCCCTCGCGCAGGGAATCGCGGCCGTTATCGCCCGCGCCCACCACCAATACGCCCTGCGTGCGGATGGCTACGCCGATAGCCTGCCCGCCGGGAATGAGCACGCGGGGGGCGGAGTCGCGGCTTTTTTCATTGCCTGCGCCGAAAAACTGCGGCCATTGCAGCGTAATGACGGGGCGCGCCCGGCCTCCAAGCCGCTGATCCTGCGAGGAGGAGGCGCTGGCCGCGCTGTTCATGGGCCAGGCGCAAAGAAGCGCCGAGCCAATCGCCACGGCGATGGCCAGGGCCTTGCGCGCAGCGCTGATCCTGCCTTTTTTCATGATGATATCGCCATCCTTTCCTGCGGGCAGTTTGCGCGCATCTGCCGCCGCGCATGCGGGGAAAAGATTGGCTTACCAAATGATGTCAGAAAAATGACCGGGCCGCCCGGCACGTTGACAAATATTTTTTGACCATGCTACAATGACACGGATTGCCTGAAAAGGATGCATTTGCCTGAAAGGGGCGGATTATATGCCACAAAAGATTGTGCTGGTTGTCGGAGCCTCCTCGGGTTTGGGCAGCGCGGCGGCGCAATGCCTGGCCGCGGACGGCTATATCGTATACGCCGCGGCGCGCTCCTTTGCCAATGGGGCGGAGCCGCCCACGGGCTGCCGCGCGCTGGCGCTGGACGTAAGCGCTGCGGACAGCGTGCATGCGGCGGTGGATACCGTGCTGCGCGAACAGGGGCGCGTCGACGCGCTGGTGTGCTGCGCGGCCAGCTTTACCATGTCGCCCATGGAGGAATTGCCCATCGATATCCTGGCCGATATGATGAACGTCAATTTTCTGGGCATGGCGCGCTGCGTACAGGCTGTAATGCCCGCCATGCGCGCGCAGAAAAGCGGCCATATCGTGCTGTTTTCCTCGCTCAACGGCCTGTTTTCTATCCCGTTCCAGGGCGCGTACAGCGCCACCAAGCACGCGGTGGAGGCTTATGGCGAGGCGTTGGCGCAGGAAACGCAGGGCATGGGAATCCATGTGACGGTGGTGGAGCCGGGTGACTGCCGCGGCGGTTCGCAGAAGTATCGCCGTGTGTATCTGAATGAAAATTCGCCCTACGCCGCAGCATTCGAGCACGGAACGGCCAAAATCCACCATGACGAAACCAACGGCCTGCCGCCCGAGCGCGTGGGGCATGCGGTGGCCAAGGCGGTCGGGAAGAAGAACCCGCCCGCGCGACTGGTGGTGGCCTCGCTGGATCAGCGCAGCGCCATCTGGATGCACAAGCTGCTGCCGCGCAAGCTGTTTAATCGTATTATTGCCGCTTACTATCGCTGAAAATGACCGACCGATAAAAAAGGAGAAAGCATGCCGACGCCCCGCGATCAAAAATGCGCCCTGCTGCGCAAAAACCTGTGTTTCGAGAACTTTTTTGAAACACTGTGCGTAGACCGCGATCAGACCGCCGCCATCTGGCTGGAAAACGATCGTGAGCAAAGCTATAATTATGAAGAATTTCACGCCCGCGCCCTGCAGACCGCCGCGCGCATTGACGATGCGCGCCTGGGCCGCCGCGACGGCTGGGTGGGTCTGTGCCTGGAAACCTGCGTGGATTGGCCCATCCTGTTCTGGGCGCTGCTGGCCGCAGGCAGAAAGCCGCTGCTGCTGGACCCCACCCTCAGCGATGCGGGACTGACCCACCTGCTTTCCCAGGCGGGGGCCGGGGCGGTGATCATCGGCAAGCGCCGCGATGCGCTGCCTGAAATTGCACAGCGCCTGCCGGGCGAATTGACCTCGGGCGCGTACAGCAAGGATTTCAAGCCCTGCTGGACGGATCGCATCGCCCTGTGCACCTCGGGCACCACGGCCACCTCGCGCGTGTATGTATACGACGGCCGCGCCATCTGCCTGCAGGCCATCGCCTTTATCGAGCAGCAGCGCGGCCGCTGCATGACCAACGAAAAATACGGCCGCGAGCGCACGCTGTGCTTCCTGCCGCTCAACCATATCTTCGGCTTGATGACCAACATGATCCCCACCGCGCTGGAGGGTAATCCGCAGGTTTATCTGCATGACCGCGCGCCGGAAACCATCCTGAAGACCTGCCGTATCTGCAAGGTAGAACTGATCATGGCCGTGCCGCTGCTGATCAACGGCCTGTCCTCCGCCCTGCAAAAGAAGGTATCCAAGCTGTCCGCGCCCAAGCGCCGCGCCTTCCGCGCGCTGCAGAATACCTCCATCGCCATCCAGACCGCATGGCCCGAGGGCGGCATGTGGATTGCCAAGCATGTGCTGTTCAAATCCGTTAACGCGCAGCTGTTCGGCCCAACGCTGCGGCAGATCGCCCTGGGCGGCGCGAACGCCCCGCAGGAGCACCTGCGCAATATCGCGGCGCTGGGCTATTGCGTATCCTTTGGTTACGGCATGACCGAAACCGCCGTGACAGCCTATGACGGCGCGGTGGATATGAAGGCCCGCCTGTCCGGGTGCTCGGGCAAGCTGCTGCCCATCGCGCACGCGAAAATTGCGGAGACTGGCGAGCTGATCGTGGGCTGCGAGGCCATTCATATCGGTCAGCTGCGCGACGGCAAGCTGATTCCGCCCGACCTGGACGAGAACGGCATGTTCCATACCGGCGATATCGTGTGCTTTGACGAAAAGCAGCGCCTGCACATCGAGGGCCGCATCAAGGATGTGATCATCGGCGCGTCGGGCGAAAACATTTATCCAGATGAGATTGAAAACGCCTTTACCGGTATTCCGGGCGTTGATATGATGACCGTACTGGGCACGGGCGATAAGGGCCGCGAGCAGGTGACGCTGGTGCTGACCCTGGGCGAGGGCATGCGCGACGCCGCCCTGCGCGCGCAGATCAAGGCCGAGGTAGAGCAGCGCAACCGCACCCTGCCCGCGCCCAAGCAGGCACGTCTGGTGCTGTGCACGGCCGAAAAGCTGCCGCTTTCTGGCAGCATGAAGGTAAAGCGTGTGGAGCTGCGCCGGCGCATCGAAAAGGGCGAATTCCCCTGCGAAGCGCTCACGGGCAGCGCACCTGCGCCCAAGCAGACCGCTGCGGCTCCCGCTCCCAAGGCGCAGGATACGTTGGTCGACCTGCCGGGACAGGATGATATTGAAAAGCAGGTGGCGGCCTTCTTTGCCGACGCGCTGTCCATCAGCCAGCCGGTAGCGCCCACCGCGCACTTCGTCAACGATCTGGGCGGGGACAGCCTGCAAATGCTGTCCGTGATGCTCAAAATTGAGGAAGCCTACGGCGTACTGCTGACCGAGGATGAGATTGCCGGCTGCACCTGCGCCCGCGATGTGGCTCGCGTGATCCGCGCGCGGCTGCACGGCGATCTGCCTGCCCAGACCCCCGCTCCCGAGGCGGGCAAGGTCAAGCGTATTACCCGCATTGAGGATACCCCGGAGTACGCCGCCTTGCAGGAGCGCTTCCGCGCCATTCACGGCGAGAATCCCTACTTTGTGTGTCATGAGTCCCCGCTGATGGATACCTCCGTGATGGACGGCCACGAGGTGCTCAACTTTGGCTCCTATAACTACGCGGGCATGTCCGGCCGTCCCGAGACCGTCAACGCGGCCATCGAGGCCACCAGGAAGTACGGCACGTCGGCCAGCGGCAGCCGTCTGCTGGGCGGCGAAAAGAAGCTGCACGAGCAGCTGGAAGCCGCCATTGCGGAGTGGAAGCACACCGAGGACGCGCTGGTGCTGGTATCCGGCCATGCGACCAACGTAACCTTTGTGGGCAATTTCTGCGGCAAGGGCGATCTGATCGTATACGACGCGCTGGCGCATAACTCCATCCACGAGGGATGCCGCATGAGCGACGCGGTGTCCAAGGCCTTCCCGCACAACGACGTGGCCGCGCTGGAAAGCATCCTGCGCGCCCAGCGCGATAAGTTTGCCAAGGTGCTGATTGTGTGCGAGGGCGCGTACAGCATGGACGGCGACGTGGCTCCTGTGCCCGAATATGTGCGGCTGAAAAAGCAGTATGGCTGCTTCCTGATGGTGGACGAGGCGCACTCTGCGGGCGTGCTGGGCGCTACCGGCGCGGGCGTGGACGAGTTCTTTGGCCTGGCGGGCGACGATATCGATATCAAGATGGGCACGCTGAGCAAGGGTCTGGGCACCTGCGGCGGCTATCTGGCGGGCAAAAAGGCGCTGATTGAATATCTGCGCTACACGCTGCCGGGCTTTGTATTCTCGGTGGGCATGGCGCCGCCGCTGGCCGGCGCGGCGCTGGAAGCTGTGCGCCTGCTGCGCAGCGATCCTACCATCATGCAGCGCTTGCAGCGCAATATCAAGCTGTTTGTGTCCGAGGCGCATAAGCGCGGGCTGGATACCTGCCTGGCGGGCGATTCGGCCATCATTCCCATCCTGATCGGCAATGATTCGGATGCGTTTGAGCTGTCTGTGGCGCTGGGGCACAAGGGCGTGTTTGTTCCCCCGGCGGTGTACCCGGCCGTGCCGCGCAACAGCGCGCGCCTGCGCTTCTGCGTGATCAGCGAGCACAAGCCCGAGCAGATCATCCACGCGCTGGATACCCTGATGGAAACGGCGGATGAGATGGGCATCAACATCCGCAAACGCGAGGAAAAATAAGCCATTGGCGCCGGAATGGGCAGAAGCTGCCCCGGCGCCTGTTTTTCCGTTGTATTCTGCGCGCAAAACGGTTGACAGCGCGGACGCGCTATTTTATAATCTGGCTATCAAGATGAAAGGGAGGCGGCCGTCATGACGCAGCAGATGCAGCGCAGTTTCCGGTCGGCTTCCTGCAACGCGCTTTCGGCACGCTATGTTGGCGTGTCTTCTTTGTATTACGGCTATTATTACTATTATTATGCCCAAATAGCCTGTCTGAAAAGAAGCGCGTGAGGATACCGGCGCGGCCGGACATTCCGATTCAAGCGGCGGCTCCCTTTCAGACAGGGGGTCGCTTTTTGATAATTAACTTTTACAGGAGGAACCTACGATGAAAAAGGTATGCGCGATTGTGATGGCTTTGTGTCTGCTGCTGGCGGGGCTGTGCCCAGCTCTGGCGGAGGATAAGACCTATAGAATCGGTATCTGTCAGTTGGCTCCGCACCCGGCGCTGGATGCAGCCACCCAGGGCTTCCGCGATTTCCTGACCGAAAAGTTGGGCGACAGGGTAGTCTTTGACGAGCAGAACGCGGCTGGCGAAGCGGCCACCTGCATGCAGATCATGAACTCCTTTATCTCCGAGGATGTCGACTTGATCATGGCCAACGCTACCGCTTCGCTGCAGGCGGCGCAGAGCGCTACGGGCGATATCCCGATTCTGGGCACGGC
>OLSD01000459.1_pt1 | contig 41749 bp, 17 predicted proteins | sample 1672211 | NCBI WGS metagenome assembly OLSD01 (sample SAMEA3136659, study PRJEB25190) | human gut metagenome | reverse complement strand
ATATGATATAACAATCGTATGCCCTCAAGGAATGGATACTTCGGAATATGAAAAAATATATTCTGAAGTAAAAGTAAAAGAATTCAATGAAAATAATTTCAAATCCATTAGGGATTATTGTCTGATGATGACATCAACAGATTTTTATCGTAATTTTGATGATTATGAATATATGCTGGTTTATCAATTAGATTGTTGGATTTTTAATGATAATTTGGAATATTGGTGTAACAAGGGATATGATTACATAGGAGCTCCATTTTTTGTTGAAAAGTTTGTTAAATTGGGGAAGATGGTAGGGAATGGAGGTTTTTCGTTGAGGAAAATTGATAGTATGATAAAATATACTACAATTTATTCTGACCCAAATATAGAACATAGAGATGGAGATGATGGATATTTTGCAATGAATTATGGTAACTTACTGAAAATACCGGACATTAACGAAGCTATGAAATTTTCCATGGAAGTAGCACCGGAAAAATTATATGAAATGACTAAAGAAAAACCTTTTGGATGCCATGCATTCAGAAGATATAATTGGTTGTTTTGGAAAGATTATATAGATATGATAGATAATGAAGTAACATGCTGCATTTTAACATATAATGAAACTGAAAATGCAAAAAGATGGTATCATCTTTGTAAAGATACATTTAATTCGTATATAATTGATACTAAAGTAAAAGATAATAATGAAGAAAATCCGTATGTATCTGAATTCGGAGATGATTCACATATTATTTTGATGAATAATGTTTATAATGGAGGGCAGAGAATCAAGGCATATGAATTAATGAAAGAAAGTGATGGAAAGTGGTTAATGACCATTGATGCAGATGTTGAGATAACTGATGAGAATTTTAACAAATTAGTATATTCAATACAAAAATTGAAGAAAGATTCTAATATTGGGGTTTATGAACCATCTGCTGACCAAGGTTCAAAATTAATGGGTTCCACCTCTTTGATTCCGAATAATGTCCATCTTGCAAATCAAGGGACAAATGAGATTAGAGTTGTTGAAACGGGAGAAGGGTGGCTTAGGGTGGTTAGAAAAGATATTTGCGACAAAATATATCCTTTTTTAAACTATAATGATAATAAATATGGATGGGGTACGGGTGAAGCAATATATTATTTATCCAAGCAAATGAATTTGAAAACCGTTATTGATGATACGGTTATTGTTCATCATCCATCAAGCATTAGTTATGAAAATAAAAACACAGTTTTAGAACAAGAAAATTTTATTAATAGATTTAATGAATTAGGAATTAGCGTTCCTTATCATAAGTCTGCCGATGAGATAAAATCATTGGTTTGCTGCATTGGTAAAAATGAAAACAGATATATCAAGGAATTCGTTGAATGGTATAAATTCTTGGGAATATCTCATATAAGGATATATGATAACAATGACCTTTTAGGAGAAAGATTTGAGGAGGTTATCCAAAATTATATTGATGACGGACTTGTTGATATAGTTGATTACCGAGGAAGAGAAGTTTGTCAAATGGAGGCATATACAGAATGCTATAAGGAATTGAAGAACAATTATGATTGGATATTTTTTATAGATTGTGATGAATTCTTGATTCTTAAAAGGGCAAAATCCATTGGGGAATATCTTGCCATGCCGCAGTTCATAAATTTTGATATGATACATCTTAATTGGCTTACATATGGGGATAACGGGCATGTATATTATGAAAACAAACCATTGATGGAGAGATTTAAAAAGCCTATTTCCATTGATACAAAAATTGCCATGCCGCAGTTACCGGAGAATTGTCATATAAAATCAATTGTCAGAGGTGGCTTGGATAATATACAATGGGTTGGCAATGGATTTTCACATACTCCGAGTCCGAATGAATTGAGAACCTGCAATGATGTTGGATTTACCAAAAATGGAAATATTCCATTGGGGAATATGGATTATCAGTTTGCTTGGTTGAATCATTATTCAACAAAGACAGCAGAGGAATATGCGGATAAAATGAAAAGAGGATTCCCTGATTCAGTATGGGATGGAAGTAAGATACAGTTCTTGTTGGAATCAAGATTTTTCAAGACCAATGATGTAACCGAGGAAAAAGTGCAGATATTCAAGGATAAATTAGGTATTGATATGTCATATCTTTTACCGAAGGAGATAAAGAAGAGAGATGATGTGAAAATATATAGTCTTTGTTATTCAAAGAAAGATTTCAAATTTTTGGATGATGCGGTTATCACTCCATTGCAAGTTGGAGCGGCAAATGGAACGGATGTTTGTTCATTGAAGGATAATACGGGGGATAATATATCAGATAAGAATTATCTTTATATAGAAAACACAGGGACATATTGGATATGGAAAAATATCCATAATGCAAAATATAAGGGACAGATGCAATATAGGAGACCGTTGAAAGGCATTGATGAAAACATTGATTTTGATGATATGTTTGAAAAATATGATGTTATAACATGTGAGCCGTTTAATCACCCGTCACATAAGGTGCCTACAAAAGAGGAACCGATGGTAATACCAGCCGATACGGTAGAGCAAGGATATGCGTTCAGCAATTGTATTGATGATTTAATTATAATGGAATATGCGGTAAAAGCATTATATCCGGATTATGCGGAAGATTGGGATAAATACATAAAGAACGGACCGGATTTGTATTATTCAAATGGTTTTATAATGAGGGAAGAAGATTATGATAGGTATTGTGAATTTTTGTTCGGCTGCCTTGACGCTTGGCAGAATATGGCCGGGGTTCATAATCAAAAAGAATTGATAGACCATGTTAAATATAATCTTGAGACGGGAAAATATATCAGATATCAAAATGCAAATGAGGTTACACCGGAAGCGGTTAGATGGCAGACTTCAATATTGGGATTCTTGTCGGAAAGAATATGGACATTGTGGCTTTTGCATAATTTCAAGAAAGAACGGATATACCAAACGCCATATATAAAGATGGAAGAGGGAATGTACACCTAATTGTTTGAAACACGGTTCAAAAGACCGTGTTTTTTCTTTATTATTCATTTGTGATTGGCTAAATTAATATTGAGAAAATAAATGTTTTCTATTTATTGATAAGAATTAGTGAATTATGGCATTAACACAAAAATATGGAATAAAATACCCCTTTACATCAGACAATGATGAGGGGATGTTTATTGATTTAAACAAGACTTATGCGGAAAGCATCAAGTCACAGGTTCTTCACCTTATATTTACCCCGAAAGGGCAGAAATTGAGAGACCCGAATTTCGGAACAGACCTTGTTAAATACATATTCGGACCGAAGGATGAGGCAACGTTTTCGGCAATAAAGTCGGAGATAACAAGCCAAATTTCAAAATATATACCGGGAGTACAGTTTAGAGACGTAACAATATATAATTCAGAGACAGATGACCATGCCATAATAGCAATGGTGGAATATGGCATCAAGACGGGCAATAAGACAGAAGTAACAAATGTCGCTGTAAAACTTTAATAGACAATGGATAAGAAAATATCATATTTAAACAGAACTTACGCTGATTACAAGGAAGCGTTGATTGCAATGTCAGAAAAATATTATCCGGACCTCGCCACATCATTTAATGATGCGAGTGTGGGGGATTGGATGATAACATTGGCGGCAGATATTGGAGACGGGCTTAATTATCATATTGACAGAGTATATCAAGAGACGAATTTGGACAGTGCCCAAGAAAAGGGGTCGCTTTATGCAATTGCAAGGAACAATGGTGTGAAAATACCGGGTCCGAAAGGGGCAATGGCGGAAATGAGGATTTCATTTGTTCTTCCGGTTGCGAATAATTTGCCAGATTATAGTTATGCCCCTATTGTTAAAAGGGGAACAACCTTCAGTTCAGCATCACAGCAGTTTGAATTGCTTGAGGATGTTGATTTTGCTACTCAGTTTGACAGTAACGGAAACACGAACCGAACAATTATTCCGAATGTTAATACCAATGGAATTATTACTGGATATACAGTATCAAAATTGGCAGTGGTAACAGCGGGAGAGACAAGGGTTTATAGACAGGTGGTCCATGCCGGGGATATTGAACCGTTTATGGAAATCATGCTTCCTATCGAGAATGTTATGAATATTGAATCCATTGTTGTGAAAAACGGTACTGATAACACATTGGCTCCTTCTTATGGTATTTTTTATGGAAGCGGTTGTCCGGAAGATGGAATAACACGTTTCTATGAGGTTAATAATCTTGCCCAGTCAGAAGCATGGCTCCCAAGAGAGAAAGACGGCAGAGCGGAGACTTATGTATATGGATATGAAGGGAAACCGACCTATTGTGTTACGAAAGGTGAATGGAGACCGATTGACCATAAATTCATAACAGAATATACAGATAAAGGTTATCTTAAGATTATATTTGGTGGAGGTATTGATAATCAAAATGTTGAAATTGGGACTGATGCGGCATCTTTTTCAAAATGGCAGATGTCAAAGATATTGAATAACAAGAACTTGGGAGTTTTACCTGATGCTGAAAGCACAATATTTATACTTTACAGAATAGGCGGAGGAAAAGCCAGTAATGTGGCACAAGGTGCGATTAATAGGGTTGCAAGCCTTAATGCTGATTTTAGAGGAAACGCATCATCAGCTGAAACCATTTTAAGAACAATGGTGGTTGAGAATACAACACCTTCGGTTTCGGGAAAGGATATGCCGTCAGAAAGAGAGATAAAATATCTTATCAAATATCACAATGCCGCACAAGAAAGATGCGTTACAGTAAAGGATTATATTGACAGGATATTGCTTCTTCCACCGAAATATGGCACTCCGTTCAGAGTCGGTGTAACAGAGGAAAATAACAAGATTATGATATATCTTCTCGGAATAAATGACCTTGGAAAACTTGATACATCTTTACCAGTTACATTGATTAAAAATATTGAGGATTATCTCAGCGGATATAGATGCGTTAATGATTTTGTGGAAATTAAGGCGGGAAGGATTATTAATCTTTCATTTGATGTGAATGTCATCATGGACAAGAATTATAGTAAGAGTGATGTTGTTACCTCCATAATCAATACCGTTGAGAGTTATATGGATGTGAATAAGCATCTTATGGGAGAGGAGATTTTCATCGGAGACCTTGAAAAGGAAATTTCAAAGATAGACGGGGTTATAAATCTTATAGACCTTGTTGTTTCAAATGAGACGGGCAAGACTTATTCACAAAGCCAAGTGCAGCAGGAAACTTTGGCGGGAGAATCAATAGATAAAGAATATATTGACAGTTATTCCATATCTTCAGACCGAGATATAATTGACCTTGATGCAACGGATGGAATCCTTTATAATGATGGAGATACAATGATGGAGATTAAATATCCGGAGCAGGATATCAGAGTCAGAATAAAAGAAAGATAACAGATGGCTTGCGCTTGTAAGGTTAAACAGCAATTGACGTATCTTGAAAAGACATATGGAACAAAAAATGTCCAAAGCAAGGATACCCATATTGCAGATATGATAAAAATGGGGTTTCGGAAAACGGTCAATGTTTTGATATGTATTCCTTTATTACCGGTCATCGGATTGTTTATTGTTGGAAGAAAAATATTCACGGACAGTCCTATGGTTATAGATAAAATTTTTAGATTAAAGAAGAAAGATTAGCATGTCAGAGGCGAATAAATCATATAGGATAAGAACGGATGTCGGAGTTCAATCAACAAACAGATGCATCACATTGGATGCGAATCTTGTTCAAGATTATAACACTTTTGATGTTCTTTCTGTAAGTATCAACAGTGTGGATACTTATAAATTACATAATTCAAATTACGGGGTCGTTGTCGGTCGAGTTTTGGCCAACAACGGCTTTGGCGTTCCTAACGCAAAGATTAGCATTTTCATAGTGGCAGATAGCGAGGACGGAGCGAAATTGAGGGAATTATATCCATATTCAAGTTCAATGTCCAAAAATGGCGATGGGATAAGATATAATCTTTTGCCGGATAATCAGGTTTCAGATTGCCATCAAATAGTGGGGACGTTCCCGAATAAGAGATATACCCTTGACAATGATGTGGTTCTTGAGGTTTTTGACAAATATTATGCCTATACAACCCGTACAAACAATGCGGGTGATTATTTGATAATGGGTGTGCCTACGGGAGCCCATACGTTGCACATGGACCTTGATTTGTCGGATTGCGGAATATTGTCACAGCGTCCGAGGGATTTTGTTTATAAGGGATATACGATTGAACAGTTTGAAAACCCGAATATGTTCAAGACGGGAACAACATATGATACTTTAAGTCAAGTATTCACCCAAGACCAAGTTGTTAATGTAAATCCTTTTTGGGGAAATTCATCATTGGGAGAGACAATTGGTTTGACAAGAGCCGATGTTAATATATCATTTAAATTTGAGCCTACATGTGTATTTTTGGGAAGTGTTACCAGCGATAGGGCATCACAAGGAATTTCAAAAAAGTGTATTCCTACAGACCATATGGGTTCAATGGACGAATTGGTAACAGGTGAGGGAAAAATCGAGATGATTAGGAAGACACCGGGTGGTTCAGTGGAAGAATTTCAGATAAAGGGAACACAACTTATCAATGAAAACGGTATTTGGTGCTATCAGATTCCGATGAATCTTGATTATATGATGACGGATGAATATGGGAACATGGTTCCTACAGATGACCCGGATAAGGGAATCCCGACAAGAGCAAGAGTGAGATTCAGAATGTCCATGCAGGATTCGGAAGTGAATACTGATAATTATTTCCGTCCAAAAGTGTTGGTTCCACATAATCCGCAGAATTTGGTAGATGGACAACATGAGGATTATGATTATGAATTCGGAACATTGACAAGAGAGGATTCTTTTAGAGATTTATTTTGGAACAATGTTTATACGGTAAAATCATATATTCCACGATTCCAAAGGAAAAAAGCACGTGCATGGAAAGATAAGAATTTCTCAGGAATCAAGAGTTGCAATTTTTATGGACAGAACAATCCTATTCCATACAACAATATAAGAATCAGATTGCCGTTTATGTTTACGGTGATGTGTGCTATTATAAAGTGTTTTATATTCATTACTGGAGTTATTAATACAATTGTATCAATGCTCGGTAACATATTGGCTGATATTGGTAATACAAATTTTGGATGGGTTGGAAAAGTAATTTCATGGGGTGCAAGTTTAATTGGAATTGATAAAGATTTTAAATATCCGTTTAAACCCCTTTATGCTAAAGCCAATAGTTTAAAAATGAATGTTCTTAAGGAAGGGTTATGCCCTGACCTTGAAAATTGGTATTTTGCCCCGATGTTCATTGAAAATTTGTGGGATAATGCTAAACCTCCAAGAGGAATGAAACGTTATAATCTTTTACGGCAAACTCTTGATAAAATAATTGAAAGTGGTAATGAGGATGACCCGCAATCAATAGATGACCAAAACGAAGACCCGGAAGATAATGAGACAATTTGCCTTACAATCCATACAGATTATCTTATTGCATGTATTGAGATGAATCTCGCCATGGAATATAGGGTTATTAATTTTGACTTTTATAATGATTGGATTAACGGACTTATTTATTTTCCACGATTCATGCGTTATCTCCGTCCTAAAAAGAAATTTTTGGGTATCACGTTTGCACGTGCAAAGATAAAGGGCTGTATGGATAATACAAAGATATTTTCTAAGACAAGAAGATATACTCAGCAATGTTCTATTGGATATAAGCCAATGAATACGAACGAGGCATGGACATATACGAGTGTTGATAATCCATTAGGCTCGGCGAATCCGTTCCAAATAGCAAAGGCAAATAATTTTCATAAGAAACGTGGCTTGACTCAAAAGACAATATTTGGCAAAAATGGTGGTATTTGTCATGAGCAATCCACTATGCAAGGACAATATGTTTATTATTTAAAGCCATGTGAATGGACAAGAAAAACATCACCTGCATCAAGAAAGGTTAATCTTTTCGCAACAGATATAGTGCTTTTAGGTTCGTTGAATGATTGTGATTTATTTGGAATACCGCAATCATTTAAGCATTTGACAAGCACTTCATATGTTATGCCTACCAATCTGGCATTAACGAATATGGAATCAGATGGTCCTCTTTATGCCACGGGAAAAGGTACAATATGTGCGGGGCAATCATCAACAAGTGAAGAAGATGTATTGAACAATGATAAAGGTGTTACAGTGGTTTCAAATACAAGCGGAAGCGTTCTTTATAATGAACTTATGTATTTGAGCGGAGCGGGTAATACAGATATTGCTGATGTCCAATATGAAGAAGGCGAGGAAAGTGATACCATTGCAATGACAGAAGCAGCAGGTATATCATGGAATTGGACAGGTCCTGGACAAGGTGAGATTGATAAGAAAAGAATGTATTATCCTGGTGGGCATTTCTTGGGATTATCATGTGTTAATTCACAAACCAATCTTAAATCTTGTATAAATCTTGAAAGAATTTGTGAGATGGGGGCAACTATTTCACAACGTAGGGAAGATGTTTCCGGTATGGATAAGGATGGAAACTTACAATATACTTATAGTGTTCCATCTGGATTCATTTCGGGAGATGAGATTGTTGATGCAGACTTTAGAACAATGTTTGCCACAATGAATCAGAATAGGCTTATTGCAACAAAGGTTAATCCAGAAACGGGTTATAAGATGTATGATTTCCTTTTTGTCAAACCTACTAATTTTGATGGGGCGTTTAAAAAGACAATGAACTCAAGGGGCAGCAATCTTTATAATAGAAAACTTGGTGTGGAAGATGAAAATAATGAAAAGAAGTCATTGCTTAAGAAATTTGGAATAGCATTGGGAATCAATCGTGATGATTATGACCCGAATGAATCGGAGAATACACAGGTTAGAACAATAGAAGACCCAAGTATTGATTATTATCTTTACCGTTTCGGGCTTGATTATGAGAATTTGACAAAGAATGACGAACTTCAATTACGTAAATTCTTGATTTCAAGCGGCACAAAACAATATCTTCCTCAATTTGAGAATAGTTATTATTTTTACTTTGGAATGAAAGATGGAGCGACAGCCATAGACGAATTCAATAAGCAGTTCTTTTCACAATGTGCGGAATCTCGTTTGATAACAAAAGAGGCAACATTGAATCTTACAGCGGATATAGACCTTTGTGCAGGCAATGGTACTATTCACGGAATATTGAATAATGTGGCGATGCCATTGATATCAATATCATATTATAGTAATATTGACAAAACTCCTACATATCTTGATAGTGAATATTTGAATAATTATCAATTTGACATTGAGGGGGTTAAATTCGGTAATTATACAGTCATAGTGGTAGATAATAATGGTACTGAATATACAAAGAAAATTTCAGTAGGTGCGAATTTGGCTTCATCATTAAGTGAAGTATATGATTTTAATATTTCAGATGAAAATGGTACTGCTTCTACAGACATATTTAGAGGTGGCTATATTAAAGTATGGAATGTTAAGATTGATGGTTTTACTGGAAATACAGTTAATCTTTATATAACAGATGCAGATGGAATTCGAGAAGGTAATCCATATCCGATTTCAATCGGTGCAACTGAAGATGATGCTAAACTAATATTTGTTAAACATGCTAATGTGTATTATAATCTTTATGTAGAATATGATTGCGGTCAAGGAAACCAATCTATTATTTTAACCCAATTTCTTGTTAAGAACGGTAGTTCCATACAATTGATGATTGGTGATAAAAATATTATGGCAGAGTCACCACTATTGGATTTGGATATTATGCTCCATATGTCTGAGAAAATGTGGTTTATGGATGGGCACCCAATTGGAATTGACGGAAATGGCGATAATAAAAATTGGCTTTATAGGGTTTGTATGTTTAATGAAATAAATGATTCATTGAATGATACAAGAACATTTGACAATAAAGTATTTGCCATTAATGGAAACAAGACCGTATGGGGACCATTGCAAAAAGGTGGAAGTTCTAAATCATCTTGGGAAATATTGAAAGATGGTGAGGTTTATTCAACCGATGAACCGGAGAATTGGAAGCCGGGATATGAATTGAATGATGAATTGCAATATTTCCAAACGGTTGGTGTAAATTATAGTCCGTCAATCACACAATATAGTGCAATTGCAACAAATGAGAATACGGTTTGTGGCGATTTTAGGGTAACGCAGAAAGATGGTGAGATATTACCATATGAACCCGTATTTTTTAATAACACTTATGTATTCAAGCCGATTCCTGAAGGGGATATCGAATTTCATGTGGGAAGCCAACCTACGCTGGTTAAAGAATATAAAAACGGAATATTTTATCCGACCTTTGTATATAGTGCAATAAAGAGGCCATTTTATGCAAAAGCGAATTTTATTGTTGCTCAGTATAGGGACATTGAATTAAATAATAACAGTAATGGAGATGAAGTAGCTCAAATAGTTGATTTTGAGGCAGGAGGAGCAACTGAATTTGAAGTCCACAATGGTATTACTTATCAAACCAAATTTTCGTCAGCATCAACCGTTTCAAATTTTGATGAAGAATTTGAATTTAAATATACAAATGGAATGCATGATATGTCAGGAGTAACCATGACCGATAATAAGGACAGAATACTTTCATTTAGTGCGAATACATGGAGTGATGAATATGAATATGCTTGGTCAGAGGCTCAAGAGGATGCTTCTTATGGATACGAAATTGTAGAAGGCTATCCATCTGATGTTAATGGAGCACAAAATATGGTGAATACAATATATGGTTCCGTTGATTCATTTTTCCATCAATATGTTTTATATACCGTTGATGAAAATAATCAAATATCAATATGGCCAACCTCAGATGGTGATGTAAGTGAAAGTACAGCACAATATTATCTTTGTAAAGAACCGGGAAATGTGGAACTGCTTTATGAAGATGATGACAGTGAAACTGATACATATATATGGGTAGAAGATGATGACCATAATTTATATGCGGTATTCACTTATACAAGCGCAGCGACTTTTGATATGGAAGGAAGCCCATTGATTGTACGCTTATGGGGCAAAGACCATAAAGGATATAAACATAATGTAAGACGTTATGCCGAATTTGAATTAACCAATGAAGATGGCTCAAAAAAGCATATTTCTGGTGAAAGATTGGAAGGCGGTAAAATGAAAGGTAAAAAAAACACAATAGAAGCCGCAGCAAAAACTTGGCCGGAGATAAGTCCTGTCAGAAAAGTTAGGATTGTAAAACAACCAAAAATAAATAAACAGTCATCATCATGGGAAGATGTTATCAGAACATGTAAAAATAGAGGCCAAGACCGTACTTATTCACCGGGTGATAGATTATTTGTGGTAGGTGAAATTGAAAGTCGGTCAGAAAGTAATCCGGACGGATTTGCAAAGATTTATAAGATTTATCCAAATCTTGTGAAAATAAACAAACCGCCTATTCTTAATGAAGAAGACCTTGTTATTAATCCTGAAAACGCTACAGTTGATGCCAAGGAAGGAAAGGTTCTTGTAGATGTTGTCAGCGCAAGTACAGATATAACATGGAAAACCGTATTTGATGGCAATATTACAGCAGTTAATCCATCTACAGGATTAGGACCGACAACGGGAGTTTCCATCAGTTATGCAGAAAATAAAGACCAATTAGGAAAAACAGGAAAGGTTGAATTCTATTATTTTGAGCCGGGTCAGGATGCAACATTCAAATTGGTACAGAAAAAAGCAGATGATAGTGGAGGAGGAGGAGATAGCCCAACCGGACGTACTTATGCCGAAATAGCGGGAATCAGTATTCCTATAAATGTGCCATACCAAGGCTCAATTAAAGATGCCTCAATAAGGTCTAATACCAATTGGACAGCCGAATTGCCGAAGAATGGAAACTTCACATTTAAAAATTATGAATATTCGATAACCAGCGGCGGTGATTATTCACCATTGGAAATCTATCATATAGGAAATAGTCGTTCTGATAAGAACACTTTGACACTTACATATAATGATGGAAATGGTGGAACCAAAATAACTGAATATTTAGTCAAAATTATAGGTAGCTAAACATGGAAAGAAAGATATTTTTGGAAGAAAACAGAAGTAAATTTGCGAATAATGTGGAGAGCAACATCAATGTTGACCTCTCCACTAAAATTCGTATGTTACCTAATGATAATATTGATGAGGATTTTTCTTTATATGAGCAATATAACAAAGAAAGGGACGAATGTACCAAATACAGACTTATATTTGCAATAAATCCAATATGCAGCAATGTTTTATTCAATATGAAATCAGAAATTGTTGCAAATGAGGGTTCTGACGATTGTAAAGTGCTGTGGGATGATGGAGGAACCGGAACATCATCTAAAGATGCGTTTAAACGCTCGGAAATGTGCAAGAATGCGGTGAATACAACTGAAAATATCACATACAGGCAAGCAATAATGGATACTGAATACAGCCATTTGGAAAACGGTAAGTTGGTTTATCATTGCGGGGTTGATATTTTCAATAATCATATGTTGAGAAACAATGGATTTGTTCATGTCAATAAGTTACGTGATGATAATGTTAATATTTGCGGTCCGGTGTATAATACAATAAAAGATTATCTTCGTGACAGCAGAGGAAGGATTGTGAAACAAGATTTAGCGGTGAAATATGATTCGTCAAAGAAATCAACAGATATGCATCTTTATCAATATGATACAATTGATTCAATATATGAGGCATTTTCAACACAATGTGAGGAAAAGGATGGATGGTGGGGATATACTAATCCCGGAAACATGAAGATTCCGACAAATTCGGGAAGCAGCATTATGGTCAATCAGTTGATGGCAAATAATAAGCCGTGTGAGTTCATAGATTTATATCCTGATAGGGAATTATATTCATTTATTCCGAAATATAACAAATATAGAAAACGTGTTGAAAAAAACTGGGATTATTGCATAACTTACCCATATGCGAAAGATACGGAAATGCTTGATACTATTTGCGGGGGTGAAAGCCAAGCAATTAAGGTGAATATAAAAATAAGAACAAATTCATCATCAATCATGCTTTTGGAATGCTCATCATTATTCAAACATAATATGAAAGTGGGTGATTATGTGTCATTTTATTATTATTTGCCTTCATTGCATAAGGGAAAGGTGATGAAAACCACTTTCCAAAAATATCAGACAAAGGTTAAGATTGTATCATTGGGTGATGCAAATGGTGATAGCCAAGACAAGATATTCAATGTCAGATATACTGATATTCAAGGTATTTACAAATATTTTGAGAAATATGGATGCTTCTATAAGAAGAACAGTGGCGGCGTTGATTGCTCGTATTATTTTAGATTGTTCAAGAAAATCAAGAACATTGATGGAAATGAACTTAACAGCGATGTAAATAAGGCGGCTTTTGGAAATAATATATATGGGGATAATATAGCCCAAATAATATTCACTGATGATGTTGACGTAAATGGATTGGTTGATGAAAATGGAAGACCGTTGTCGGAAATATATCTTACGGTGGTGAAGCGTAACAAAGGAAACAAATTATGGTATGATAAGCACGTAGTTAATACCGAAGATATTGAATTTTCGCATTGCTTTGGAAAATTGACATCCGGGCTTGATTTTAGTGGGATTGAGAATGAACCGTTTGATTATAATGTCCATTATTTCACGAATTTGAACAAATTTGCTGATAAGGATAATACGGAGTTATCTACTGAATATAAGTCAAAAAAGACTATTCAGAACACTTTCTCCGCATGGGGTGACACATTGATTAATCACCCTATGGCTAAGTATATAGAAGATGATATAACGATAGACAATGATGTTTTTTATGGGGATGTTGTTGAGTTTGACAACGCCACATATGAAAAGACAACCATAGGATATGTTTATCACCGTTTCAATACGGTACAGAGGGAAAGTTTTAACAATGAATTCAGAAATCTTTATCATGATGAGATTACGTCTGATGATTATGACAATGTTAATGGATGGGGAAAGAATTTCGAGGTATCAACCTATTATTTGAATGATGTAAAGACATCAACATATAAGGTTCCTACAATGGGAAGCGTGAATAGCGATGAGTTAATGTTCGGAAACATTATGCCGGAGGGATATTATTACAATCCTCATACAAGAATTCCTATAAGGGAGGAAGATGATGATTATACAGAGTCACAAGCAAAATATATTAACTATACGAATCCGAGATTAACAAAGGAATATAGCATAGTTGATGAAAAGACAAAGAAATTTCATTCAATAAGGGTTCAGATTGATGTTCCAAGTGATTATGGTTTTAAGAAAGGTGATTATATTGCTTTTTTCAACAAGGAGACATCAGCGATTGATTGGGGTGAAATCATAATCGCATCAGGATATCAATTGACATTAAGGTTTGATAATACGGCATTGGGAGCAACATCTGAAGGTTTGGTTAATTCTAAAGTAATAGACCCAAACAGTCTTGACCGAAAATATTATGCGTTTTGGTCGCCTGACGGAATTCCGTTATATGCGAAGTTTTCAATGTCCAAACAAAAATTTATTTGGAGACCGTTGGTCGCTCCGTCTGAAATGATACAAGATGATGAACTTTATGACACTCCATTTAGTAACGGAAGATTTTATATAGAAAAAAATGTCAATTTCTTTTTGAGAAGGCAAGACCCGTATGGAAAATACGGATTGTCAATACCTCTATTCAGAGAAACAGAACAATTGGTTTCAAACCCTATGCAAAGGTTTGTCATAAATGGAAAACCTATTGATTTGAGCGGAATTTTGAATGATATGAATAATATGTTAGACACCTGCTATTAAAATTATGGAAGTAGTTAAAATAAATTTGAATTCGCCTATATATGGGATTAAAGAATTGACCGTCCTTGACATGAAGGAAGCAAACGGGGAACTCCTTATTAAACTGGGGAATAAGGAGTGTTATGATATAAACGGCGGGGAGCAATTGATATTCAAAAGATATGTCTATAGAGTTGAGAAAGAATATTCAACCATAACGAGTTATATTAGAGTGAATTATGAGGATGAAAATCATATTCTTCATTGCACGATTCCGTTAAAAAATCAATATAGAATATCCGGAATGGTTGATTTATTCACTTATTCTGCTGTAACTTCATCAAATACAGACTATCATAGATATGAATATGTGGATGACCGAGGGAAACGTTATTACCGAATCACAATGCAGAGGGTTCATAATTTGTTTGCACAAGATTTGGCATGTGATAATGGGCAAGAGGTTTATATAATGTCAGCGGACGGAAATAAATTAACAACATGTAAAAACATTTTTATTCCGTTAAGATATGGAAATAGACCAGTGGTCATTGGAGATTGTATCAGAACAATAGCCACCGGTTCCACTTGTGGAAAAGATTATAGGAACGTTATCACTTATTTATATGAATTTTTACCTGATAAAATAAGTGATGTTTCATTGTTATTGCCGATTACTGAAGGCTTGAGAAGTGCAATTGAGAAAGGTGCTTATATTGAGACAAAATATAATCCATTTTATTTTTATAAGGAAACGGATGAATTGGATAATTATGGCAATCCTATCAAGCAATGCGCTTTTTGGAATGACCCGTGGTGGGCTGAGCTTGAGCAAAACACGGATGATGATAAGATATATCTCAATTATGGAAACACCCGCAGTTTTTTGGCAAAGGGTGGTGCCTATTGGAATGTTGGGGTAGGTTTAGAGAGCAATGCGGATGAAAGTTCATTGGGAATGGAAGATGATTTTAATTCATCTTATGTGGAAGACGTTGAAGACTCATTGATACCCGATGTTATTGATATGGAAAGAATCAAATATGTTCCATATATTGAAAGCGGAGACGGATTTTCAATAGCGACAAGCATAACAATGGATTTTCATTTTAGAAAGAGAGTGGAGGTTGATGATGATACCCGTTCGGGAAACACATCAATAACTTCGGGAAATGTTTATGCCGATGGATGGTATATATCAAAGGATGACGGAGAGATAACATGGTGGAATGGGTTGGATTATGAGGAAAGCGAGTTCAATGAAGGAATTATAAGCAATTTTATTGAATCTTCGGGAGATACATCAGACTTATTAGGATATTTAAATTTTACAGACAATGATGTTTATTATCAAAAGAAAAAGGTTAGCCAAAGTTTCATAAGATTGTCATTTTATTCATCAACAGACCCGGTTGAGCAAAAATTATTATTTTATTCAACCTCATTTCTTGATGGAACGGGACTTTATGGAAAATATATAAAGCAATTGAATTTTATGCTTGATAATGACCTTTTGGGTAAATCTAAGAATCCAAATGCAGACGTTGTTTTTTGCAGTGCCACAACAGCATCAGCAAGGGTGGATAGTCAGATGGTCATAACCAATGAATATGATAAAACAAAATCAAGCGAAGGGTTTAATATATACTTATTTAGAGATGATGTTGATATAAAAGATAAGGATTCTGAAGATAATGAAAAATCCTACAGAACTATTTATATGAAAGTTGAGTTCAACCATGCCGGAAACGGCAAGACGATACCGATGATATTATGGCCAAAGAAGAATGGGAAGTATGTTCCGCTCACCACTGAGAATTTCGTTGAGAGCCTTTACATTCCGATTCAAATACGCTATTATAAAGATAAATACATCTATACGGTTCCGTCCGCAAAGAATGAAAACGACAGTATAATATTGAGGCTGTTTGAGCCGAAGTTAGACCAAACAAAAGATGATGCTTGATGGCAACGATTAGGAAAACATTTTGTATAGACAATAGCAGGAGTCACAGAAATGGGCTTTTGCCTTTTGTGCCTTATAATGAAGGAGAAACAGATGTTATTACCTATGTAACGCCGGGTTTGACCAATGGCAATTATGGACAGTTTGTTTGTGATTTTGGTTTGATAAAAGGGTATGTAGAAGAAGTTAATGGTATAAAGATTAACAGAAAATTTATTTGTAAACGTTTGAAATATTTGGACGTGTTGAGATGGTATAATTTTATTCAAGACCGACTTATCCGTGGAACAAAAGTAAAGATGTTCAGACATGTTCAAGAAAATGTGACAAATGTTAAATGTGGCGAAAAAGGAAATGAATATACCATTGTAAGCGAAGTTACAAATAAATGGAGAGAAGGATTTACAGAATGGAAATCACAATATGAATTCACATTGCTTGATTCTGAATTTTTCGTGAAAAACGATGATGGATATTATGTTTTTGAACGTCCGGAAAATTGTGATGATGACCGATATAATCAAATGTTGGTAGCATCAAAAAAAGCGGATTATGGGTATATTGTAGATGATTATGATACAATTATTGAATACAATAAAAAGTGGGAAGAAAATTGGGAAGAATTAGGAGGTAAAACAAATTTACATGCTGATTATAATTCAGATGGAGTAAAGGATGATTTTCTTTTCTGCTATGATTTTGACAAATACATTTTAGGAAAAGTTGAAGTTCCGGAAGAATATAATGGAATGAAAATAGAGGGTTCAAGAGTTCCTAAATATGTGTATTATACAAGTTTCAATGATTACAAAGTGAAACTTCAGACTTATAGCGCAAACACATCAACAGACAAAGGATTTAAATATAAATTTGATGAATTGGGCGGTGATGCCTTTTATCAATTCCTATCAAGCATACAGCCGAAATGGATAACAGCACCCGAAATCAAAGAAGATGGAGATTATTTTGGATATTTGTTTCCGGAGATTGAATATACATTGGCAATAAACAATGATGTTGAAGATGTTTTTGTTTATTCTCCATATGAATATTCAGCATCGGGAACATCAGTTTGGGATGCAACAGAGCCATATGATTATCCAAGAGAGGATATAATTACATCGGCATATACTTGTGATGGCATTGAGATTAACAAGACAAAGCCAAACGGATATAGATTAAGACCAAGTTTTGAAACGTTTAAAGATGAAGATAACGCATTGGTTGAATCCAAATTAAAAAGTCTTTATTCAGTTAAAGCTGTTCAAGCGGCTGATAATATTTTTGGAATATATACGCCATTTTCAGCAACATCGGGGAGCAAAGGGAAGAGTGAAAAAGTTGAAATATCAGAAGTGGAAGTTGGACAATTGTTCAAATGCACTTATATGACAGGATGGTCATCAACACCTGCCACAGAAGTATTACAAAGCGGATATACAATAGAAAAGACTGAAAGCGGAGAAGAAATTAAAACAGATATACCTATCAAAAAAATAGATGATATTGGAGAAATTGCGCCATATAGTTCAGCATATCAAGTAATTAATGCTATATGCACATCTGCAAGAACCCTTGATTTAAAGCCATCATCGGTATCAACAGAAGAAATAGATGGGAAAACATATTATTATCAAAAATATAGTGGTGAAACAGAATATTTTTATGAATGGTGGGATTGTGAAAAAGTTGATTGGAATCCAAGCATCAAATGTGCTGATGGAGAGTTAGTTGAAGCAAATCAATCTGATAAATATCAAAATGCCACAATAGTTGCATGTATTCCATATCTTGTTCCGAATCCAAAATATAATGATTTTTATTATATAATGGCAAAATATACCAATGGATTGATTGAAAGAGAGGATGGGCCAATAACTCAATTAGGAAGAGTTGAAACACTTAAACCTCCGTTTAAAGTCGGAGAAAAAATCAATCCAATCAAATATGATGATGGAACATTGGTGTATGATACTATAATCAGTTCAGCGGAATCAGGAACAAATATGGTTATTGAATATGCCATGGGTGTTACTGAAGGGAATGAGGAAAAAAGTGGTATTCATTATAGAGAAGTAATTCCATATTATAAAGAACAACGAGATATTGTATCAATAGATGGGGTATGTAATGCTGAGTTATATTATGATTATCTTGATTTTGATGCGGTAAAGGAGAAAGTTTATAGTAGTGATTTTAAATTATACAGGGAAACATCCCGAGCACAAATAACAGGAATGGAGGTTTGTACCCAGTGGACTGAATCCGGAGCGGTAAATGCAATGCTATTTACTAAAGACAGTACAGATGGATTGCAAGATGAGCCGAAATTTGATATAAATCTTTCTTTTGACAGAGGAAATGGGGCTGCTTGGGAAAGTCACTTTAAGTTGAGTGAATGCAATACAATGAATGATTTGAAATCATATAATAATAACTTTTTTAATTTAAGTTAAAAATGGCAAATGGAGTATTCGGGTCAGTAAGACCTGCAAATATAGACCCTTCAGTGGATGTGGATATGTATTATTACTATCGTCCGTCAAGAGGGGAGACCGATGAAAATTTCAAAGGGTTCAAGAAATTGAATCCTGGTGATTGTTTGACCAAATCAGTAGATGATACGGAAACAGAGAATACAATAATTGGCATGTATAATTTGAAACTGCCATTGGAGACTTTTAATAAGAAAGGATTTTATACAATATATATAAAGCCAAAAGAATGCATTACCAAAATAGTTGATGTCAGCGTATTGGCAGCATATCCGGACGTTAAAGGTGTAATTCTTAATATACAAAGTGGAACATTAGCAGGATTGTCAGATTTGACAGGATATAGGATGGAATTTTCAGATGGAACAACAAGACTGATAAAATCATGTAACAGATGTGAGCCAGTTATTGTTAATACTGGAGACGGTTATCCGAAATCAACAAGATATAATTTGATTGACAGCAGCAGTAATTATGTGTTTTGCACGGTAAGCCCATCATCATCACCTACATTTAAAGTAAATGCATCACCATATATAGGAGAGTCCGGAGCAGAAGTTAAAATAATCAATACAAAATTCAATCCGGTGGCTATAGAAGTTGAGATGACAACGCATGATGCTGATACAATATCTTATATGCTTGAGGGAGACCAATCAAATGATGGAGACAATGCTATCATCACAACATACAATGATAAGCATGAGATTTATCATCAATTTGATTATTATGTGATTAAAGATAGACTTGGTAATCCTATTAACAAGATTAAGAAACAAAGAACTAATATTGACGAAAGTCAGAGTTATGATAATGTAATGGAGTAATGGCAAAAAAAGATAGAATAAAAAGCAAATCAATATATACAATCCGCAGAAAGCATCAATCAGTGGTGAGCGGAACAGTATATGAGCATGACCACATCACCATATTGCCTACCGATGGTATATATGATGATGAGATAGCCTTTTATCCCGAATCCAATTTTAAATATAAAGTCGGAGACAATACAAATGAGAAAAAAAGGCATACAAGAGGTGGATGGGAAAAGCCGGGAGATGGTGAAACAACTTGGTGGACAAAGAATGACATAGATTCTTCATCAACAATATCAGATGAAAGCCAAATTGTATTAAAGCCGAATTATTCCTCACTGAAGGATTTTGCTTATTATGGTTCTGCGGAAGAATTGATTAGAGCCACAGTAAATGATATTATAGCCCGTTTTCCGGGAGGAATCAAATATTATGGAAGTTCAACCGCACCTACAATTCAATGTGGTGGAGAAACTTATTATTTGGTGTCCAATGAATTTGAGATAGATTGCTGGTCGGCAGGAAATGTTTTTTCGGGGGATGTAACCAATCCGATGAGGATTTTATCATCATCTTATATGAATTATAATGTTGGCGATTCAGAACAAACATTATCGCAGCCAAATATTAGAATTATCGGGGATTGCCCGAATTCAATTATAGGAACAGTAACCATAGGTGAAACCACATTGAACATATATAAAGACGGTGAGGGTAAAAATCATCTTATAACCGAGCAGCAGAACGCTAAAGGGTGGATAATTAAGCCCAAAAAGGAATTCATTAGCAAATTTTGGGAAACATTGGATGAATTTGAAAGAGTTTTGCTTAACCGTGATACAACGCCTGTATATAAAGCAACATTTGATACTCCATACCAAAATGAAAATGGTTATTTCTACTCGAAGAAAAGTTATGTATGGCCAACCATTGATGATGACGGATTCACTCCGGATATAACAACAGTGGCTTTTCAAGGATATCTTGAGGCGTTGATAAGCCTTGCGAATTTTCATGATGAATATGATTCTGACAATATATGGAGAATGATGACCCATGAGGCAATTAAAAATCTTGATTGGACGTTCATCAATGAACAAGATGGTGAGACGGAGGATATGTCGGATATTGATTCTTCAAGAATGAAAGCCATGCTTCATGTATATGGAAGGGCATTTGATGATGTTAAAAGGTATGCGGATAACATAAAAAGTACCAATAATATCTCTTATGATGAGAAAAACAATATTCCTGATTATTTTCTCAGTGACAATATAGAAAATGACGGGTGGATAGCAAAAAATGTTTCTCCTTCTGATGATAAATCGGTTGTATCTGATGAAATATCAAAAGAATTTAGCGGAAAGACCGCAATATTTGCCAAAAGTGGTAAAACGGGTTCAGAAATAAATGCAAAATTTGCAAGAAGATTGGCGTTGAGTTCAAATTATATTCAATCAATGAAAGGCACACGCCGTGGAATTGAGGCAATCCTTCACATGTTCGGATATAAAGAAACAGATAATAAAGGAACAAAAGTTCCTGGAGAATTTGATGTTACTGAATATATTGGAGTGGTAAAGGATTTTCCTTCATATTCAAAAGCATCATTTTTAAGAGGGCTTGGAGGGGAATATTTGAATGCTGATGAACAGACAAATTTCATGGAAGGCTACCCAGTGGCGATTATAGCCCCGAACGGAGCCGAAGATGAGTCAGACTACTATCTTGTCCCAAACTATAGTTCTAAAGCCAAATATAAGTATCCTATATATTTTCAGTCAAAAGGTGGATGGGGTAAAATGGCAGATAAATACATCAATTTGTCAATGACATCATTTAATTTGATTAAATCCACTGATGCGGTAAGAATCTATGAGGAAACCGAGCCATATATGAGATATGCTGCCAATATAGACGAAATGTTGGCAATTCCAAATAACGAAGTTAGAGAAAATATGGTTTGTTATGTAGTAGATATTTCAGGTCTTGACAATAATTATGAAATGAGTAGTGAAGATAAGGTTGAATTCGGGAATGCAACCCATTCACATTATTTTGTATTGAAAAACAAAGCGTTGTCATCATATGTGGGGCATGTTAAAAATGTGATGTATGATTGTTATGGATGGCGCAATGTTTTTGTAGAGGAATATGATGGAAGCAATGAATTGACAAATGATGGAACAAGAGTGTTGTATCTTGAATCATTAAACGCTGATTTTAAGGGTAATAATCCGCATGTAGGGAAAGGCTTATATGATGACGGAAATGAATATTTAGAAAAATTCAGATTCCTTTTTGGAGATGCAATAAATGAAGGTGGATGGAATTATTTGAAAGAAGATACTACGGAATATTCATATTATGATAAAGGAAAATTGCAAAAGAAAACCGGAAAAGAAATTTGGAACGAATTGCTTCAATTTGGATTTGGATACATAGGAGTTCAAAAAGAAGATGATAAATGTCATTTCTTTTATGATACATTGAATGGAGAAAAACCGGATAGTTCATCAAATGGGCTTTCTTTTATACCTGCAACAAATAAAATTGAAAGTTCAACAAAGGATGAGAATTCAATAAATGCCTATCAAAATGGCTTTTATAAATCATTGACAATTCCGGATGCCGAAAAGAATGTAATTGAGCAGTATGATGAGGCAGCAGGCTTTTCTGTTTTCAATGTCAAGACATTGAGAATTAATTTCGGAATCGGAGGAAATGAATATTTGCAAAAATACATCAAAAATGTGGTAATGAAATATCTTCAAGAAATGATACCTTCAACAACCATTTTGATATATACATTTGATGATGCAAGTGAGGCATTTGATGGCATCGGATATGACAAATATAATAGAATAATGAAAATTGTGGCAGATACAGCCTTCTATCTTGATGATGATGCAACATATTATGAGGAAGCAATCAAGATGGGAAATGATTATAAACGTGCAAGCGATATAGAAAAAATACAATAAAAATCATGGCAGCGAGAATTATAAGTTGGAAAATTGATGATTATAAATATGCATATTTGGTAAAGGTTGGAGGTAGTCATATCTCCAACCGAATAACCGACGCAAGTGTATTGGCTGAAATGGTCAAAGAAGTAGGAGGATATAGTTATTCTACTTACTATAATGCATTCCAAGAAATGAATAAGGAATTATATAATGCCTATAGTGTGACTGTTCCGGAGAAAATTGGAGAATATTATGGAAATGTCAAAGTTGATGATATTCTTATTCTAACTGGTAAGGATGGAGCAAAAGGGGCTGATGGAAGCGGAGGTTATCCGGGAACAGGTAGCGGAAGCAGTATATATGATGATTTTAATGATGCCATTGACAAAAAACTTGATGAGATAAAAGAGGACATCAAGAAAGACAATGAAGACGTCAAAAATGAATTGGAAAACAAGGTGACTGATAGCATTACAGATGCAAAAAAAGAAATAGAGGATACTAAAAAGGAACTTGATGATGTCAGAAAAGACCTTGAGAAAAAATTAGGAGATGCAAAAGACGCATTGGATAAAGCTTCTAAATTGTTTGAACTTGATGATGAGAATATCACACCAGATACAATTAAAGAGGTTTTTTCAGCAACATCTGAATTTTCTGATTGGATGACAGACTATTCCGGATTTGTTCAAGATATCAAGACTGATTATGACCGAGCAGCAACAAAGATGGGATTAATTGGAACTGGAGAGTCAGCCGTTGACGGCTTATTCACATGGTTTGGTTCATCACTTAATACTACAAGCGGTACAGTTGGTTCAGTTAGGCAAGATTTAGCAGCGGTATCAGGAGTTATTGCTCAATATGCCACATGGTATGATGAGAATGCTGAATCTGCGGCAAATGCTGCCCGTATCATAAATGCAAGTGCGGCTACAATTGAGGATACAATCAAATATATTCAAGGAAGCGGGATTACCACAGAGATTGAAAGAAAAATGGACGCTATGGCCGGGACTATTATAGACAAGGCATTGGCAGAAAGTGAACTTGGTGTGGCAAGCGTAAAAAATGAATTGAATGCTTTAAGCGCATATGTTCTTACCCAAATTGTTTACGAGAATCCGGATGGTACTTTGACGGTTATCGGAGACAAAATGAAAGCCATTGAAGGCGAAATGGAAAGATATATGACAAGAACTGATAATCTGATGAAAGAAACAACAGATTTGAGAGAGTCTTGGTCAATAGCAAGCGGTAAATTGAGTACCGTGGCACAATTGACAGCCGAAACTGATGCTGATGGTAATATCATATATTATACAAGTGGAAGCAGTGGAGAACAAGTTGTTTATTATAATCCGGAAAATGGTAAATTTTATTATGATAAGGGATTTATGCAAGAATGCCCGGCATCTAAAGTATATGTTCATTTTTCTTCCGTCCTTGACAGTTATATTAAACAAACAGCATCATCTATAACCATTTCGGTATCAGACAATAGTGCATTAACTGCATCTATAAAAGCTGAAATCTTAGGAGATAAGTCATTTATCAATATGATTGCAGATGAGGTTAATATTGATGCGGAGGTTATTATGAGGGAACTTAGTGCCAAAACTGGTAATATAGGAGGCATTATTCTTCACGATGGATTGATTTATAGCATGAAGGAAAATGAGGATGGAAATCCGGAATTCATACTTAATGGAAAAAATGGAGGATTTTCAGCAACAAATGCATACATCAGAGGTGATATTGTCGCAAATTCGTTGACCTTAGGTGATGGGACATCAATGAGTGATTATATTGATGATAAGATAAAAGATGCGGTTACAGGAAGCACCGGTACCACAGGAACAACGGGAGCCACCACTGGGCTCACTGAGGATGAAGTGAATAAACTTATTGAAGGTTATATTAAATCTAAGGAATTTAATGACCTTTTACTCAGCGGAGGATATATAACAAAAGATAACATCTATAATTATGTCACATCAGGAAGCAGTGGAATGTCTCAAGCCGAAATAGAAGCATTATGCGAAAGGCTTGTAGGGGCGGAAGTTAATAAGGCTTTAGGTGTGGAAGAAATGGAGGATGGTAGATTAAAGCATACTGTTATTGTAGGTGGAAAAGAATATACATGGATAACCGCTGATATTGGAAATTATTTGTTGTTGGATACAATGGTTTCGGGAACAAGCGGTGATTCCAACTATTCATTTGTTGTTGATAAGAAAGGATTGCTTCAAGCTAATAATGCCATTATTTATGGAGAAATTTATGCCAATAAAGGTTATATTGGTAAATTGACGTTTGATGAGGGTGCAATTTCTGGAGATGGATTCACAATATCAAAGGAAGGAATCAATGGAAACGGATGGAACTTTAATGGTGGTGGTGGTGATGGTGGCGGTAGTGGTTCTGGTTCTGGTGGTGGTAGTGGTTCTGGTGGTGATGGTGGTAGTGGTAGTGGTTCTGGTTCTGGTGGTGATGGTGGTGGTGCAATTATCACCAAAGGAAGAATCGGAGCGGTTAATATCACTGATTATGGACTTGAAGTATATAGCGGAAATACATTGACGGCATTTATCAATGGTAGTGCTGATTTTGCAAGTGATAAGAGTGGAGATAAAGGACGAATTATTTATTCTGCTGGCGTTGCCAAAAGTGGAGACACCATGTGGTATGCTTGGACAACAGATGATGAAACTACATTCGGAAATAATGGGGTACTTTATACACTAATTGATTATGCAAATAGTGCATCAACAGCATCATTTATAAATGGAAACAGAATAGACTGTTATCTTAGAACAGGAGATGGCACTGTTCTTGATAATTGCTACGCTTCAACTTATTATTATGATGAAGAAACTGGAAAAAATGTTTATGTAAATCGTATATATAATTTTTATAGTCCTACAGGAGCAAGGGTTTATTACATAAGAAATACAAATAAAGATGTTTCATTAAACATCAATGAATTAGGTTCTACAAAGATTTATGAAGATGGAACTATTGTTACAAATAAACTTGAAGCAAGAGGCGGCACATTTTTAGGTAATTTGGATGTACAAGATGGTGTATTTCGTGGCAAAATTAATGCAACCGGAGGGACATTAAACAATGTCACAGCAAGTAATATTGATATAAATGGAAATATATCATTATATAACGGAAATAGTTTAGTTATGTATAGCGGTTCTTCAAAAGAACCAGTATTTACGATAATAAATGCACCGATTAATAATGATAATCAAGATTATTATACTTCAATAAAAACTTTAAATATTTCTGAGCAAAATTTAACATTTTTTGATAAACCATATAATAATAGTTTTACTTTAGCATCATGTAATATAACAAGTGGATTTTCAGTAACTATTCCTGATGTAAATTTTAGGGCCGATGCAGCCGTTTCTTATATTGATAAAGAACCGGATATGCCAACACTTAAAATTATAGCAGAATTCAAAGATAATAATGGCGTTGTTAAATCATCACAGATTTTAAATACTATTAAATGGAATGAAATACCAAAAGGTCATCATTCTCCATCATGGGTTAAAACTTGGTCAGGAGCATTATCAACAACAACAATAACAGCTTCCACTAATGGGATTTTTAATTTAAAGGCTCAATATATTTTTACTGTTAAAGGTAGAAAGGGTAATAATACGACAATGCCTAGAGTCTATATAAAAGGGTCTTTTCCAAAAAGCAGTTCACTTACAATTCATGGAATTTATTATAATAAATTAATGTCTATCGGTACAAATGGCATTAAGATTACTTGGGGAAACAATAATATTGCATCTTTTATGTCATCTACAGACGCAACCAATGCTTTTGATATATTGTTACAAGTAAACAATGTTTGGTATCCGAATGATGATTCTAAAATTTATGGAATTAAACTGACATATGGAGGAATACGAATGAATTTTGGAGATGGGAATGGATGGAAAACAATAGAGCCCGATAGTAATGGATTTTTAAAGGCAAATTAATGGTTACAAATTTAGACAATAAACGAGTTTTCAAAGATGTAAATTACATTCATCCCCCATTGGTTTTTGACGATGACCTTTGGGGGTATGAATTTGATTTATATGATAAGGATTTTGGCATAAAGAAAAAATATGAGGAAACAATAAGTCTTTATGAGAAAGAATTTAATTCATTTTCGGATTATGCCAATGAAAGAATGTTTTTAACATCAATATTATCAGATTATTTCAAGAAACAATGGGATATGAGGAGAAAAATTGATTTGAAGGCATTGTTTGATGGAAAACAAGAAAATTTCAAAGGATTGGAAGATAATCATAGTTATTTGACAATTGATGAAGAATGCGCCGCAATGCAAACATCTGAAATAATAGGTTTGACGGGGGATAAGTCTTGGAAAGATTTTTTCAGAATGTACACATCATCTGAATTGTTGATTAACAGCAAGAGAATGAGGGTGGATATAGCGAAAAACTGCAATGAGGCGATAGCCGCTCCATATAATACAATGGTTATGATGAGAATATTGGATGATAATGTTCCGATAATGAAATTATTGAATGAAAATAATATTAAACTTACCAATGTTCTTAATGATGAATTCATGTGGGACATAACAGGAAAGGAAGAATTATTCAAGCCGTTTGTGACAGAAAAAGCCACTATCAATGGAATAAAAATTCATATAGGGGTATTCACATTTAATAGAATATGGTATAAGGATATTGATAACAACATTAAATCATTTGGGGTCAGGACAGATTATGTTACGGGAAGGAAAAAGTATCATATATACAAGAATCCGTTGTTCCCGCAGTTTGTGAAATTAGCCCATGATTTACCAATAGAGGAAAAGGATTTATATTATCCTACAGGATTGGAATTTGATAAGTTTGAAAAGCCGATAGAAAGAACGGAAAGTCCGGAATCTGAATAAGGTTTCGGCTTTTTTTCTTTTACGGAAACTATTTATGGTAAATTACCGGAACTGATAATATGGCAAGAATAGTAGTAAACAAACATTTTGATAATTCGGCTAATATAACCGCAGACAAATTCGTCAATAAGGGCGAGTTGGTTATATCAAACGAACCGGGTTATGAAGGGTTATATATTCTTAACAAAAACGGTGAGGTTATTAAAATTGGGCAATACAGCGGCGGCACATCTGACGGGGGAAATCTATCTGAGGATGTAAAGGAATTCCTTAAGAAATATTATATGACATCAGCGCAGACCGTTGATTATGTTGAGGAATTTTCGGGGAATGTGGTAACCGCATTGGAGAATTTTTCAGGTGGGTCACAATCTGATTGGAACGAGACTGATGTTGAAAAACCATCATATATTCAAAACAAGCCTGATATTCAAGCAATCAGTGCGGAAGAAGTTGCAAAAATAGTTGCAAATGCTCCGGAACAATTTGACACTCTTAAAGAAATAGCAGATTGGATAGAGAATGACACAACCGGTGCAGCCGCAATGGCGAATGACATCAAGGCGTTAAAAGAATCAGCGCATACACATAGCAATAAAGAAGTTCTTGACGGGATAGAAAAGAATAATATTGATTCTTGGAACACCGCTGAGCAAAAATCAAAGGATTATGCTGACAAGATAGTTGCAGATTTAAAAAACTATGTTGAATCATTGGTTGGAAAGGAAAAATCCGACCACGTGGCACTTACTGAAAGTCAATATACCGAACTTGTTGCAAATGGAAAAGTTGCAATAGATGGAAAATTAATTGAATATAATGATTTTACTTATTATTGTGTTTATGAGGACAGTACCACGGGAAATACAAGCGGAAGCACTGATGTAACGGTTGATGGAGAAGATTTGACATTTGATGCGAATGATGTTGTTTATGATGAATCCACAGGATTGTTCGAGATAAAGAATGCCTCCATTGATGAGAACGGGAATCTTATATTCACAAAATCATCGGATGGTTCAACAAACACAACAATAGATGAAAACAATAACCTTGAAGTTGATAAGAATAATGAAATAGATGCCAACGGAATATTGTCATTGGGCAAAGCCGTTGTTGATGAGAATAACATTTTGATATTTTAATAAAATGGCACAGATTAAAGGAATTAAAGTGGGAGACACCACTTATGATATTTTTGCAAAAGAGGCAGAATCGGCGCAGACTTGCAATGGCGTTATCGGACTTGGAGATAATGGCAAAGGAAACCTTGAACTTAGTTCAGTAGCAGCAGGTTTGGAAAAATTGAATCTTGTATCTGCTGATGCTATACAGATTAAACCAGGCAGAGACGGAGTTAAAACGGATGTTCAGCCTATTCAATTTGACTGTGAATTGGGAACAAGTGCTTGTACAGAATATGGATTCAAAATATGTAATGGTATATTGCCTAAACCCACAAGGGTCGTAAACTTGAATCTTAACACAGCAAGCCTTACCCTTGATAGACAAAAATCATATGACCAACAAACTAAAGTAAAAGATGAAGCCTTTGATATTAAGGTTCGTTATGACAAATGGAACCATGGAATAATGGATGAATCAACAAATAGTGGACCTATTGGATTACAGGTTAAAGCAAGGGCTATTGACCTTCGTTGTCATGACCATGGTGGAATTGCTTTGCAGATAGCAGGACAAGATGGTAGCAATCATGAGAATAAAATCAAATTTGAATCTGACCGTACCACAAATATTGGAGAAGATGCCACTTATGCATCTGTAGGTGGAAAGGGTCTTGAATTCGGTACATTCAACAATCTTCATACATCTCTTTATACAGGAGATTATAGATTCAAAGATGATGCATATGTATATGGTGTTACAAGAGGTCCATTGGAAACTACTTCTACCGGCAAAATAGATTATCCTACTCAATATGATGACTTTAAGGATATATTGAATGAAACCCATAAGGCCACTTGGAAAGAAATCATTGATGTGGCAAGGGCATATAAAGACGGAATACTTTCAGCAGGTGGTGGTTCGGGCAGTGGCTCAGAAGGAGGTAATGTTGATTTATCCGCTTATGCAACAAATGCAGCACTTGCTGAAGTTAATACCCTTGCAAGTGAGGCAAAGACCACAGCAGAAAACGCAAAAACAGCGGTTAATGGACTTACGGGATTGACAACGGATGTTGATTTCCTTAAAGGGAGAGTTCATAGAAAGGATAGCAATGGTAATGTTGAAATTGATGCAACTGGACTGAAACAATACGGAACCAAAAATGATGCTTCAACAGAGGGACAACCAGATGCTGATGGAATAATAAATTCAGCATCACTTGATTTAGTTAATGATGGGAAAATTGCAGTAAAAGCAAGTAAAGAATTTGAAATAGGAGCAAAAGGAATATCAATACCTATTGAAATTTCTAAAAAGAATAAATATTCATGTGGAAATTATGAGGTTGAAGGTATTACAGATTTAGCATCATTAACATCAGTATTGCCTACATTAACCCTTAGTGTTGAAAAAAATAATTACACGGGAACAACAGATGAAGTTAAGAATTTTTCAACTGTTTCAGTGCCAATCCTTGACCTTATCAAGGTAGTTTCAAGGGTAGATGAATTAGAGCAAACCGTAAAAGAACTCACTGATAGAGTAGCCGTTCTTGAAAAAGGAAACACTGATACTCCTACAGATTCAGGCGCAACCGAAGATAATACTGAAGAAACAGTATAATATATTAATTTCCAATAACTTATGATATATAGAAACGGAAAAGAAATAACAGAGATTCACCGTGGTACACTTTCGTTTTCGGAGGTGTACTATGGTAAATATCTTGTATGGCAAGCGGTCCGTTCCTGCTATGGCAAGGGTTATTGGATAAATGAGAAGCCATGGCTTAATGATGACGCTTGGAAAAATTAAATTGGATTTTTTGTGATGGAGAAATATAATGAAAAGATAAATAAATCAACCGATTGGGGAGGTGATGCCTCAACCGGAGGACTTCCAGTTGCCGGAAACAGAGTACAGGAATTCATTAAAGGCAGTTTGAATACAAAATTCGGGGCTATATATAAACCGGAAGGTTCTTCAACCGTTTTTTGTTTCGCTGATGCCGAGGATAGAGACAAATATATTTTGACCGAGGATACCTCATTGATTCTTGACCAATTTGAGACAATTTCTAAATATGAGGTTCAATTGGATTATGAGAACCTTCAATTGAAATATGATATAATTGACGGAGCCACGGGAAACACAATATCATTTGGCTTCAAGATAGCGGATTCAACAGCGGGTGACATATATATTCCTACAGATACAAAGGCAAGAATTGAATATACATTCAATAATTCTAATGTGGTTGAAAAATTCACGACCGAGGTTTTTGTTGATGCGGAGGGATGGACAAGAATATCACAGCCGATTGATGAGTACCTTAAAACGGGAGTCAATAATGTAACAGTTGATATAAAAGGACTTACTACATTGGCTTCAAGAACGATTCCTTTTACCTATAATCTTTTCAATCTTTCATTTACTCCATCTTTTCAGTTTGCGGAGCCACAGACGGGAAATGTTATATCTATCCCATATATAATTGAATGTACGGGAACAAAATATTTGGAATTCTATATTGATGGGAAATCAGTCAATAGTTTTGAATCAATGGTTATAACGGATATCAGAAAAGATGACCGTGCAACATTGGATATATCCACATTGACAGATGGGCAGCATACATTGCAGATTAGGGCATACGTTTTATCAGACGGAACTTCCAAATTTTATACTCCATTGCACTTTTATACTTTTGCGAAAGCAGGTGATGCAAGACCGTCATTTTTGATGTATAAGGAATTCCCAAATACAACGGGAATTGTTACGGGAAATGGAATCCCAAAGATAACAGCGGCACAGTTTGAGCAGATAATGTTCGATTGGTCAATATATGATTATAGCGGACGTAATCTTGAGGTTCGTTTTGAATGGAATGGAACGGTTGTTTCCAAAGGAAAATATACCAATGGCTCAATTAATTCATTCAATTATAGACCAATGGACCCAGGCAAAGGGAAATTGTCAATATATGCGTTAGGTGAGGATTCTTCAAAATTATTTGATGAGGAAATTGATATTGATGTGGATGAAACTTCAACAGGTATCAAGGAGACCACAAGCCAACTTCTGCTTAAACTTCAATCAAACGGACGAAGAAATTCAGACAGCGACCGTGATATATGGTCATGCATAGGTAGTGACGGAAATGAATACAAGGCTGAATTTTCAGGATTTTCTTGGAACTCACAACAAGGGTGGGATGAGAACACAGAATCTTTGGTTATAGCCAATGGTGCAGTGGTATCTTTCAATATACAGCCGATGGTGAATAACTGGGCTAAACAAGGAGGTACTTTTGAGATTGATTTGGAAACTTTTGACATTGATGATGACAATGCTGTTATTTGTGAATGTGCGAACAAAGTGGAGGGAGTGCAATCCGCTTCCTTTAAAATAACGGCTACAAAGGCTGAATTCACCACAGCCCAAGGTACATCTATCAATACAAGATACAAGGACAACGAGAGGCTTAAAATAGCCTTTATAGGCAACCGTTCAAGCCAATATGACAGCAGCGAATCAAGTAATCTTATGTACATTGTCATAAACGGTGTTCTTGAGCGTGCGGCAATGTTTGATGCCTCTGATGCTATGGAATCATTTGCATACTTGTCAATCGGAGACCCTACGGGAAAATGCAAGGTCAGACTTCGTTCTATAAGAGTATATCAAAAGGCATTGACCGTTGATGAGGAATTCAATAATTATGTTGTTGATTCTGATGATGTTCAAAGCGTTTATTCAAGAAATGATGTATTAAAGGCTGGCTCTACTTCAGAAATAGGGTTTGATGAAGTGGCGAACAAGATTCCGGTAATGATATTCACGGGAAACATGAATGATTTGACAAAGAATGGTCAAGATAAGGAATGGAGGCAGTTTGATGTTGAATATATCAATCGTGCCGAACCGGAGAGAAATTTTGTGTCATTCAATTGTCAATTGAAATTGCAGGGTACATCATCATTGGGATATCCAAGAAAGAACTTTAAACTTAAAACAAAGGATAAGAAATTCACCAAGGAATTTTATGAGACATCAAAATATGAACTTGACCCGAATTCTGTAACAGGAAACCTTATGCTCAGAAATAAGGAAACCGGGGCAAAGATTGATTTTGATGATTTTAAAACAAATGGAACACTCAGAAACACAATGTGCTATACATTTGATTTTGAGGGAAATCCATTAAAGAAAGGTAAATATCGTTTCAGAGCGGATGCTCATAAGGCTGACAAATGGACATTGAAGGCTGACTTTATGGAAAGTTCATGCTCTCATAACGTGGCGGGAGGTAGAAGTTGGAATGATATTTTTGAGAATACAGAATTGCTTTCAAATGGTGATGCATCATATTCAAATATGACATATAGTGATGATGCATTGGTATCAACATCAGAATATATTGATTATGTCCGTCCGGAAGGTGTTGGTATAGATTCATTTACAGTACATACTCCGCATAGGACACAGGCAATGAAGGACCAAAAGAAATATGTTTGCCGTACTGAAGCGCAAAAGATTTGTATTGCTGCCGGTGCTGATGATATCAGAACTGCGGTAGATGGTTTCCCTATGGTTTGTTTCTATAGGACATCACATACTTCAAACGACCTTACATTTATGGGTCAATACAACTTTATTAATGATAAAGGCTCTTATGAGGTATTTGGATTTGAGGATATAGAGGACCCGAATGATGATACGAAACTTATTTATGATGCTTCAAAGGTTGAATGTTGGGAGGGATTGAAAAACACCAATCCGTTGTCATTGTTCAAGACAACCGAAGGGTTCTTTGACATGAATGAGGATGGAACAAGGCGTAAATGGCAAGACACATATGAATCCCGTTATCCGGACCCGGATGATTATGGTGATACTTCTAAGAGGCAGTATGACCCATCAAACCTTTATGCTCTTTCAGAATGGATTGTTTCAACAAGGCACGTGAGCGGTGAGACACAATATAGTGGAACATTGGACATTGATAGTTCTTTTGCTGAGAAAATCAATGGTTATCAATATGGTTATACAGATGATTCTGCGGAAAGTTACAAATATGCCTCAGGTAAAGGACTTGAGGATAACGCCGAAAATAGACAAAAGAAATTCGAGACGGAAAAATGGGAACATTTTGATGTTTGGAAATTGGCTGGATATTATATTTTCCTTATGAGATACGGAGCCGTTGACCAGTTTGTTAAGAACACAATGTTATTCACTGACGGAAATGGACCGTATGATTCAAGAACTGACGGAAAATATAGAAAATGGTTCTTCATCAATTATGATAATGACTGCTTGTTTGGACTTCGTAACAACGGACAGTTGGCTTTTGATTGGACTTTGAACAGACAGACAACTGATAATGCTTCGGATATTATTGATGATGGAGGTGATGAGAGCGGAGCAAATGCCTACGCCATGATGGGCCATGACAGTACATTGTGGAACAATCTTGAGGAAGATGATGAATTCATGCGTATGGTGAGAGACCTTGATTATTCAATGTCCAAATACAAATTGAATTATGACAATATGGTGAATGAATTCGACACCAAGCAAACCGAGCAATGGTGTGAGAGAATTTATAACGCCAATGAGAAATATAAATATATTGATGCAGCCAAAGGCATTGGTGATATGGCAGGAAATCCGGTCAACAACCTTTGGATGCTGCAAGGAACAAGACGTTCGCACCGCCACTGGTGGATAGCGAACCGCTTTAATCTTCTTGATGCACAATGGCTTTCAGGCGATTATAAGAACACTTATGTTGAGATAAAGACAAACTGTAAGCAAGGAACTCCTATTCATTGTGTGGCTGGTATGAAATATTATTATGCTTGGGGACAGCAGAAACGTATATATGAATCAAACATTAGAAAAGATGAAAATGAAGCGTTTGATTTGTTGTTCCCGACAGACCAATCACAGGGAGACCCGGTTTACATTTATGCCTTCAACAAACTTAAGGAACTTGACTTCAGTGACATTGCCCCATTGGTTTATGAGGGTAGTTTCAAATTCGTGCTCGGAAACGATAGGGTTCAGAATACTTTAAGAAAACTTGTCATTGGTAATCCAAACAGTGTTAATAACACAACACAAGACACTACAACATGGGGGGATGTTCTCGGAAATCTTGAATATCTTGACATAACTAATTTTGCCGGAATAACAAATGTTCCGACAGAATCTTTCCCGAATCTTCATGTATTAAAGGCAAGCGGTTCCAAAATAGGTAGTTTCATACCTGCCGAAGGCTCGGTTTATACACTTGTTGAATTACCGGAGTCAATCAAGACATTAAGATTAAAGGATATTAATTTTACAGGTGTTAATGGAACAGAAACCGGATTGACAGCATCTTTCAAATATAAGCCTACAACCAACCTTGAGGAAATGGAATTGTCCAATAATAAGGAATTAGGCAAGGAATATTGGAACAGATTGGTTTATCCATGGATATCAGCCATTAACGCATCTACACAAGCATCATTGCTTTACAGAAGTAAATCATTGACATTGGGTAATGTGAATTGGTCATTCAGCGACCTTAATGACGTATGGAAAATGAAGAATTTCAAGGAAAAGGGAAAATCATTCTCCATATCAGGAACCATTGACCTTAGACAATGCGGAAACCTTTCTTCTGAAAATATTGAGGAACTTAAGAATTTGTTTGGAGACAATTGCTTCAATCAAAAGACTGCGGTTTGCTATGTCATCACACCTGATAGTGTTTTCATTGAAACAGATGTTACCGAAATGGTTGCGGGACAGACAAATGTATTCAAAATGAGAGTATATCCTGATGAAGAGGCGGTTCTTAACAAAATCAGTGAATTGACTTATTCATTGGTTAAGGAAACAACCAAGACGAAACAGGATGACAACAAGATTCTTGAGGACCCTATATCAGGAAAACATTTTGAGGTAATCAAAGACCTTTCAACAGTCCGTAAGGGAATTTCATTGAAAACAACAAAATTATCGGGAGGAAGTTTCATCGGAACATTGACTTCTGATGAAATAGTAACGGGAGTTGATTCTGAAATGACCGTATTGGTGAATATGGTTCTTATTGACTCTCAGGGTATTGATAAAGTTTCATTCATGAAATTCAAGATTCTTGACCCTACCTATGCGAAAACAGTTACCATTGATGGTAGTTTATCAAACTATAAATCAAAGGAATATGTTTATACACTTCTCCCTATGACAAATAAGAATGTGGCACCGGTTGGTACTTACAAGGTTACATGGAACCTGGACGGAGAGGCTCTTGAGAACGGATATGTTGAAACGCATGGGGTTGATGAGAGCAATCAGCTGATTTATAAGATAAAGATGTCTGATTCACAGCCGGAGATTTCGTCTATATTGAATCTTCATGCAAAGGTGGAAAACTTTGATGGGACATCTGCTGATACATCAATAAGAATCCTTTCCCTTAATGAAACGGTTATCGCAACAGTTGAATCCAATCCAATATTGATGAAATATTGCAACAAATATGGATGGACTTCCGACAGCAATGCGGTTGCCATGACAAAAGAGGAAGCCGAGAAAGTTACCACAGAGGATTTTGGAAATAAATTTGAGAATATCTCAGATAATTTCTCATTTAGGGAATTCGCATATTTCACAAATGTTACATCATTAAATGATAATGCTTTCGCTAAATCAAATATAACAGCAATATCATTGCCGAAAACATTGGTTTCTATTGGTACCTATGCTTTTGATGGATGCAAGGAATTGGCGGAGGTATCAATAATGAATGAGGATGGCAATAATGATTCTGCATTCATTAAGTCTATTCCAAATGGAATAACAGAAATACCGGAAGGTTGTTTCAGAAATTGTTCAAAACTTGGTGAATTGTCATTGACTGAAAACGTCAATATGATAAATGATTTCGCTTTCGGTGGAACGGCAATAAGAAGGGTTGTTCCTATCAGTCATGAGGGAGGAAAAACGACATTGAAACTTCCATCAAGCGATTTGATTATTTCAAGTAACGCCTTTGAGACAAAAGAATGGTCAAGGGAAACAACTGACAACAAGGTTGAGGAATTTGTTATCCCGTCAGGAACAACAGTTCAGACAAACGTTTTCAATGGACGTGAATATTCAATATTGGAAGTAGAGAACGGTAGTGAAAGATATATTGCAGAAGAAAATGTGATTTATTCATCAAACAGACAAGCTCTTATCAGATATGCCCCTAAAGCAACATATAAGGAATTATATGAGACGGAAAAGGGAGTTATATCAATAATTGCCTATGCGTTTTTTGGAGTAAAAAATCTTAAGGAACTTATTGTGACAACCTCAACAAACATTGGTGTGGGAGCCTTTGCTGAATCCTCAATGGAATCCGTTGACTTATCACAGATTCAAACGGCAAGCATATCAAACTATGCATTTGAAAATTCATCAAATTTAAGAAAGATAGACCTTGATGTCAATGGAAACCTTAAATCAATTGGACACCACGCCTTTGCCGGTTGTTCTTCACTTGAATCAATAACAATACCGGATTCAATAACAGCCTTTACAAAGGATAGCACAATTTATTCCTATGCTTTCTCAGGATGCTCCTCATTGGAAAAGATAGAATTTCCTGATGACGTTGTTGAACTTGGGGCACAGATGATAATGGGTTGCAATTCCCTTAAATCAGTGGTTCTTCCTAAATGGTTCCCATATAATGTTGATAATTATGCGGAATCTTATAGAATAATTCCTATCATAAGCAAATGCCCGTTGTTGGCTTCATTGACATTGCCTGTATTCACTGCGGTTAAGGAAAACGCCGATGGCGAAATGGAGAATGTTACAGTGGCGAAATTTGATTATAGAATGATTTCAGAACTGCCTTCACTTACAGAATTCCTTCTTCCTAAAGAGGATGATAACAGACAATATACAGCGGTTGATGGCGTGTTGTATTCCGGCGACAAGAAAACAATCGTGAGGGTTCCTTATGGAATAAAGGAATTCCGTGGATTGGCTGAAAATACCCTTGTGGAACACCATGCCTTCTATCAGAACAATATTGAGAATGTTGATTTTGCCGGAGAAATCGTTGAAATAGGAGTGAGCGCATTTGAGGAAAGCACGGTTGGTACGGTCAATGTGAAGGATGGTTTAAAAACAATTAGAGACAATGCGTTTAAAACATCTAAAATAAAAAACATAACATTACCGGAAGGATTAACTGAAATCAGAGAAATGGCTTTTGGATATTGTTCAGAATTAATTTCTTTTGAGATACCATCAACTATTACTGAAATACCAAGTAGTATGTGTTATGTTTGTGAAAAACTTGAAAATATTATTATAAAAGGAGCCGTTGAATCTATTGATACCATGGCTTTTGCATATTGCAGATTGCTTCATGATATAACAATATTAAATTCTACAGCCCCTGCATTGAAAGCACAGAATATGAATGGAAACCCTATACAAATGTCCCATCCATTTGGCTTTGATTCAACAACATATGTGGGACGTGCATATGGTGGGCAAAAAATATTAAAAGTACCTTATAATGCAACAGGATATGATTTTGATATTACTTATTATGATATAAACAAAGTAGATGACAATACTTGGAAAATATCGGGGACAGATACAATAGTAACTCCGACGGATAATACAAACATGATTTTCAAGGATTCTGAAAATAATATTTATTATAGAACAGATTGGGACAAGGCTTCATGGATAAAGCCATTATTGTCATCTGACTATTGTAATTTTAATATATCTTATGATAGCATAACAGTAGATGACACGGCCAACATCAAAATTTATGATTCATCATATCAGATTGTAACAGCATCGCCTATTTATGCAAAATCTGAAAGAGATGGCCTTAAATGGTCAGATGGTACAGCATATAGTGCTTATTATGACATACCAAGTGAATCATATATAATGTCATTTGGTGATATGGTGTTAGACAATGAGATAATAACATTATATTATGACAGTGATTGCACCAATGAAATAAAAACAATAAACGGAGCAACAGCACAGTTTAATGTCAGAAAATATAAGACAAATTATACAATTGGAGATGTTACAAGAAAATCATTGTTTAAGAGCAAGGCAAAGGTTCAAACAGCCTCTGACACGAATAATGACGAACCGATAACAATAACCCGCTCAGAATATGAGACATTGGTTTCAAAGGTGAATCAGATGAACGAAATAATAAAAAAATTGCTTTAGATAAAGATATTTTTAATATAAAATCACTATTTATCTTTAGTTCAAAATTGATAATAAATAAATAAATAAATAAATTTATGGCAAGAAATAATGTTAGATTAATTAATTACCATACTACTGGCACTACAGCACCGCAAATAACAGATATGGCTGTAGGTGAAATTGCAGTAGGTAAAGATTTAATATGGTCAAAACATAAGGAAAAGGAAGAATTATCTGTATTCATATCTTCAGGAGCCGTGCATAGCGCAATTTCTGCTGCTACAACTGTTATTAACGGAACAATAAATGCCCTTTCTACGAAGGTTGAAGCAAATACTAATAAGTTTGATGAATATCCTACATCAGCTGAGACCGTTGCTGCTGACACCAAGACATTGAATGATGCTAAAAGTTATACTGATTTGTTGAAAGCAAAAAAGGGAGAAACATATAGTGGAGAAACTTTAGCAGGATTGAAATCTGAAATTAATTCATTAAAAAGTGGTAGCGAGACGACAGTAGGGGGTCTTGCAACAAGAGTAACTGAAGCCGAGGAAAAAATTACTGCCCTTGAAACAACAGTTGGTGATAATGAAAATGGATTAGTTAAAGATGTTGCTGACCTTAAAACAACGGTAGGTAATTCAACATCAGGATTAGTTAAAGATGTTGCTGACCTTAATAACAAAATTGATGCAGTGAGTGGAGCCTCTTCTGATTATACAGATTCACAAATTAATGCAATCAAAGGCGGAGAAACAACAGCAACATTATTCTCTCTTAAAAGTGATGTAGATAATCAAGGAAGTGCTATTTCTGGCATTACAAACGGTGAAAGACTTGATAGCTTCAAGGATGTAGAAGACGAAATTAACTTAAAGATATCATCTGTATATAGAGTTAAGGGCTCTTGTACTTATGAGGAACTTTTGGCCAAAACCGAGCAGACTGAAGGTGATGTATGGAATGTAACAGACGCTCATGACAATGTTCCTGCCGGCACTAACTATGTATGGGCTAAAGGTGAGGGTGAAACAACAGCAAAATGGGATGCTCTTGGTGGAACCATTGACCTTTCTCCATACGCAACAACAGCAATAACTGATGGACTTAAAAGCCGTTTAGATACCGCTGAATCTAATATAAAGACTCTTACAGCAGCAACAGGTACACTTAATACTTCTATTACTACAATTCAAGGATGGAAAATCAATGGTTCGGCAATTACTAGTGACACAGTTCTTAACGGAACTAATTTAAAGGTAGATACTACAGCAGGTGCAAAAACATTGAAAGAAGCAATTGCTGATGCTGCCCAATCTGGTTCTAGCGCTAATAATGCTTTTACAGCATGGACGGCTGGTACATATAGTGAAAATCAAGCCGCTATTAATACTAAATTCGGCAAAATAGATGCTTATACCGTTAATGGAACTGAAATCTCTAAAAATCCGGTTCTTACAGGTGAAAATGTAAGGGTATCCACAGCCACCACAGCACAAACACTTAATCAGGCCATTGTTGAAGCTAAAGCAGCAGGAACAGCAGCTCAAGATAATCTTACTACATTAAAAGGCTCTTATAGCGGTACTCTTGATACTCTCTCTGATAAGGTTAATGCAAATGAACAAAAAATTACTCAACTTAGAACTGATGTAAATGGCGTTTCTGCTAAAACTATTACAGCCGTTCAAACCATAACAGTAACCAATACAGAAACCAACAAAATTACAGCAACAAAGGCTGAGGGTTCAACAAATGTGGTACTTAACTTTGATAACATGGTAATCGACTGCGGTGAGTTTTAGTCAAAACAACAAAATTTAAAAGAAAATTTCATAACATTAATAATTTTCCTCCCCAAGAAAAAAGGTATTGGGGAGGATTTTTTATGTTGATGATTAACTATTTATAGATAAAATTGAGAAATTGTTTTGAAAACCATTATAAGAGAGGCAAAAGAGATTAATTCTTTAATTAACGCTTTTGCAAAGAAAAATCCAAATATCAATCCAAAGGATTTGGAGCGGTTATTCACGGCTGACCCAACCACAGTTCAGAACAGCCGTGGGACATTCGCAGGAAAATATTGCATATGGATAGGGAATCAATATGTTAACGGGAAACTAAAAGTCGGGGATATCCCGGAGTTGAAAAAAGCCTTGAAAACCTACAATATTAATAAATCACAAATAATGACACCTATAAATGAGATAGGCTCATTATCGGATTTAATTACCATCATTTCAGATTACACAGATGATGGTAATTAAATCC